>Ga0265297_10004902_pt1 | contig 21143 bp, 12 predicted proteins | sample Munlanlwell13791_FD_192502 | JGI IMG/M metagenome (GOLD analysis project Ga0265297, IMG submission 192502) | Leachate microbial communities from a municipal landfill in Southern Ontario, Canada - Leachate well 137-91 | ecosystem: Engineered > Solid waste > Landfill > Unclassified | place...
CTCTCGTACTAAGGACAGCTCCCTTCAAATTTCCAACGCCCGCGACAGATAGGGACCGAACTGTCTCACGACGTTCTGAACCCAGCTCACGTACCGCTTTAATGGGCGAACAGCCCAACCCTTGGAACCGACTCCAGCTCCAGGATGCGATGAGCCGACATCGAGGTGCCAAACGACTTCGTCGATGTGTACTCTTGGAAGTCATCAGCCTGTTATCCCCAGGGTAACTTTTATCCGTTGATTGGCGACCCTTCCATTCGGATTCGCCAGTTCACTATGACCGACTTTCGTCTCTGCTCGACATGTACGTCTCGCAGTCAAGCTAGCTTCTGCCATTACACTCTACGAATGATTCCCAACCATTCTGAGCTAACCTTTGTGCGCCTCCGTTACTCTTTGGGAGGCGACCGCCCCAGTCAAACTGCCCATCAGACACTGTCCTCCGGATTGCACATCCGTAAGTTAGATACTCAAGAATCAAAGGGTGGTATCCCAACGTCGACTCCACCGAACCTAAGGGCCCGGCTTCATAGTCTCCCACCTATCCTGTACATTAATCATCGGGTATCAATATCAAACTACAGTAAAGCTCCATGGGGTCTTTCCGTCTAGTCGCGGGTAACCGGCATCTTCACCGGTAGTAAAATTTCACCGAGTCCCTTGTTGAGACACTACCCAAGTCATTACACCATTCGTGCGGGACAGAACTTACCTGTCAAGGAATTTCGCTACCTTAGGACCGTTATAGTTACGGCCGCCGTTCACTGGGGCTTCAACTCAAAGCTTCGCTTGCGCTAACTTCTCCTCTTAACCTTCCAGCACTGGGCAGGTGTCAGCCCATATACGTCATCTTGCGATTTAGCATAGACCTGTGTTTTTGGTAAACAGTTGCTTGGGCCGCTTCTCTGCGGCTTTAATTGCTTAAAGCTCCCCTTATTGCGAACTTACGGGGTCAAATTGCCGAGTTCCTTAACAAGGGTTATCTCGCGCGTCTTTAGATTCTCTCCTCGTCCACCTGTGTCGGTTTACGGTACGGGTCCTCTCCGGATTAACCTTAGAAGTTTTTCTTGGAAGCATAGATTCGACGGACTTACGTTATCAGTACTCAGGCTCTCGCGACACGGATTTGCCTATGTCACACCCTCGTTGCCTTCAACCAGAATCCATTAACTGGCTCCGTCTATCTTTCTCCGTCGCTCCTTCAGTCCGGAAAGCAGTGCAGGAATATCAACCTGCTGGCCATCGGCTACGCTTTTCAGCCTCACCTTAGGTCCCGACTAACCCAGGGCGGACGAACCTTCCCCTGGAAACCTTGGACTTTTGACGGATGGGATTCTCACCCATCTTTTCGTTACTTATACCGGCATACTCACTTCCAAGCGCTCCACCAGTCCTTACGATCTGGCTTCGATGCCCTTGGAACGCTCACCTACCAATCATCTTGCGATGATTCCGCAGTTTCGGTATCATGCTTAGCCCCGGTACATTTTCGGCGCGGGCCTATTCGACTAGTGAGCTATTACGCACTCTTTAAAGGGTGGCTGCTTCTGAGCCAACCTCCTAGCTGTTTAAACGGACCTACATCCTTTCCCACTTAGCATGAATTTCGGGACCTTAACTGGCGATCTGGGCTGTTTCCCTTTTGACCACGAACCTTATCACCCGTAGTCTGACTGCCGAGTCTGTACATTGGTATTCAGAGTTTGATTGTATTCAGTATCCCTAGATGAGACCATCAGACATTCAGTGCTTTACCCCCAATATACGTTCTTCCTCGACGCTAGCCCTAAAGCTATTTCGGTGAGAACCAGCTATCTCCGAACTCGATTGGAATTTCTCCCCTAGACACAAGTCATCCGGGCCCTTTTCAACGGACTACGGTTCGCGCCTCCATTGGGTGTTACCCCAACTTCACACTGCTCATGTCTAGCTCGTCCGGTTTCGGGTCTATAACAATGTACTAATTCGCCCTTTTCAGACTTGCTTTCGCTGCGGCTCCGGCCCTAAAGCCTTAACCTTGCACATTATCATAACTCGCCGGTTCATTCTACAAAAGGCACGCCATCACCCGTTAACGGGCTCTGACTTGTTGTAAGCATATGGTTTCAGGTTCTCTTTCACTCCCCTTCCGGGGTTCTTTTCACCTTTCCCTCACGGTACTGGTTCACTATCGGTCACTAGGGAGTATTTAGCCTTGGGAGATGGTCCTCCCATTTTCCGACAAGGTTCCACTTGCCTCGCCGTACTCTTCTCCAACGGAGGGTTTTCAATTTCGGTTACGGGACTTTCACCCTCTTCGGTCGGCTTTTCCAATGCCGTTCTCCTATCAAAAACTTTGGTAACTCCTTGTGTTGGATGGGCTGTTCCGCGTTCGCTCGCCGCTACTGGCAGAATCGCTTTTGCTTTCTTTTCCTACGGGTACTAAGATGTTTCAATTCCCCGCGTTCCCTCTTTCGTGGCAGTCTTCAACTGCCGGGTTGCCCCATTCGGATACCCCCGGATCTCTGCTTACTTACCGCTCCCCGAGGCTTTTCGTAGTTCGTCACGTCCTTCATCGGCTCCTAGTGCCTAGGCATTCACCATACGCTCTTATTTCCTTAACTTTGCTACAGTATTATCCACTTTTCAAAGACCTTCTTTTTTTCAGAAAGACAGTGTCTTTCAAAACTAAACAGAAGTGTTACTAGTACCGCGTTAGGTTTTCCTTCCTCACGCTTTGGTTGTCTTTCTTACGGATTTCTCCCTAGAAAGGAGGTGATCCATCCCCACGTTCCCGTAGGGATACCTTGTTACGACTTAACCCCAATCATTGATCCCACCTTAGACGGCTCCTTCCTTGCGGTTCGGCCACCGGCTTCGGGTGTTACCAACTCTTTTGGTTTGACGGGCGGTGTGTACAAAACCCGGGAACGTATTCACCGTGGTCTGCTGACCCACGATTACTAGCGATTCCGCCTTCATGAAGTCGGGTTGCAGACTTCAATCTGAACTGAGACCAACTTTTTGAGGTTCGCTTCACGTCGCCGCTTCGCATCTCTTTGTATTGGCCATTGTAGTACGTTTGTAGCCCAGGTCATAAAGGGCATGATGATTTGACGTCATCCCCACCTTCCTCCAGCTTGTCGCTGGCAGTCTCATTAGAGTCCTCAACTGAATGGTAGTAACTAATAATGAGGGTTGCGCTCGTTGCGGGACTTAACCCAACACCTCACGGCACGAGCTGACGACAACCATGCACCACCTGTATCCATTGTCCGAAGAAGAGGTCATCTCTGACCCTGTCAATGGTATGTCAAGACCTGGTAAGGTTCTTCGTGTATCTTCGAATTAAACAACATACTCCACCGCTTGTGCGGGTTCCCGTCAATTCCTTTGAGTTTCAGTCTTGCGACCGTACTACCCAGGCGGAGAACTTAATGCGTTAACTTCAGCACTGACTCACGCCAACACTTAGTTCTCATCGTTTACGGCGTGGACTACCAGGGTATCTAATCCTGTTTGCTCCCCACGCTTTCGTGCCTCAGCGTCAATTCCGGCCCAGTAAGCTGCCTTCGCCATTGGTGTTCCTCCATATATCTACGCATTCCACCGCTACACATGGAATTCCACTTACCTCTACCGTATTCAAGTCTGCTGGTTTCAAACGCCCTACACAGTTGAGCTGTGATCTTTTACGCTTGACCTGACAAACCGCCTACGCACGCTTTACGCCCAATAAATCCGGATAACGCTCGCCCCCTATGTATTACCGCGGCTGCTGGCACATAGTTAGCCGGGGCTTTCTTAACGGGTACCGTCACGCCAACGGCTTTCCACTCCGTTGACCATTCTTCCCCATTGACAGAACTTTACAATCCGAAGACCTTCATCATTCACGCGGCATTGCTCGGTCAGGGTTCCCCCCATTGCCGAAAATTCCCTACTGCTGCCTCCCGTAGGAGTCTGGGCCGTGTCTCAGTCCCAGTGTGGCAGTTCCGCCTCTCAGCGCTGCTACGCATCGTTGCCTTGGTGGGCTATTATCTCACCAACTAGCTAATGCGCCGCAAGCCCGGCTTAAAGCAGTGCATTTGCACCTTTAAACGAAAGCGCTTTTGCGCTCTCGTCCTATCCAGTTTTAGCCGCCGTTTCCAGCGGGTATCCTCGGCTTTAAGGTCGGTTACTTACGTGTTACTCACCCGTTCGCCACTAGCATATTTCTATGCTCGTTCGACTTGCATGTATTAGGCATGCCGCCAGCGTTTATCCTGAGCCAGGATCAAACTCTCCATATATTTATGAATGGTTTGTTAGCTCTTCTTTTTAATCGGTTTTTGTTGTTCGTACTTTCTTCTGTTTAGTTTTCAAAGACCTGTTTGCCGCTCTTCGCTTTTCTTCGCGCGCTTTTATATTCTATCATACCTCTTTTTGGATGTCAACAATTTTCAATCCGTTTTAAACAATTATATTCAGAGCCAAAAAGCAAAAAAAGAAGAGGTTATAAATAACCTCTTCAAAAGCTTGTTATTCTTCAAAATCGGCGTACGGATCTTCTTCTTCGACGACCGGAGCTTCGTAATTGAGCGCGGTGTGTCTGAGAATCCCAGTACCGGCTGGAATTAGTCCGCCGATAATGACGTTTTCTTTAAGTCCAAGCAATGGATCGAACTTACCACGAATTGCCGCATCGGTTAAAACGCGAGTGGTTTCCTGGAACGATGCCGCCGATAGGAACGAGTCAGATCGTAATGATGCCTTTGTGATTCCGAGCAGAACTGGTTTGGCAACTGCTGGACGTTTTCCTGTCAATAGTGCTTCCCGATTAGCTTCGATAAATTCATTAATGGAAATTTGAGCTCCCGGAAGCAAAATCGTGTCGCCCTCTAGCATAACGTTTAATTTCCTTGTCATTTGGCGAATAATAATTTCCAAATGTTTGTCAGAAATTTCTACCGCTTGGGATCGATATACTTTTTGAACTTCTTTTAAAATGTATTGTTGAACAGCTTCCATGTCGCTTACTCGAAGCAATTCTTTTGGATCGATGGCGCCTTCGGTTAGTTGCATACCTGCAGTAACATCATCATCTTTTTTTACTAGTGGTTGGACATTGGAATTGGTCTCATATTTCTTTGTTTCAATATCATTGCTTACGGTGATGAGATATCGCTCTTCGACTTGCTGAATTTCCTTTACAGTGCCATTGATTTCGGAGATGATAGCTTTTCCCTTCGAAGTTCTGGCTTCAAATAATTCTTGAACCCGAGGTAAACCTTGAGTGATATCATCGCCGGCAACGCCACCGGTGTGGAATGTTCTCATCGTTAATTGAGTTCCCGGTTCACCGATTGATTGAGCGGCAATGGTACCAACCGACTCACCAACTTCAGCTTTTTCACCGGTAGCCATGTTTTTGCCATAGCATTTCCGGCAAACACCAACTTTAGAGGTACAAGTCAAACAGGTGCGGATACCAACAGAAATCTCCACGGTATCAAGAGGGTTGTGGGGATTGACTCCTGACTCAGAGATAGCTTTGGCAATGTCTTCAGTAATATAATGATTGCGATATACTAATGTTTCCCCAGTGAAAGGATGAACAAAGTCGCAGGAAGCATATCGGCCATGGATTCGATCAAATAAGTTTTCAATCGGTTTTCCATCGCGATCAAGCAATGCTTTTACGCGCACACCCTTGTCAGTACCACAATCTTCTTCAACTATGACCACGTCTTGACTTACATCCACAAGACGACGAGTCAAATATCCCGATTCAGCTGTTTTTAAAGCGGTGTCGGTTGATCCCTTTCGAGCTCCGTGAGTTGAAATAAAAAATTCACTCATTGTCAATCCTTCACGGAAATTGGCTTTAATCGGTAATTCGATGGTTCCACCGGAAGGGTTAGCCATCAAACCCCGCATTCCGGCAAGTTGGGTAAAGTTAGAAGCATTACCACGAGCCCCAGAATCGCTCATCATATAGATGTGATTGTCTTTCGTTAGTTCTTTTAACAAGCCTTCCTGAATTTCATCTTTGGCTTTTTCCCATTCTTTAATAACTAATTTTCCCCGTTCGGAGTCAGTTAAAAGACCGGTGTTGTAAAGGTCTTGAATGGTGTCGACTTGCTCATCATGGTAATCTAAAACTTCTTGTTTGCGTGAATAAACTTGGACATCACTGGCAGCAACTGTAATTCCCGAAATTGTTGAGTACTGAAAGCCAATGTTTTTTAATTTGTCTAGCATTTTTGAAGTTTCGTTGATTTTGTATTTAGCAAATATTTGCGCAATAATCATCGACAGAAATTTCTTTTTAAAGGGGTCAACAAGTGGCATTTTCTTAATTGCTTCGGGGATATTAACTCCCATTGGCAAAAAGTATTTCGCTGGTGTTTCATGCTCCAGATTGGCTTTGGTCGCTTCGTTGATGAATGGGAATGATGGCGGTAAAATCGTATTAAAAATCATTTTCCCACAAGTGGTTACTAAATAGCAATCCTTTAAGCTGTTGGGAATTGGTCGTTCTAATGACTCGGAGCGAATAGCGATTCGCGAATGCAAAGTAATGTTTTTATTTTCATAAGCGAGAATTGCTTCATTATAATCTTTAAAGACACGCCCTTCACCAATTTCTGCTGCACGTTCTAAAGTAAGATAGTAGTTGCCAAGCACCATATCTTGTGAAGGTGTAACAACTGGTTTTCCATCCTTAGGATTCAAAATGTTATTTGAAGCAAGCATTAAGACCCGAGCTTCAGCTTGAGCTTCTTCCGAAAGAGGAACGTGAACAGCCATTTGATCGCCATCAAAGTCGGCATTGAATGCCGTTGTGACTAGCGGGTGAAGCCTGATGGCTTTACCTTCAACTAGTTTTGGCTCAAAAGCTTGGATTCCCAAACGATGAAGTGTCGGTGCGCGATTCAAAAGGACGGGATGTTCTTTGATAACGTCCTCTAAAACGCCCCAAATTCGGCCATCAAGAGTTTCAATTAAACGTTTAGCGCTGCGAATGTTTGAGGTTATGTTACGACTTATTAATTCGCGAATAACAAATGGTTTGAATAAAATAATTGCCATTTCCTTTGGCAGTCCGCATTGATACATTTCCAAATCCGGTCCAACAACAATAACGGAACGTCCGGAATAATCGACGCGTTTTCCAAGAAGATTCTGACGGAAACGTCCTTGTTTTCCTCGGAGCATATCTGACAATGATTTTAAAGCCCTATTTTTTTCTACAACGACTTTACGTCCACGCTTGGAGTTGTCAATGAGCGCATCGACAGCTTCTTGCAACATACGTTTTTCGTTCTTTGTAATTAGATGGGGAGCGCCCTGTTCAAACTGGCGTTTCAAGCGATTGTTACGATTAAGAATTCGACGATAAAGATCATTCAAATCAGTGGTGGCAAATCGACCGCCATCAAGTTGAACCATCGGTCGTAAATCCGGTGGAATAACGGGAAGAACATCTAAAACCATCCATTCGGGTTTGTTATCCGAATTTTTGAATGCTTCGACAACATTCAATCGTTTGATGATTTTTTCTCGCCGTTGTTTGGAAGCGGTCTTTAACTCTTTACGAAGGTTGACTGCTTCTTTTTCTAAGTCAATTTTTTTAAGTAAGTATTTAACGGCTTCAGCACCAGTCAAAGCTTTAAATCGACTTCCAAATTCAAAGTAATATTTTGTATAATCAGCTTCAGAGATGATTTGCTTATAAAGTAATCCGGTATCACCGGGATCAACAACAATGTAAGAAGCTAAGTATACGACTTCTTCTAATTCTTTGGATTTGATATCAAGCAAAATAGCAAGCCGTGAAGGACTGTTGCGAAGATACCACGCATGAACAACCGGGGCAGCCAATTCGATATGCCCCATCCGTTCGCGACGAACTTTGCTTTCGGTGTATTCAACACCACAAACGGGGCATTTTTTGCCCGGATGCGTACTGCGTTTCGATTTATTGCTACAAGCACATTGGAAATCTTTGGTTGGACCAAAGATTACTTCACAGAACAATCCATCTTTTTCTGGTTTTAAAGTTCGATAATTGATGGTCTCATGTTTTTTAACTTCACCATAGGACCAACTGCGGATTTCTTCTGGAGAGGCTAATCTGATCTTCAGATGCGAAAATTTTTGGCTCATTTTCTGCTCTCCCCCCTACGATTGAAACCCGTATTTGGTGATGTAATCTTCCACATCATCATCGACGAGGCTACGGTTAACTTCGTTGATACCGGTTTCCTTACTAATTAATTCGACATAAATGCCCAATGATCGTAATTCTCTCGTTAATACTCGGAATGATTCAGGTAAACTTGGATCAGGAATCGGTTGACCATCGACAATAGCTCGGAAGACTTTATTTCGACCAATGATATCATCAGATTTGACTGTTAACATTTCTTGAAGTGTGTAAGCAGCGCCATAAGCTTCTAAGGCCCAAACTTCCATTTCTCCAAATCGTTGACCGCCATTTTGTGCTTTACCACCCATCGGTTGTTGGGTAACAAGTGTGTATGGTCCAACGCTTCTGGCGTGTAATTTATCATCAACCATATGGTCGAGTTTAATCATATACATAACACCAACAGAAACACGGTTGTCAAATCGCTGGCCGGTCCGTCCATCATACAAGACGGTCTTGCCATCATCATCCATGCCAGCCTCTTTCATAATGGCTTCTAAATCGCTTTGTTTAACGCCGTCAAAAACGGGTGTGGCAATATGGAGGCCTAATCGTTTTGCGGCCATGCCCAGATGAATCTCTAAGACTTGTCCGATATTCATCCGCGATGGAATTCCCATTGGGTTTAACATGATATCAATCGGTGTTCCATCTGGCATGTAAGGCATGTCCTCAGAAGGAAGAATCTTGGAAATAACGCCTTTGTTTCCATGACGTCCTGACATTTTATCGCCCTCGGAAATTTTCCGTTTTTGAACGATATAAACCCGAACAACTTCATTAACTCCCGGTGCGAGTTCGTCTTCATTTTCTCGAGAAAATACTTTGACGCTATGAATGATTCCACCACCGCCATGAGGAACACGCAAAGAAGTATCACGAACCTCACGGGATTTTTCTCCGAAAATCGCGAGAAGGAGCCGATCTTCGGGTGTTGGGTCGGTTTGTCCTTTTGGAGTAACTTTACCAACGAGAATGTCGCCTTCTTTTACTTCAGCGCCAGGAATAATGATTCCTTTGTCATCTAAATATTTTCGTCCTTCTTCGCCAACATTGGGAATTTCGCGGGTGATTTCTTCTTTTCCGAGCTTTGTATCGCGAGCTTCAAGCTCGTACTTTTCAATATGAATTGATGTATATACATCTTCTTTGACTAACCGTTCATTCATGATGACAGCATCTTCAAAGTTGTATCCATTCCAAGTCATGAAAGCAACAACGACATTACGTCCGAGTGCAAGTTCGCCCATTTCCATGGAAGGACCATCGGCGATAGTATCGCCGACTTTGATGATTTCGCCCATTTCAACGATTGGCTTTTGATTAATACAAGTTCCTTGATTACTACGCATGAATTTTGCCAAATTATATATATCAAGAATTCCATCTTCACGACGAACCTTAACAGTTAACCCATCGGCGCTTTCGACAACACCATCATGATGAGCAATTACGCAAGTTCCTGAGTCGTGAGCTGTTTTATATTCGATGCCAGCACCCACAAATGGGGCTTCCGGTTTTAAAAGGGGGATCGCTTGCCGTTGCATGTTCGCTCCCATTAGGGCGCGATTAGCATCATCATGCTCCAAGAAGGGAATACAAGCAGTGGAAATTGACACGATTTGTTGTGGACTAACATCCATATAATCGCATCTTTCCCGATCAAATATTCGTGTTTCACCTTGGTAACGAGCGATAACACGTTCTTCTTTGATTGTCATATCATCATTTAGTTCGACATTGGCTTGAGCAATAACGTGTTTTTGCTCATCGTCGGCAGACAAATAATCGAGTTTATCGGTAACAACTCGAGTATCCTTGTCAATTTTAAGATATGGAGTTTCCATGAATCCATATTTATTTACTTTGACATAACATGCCAAAGAGTTGATCAAACCGATATTTTGACCTTCTGGGGTTTCAATCGGGCAAATACGACCGTAGTGTGATTGATGAACATCACGAACTTCAAATGAGGCTCTGTCTCTGGTGAGTCCACCAGGTCCGAGAGCAGAAATCCGCCGTTTATGGGTGATTTCATCCAAAGGATTTGTTTGTTGCATGAATTGTGAAAGCTGACTGCTACCAAAAAACTCTTTCAATGATGATGTCAAAGGGCGGATATTAATTAAATTTTGTGGTGTCATGTCTTTTGACTCTTTTGTCGACATCCGGTCTTTTACATTTTTTTCCATTTTCGCTAATCCGATTCGGAATTGATTTTTTAACAATTCCCCGATCAGACGTAGTCGACGGTTTCCTAAATGATCGATATCATCAAGTGAACCAACACGGTCAAAAAGATTTAGATAGTATGATATACTTGCGATAATATCCGAAGTGGTAATATGAAGTCGGGTTTCAAATGAGTTATTTCCGATTAATTTAACGGTTTTTTGTTCGCCATTGATACCAATAACAATTGATAGTGATTCGATAAAACAATCGCGAATGACCTTTTCGATATAATCTTCGTTTAGATTTTCACTCGGTGCTTCTTTACGGGCTTCGCGGTCGAGGTGAATCTGTAACTCCGCTTCCAAGTCAGCATCAAAAATCACTCTTGATGTAATTAAGTGACGGCTATTAGCCAATTGATCAAGAACCACATCATTGATGATTTGTTTCCCACTGAAAACGATTTCCCCAGTATTATTATCGACTATATCTGAGTCAAATCGGACTTCAATTCCTTTATCGATTAGTTGTCTGATTCTTGTAATTATATCCATCTTTTGATTAATTTTAAACCGGCCTACTTCAGCTAGGTCATATCGCTTTTCATCAAAAAGCCGAGAAACAAAAAATGATCTGGCGCCTTCGGTTGTCGCGGTCTCACCCTGACGAATTTTGGCGTAGACTTCTTTCATGGCTTCTTCTGCGTTAACTGTTAAATCCTTTTCCAGTGTGGCAGCTAAAAGCGGATTTTCTCCAAACAAATTCAAAATTTGGTCTGTTGATGACAGGCCAAGAGCTTTAATCATTGTTGACATATAAATCTTTTTGGAGCGATCGATTTTAGCGTAAAGTAAATCTTTAGATCCAATTTCGTATTCGAGCCAAGCCCCTCGAGTGGGAATGACTTGACCAAGGTATCGTCTTTGCAAGGTTTTTTTATCAACCTCTTCTGAGAAGAAAACCCCAGAAGAACGCACAATCTGCGATACAATGACCCGTTCGGAACCATTAATAATAAATGTTCCGACCGGTGACATAACCGGAAAATCACCCATAAAAATCCGTTGTTCTTTAATATAATCTTTTACAATAACTTCTCCGGTTTCTTTGTCGACTGCGTCTTTGTTTAAAAGGCGAACAGTGACCCGCAGCGGACGGGAATAAGTTATGTCTTTTTCTTTACATTCGAGAACAGAATACTTAGGTTCTCCAAATTCATAATCTCCGAAATAGACTTCCAAATTTTCGGTAAAGTTGGTAATCGGCGATATATCGGCAAATAATTCTTTAAGTCCATTGTTGATAAACCAGTCAAACGATGAGGTCTGAACTTCAATCAAATTTGGTAATTCAACATTTGACTTAACTCGAGAATAATTTCTTCTTTCTCTTTTTTTGCCGTATTTTACAGTTTTGTAATCCACAAAATCACCCCAATTGAAGAAATAAGTGAAGCACGAAAAAGGTTTATAACCCCAAAAACATATCTCAAAAATACAAAAATGCGCATTCTATCGCATTTAAATATTTTATCACAACCATGTCAAACAGTCAATGAAATTTGACAACATATCACATAGTAACCTGATTTTTTGGCAATCATATCGACATTTGCGTATATCGACCGCAAAAAAACTAGCGCTGTTTCAGCACCTTGGTTTTTGTTAATGACGATGATGAGTTTGCCACCGGGTTTCAAATGATTCTTGGCAGACTCAAACATTCCGTATATAATTCTTTTGCCAGTCCGAATTGGCGGATTCAAGAGAATCACGTCAAATATATCGTGTATGTTGGCAAAACCGTCGCTTTGAACGACGGATATGTTGACTTGATTATTTATGGCATTTTCTTGCGCCAACTGAACTGCCCGATTGTTGATATCAGCCATGACTACTTTAGCTGAAAACAATTGAGCTACAACAATGCCAATTGGACCATAACCGCACCCCAGATCCAACACAGTCAGGTCGGAACTAAGTTCAATATTATCAAGCAGAACACGAGATCCATAATCAAGTCCCGCTTTGGAAAAAACGCCTTTGTCGGTAACCATTTCAAACTCTTTGCCCCGGATGACAAAACGAATGGTTTTCCGATTGCTGGCGAGCAAGTCATTTTCTTTTGAAAAGTAATGACTGATGATGCTCACCTCCTCCGAATAGCCAAAAACCTGAGTATCCTCAGGTTATGACTTCGAATGGTATCTTACTTAATTTCGACAGAAGCTCCGGCATCAGTAAGTTTTTTGGCGATTTCTTTTGCTTCATCTTCTTTGACTTTTTCTTTGATAGCTTTTGGAGCTGCGTCAACGAGATTCTTAGCATCAATAAGTCCAAGACCAGTGAGCTCACGAACGACTTTGATGACAGCAACTTTGCTAGCGCCAACAGCGGTCAAAATAACGTTAACTTCTTTAGGACCTTGTTCTTCTTCTGGGACAGCGGCTGCAACCGGGGCTGCAGAGACGGCTGATGGATCGATACCAAATTCAGCTTTCATAGCATCGATTAATTCCTTAACTTCGAGAATCGTCATTTCTTTTAACGATTCGATAAATTCTTTTGCGTTGATTTTAGCCATTTTATTTTCCTCCATTATTAGCTTTCTTTTTGTTTGTTCAGTAAATCAAGACCAATTGATAATTCTCTGAGCGGACCATAGAGTTGACCGGCCAACATTGTGAGTAATCCCATTTTTGATGGTAGCAATGCAATTTGTTTAATTTGGGCCGGGGTGTAAAAATCACCATCGATAACGCCTGATTTTATAATCAGCTTGGCGTTTTTACGTGCAAATTCTTGTAGTATTTTTGCGGCAGCAACGGACTCTTCAAAAGCAATAATAATTCCGTTTGGGCCTTTTAAATCAACATCAATCGCTTCAAATCCACAAGCTTTGGCTGCTCGCTTGGCGATATTGTTTTTCGCAACAACGAGTTCGCATCCTTCTTTTCGAAGAGCGCGACGCAATTCTTCGGTTTTTTTGACGGTTAGTCCGCGATATTCAGCTACAACGACAGATTTAGCATCTTTCATTTTGCTGGAGAGTTGATTGACTTCTTCTTGCTTGATACCGATAATAGCTTCTCTAGACATGTTACACCTCCTATTAATATCTTTAAAAAACAAATCCTCTTCTTCGCAAGAAAAAGAGGAATAAATAAATAATATTTATTGTCCTTATCTCGGCGGGATAATTAAGCTTTTAGCCCCTGCTGTCTATGATTTGGGTTTGTGATTTAATTGTTAAAACTCGATTTTGACGCCAGGTCCCATTGTTGAAGAGATGGCAGCGTTTTTCATATAAATCCCTTTAACGGTTGAAGGCTTAATCTTAACAATTGTGTCCATAACCGTCTTGATATTTTCTGCTAATTTTTCGGCTGTGAAAGACACTTTGCCAACAATTGCTTGAATGTTTCCGTTTTTGTCAACGCGGTATGTAATTTTTCCGCCTTTAGCTTCGGTAACGGCTTTGGTTATGTCTTGTGTTACGGTTCCGGTTTTTGGGTTAGGCATTAATCCTTTAGGGCCTAATACTCGTCCTAGTTTTCCCAAAGCGCCCATCATATCTGGTGTCGCGATAATGACATCAAAGTCAAACCAACCACCAGTGATTTTTTGAATCATATCGTCGTCACCGACAAAATCGGCTCCGGCAGCAACAGCATCTTTGGCTTTTTCGCCTTTTGCAAAGACGAGAACGCGTTTTTCTTTGCCGGTTCCGTTTGGCAACATAATTGCTCCGCGAAGGTTTTGTTCGGCTTTGCGCGGATCCAAATTTAAACAGATCGCTAATTCAACGGTTGCGTCAAATTTTTCAAAAGCAGCGGCTTTAACAAGTTCGGCAGCTTCAATTAAAGAGTATTTTTTTGTCGCATCAACTTTTGCAGCAGCGATTTCATATTTTTTTCCTTTTTTTGCCATATTTTTATCCTCCTATATCTGGTATTAGCGGAAATGTCCTCCCATATATAGTTGTATACAACAACTAGTATATTTAGTCGATAACCTTAATTCCCATGTTTCTTGCTGAACCTTCAATAATTCTTGATGCTGCTTCAACATCATTTGCATTCAAATCTGGCAATTTTGTTGCAGCAATTTCCAGTAATTTCGCGCGGGTAATGGTTCCAACGGTTTCTTTTTTCGAGTTGGCAGCCCCTTTTGGTACTCCAGCCGCTTTTTTCAGTAAATCACTTGCTGGCGGGGTTTTGGTAATGAATTTGAAAGAACGATCATCGTAAACGGTAATGATAACCGGAATGATCCAACCGACTTGTTCTTTTGTACGATCATTGAATTGAACGCAGAATTGCTGAATATTAATTCCTGCTTGACCCAATGCCGGACCAATCGGCGGAGCTGGTGTTGCTTTACCGCCCGCTATCTGTAATTTTACTACTGTTTTAACATCTCTAGCCACGAAAGACACCTCCTTATTTTCGTGATGTGGTTATCGGATAAATCCTCCCACTCAGACACGTGCAAGCGCACGCTGAATTATTATACAATAAGAGTCTTGTTAATGTCAACAAAAACTTACCGAAATCGAGCGATATCTCTGCTTCGAATTCAAATGTTATATCGATCCGACTATGATCCTAAATATCATATTTTGTGTTGATTTCTGATGGCGTTTTTCTTAATAAAGTGAAAACGGGAATCAGACCGAATATGATGTTCATAAAATAGATTCCCGCCAAGCCAATTAAGAAAAGGTGCAACGGGAAATAGAAAAATGCATCCATACCGGTTAGCATATTCGTTAATTCGTTTAATTTGCTTTGGATAAAGTAGACAATATATGTCATAAATAAGTATCCGGGAAGCGATCCAATGCTAGTAAAGGCAATGATTTCTGAAAAAAAGATTTTGTAGATATCTTTTTTTGTGGCCCCAATCGATCGGTATATGCCGATTTCTTTGATTCGTGATAGCATACTGCTTCGCATCATGAAAACAATATATACTAAGGTAACTCCCAAGCCGATATATACAAAAATTAAAGTTTCAAAAACCACAGCTAAATTTTCGGTTTTTAGTTGTTCAACCGAATTCAAAGCTGTGAATCCAAGGGAATTGATTTCACGGACCGCTTGATCGGTATTTTCAGCATACAAATAAATATAATCCGCACTAGTCGACATCCAGTCCGAAATGGTGTGACTTGAGATTACTTCGTTAACCATAAGTTGCTCAAATGCAGCATTAGAGACAACGGAATCAAAGGCTGCATCATCCGCAAAGATACCTACAACGGTAAATCTAATTCCTAAAACCGTAAGATAACTACCCACTGATATGCCAGAATCTGCAGACACCAATGCTTCATTGTCGTTTGTAATTTGATTGCCAGATTGTAAAGTATAATTATCAGAAGCAGTTCCTAAAGCTGTACAATCTTTTGTTGAAGTGAAATAGAAACGATTATCATCCGTCAAAATGACAACCGGTGAATTTGTTTTGACAATCCCAGAAATAGTCAATTCCGGCAGTGATAGGAAACTACCAATTAAACTAACGCCAATCAGATCCTCATAACTAGAAACGCCCATATTAATAAACATCTCATTTGCAATCAGTTGATCGGCAATCCAAACATCAATCATAACCTCTCGATTGGTGGTTGGGAGCGATCCGATAATCACATTTGAAGAGTCAACTTGATTTGTCGACACTGGAACAGGACTTTTAGCATACCCGCCAATAAAAGAAATCGCTGCCGCTTTATTGCCACTGCCCTGATACAAATTTTCGTATGAGAAACGATAATATATATCTCTGGTATTGGGCACAATCGAATCGGTTGCAGTGCTTTCGATGATTGTGGCGATATCGGCATAGGTCATCTCATCAGTAATCTCAACTTGAATGAAGTTACGACCAACTGTTAAATAGCTGCTCTCTTGAGTGAGAGCGGAAATCCGCGCTAAGTTGAAAACAATGACACACGCCACAACAAAACAAACAATTAGGAAAAATTTACCCAATACCTTTCGGTTACCTAAAAATTTCTTAAATCCATCTTTTAATGTATCTCGGAACCGGATGAATGATTTTCGTCTTGTATCGTGTTTGATTGCACCAAACTGATTAAGGTCAAATAGATACTTTGAAACATCATCGGTCTCGGGTTTTTTATAATGGTCATCAATCAACCGAATCTCTGTTTCATCGGTTAGATATTTAACTTTTGTTCCCGTGTCTGCTTTTACATAAAGCGTGTTGTTTAGATAAATTAATTTGATATTGGCACTAGCCAACGGCTGTTCTGCATAGTAATAGTTTAGTTCTATGGGGTCGGTAATGTTTTTTAATGTCAAATCCTTTAAATAAATATTACGGTCATCAATATGTTCTAAGGTGCGGTTGCCACTATTCTCGTGATCACTAATAATTTGTCCATCGCGAATCTCAATTACCCGATCAGCATAAAATTCGACTAATTCCCGTTCATGACTAACCAAAATGACCAAACAAGTCTGACTAATTTTTTTGATGATGCTCATGATTTCAAAGGTATTGTTGGCATCAAGATTGCCTGTAGGTTCATCGGCTAAAACAACTTTGGGATTTTTTGCAATCGCTCTAGCTATAGCAACTCGCTGCTGCTGTCCGCCCGAAAGCGCAAGCGTGTTCCGGCGACGATAGTTATACATTCCAACGCTCTTCAATACATAATTGATACGTTCTTCCACAGCCGAATGTTGATATAAACCGGCCATATTCAAACCGATTTCAATATTATCATATACTGTTTTATCTTCGATGAGATTATAGTTTTGAAAAATATAACCAATCGAAGCATTTCGAATGCGGTCCCATTGTTCAGGGTGGTAGGAATTAATGATAATGCCATCAAAATCAATGGTCCCACTTTCAAATTTATCAAGCCCACCGATTACATTCAAAAGTGTGGTTTTACCGCACCCCGAAGGTCCGGTCAAAGCCACTAACCCTTTTTCTGGGAATTCGATTGAAGTATTATTAATAACATGAATTTCGTTTTGTTTTCCCTTGTTAAAGCGCTTTTGGAGATGACTAATTTTTATCATGATTTCACCCCCTATCCTATCTGTTTCAGCGTTTTGTTTACGGATTCTTTAAAGACCCGTTTACCATAACGTCGTGAATTTATTAAAGCGATTAAAAGCATAATCCCTAGCAATATAAAATATTGTCCAAACTGATAATAGTGGAATCCATATAATGCATTACCTTCCATGACCGTATATTTTAAATAAATTGCTAAAGGTAAAAACAAGAGGAATCCGAATACTGTTGTTATCAAATTTTCAATTGTGATGAAGCGTTTGATAATTGTTTTATCGGCTCCGATGGTTCTAAAAATAGTATAGTCGCGCATTTTCGTATTAAAAATTAACTTCAATATTAAGTAAGTGACAAGAATAGCAATACCAATAATCAAAATGAATGATATCAACGAAGCAAGGTAACTAAACATATACAAAATACTTCCGATACCGAGCGCCGTTGTTTGAGCTTGTTCGTAAGGATAGGTAACATTATATTTATTAGCATACAAAAATCCCAGAGTTATCAGTACGGAATTTATCGCGACATCATCGTCGGCAAAGAGGGATACCTGATAGATATCTTGTGGGAAGATTTGCTCATATAATGCCGTATTCATTGATATATCCATCATCGCTTTTGAGGAATTATATTCAATAGTGATATTAGGCAAATCATTAGTAAAATAAAAATCGGTAATGGATAATGTGCCTGTTGTCTCAGTGATGCAGTAATCTGAATAGGGACTTCCTGAACAAATGGCTTCGAAAAGTTCATAATTCCAGCCATCAATGACGATAGTATTATCGGGAAGATCATCATCGATAGTAATGCTGTTATAATACGAAAAAATATTCGATACAATATCCACTGGTTCTAAAACTTCATCAACGCCACTGAATGTTGTGTTTGTGATTACGCGGATATATTTTGATTTTTGTATTTTTTCTGTTTCCGCTTCCGAAAACATAAGAGACATCTGCGTGCCAGAATATTCAATACCCAAATCCTCAGCAGAGAAAACGCCGACAACATCATATTCAGTGCTAATATTCCCGTTTTGAAGATAAATGCTAATTGTCGAGTCGAGGAAATAGGAATAATTTCCGGCATATTCATCTGTCAAAATCATAACCACTTCATCATCCGCCTCGGGTAATTTTCCACCCAATAACAATTCGGCATCATTTTTATACTGATTATATGTGGCGTAGCTAGCATAGTAATCGAACTGTTCGGCATCGCCATAATTAAGAATTATCTGTACTGATTGGTCAATAATATAATCATGGTCAATGATTGATTTCACCCCAGAAATGCCTGATAATTCTAATATATCAGCAGCACTGAGGATTGACCCATCGACCTTGCGGATAACGATACGGTTTTTACCAATATTGAGAAACTGTGGTTGATAATATCGATCGACACTCTGGGCATTTTCGACGGTCGAGCGGTTGAAAGAACCATATTCCCAAGCGATAAAAAAAGTTGTTAGAAACATCAGAAGCAATAGAAATATAGTTTTTTTCGGCTGTGATAACAGATTGGCAAATGACATTTTGACTATATCACGCCATTTTATTTTTGCTTCCGAATCATCAATAGTTGGTAATGGTTGTTTGTTGCATGCTTTAATGGCTATATCTTCAACAATTTCACCATCATAAATTCGAATTTTGCGCGTTGCGTACTGCTTAATTTGGTCAAAATCATGGGTGACGACAATGACTAGTTTATCTTTCGAAATCTCATGCAATAATTCTAAAATCTGTTTCCCCGATTCGGAATCAAGATTTCCTGTTGGTTCATCTGCCGCAATTATCGGACAATCCTTAGCTAATGCTCTTGCGATGACTACTCGTTGTTTTTGACCGCCGGATAGTTTTGTCGCTTTATGATGAACGTGTTTTGATAACCCGACACGGTCAATAATCTCCAATGCACGTCTCCGAATTTCCTTTCGTGCATATCCAGCTAAAATCATTGGGGCTTCGACATTTTGTAGAACCGTGTAACTATCGATGAGATTATAAGTTTGGAATACAAAAGCCACGTATTTTTTTCGGTATTGTTCCATTTCTTCGGTAGAATAGTAAGAAGTTTCTTCGCCGTTTAGATAAATCTCGCCTTCTTCATAGGTGTCAATTCCACAAATAACATTTAAAAGTGTCGTTTTGCCGGAGCCAGATTCGCCGACAATGGCGACAAATTCGTTTGTAGAAAGCTCTAAATTGGCTTTTCTTAATCCTAACGCAATGACGTTATTAGAACTGTAATACTTGGATACATTCACTAGTTTTATCAAAGGTTTCACCTCACATGCAATGGTATTATATCATGATAAAAATTAATATACCAACCCACAATAATGAATATTTGCTTATAAAAAGAAAAAAGTCAGAGATTATCTGACTTGTTTATGAACTATATGATTTCGATTTCCGCAAAATCAAGTTCGATTGGCGTCTTTCTTCCAAACATATCAACTAATATCTTAACGGTGCCTTTTTCGTCATTAATACTCTCAATCGTTCCAACGCGACCAATTAAAGCACCAGAAGCAACTTTGACACTTTGACCAATTTGCGCATTCAATTTTTGAACTTGTAAAAGTCCGCATTTCTTTAGAATCGGATTGATTTCTTCGGCGAGTAATGGGATTGGTTTCGTTCCGCCGCCGGAACTGCCAAGAAAACCAGTAACCCCTGGCGTGTTTCGAACGACAAACCACGAATCATCGGTAACAATCATTTCGATAAATACATATCCGGGAAACATTTTTACCATTTTTTCTTTAATTGATCCGTCGGCTTTTTTCTCGGTTTTCAATTCTTCCGGAATCATAACCTGGAAGATTAAATTTTCCATCTGCATCGTTTCAATTCGGCGGGACAAATTGTCCTTAACTGAATTTTCAAATCCGGAATAAGTTTGAACGATGTACCATAAACGTTTGTTTTCCATCATAATATCAGTCACTTTTCTACTTTATAATCCATTTAAAGAGTGGGTCGAGAGCAAAGCCATATATGATGAAGACAAACATCAAGAACAGTAAAAATCCAAAAACACGAATTGAATTCTTGCCTAGTTCTTTGCCAGTTGGCCATGAGACCTTCTTAAGTTCAGCAAAACTAGGTTTGAAAAAGGGAATTGCAAGATATACAATAACTAACGTTCCAATAAGAATCAAAAATGATCCAGTGAGTATCCGTTTTAGATCGGTATTGAAAAACCAATTAATAAAATCATATTGCGAATTTCCCAACAATTTGGCCAAATCAACCGTTCCAAAATCACCCGAAACGATATAAACGCCATATAACAACAAAACCGGTGCTAGGATTGCTAACAGCCAATTTTCAAATTTATATTCTTTCTTGAGGATTTCCATTACTCGAGAGTGTTTTTCTTCTGGTGTCATTGCCAGTCTTGCTTCGCGCGCTTTGGCTTTAGCTTCAGCTTTTTTGGCTTTTACTTCGGCTTTAGCGGCTTTTTTTGCCTCTTTATCTAATATTTCCTTTTCGATATCAGCCATGATACCCTCCTACTTGCTTTCCTTATGAATCGTATGTTTTTTACACTTGGGACAATATTTACTTGCTTCATACCGACCAGTTTTTCCGGCCGCTTTTTTGATTTCATAATTACGCGATAAACATTCCTGACAGATCAGTATTGCTTTGTCTTTCATTTTTATCAACTCGCTTGCTTTATTAAATGTACCAAAAAAAGACCATTTTGTCAAG
>Ga0265297_10004903_pt1 | contig 21142 bp, 43 predicted proteins | sample Munlanlwell13791_FD_192502 | JGI IMG/M metagenome (GOLD analysis project Ga0265297, IMG submission 192502) | Leachate microbial communities from a municipal landfill in Southern Ontario, Canada - Leachate well 137-91 | ecosystem: Engineered > Solid waste > Landfill > Unclassified | place...
TACAACAGCCTGATTACCGATATCGGGACGGAGCTGACGAACTCGCTCGACCGGCAAGGACGCTCCGCCATGGGCGCGAACCTGCCGATGGGCGGGTTCAAGGTGACGGGGGCGGCGAATCCGACCGCTGCGCAAGACCTCGCGACGAAGACATATGTCGATACGGCGCAGGGCGGCGCAGCGCTTTATCTGCCTCCTGGCGCGCTCATGGATTTCGCCATGTCCACGGCTCCGAGCGGATGGCTCGAATGTAACGGCGCCGCCGTATCGCGAACGACTTATGCGGCTCTTTTCTTGGCGATTGGAACGACATGGGGCTCCGGCGATGGCTCGACGACGTTCAATCTCCCAGACCTGCGCGGCTATTTCCGTCGAGGATGGGATCACGGCGCCGGCGTTGACGCGGGACGGTCTTTCGCGAGCACGCAATCGGATGAGTTGAAATCTCACAATCATGGCGTGACGGACCCCGGTCACTTGCACTCATATTCCTACGGCACGGCGGGAGGGTCCACGGTTCTTCTCGCGGTCTCCAATGCGTCGGCTCCTGGAACGCAGAACACAGGGTCTTCGACGACTGGAATATCGATCAATAGCACGGGCGGCACGGAAACGCGGCCGAAGAACGTTGCTGTTCTCACCTGCATTCGAACCTGAGCGCGAGGCGATAGCATGTCTTGGAGCCCTGTCGGGACGTTCCCGCCGATCCCGCCGACGCCGAGCCTTCCCGGCGTGCGCGTCTTCACATTCCAGCCTATCCCGAATGGCGCCATCACGATTGCGCAGTTGAAACGCGGCCTGAAGACGCAGGCAGTTTTGCAGACGATCTCGGACGCGATCTCTGCGGATATCACGAGCGAGGCGAATATCCAGTGGACGAGCGGCGAGACAGTGGTCCAGGGCGATCCATTGGCGCTCTTCATTCTGCTGGTCTTGAGCGTGCCTCCGTATAATTGGACGGAGGCCGACATGAATACGCTATTCGCGCTCTCCGCGACAATGCAGCCTTAAGAGGCCGTCGTGACATTGGCAAATCCATTCCAGACATTGCCGAACTCTCCGGCGCTTCCTGGAGCGAGAATATTCGCGTTCCAGCCTTATCCAACTGGCGCGACGACAATCCCGCAGTTGAAGCGCAGCCTCAAGAAAAATGGCGTCCTGCAAATCATATCGGATGCGCTCTCTGCTGACGTGACGAGCGAGGAGAATATCGAGTGGACGAGCGCGCGGGCGATCGTGCAAGGCGATGCGCTGGCGCTGTTCATTTTCAATTATCTCGGCACGTTCCCCTATCATTGGACGCAGGCGAATATGGACGCGCTGTTTGCCGGGAACGCGCTGTTCAACAATAACATCCCCATCGCGGAACTCAAACGCCGCCTTCGAGCGCAGGGCGTTCTCCAACAGGTCACGGACTCGATCTCTGCGGATGTGACGACGGATGCAAATATCGAGTGGACGAGCGGGGAATATATCTATCAGGGGGATCAGCTCTACATCTCCATTTATGGGCTCCTATCTGAGGTCCCTTACAATTGGTCGCGCGACGACATGGACCGCCTGTTCGCGCACTATATTCCGCCTCTGACGCCGATCGGCGCGACGATAGAACAACTGAAATACCGGCTGAAAGCGCAAGGCGTTCTACAGCCTATTTCAGATGCGGTTCTCGCCGATGTGACGAGCGATGCAAACATCGAATGGACAAGCGGAGATATCGTATCAATCGGCGATCCTTTGGCGACGCGGATTACGTCGATACTGAGCGCGCCACCTTACAATATGACGGCGAGCGCCATCGGTGGGCTATTTCCTCCATCGCCTCAATCGACGGTTCCAGGTGTCACGACGGCGCAATTGAAATTGGCGCTTCGAACCAGGGATGTCTTGCAGGTCGTGCATGACGCTGTTTCTGCCGATGTGACGAGCGACGCAAATATCGAATGGACAAGCGGACGAGCAGTCTCGCAAGGCGATGCGCTCATGACGTTCATCTATAATCTTCTCTCCCCATCCCCCTACAACTGGACGCAGTTGACGGCGAGCACGCTGGTTCAGTTCGCCGCATCAATGCAGCCATGAGCGGCAACTACTTCCTAAACTGAGGAACACAAATGCTCCGACGCATATTTGCGGCGCTCGCCTTCGCGTGCGCGCTCTCCAGTCATGCCAGCGCGGACAATTACACACAAGCGCCGCTTGGCATGGATCGCACTGTTCCGACTGCAACGCCTGTCTGCATCATGAGCGGCCCGACGTGCAAGGTGCAAATTGGCACGGCGAATTTGAGTTCTGGTGAATGGGTTGTCTCCGGCATCTCGCCTACTCTCGGCATCACGCGGTCGCAGATCGCGACGACGACGATCCCGAGTGCGATCAACACGTTTGTCGTGGCCGGATATGCGAGCGTCTTCGACGGCGGCGAAGGCTGCGAATGGTCTCGCGCGACGGTTTCCGCGCCGGGCGCCGTTCAGTCTGCCGATGGGGCTTATTGGGCGCTTTCACGCACCAGCGCAATCGACATCAAATGCGTCGGCGGATTGGGCACGTCGAGCGATATCTATTCTGCGCTCGTGTCGGCCGCGAATATTGCGAAGTCTGAGAACCCTTCGATCAATTCGTTCGGACAAATCCTGCTCTCGAACAAGCACCCCTATCTGACGCTTGCGACGGCCGGCGCCACGCTGGCAAACGGTGAAGGGATCAACGGGTGCGCCGCCGGCAACACGGTCATCCTCGCCACGATGGCGAGTGGGGTCGCCCTTACGACGACGGGTGGCGGCGTCAATATCGACTGCATCAATATTTCGGGTTCGATCGGCAACACGGCGACAGGTCTACAGCTTGGCGTTGGAGCATCTGACGAGGCCGGGCAACAGCGTGTTGTGCGCGATACGAATGTTCGCGGAATGTATAACGGCATCGATAGTGTGTCTGGTGCGGTATGGCAGCTCTCGAACGTGTATGTCGATGGCTGGTCGGGGTTCGGCTTGCGCATCGATAATCCGACGTGCGACTCCGGCGACTGGTTCATGAACGGCGTCACGATTGGAGGACCTGCCGCAGGAGCGCCCGCCGGGACAAAGGGCGTCCACTGGAAATGTTCTGGTGGCGGGAAAATCACCGGCACGAAGATTTTTTACGGCGACTACGGTTGGTATTCCGAGCCTCGCGCCGGCACTGTCGATATGCAATTCGCGGCGTGCTCTATCGAGGGGCAGTCGGTCGCGGGCATGTATTTCGTTTCAGGCGGCGCCGGCGGCACGCTCGGGAGCGTGACGATATCGAGCTGTGAATTTGGTGGTCTTCCTGAAGGCGTCGTGCTCGTTTCCGGCGTCGCGGCGGTGACGATCGTAGGGAACTCATGTGCGAATATAGGGATTGCCTGTATCCGCATTGAAGATGGCGTCGGCCGTGTGTGGGTCGGGCACAATGATTATGACCCGGCGGCCATCCCGGTCATAGACAACCGCGTCGATAATCAATCGATGTGGGGGTATATCGATCGCGACCAAGACAGGCCGGTGGCGTTCTCCAGCGACGCAACGTGGACCATTCTCGCACGATACGTGATCCCGGCGAACGGCTATTCAATGAAGTTCAACTTGTTCATTCAAGGTCAGCTCTTCGGGAACGGATATATCACGAGAGACATAACCGGGACCTTCCGAAGGAGCGGTGTCGGGACAGTCGTCGCTACATTCGATCGTGACATCATCAACACGACAGGCGGCATTTTCGATTTCAACATCGATACGACATCCGAGGCGAACACCGCCATCATCGAGGTCAAACGCTCCCCCGGAGTTGGAACGAATTTCATCGGCACGATGACGCAGCACATCGATGGCCCTCTCCAAAGCTACAAATTCTTCTAAGGAGCCGACATGCGGATAGTTTATACCATCATCGCGCTTGCGATGTTTTGCGGCGCGTCTTTCGCCGATCCCGTCACAGTGTCGGGGACATGGACAAAGATCGGCTCTGGTCGCGGCGCTGTGCGCGTGAAGAGCGCTGGAACGATCGTCGTCATTCAATCGCCCATGGCCCCGACGACGCAGGAAGTAGACGCATATCTGGACGGGCAATTCAGCAGTTCTGTGCGCATGTGCGGGCAGAGCGATGGCATATGGGCAAAGCTGGCCAACAGCGATGTCACTGAAGCGACGGTGACATTCGAGCCAGACCCGGCGACGTGCTCTTGTTCTGGAAGATGGACATTGATCCCCTGCACGAAACCGCGTCAGCACTGAGGTCCAGATGAAAAACGCTCTTCTTCTTCCCGCTATCGCTGTCGCGGCCATATTCGGCGGTCAGGCATTGGCTGGGGACGTCTGTGTGAATGCGTCATGTGAGACGGATCGCGCATGGACGTTTATTCCACAGCAAAAGTTCAATGCGCCACCGCTGGTGTCTCCTGCCACGGTAGCCCAAATCGGCACTTGCGTCCCCGCGCAAACGGGGGCGATAGGGGCCGTGTCTGATGGCGACGCTGGTCTTGCCGCTGGACAAACCGTCGTCAACAGCGGCGGCGGCGCGACCTATTATCCCGTGACGTGCAATGGAAGCGCGTGGGTAGTTACCAACGGAACGCAAACATTCACCGCGAACAACCCGCTTATCGGCACCGGGACGGGCGTGCTCGCTCAGGGAACCCGCTCCGGCAACACGACGGCTTTCGCGACGGCGAGCGGAGCGCTCACGAGCGGTCACGGGATCGTCGCCGATGCGAGCGGGAATGTCATCGACTCCGGCGGCTATGCATTGGCCGGGAGCGCCCCTGCGGCCTCTGTCTGCGGGACATCGCCTGCCGTCTCGACTGGCAGCAGCAATCTTGCCGGGGAAGTCACCACGGGGACAGGCGCCCCGACCGCTTGCACAATCACTTTCTCCGCAGCTTTCCCGACGCACGCGTTCTGCACTGTAACGCCTGAATTCGCAGCCGCAACCGCAACCGCGCATATTTCAGCGCTGAGCAATTCCGCGTTCACCGTCACTTTCAGCGCCGGAGTGACGAGCGGCAAGTTCACCTATGTGTGCGGCGGCAACTGATCTCTCTAAAGGACCCCCAAACATGATCCGTATTCTTGCCGCCGCGTTCGTCGCGGCGCTGCTTTCGTGCGCGCTCTCCAGCCATGCCCGCGCGGACTATACGTTGGCGACTATCGGCATGGATCGCACGGTCACGACAGCGACGCCAGTTTGCATCATGAGCGGCCCGACGTGCAAGATTCAGCTCGGCATTGCGAACCTCGATACTGGTGGATGGTCGCTGCCCGGTTCTGTCATTCTCCCTGTTCCGTCTCCGACGCAATTGGGCGGCGTCTTCTCGGCGACGGCTCCGGCAAACCAGTTTCAGACGGGCATAAACACGACGGGAACGCCGACGTTCGCTCAGCCGACTATAGCGAACATCGCGCCTATCGCCCCTAACAGCATCCTCGGCAACGCGACGGGCTCGAACGCCGCCCCGCAGGCATTGACCGCGATCCCAAACAATATTACCGCAACAACTGCCGCGCCTGGTGACAATTCACAACTCATCGCCACTACAGCCTATGTCGTCGCGAACTCTGACATTGTAGTGCCGAACAACGCGGCGCTTTCCGCGCGCGCAACCACGTCTGCCACGGCTATCACTCGTCTAGGCTATGCCACGCTCGGCGATAGCAGCCCGCTTGTCTATAAGCCTTCCGGCTTGGCGTGTTCGCTCAATGCGGGGGCTGGCGATGGGTTCTCGCAGGTGCCATCGGGGGATGGAAAATGCTGGCTGGCACAACTCCCTATAACCGCATGGGACGCTCGGTGGGCAGGAGTTGACCCAACGGGGAGCACGCCGTCAAATGCAAAAATTCAGGCGCTCATCGACGCTCTACCGCCGCTTGGCGGCCATATCGAATTTCCGTGCGGGTTTTTTAACCTTGCCGACACTATAACTATTGGGAATGGCAATAGCACGACTGTTTCTACACGCAGCGGGGTCTACCTCAGCAGCAGCGGGGGGACATTTACGTCTATAGCGCCAGCTACCACTCTGCCTTGCACGCAGTTCACTTGGGTTGGCCCCGCCGATGGTCGCCCCGCTATACATATTGCGGGGCCGCTAAATGGATGGGGGCTGAATAAAATTCTACTCTATGGAAATGACGCAGGTGATACTGGGATAAAAGTTGACTCCGCTTCCGATGGTATTATCAACCAAGTATCGATTCTTAAGTTTTATGGTGCTGGGATTTGGTCTACCGCCTATCCGTCGTCGAATTTCGGCGGAGCAGTGTATAACAGCGGGAATAATCTTTGGACTGGCGTAACTGTTTCAACCAGCGATAACGAAGGCGCAAAAGGACTATTTCTTGATGGTGCGCCTGACGGCATTACATCAACATCAGTTAATACATTCACGAATCTTACAGTGCATTTGAATACTACTGGTGCTAACCATGGAACTGGGATTTATTTACGCATAACGGATTCAAGTCTATTTGTGGCGCCGCATGTTTTCGGAGCATATTCGACGGTCTCGTCTGGAATATTTTTCGATTATGCCGCGCACCCTCTATATCCTTCGGGGAATGTGTTCTCGGCGGTTGGAAGTAGTAAGAATGTTGGCACCTTGGGGCAGCAATGGGCTTACTCAGGGGCTCCTGGAGATAATCTTGTAGCGAATACCATTGTGACCATTGGTGGCACCGACGAGAGCCAATACCCGAATACCATCCCGAAAATAGATATCGGGCTCCCACAGAAGACAGCGCCAGACGTTGCATTGCTCGCTCAGCCCGCAACTCCCACAGGGGCTAATATTGTCAAGCCGTATATATCAGGACTCTATCGTGTTTGTCATTACATGGTAGTTAGGACGGCAGGAACGGCAGGCAGCATAAATCTATCGCTTGCGTGGAACGATGGTGTAGCGCAGTCTGCGCAAGTGAATACGGTAGGTGTAACAGCTGCTAATACTGCCGTAGATGGATGCAAGACTATTTATAACGTCGCTACATGGAATATCGCATACTCGGTGAATGTTACTGGTATTACGGGGAGCCCGACATATGACCTGCGCATCACAACTGAGCGCCTAAATTGATCTTTGGCGCATGCGCGATAAATCGCGCGGGGTATTAAGCGGAGACTGTTTCAGCAAGAAGATGGATATCGAGGGCGCCGAGCGCGTCTCGCCATGCGTCTACCTTCCCGGCGAAATGACCCTCCACGCCATCGTGCCACTCCCCATAATCGCCAACGGTAACTACTCGAATATCTGAACGGCCGTTGTCTTTTATTTCACAGGTCGGGTTGACGATAATCAGAAGCGGGTCCGACGACGTGAATGTGCGGCGAATGGATATGAGAATGTCGTCATAAACCGATGCTGAAAAGCACGCTGTTCGAATATCGTTGCTTACGGCTGGATGCGCGCCATCCCGATCGATGAATAGACACGGCCGGCGCGAGTCATCGAGCCAGCGCGCCATTCTGTCGCCGAGGAATGTATATTTCTCGGCGACAGAATGGATTTCATTCCTCCAATCCGCAGAAACGCGATGATTTCCGTCACGAGAAAACGAATGGTGGAGCAAAATTCCAGTCGGCAAGTGCATGATGCTATCGACGCATTCACCGAGCGATACGAGTTCGAGCGTGTCGTCGGAAATATCGAGACGGAAACGCGCCTCGATCAATCCTGGGATAGAGGCGATCGGCGTCACAAACCAATCTAGTAGGCCCGCCCGATCAACCCCGTAGAACGCGCGAAGATTATGCGTAATTTCGCACACTGTTCCCATGGGTAGGATCAAATCCGTTTCAATCGGCATTGCAGGCCTCTCGACTTACTATCATCCGTCGAAAACCTACTGCTTTCCGCCCTGGAAGGCAAACCGGAGCTCCCATGCTGACGAACCCCGCCGCAGCGAACGCCGCTGCGAACGCGAGCGCGAGACATGACTCGCCGCGAGATCGCCGAATGGATCGTCGCGCGATGGAAGGCCGAGGACGACCCGCGTCTGATCCTTTGGCAGCTCGCGCATACGTCGCGTCCGATGACGATGGCTGAGGTGATGGCCGTCGTGCTCGATTATGTCGAACGGACTTCAGAAAACTCGAAACTGAAAGGAAAGGCGTGATGAGCGTGACCTTGCATCCGATCAATCGTCGCTATTTCTTTGACCGCGTGCGACACGCGCTGTTCGGCGGCCGCCTCGAGATGTGGCAGGTGGACGGCCTGACGCGCATCCTCGATTATCGAGACACGGCATGGCCGAACATGCCGAGCTATTTCCTATGGCGGACTGGATGCAATACGGCCTTCTCTTTGTCCCACCCGGTTCGCAGCCTTCGGTAAATTGTGAATTCTGAAATTCCTTTTCGCCGCGCCCAATCTGCGACCGTCAGTTTATGGCCGCCAATCTCAATGATGATGTTTGACCGTTTATTAGAGTTTTGCCCTTTGCGGTCCATCCATACGCAGTTGTCTGGGCCATACCCTCGATCATTATCCATCCTCTCGATCGTGTAGTTGCGAGACGGTCTCGCCCCCATATCGGCTAGAAAGCATTCAAAGCCTGTGAGCCCGGATTCACCGCTTACCCACCTATCAGAAACTGAAATCCCACGACTTCCGTAGTCACGGAATGATTTATTATTCTGGTTTGAGCATCTGTCTATCATAGCGGCCCAAACCTTAAAAAGCTCATGTGAAGACGCCCCTTTTGGGAATGTCCATGCCGTCTTTTTTGAATCGCACCCGCACGATGTCTTCCCTCCGAAAACAAGATTCGACCTTTGTGATTTGATGATGTTTCCGCACTCGCATTTGCACGAAAAATATATGGCCATTCCTTTGTTGTATCTCTTTGTTTCTGCGATGCCGATGACGACAAGCTTCCCAAAAACCTGACCAGTAATGTCTCTGATGCGACGCTCTGCCATTATCGTCTCCATTTCTATGGAGAGATAATTATCGCGGCAGATGCTTCAAGGCCATGAAAGGATATAATATGAAAGATAACTACGGCCGTGCGCTATCCTTCGTGCTGAAATACGAAGGTGGTTACGTGAACCACCCGAGAGACCCCGGCGGTCCTACCAATCTTGGGATTACCATTGCGACGCTCTCTCATGAGCTCGGGCGCCGCGCGACCGTGACCGACGTGCGCAATATCTCTGTCGAAACTGCGGCGTCGATTTATCGCAAGAAATACTGGGCGACAATCGACGGCGACAACCTCCCGAGCGGTGTCGATCTGCTCGCGTTCGACATCGCCGTGAACAGCGGGCCGGGGCGCGCGCTGGCCTGGCTCGGCGAGACGAAGAATCTTCAACCGAAGCCGCGCGTCAATGCTCTCCACAAGCGCCGCATGAGGTTCTGGCGGTCACTGAGGACATGGGCGACGTTTGGGCGTGGTTGGACCAATCGCGAGAACGCCGCCTATGCGGCGGCGCTCGCTCTCACGCAGAGTCGCGAACCGCAAGGAGCCTGACCCATGTGGATCATCGAATACGCCGGCTATGCGCTCCTCGCCATCGTCGGGATCGGCATTGGCGCTCCCCTCCTCTACGTCGCTTGGCTGTCGATTGCCGGCAAGCCTTTCAACTGAGGACCCGCAGATGCGCAAGCTCGAATTTCTCGACCGATACCTCGCTCAGCCGAACGGCCCCGGAACTCGCGATTGGCGAGAGGCGACCGGGCTCTCGGGCGGCAACGTCATGACGCGCGCGCTGGCGCGGGTCGGGCTTATCGTCATCGCCGGCATGGGGCTCGCGTTCGGCGGTTGAGCGCCATCGCCCCGCGCGCCACCGCTGCGCAACGGCTACTCAACGCCTAGCGCCTCCTACTCAACGCTTTTGCACCCCATTCGCAGCGCGTCGCATCGGCGGGGCGCGCGCTGCGATGACCTTTTTGTTGAAGCCAACAAAATGGTCCCTCCTCTCCTCGCCACTCACAGAAAGACCCGACGGAAATGAAAGTGATCCGCTCCCTTCTCAAAGTCCCCCTAATTGCCGTGGCCTGCGCTATCGGCCTCGTCTCTGTCGCGTTCGCGGCCGACGCCCCGTTGATCGCCGCCCCGACTGGCCTTCCCGATTGGCTCGTCCCGCTCTGGAATTCCGTCGTGACGGCGGCGGCTATCGCGGGTGTCCTGACGCATGTTCGCGCGCTCATCCCCAATGAAGGCGCGTGGGCGATCGTCGGCAAGGCGCTCGACTGGTTCGTTGGCAATTACCTCAACGCCAAGAACGCCTGACGCCGCGTAGCCTATCACAAAACACGTCCCGTGAGAGGCAATCGGCATTGCGTCTCACGGGACGCATACAAAGGACCGCCAATGTTCGCCTCAATCATCGCAGCGATATCCGGAGGCTTCAAGGCGCTCGCAGCTTTCTTCGGCTGGAAAGCCCAGCGCGATCTCCTCAACGCCGGCAGGGCGAGCGCCAACGCCGACGCTCTCACTCGAAAGGACAAGGCCAATGCGAAGGCTCTTGCGGCTCGCGAAGCCGTGCGCGGCGATCTTGCTCGCGACCCTGGGCGGGTGCTCGACGACGACGGGTTCCGCCGGGATTGATGCGACCTTCTGCGGGGCCGCGCGGCCAATCTATTGGAGCAAGAGCGACACCCCCGGCACTGTGTCTCAGGTGAAAGAGCATAATGGCACGGGGCGCGCATTGTGCCAATGGGGCGCGAAGAAATAGCAGGACGAGCCGGCGATGTGACCCGCCGGCCCGTCCCTACCACCCGTCTGAAGCAACCAGACCGATGGCCGGGCACGATCCCACGCCAGAGGTGAAAAATGTCTGAAGGGAAAGCGCCAGTGCCTGACGGTTCGGTCGAATGTGGGATCATCCTCGCGAAATTGGAAACCCTTGAGGAGCAATTGGCGGAGCTGCGGAGGGCCGTAGAAGAGATAAAACTCGGCCGCGCCCGAGAGGCCGGCCAACTCTCCGGAGCGACATGGGCGCTCGCCAGAGTCGGGGCAATCGTGGTCGCGTTCCTTTCTGCTGCCGGGTGGATCGTAATGAATGGGGTTCCGGCGCCGCTGAAGAAGCTGCTCTCTCCTTGACCGCCGTCATCCGCGCTCGCCTCTCTTGGCTCCTACGCGATCTAGACGGCGCCATCGCTGCGGCGAAGCATGATCGCGAAACATCCCGCATCCTCTGGCGCGCTCGGGCGGAGATCGTCCGAGCGAAGGTCGAGGCCGAGAGGGAACTTATCGAGCCGCCCGATAAGTTCGATAAGAACGGCGACGTGAGTGATTTAGCCGGCGTCGTTTGATGGTCGGGCGGCCTCCCCGAGCGCCTCAACCGCGATCTCCTCGACGCGCTCGATTATGCGGTCATTCACGAACTCATTCCCGCGTCCAGAGTTCCCGCATCGCTCGACGATAGATCGCATGGCGGCCTCGAGCTGTTCGATGCGGTCTTTCGCTATGCGCAAATGATCCGATAGCGCATTGCTATTGTCTTGGGAGTCTGTGACGTTTTTCTGAAGCTTCGCGACCTCGGCCTCGATCTGTTTGATGCGCTCGGCGGCTGCTTGCGCCATTGCCTCCCCTATGACTCTCTCGACGGACGCGAATAGCGATTCATCCGCTTCGACACCGTCGAATGCGCGCTCCGCCCATTGGCGTGGCGTGAGGGGGTTAGGCATTGTCGCTTCCTTTCTCGCCGATAGCGGCGGAGATCATGGCGCTGTAGATGCCATGCAACGTCGTCGCGAGGCCAACTTCCGCGTTGGCGAGCATTTCAGGTGTCGCTTTTATCGGCACGACGACGAGCCCCGCAGCTTCAAGAGCGGAGAGAGCGCCAGCGGCCATTCTCATGGCGTCGGCTCTATTATGGCCGATACATAAGGCCCCGAATTCGGTTAGCCCTTCTTCGAAAGCTCCGGGGCGGATCCCGCGCGCCATCGTCTCGACGATCTTGTCTATTGTCATTGGTCAAATCCTTCAGCCGCAGCCTTCTTCGCTCTGAATGCTTCCCAGTCTGTGTCGCGCAAAAGCGCCCATTGCTTTTTCTGCTCGCGGCGCCATTTCTTCCGATCGACGAGCCGGGCTAGAATTTCAGCCTCGTCGGTCACCTCGAGCGCAGCAATGATCTCATTGTAGATTTTATTGCGGATTGCTATCTTGAACGTCGAGGATGTGGCCGCTATCGCCTGTGGATACATATACTCGATATATGCAACTACCTCCTTTCCGATGTCCAAGGCGACCCCCTTGACGAGCGCGCGGGCCGGGTCATCTGGCTCGGCTACGCGCTTGTGTGAACGGTTGCTCATCACTCTTCCCTTTCATTCCGATCTCGGCGCCGGCGGCAGCGGGCGCCAGTGCGTCGGCGGATTCTTCCGAGCGTCTACTGTCCCGAAAATGCGCTCGCTGTCGTGCGACCAGTAGGGGCGCGGCTTCGCTGCATGACGGTCATCATCCCAATTCCCGAATACGTAATGGCCATTGCGATATAGCATGATCCTTGTCCCGTTCCGCGGCACCGTCGATATGTCCTGCCACTCGGTCATTGTTCCTTCCTTTCTATCTGGAGACGCGGGGTTAGGCGGGCTCCGCCTCATCATTGCAGGCCGTTAGATCGTCCGGCAGATCAAGGCCCATATTGCTCGTCGCAATGAATAGATGTAGCCCTGAGCACGCGTTGTGCTGCGTTCTGATTAGGGCATGGAGCCGGTCCCACTTCGGATCATCAGCCCGATCGCCGAGAACATCCCAAACCTCGTTGCGGATCATATTTAAGATTATGCCGCTTCGTTCTGCCGCCCTGAGAGCTTCAATTAGAAGCTCGCGCTCGTTGGTTACGACGGGCGGATAATACGGCCGGCCCTCACTCTGGAGCGATTGTTCGATTTGGTCTCGGTGTATGTCGCCCATTCTACCCTCCTATTCCTCACGCGCCTTGGGGCGCGGTGATCGCCAATGCGTTGGCGCATAGTAGACATACATCACACGCTTATTGCCCTCGCATATCCACCACAGTCGGCCGTGGCGAGTGAGACAGGAGATGTTTCGAACGCCGCTTTTGTCGTCTATCTTCGTCTCGACCTCAACGCCTTCCGGCGCGGTATCGATCGTCTTCCACTCGGTCATTGTTCAATACCTCCTATCGGGGGGGGGCGCGAGGGTAGGCGCCTTCTGGCCTCTGTCACTTGCGCATCAACTTCGACGTTTTGTCGCCGAACCATTGACGCCCGTCCTTAGCCGCCGCCCATGGGTTGCCGAAAGCCTTGCTCGCCGGAACGGCGTCTTCATCGGTCTGGATGACACGTTTTACCGCCCGGCGCTCTTGCCTGTGGGCGCGAACCTTGTCGTCTTTCTCGCTCGCGGCCTTCGTTATCCCGCAGGAGGGAGACTTCTTTCGGCTCCTCGTCATCCTATCCCCTCCTATTCCTCACGCGCCTTTGGACGCGGTGATGGCGGCTACTTCGAAACTTCGATAACCGCAAGATGGAGCGCGACAAACACCCCTTCGTTCTCGGCCGCGTCCATTGAATGCGGTTTCCGGTCGTCAAAAACCACAATGTCGCCAATGCCGAGTTTGAACGCCCGGCGCCCACTTCGCAGCTTCAACCCGTCGTTATGGAGCGCGATGATCGCGGTTAGGCCGCAGTCGTCAGTATGTGCGAATACACCTCTGGTCGCGACAATCACATTCTCGGTCGGCCGAGTTTTATCGACGACGAGGCCATGCTTGCGCAGCTCAGCGTTTATGTGCCGATCGCCGATGAGCCATTCCGGCGCTCGCTGTGTCGAAACATCGTCGTTGTAAGCGTCAAGGTCCGCTATCGCGCTCTTGATGACTCGCATAAGAGCAGGGGTCGGGACGATGAGTGCCATTCCGAGATGTAATGGGGGCGTCATGGTATCGGTCTCCGAATGCCAGCAGCTGGGCCGCACAGATGGCGCACAGGTGAACGTGAACAAACGCCGCACAAATGGCGCAATTAGCCAAGAACGCGGCCAATACTTTCAACTAGATACGCTAGCTAATCTCGTTCGGGACGAGGGGGTCGCGTGTTCGAATCACGCCACTCCGACCAACACTTACGCGAATTAGGCGCGATAATCGCACAGGTTGGCGCACAGGTCCAGGGGAAGCTCACCGCTTCCTAGGCCCTTTGTGGTCGGCCTGGAAGTCCGGGTGATGGTGCCAATAGACCCGCTCGACGACCTCTTGCGTTACCCCGAAAAACTCGCACACCTTATTGATTTCCCAGCCGTCTTGCATCGCCCAAGTGATGGCCGTGTGCCTGAGCGTATGAGGCGTAACCCCTTCGACCTTGGCCTCTTCCGCCACCCGTGCGAACGCCTTGTGGATGTTCGAGACTGGGGCATTGAAGAACTCGACGGCGAACTCCTTGGCGATCCCTAACCGTTTCCAGCGGCGAAGGTGGCATAGCAACCTGTGCGGGATGCGGCATGTCGGTTGCCGCTTCTTCGTCTTTTTGACACCTTGAGCTTGTCGATAGAACAAGCCAGCCTCTAGGTCGAAATGCCCGCAGCCTGGACGCGGCGCCAGAGCCGCGTTGCAAATGGCTTTCGACCGCGTTCCGGTGTAAAGCGCGATCAGCATGAACCGGACAATGTGCCGCCGCGATCGGCGCTTGGTCGGATGGCCTTTTTGCATCTCCCGATAGCGCCAAGCAGCCTTTGCCATCCTGACGGCCTCTTCCTTGGTCAGCCATCGTTCGCGCGGCTCCTCCTTCTCCGGCAGCACAACCTCAATCACCTCGGAGCAAAGGCCCTCCTTCCGGTGATGGTTGATCGCCGCCCGCAAATCCTGTAACTCTCGCCGAGCCATCGATATCGATCCGCGCTTTTCGGCATATTTCCGGCAGAGCGGGCCGTTTATGTCGATAAGCATCTTCTCCCCGAAAAAGGCGCTCAACGCCGCCACACGCTGCGCCAGCTCGCCGGGGCGGGAAACATTCGTTCCCTTGTCCACGACGTAGATGTTCAGCACGTCGGCTATCGAGATTGCCGAGGCTCGGCGGTTCTTCTCTCGCGACGTTGTGTATTTTTCGCCGACGTATTCAGCGAGCCGTCTTTCAGCTTCTTCAATGTCAGACTGAGCGCATCCTGTGCGGATTGACTTTGCGCCGTCCCGAATGACCCACTGGCCGCGCTCTTTTCCGGTCGGTTGTCGGAAATAGAGGCGGGCTCCCTTAGAACGCATTTCGCCCTCATTTCAGCGATTGCCGATAGCGTCGTGAAGTGCTTATTGCAGATCACCTCGACGCGCAGATTGCCGCGCTTCGCTTGTGCGCGCAGCGTCGCCGCTGTTACGCCGCTTCCTTCCGGGAAGGCAAGCCGGGCCGCTTCCGCGAGCCGCAACGGCGTCGTGTCGGATATAGGCTGCGCCGGCAGCGCGCGCGTGGTCATGGGCTGCCCTCAGAAATCAATGTCGTCGTCATCATCCGGGTATTCTTTCTCGAGCCGCTGGCGTTCGTGCCAATCGTCGCGGAGACGATCAGGGTCGAGTTCGGCTTCCTCCCATGGGCAAACGCCGTCCATTTCCTCGCGAAGATCGCATGAGCGCGGCTCGTAGGCCCCGCAGAATGGGCAGCAAAATCGGTGACAAGTCATCGCGTCACATCTCCTCTTCGTCCAGACTCTCGCCCGGTTCTAGCGCTGCTTCGGCGCCGGAGCGGGTGAGGTAGAAGCAGTCTGAGCCGCCATAAATTGGCGAGCCGAGTTTGTGCTTTTTCCTGGCGATCCCCCGTTCGACCATTCCTAGCCATGCCGCATGATCGTCGCCGGTGCCGACAACATAGTAATTTCGATAGGAGCGCTTTCTCTGGCCATCTAGCCCGAGCGCGTGTCTCGCGAGTTCGCGCTCGCGTGGGGTGAGGGTGGTGGTCATGATCGTCCTGCCTTTTCATATTCGGGCGCCGGCGCGGGTGATGCGTGCTTCGCATATCGGGTAGAGCCGAGCCGATCCATCGCCATGGCAATCACAACGCCAATAGAGCATCGGCTCATCGAGAATGTCGAAAGTTACGGCCTCTTGAGATTCTATACACGCATCCTCGGCGAACCAATCGAATGCGACGGTAACAATACCGCGATGCTCACCGCGAAATTCGATGGTTGATCCGGCGGCCGTTTTATAGATTTCAGCCATTGGCGATCTCCCCGCTTTCGTCAGCGCGCGTCTCGGAACCGCCATGCCGATACGTGTAGACATTCGCAGTGACGTTCACGGGGTATTTGCCGAGCAGCTTGTAGACAGCGAGACTGCCGAGCGCGAATCCTGCCCCGGCGAGAGTCGAAACCACAAGGATCGCGGAAAATTTATCGAAGATGTCCATCGTGGTCATGGCGTCACGTCCTTCGCTTGGATATTCACGATCGCGTCGCGCACGATCGCGTTGACTTCGCTCTGCGGTTTTCCAGAATGCTCGGCCTGCGTCTTTGCGAACAGCACGGCGGCGCGCTCTGAGGCGGTCATTTCGATCTCCATTTTCTCACCGCTGGCGCCGCGCATGGCGTCGCGGAACATGGCGCGGGAGATGGCGGATTTCGGATCGGTCATTGCTTTTCCACTTTTCCATCGGCGGGAGCGTCGAGGTTGTCGGTCATTGCTTCGTCAAGCATTAGTTACTCTCATAAATTCGCGACATGCATTTGCCGCCGTCTGGATCGCCTCCGTTTAAAGTAACACTATTGGCAGTGATAACTATACGAGCAGAGCGCAGTATAAACAATCCGCAGTTTATAAAGTAATGCCCATGCTCATCGACCACAATCGTTCCGCCCTCTTTATTTGCTATGTCGAGAGTAACTGCTAGAGAGCCACCTGCATGACGCTTGTCCCCTGGATGAAACGAAATCATCCGAGATGATCCACGATAATAAGGGCCTTTCGCTTCCCATTTAAAAGGTCCGTTGCACGACGTTATGCGCGCGTTGCAATCTCCGTAGTCGATATCAGCGATATCCCGCTCAGATTTATGCTCACAACCGGCAACGCCAAGCGCGACGGCTATAGCGATTGCATATTTCATCATTTGATTCTCCTATTCGCGAGGAAGGTTTCGAGCGCCGCGCGCATCGTATCTTTCGTCGGCTCGCGCACGGCGTAGGTCTGACGCCACCCGATCGCGGTCGGATCGATGCCAGAGACTCGCATGACCGCGTGCTCGACATCCTCATCCGTTACTGGCTGCGCCAACGCCTTCACGTCATCCGCGAGAGTTGAGATATGCGCAATATCAGCACGAATAACGGATTCCAATTCAGCCACGCGCGCTTTCAAAGCGTCGCGCTCGGCGATGAGGGCCGCCTTTTCTTCGATCAATTCGCTTATGAGTTCGCTCATCTTCGCTCCCCTGTCCCGCCTATGCCGTTGTCTGGCATCACCATGCGCCGGCCCAAATACCAAAGCCGTGAATAATCCCAATCGGGAAGAACAGCGCGCCAGCGATCAGGAACCCCCATGCGGCAGTCTTCAGGCAAACGATGATGTGAGTGGCCAATGCGGCCAACATCGTTAAAGAAATGATGATCGGGGCAATCGTCGCCACGATAATGGCAGCATCCTGGAATTTGTTGCGCATCTCTCATTTTCCTTTCTCAGTCCACAAACATCGGCCTCGGCGGCAGTCTGGGGTTAGGCTCTCGCGCTGGCTTGTCGGAACGCGAAAAGCCACGGCTCTTGATCCGCCCTTTCGGGCGCGTTGCGCCGATGTGCGCCTTCCGCTGGCGATCGGCTTTGCGAATGCGCGGAACGTCTTCACGCGCTGTCTTTTCCTTATGACACGGCTCGCATAGAAGCGCGCAGTTCGCGAGTTCCGACTTGCCACCAAGCGCAAACGGCAAAATATGGTCATAGTGCTTTGCCTTCGTGCCAATATCGATTCCGCAGGCGCGGCACTTCCCTTGCGCGCGTTCCCATTCCTGGTCTTTGACCTTTGGCGAGAAATCGCGCGGGCCGCTCATTTCGCATCGTCCTTTATCTCGACGATCCATCGCCAGTATCGGCAACTCTCGCGCGAACGGATATGCGCCGCGAATACGCATTCATCGCGAAAGCCGGAGTCAATGCAGCAATCGTTATCCGGCTCGTCCTGATCCCCATTCTCGACATTGACGAAGCAACCGAACTTCACGCCGGCCGCCTGCATCTCGCGCTTGCGTTTCGCTGTGAGGCTCATGCGGCTTTCCTCGTCTCTGCGCACATCGCAGTCACCTCGTCGATAAGCTCTTGCGGCGCACATTTCATGCCGACCTCGCAAAATCGCCAAAATATTTGTCCGCCGCGATGATGTATGCGAAATACGCAGCGGCCGGGCAGTCTGAATAAGTTAGATGGATGCATTTTCCGGAGACACGGATCGTCGATCTCCACCTTTCCATGTGCTTATGCCAACTAACGCCTTTTAGCCCGCATTTGTTATTGGATTGGGTGCCGCGATTCCTTTGGTTTTCACACCGGCTTGCGCAGCGTAAATTTACCCATTTGTCATTACCCCTGTTCCCATCAATATGGTCAACATCATTCTCTGGCCACTCTCCCGTCATATACAGCCACGCAAGGCGGCCTGCGCGATAAATGCGGCCATTGATGCTGATGACACGGTAACCAAAAACACTAATCGTTCCGGCCATTTTTGATGCCCATCTGGCATTCCAATTCGCAGGCGCGTCAGAGCGCTCACGCCATGTGAAAACCCCCATATCCGGGTCGTAATGCAAAATGTCACGCAAGCGGCATGGCGTCAGTTCCATCTCACACGCTCCTAATTGCACATTGCAACGATCTCATCGATCAGTTCTTGATGGCGGCAGTGCAAAACACGCGTCGCAAGAATTCTAGATGCTTGGTCGAACCAAACCGAGAACTTGGTTTGATCCATGCTCGCGAACGATATCGAGCCTGGAACCGCATAGGGCTTTCCAGTGAGCAAATTCACACGGACTTCGGCGAGCCCAGTCGCGAGCTTCAACTCGTCGAGCAGCGCGTTTTCATTCGGCCATTGGCCGTCAGTGTTCTCGACGACTTTGCGCAGCATCGCAAAGAGCAATCGATGATGAAGGACATTCCTCGGCCGGCGCGCCGTCACCAAGATTTCGCGCCCGTCCTTGAGCGTGTCGAGAAGTTCGTCGGCGTGAAAGTCGCGCGGATAGAGCGCGCGACCACGCTTAACAAATGAAAACCCGTCAAGATCGCCCATCGTTAGAAATCCTCATCGAATGAGCTATCGTCGCGCGCCGGCCGATCACGCTTCGCCTCGACTGGCTTGAACGAAAGCGACTGGAATTTGTTTCCGTTGCGGTCCTCTTTCGTCCAGGCCGAGACAAAGAATTCCTTGCCGTCGATTTTTGCTCGGCCGGTCGCGTTCGGATGGCTATCCTTCTCCCGCTTCTCATTGCGGAAAAGGCTTCCTGTGTTGTCGCGGATTTCGAAGGCCATTTACGTTCTCTCAATATGGGATGACGCTGGCGCCGAGGCCAATGTTGGTCACGCGGCCCTGCTTCCCTGTGTGAGTTCAGTTCCTCTCCGCACGAACGCATCATAGACACGCTTATAATCAGGATCGGCGGTCCCGTTGAAAATACTGTTGCGGGACGTAGCTTCCGATTTCCACCATTCTTTGAGCGCGTCGGCAGACGTAAACTCGGCGATCTTCGAAATCGAATGCTTCACGTATCTCGACGCCATTCCTTCCTGCTCTTGTTCAGAAAACTCCTGCCGCAACTCGGCGACGTATTTGCTGTCATCATATCGGCCCATGAATATGTCGCCGGCGAATCCGATCAGGGATAGGGCTTTTACAAGCGCATCCGTCACAGATTTTTTCGGCGCGTCTTCGTCCGTGAATGGCCCGTTCTTGTTTTTCCCGGCGAACATCGTTTGTCCGACGTGCTCGACCTCGCCCCGCTTGCCTTCCCACTCATACCAAACGAGAACGTGTGCGATGTGGACCTTATCGCCCTGCGCGCCATCCTCGACGCGCTCGGAGACGATCTTGAACCCCCATCCGATCCCGCACGGGCCGAAAGTCTCAGTGGCGCATTTGATGAGATAATAGGGCTTAGGTGAAGAGCCCTTATAGGGCTTCCCGGTGATTGGCTTGACCTGTGAAGGGTCGGTCTTCCCGACAGCTTCCCAAAGCGCTAGATTGTCGCCCATGTCACTTCGTCCTGATTGTCAGAGACGGCGCGCCGTTGTTCAGCCGCGCCCAGTCGAGTTCTTCGCCGGCCTCGAGCGCGGCGCGAATGGCCTTCGTATCGAAGCGCTTCTCCGTTTTCGTGATGACGAAGCGGTCATCCGCGCTTTCCGGGTCAATCGTCGTGGCGAGCGACTTCGGCCCGATGCGTTGCGATAGCGTCATGTCCGGGGCCGCGATCTTCGGAATGCCCGCCTCTTGCATCCCCCATGCGACGAGGTTGCGGAGCTTGTCTGCCGATCGCTCAAAGCGGGCCTTGCGTTCGCGATTATCTGCGATGATGGACCCGACAGCCTCGGCGAAGGATTCCGCCTCGACGGCCTTCCTGGCGAGAATGACGAGCCGTTCGTGAAGATCGGTCGCGCCTTCCAGCGTGTCGAGTAAGGCCGGGTCTTCGTCCGCGAGCCCATATTCGATCATGAGGCGTTCTTTCAGGTCTTGATAGACCCGCAAGGACTGGTCAAGCTGCAATGTCATGGACGATCTCCTCATTGGCCCGCTGTTCTGCCCGCGCAAGAAACCACCGGGCTTCGTTCAGCAGTCTCAATCCCCGCTCATACGCCTCTCTCGCGTCGGCGAGTTCCTGCGCCGCGTGTGCCGGCCATTGCTTCGCCATGCGACGCGCGCGCTGCGCATTGTGCCGCGCCATCACAGCCGCTTCGGCGAAAGCGAGATAAGAGTTGCGCCAACTCATGCCGCTCTCCTCTTCGCGCTCCGGCGCATCCCTTCGATGCGCGCGGATATAAGCTCGTCCGTAAGCCGCTTCGCTTTCGCGATCCGACCGCATTGTCTCGCGCGGGCGGATTTCGTTTCCAGATGCGTGATGTAGTTCGCGAGTTCGTGGTCGGGGAGAGACGAGAGCGGCGTCATTGCTCGGCCTCGTCTGCGTGACGGATGCGGCTCATGTCGTATATTATGGAGTAGCCTCCATTATCCATGATCCACGCCTTGCATCCGTGGACGGCAATA
>Ga0265297_10004904_pt1 | contig 21141 bp, 23 predicted proteins | sample Munlanlwell13791_FD_192502 | JGI IMG/M metagenome (GOLD analysis project Ga0265297, IMG submission 192502) | Leachate microbial communities from a municipal landfill in Southern Ontario, Canada - Leachate well 137-91 | ecosystem: Engineered > Solid waste > Landfill > Unclassified | place...
AGTAGACACCCGGCGCTTATTTGAATTGCGCCGGTGTCCTGCCTTCTGCAGGAGCTTTACCCGGGGGAGAAAAAATTAAGTAAGAATTTCAACCCAAGAGGAACCCCATTTCTCATATTTCAGTTTTTGCGCCAAAAAATTATACGGTAAGTTATAGGAAAATAAAAGGGTTGCGCCGGAGAGACGAAAGTTCGCTTTTGCTCCACAAAAGAAAAGTTTTACTTTAGGCCAATCTTTCTCTTAAAGCGCTATGTAATATTTGAGTTTTTTGAGCTATCGTGGGCTCAAAAAATTTAAATCGGCAGGCGCCAATTTTCAAAGGAGGTCGAAATGAACAAATATTTTATCTATGCCCGCAAATCCACCGACAGCGAAGACAGGCAAGTCCTCTCTATCGAAGCGCAGCTTGTCGAGCTTCGCGAATACGCCAAAAAGGAAAATCTGTTTATTAAGGAAGAGTTATTTGAAGCGAAGACCGCGAAGCAGCCGGGACGCGAAGTTTTTAACTCAATGGTTAAGCGTATTGAGCATGACGAAGCAAACGGAATACTTGCCTGGCATCCGGATCGCTTAGCGAGAAACTCGATGGACGGCGGGAAGGTAATTTACTTAACCGACACTGGCAAGCTGGTGGATTTGCGGTTTCCAACTTACAAGTTTGAGAATACGGCGCAAGGAAAGTTTATACTCTCGATTATCTTCGGCCAGTCTAAATATTTTGTAGATAATCTCTCTGAAAATGTAAGGCGCGGCTTCCGGCAAAAGTTAAGACGCGGTGAATACCCAAGCTTTGCGCCTATTGGCTATAAAAACAACGTTCTTAATCACGCAATAGACGTCGTACCGGAAGACGCGCAGCGCATAAAAGAACTCTTTGAGCTGTATTCGACTGGCCGCTACTCCATAATCGAGTTGAGAAAATTGGCGACTGCCTCTGGCTTGGCCAGCAGAAGGAGAAAGAGACCGCTTAGTTATAGTAATATCGAGCGCCTCCTCAAGAATCCTTTTTATTATGGCGCCTTCCGCTTTAAGAACGAGCTTTACGAAGGCATACACCCGCCGATAATCTCTAAGGAACTCTTTGATAACGTACAATCGGCGCTTTCGTTGCATAGCAAGCCGCACAAAAATGGCCCACACTATCATGTCTTTCGTGGGTTTATAAAGTGCGAAACTTGCGGATGTATGATTACTTCGGAAATCCAGAAACAAAGATATGTTTATTATCGCTGTACGAGAAAGCGCGGCGAATGTCAGCAGCCATTTTTGCGTGAGGAGGCGCTCGTCAGCCAGATAAACGAAGCTATCGAGAAGGTCACCATAGACGAAAAGGAGCAAAGATATTTATTCGGCACGATAGACCGAGAATTTGCAACCTCTTCCTCTCTCGCCTCTTCCTCCCTTGCCGTCAATAACAGAGTTAGCGAAATTGATAAGAAGTTGGGACTGCTGCTGGACGGTTACGTGAATCAAGTTATTAGTGAGGATGAATATAAACGGAAGAAAACGGAATTACTGAATGAACGGATGACGCTTAAGGAAAAACAGGCTAAGATTGACGGCAAGGGTAAGATTTGGCTCGAACTGGCTCGAACCATCGTAACATCTGCTGGCCAAGCCAGTTACATAGCGCGCGAAGGTAGTTTTGAGGAAAAGCGGGAATTTGTAAAAAAGATTGGCTCGAACTTTCGTCTCTCCGGCGCAACCCTTTTATTTTCCTATAACTTACCGTATAATTTTTTGGCGCAAAAACTGAAATATGAGAAATGGGGTGGCTAACGGGAATCGAACCCGCAACCCCCAGAGCCACAGTCTAGTGCTCTAACCAATTGAGCTATAGCCACCATAAATCTAACAAGAACTAATCATCCTCTGAAGACTGCTTGTTCATTGCGTCTTCAAGAAATTTCTTTAATCCATTACCTAAAGCAAATATGCCGTCAACCGCGGCTTTAGTTAAATCCGAGCCGTTTTTAATCCCGCCTTGCAGCAATTTACCCGGCCATAATAGCATATCTTGAGGCCTTAGCCCAGAATTAGTTCTGGCCTCCATAAGCTTACCTTCAAACGCCGATTTGATATTCTCAAAGCCAAACTGCGGGTGGTCCATCTTCGTATGCAAAGTGAAATCCAAGATTACTTTCCCTTGATTCATGGCCTTAAACATATCGAGCACCGCGTCAGTAAGCCTCTCCGCCTTCTGTTGCGGTTCTTCAGGAGGACGCGCCTTACGTACAATATCCACTAATTCTAAATGGCACTGCGCGGATATATCATTGTTCTCTCCTTTAATTTTACTGCTAAAGTTAAGCTTAGCCTTATCAATACGCGCCTTCTCCAAATCCACCCAGGTAGAATAATACGGATAAAAAGCAATGGCATCTATATCTTCTATTGTTAAATTGGCGAGTATATCTTTTTTATAAGGATTTACCCAACCTTCGAGGTAAATTTTACCATCAGGCTCACCTGATTTCCAGGGCAGCCGGCCGATCAGATTAAAGTCAACCACCACATCAACAGGATAAGTATATAAATTATTTAAATTAATGTCTATATTTTTAATCATTACTGTGACATTACGCGAATCTGCGGTATGATCAAGGAAATATATCTCCCCGCTCCTTACTTTCAAACTCTTGATAACCAGCCTTAAGCTATCCTTAGTTGCTGCGGGAGTTTCTTCTTTTGGCTTCTGCGCTTCCGGAAGAGTTGGAGCAGCAACAGTATCGGTTGTTGACGGAGCAGAAGGCAGGCTTCTTTCACAGGATATTTTAGGCCTTACGATCCTTACTTTATTTAAAGCAATCTTTCCGGTTAAAAGGTTCGGGATACTAGGTGAAATATATACATACCCGATATTAATTAAGCCCTCTACATCTAAATCCATTAACTCCAGATTAAGCGGGGATTTGAGTTTAAGCTGGCCTATCTTTACCTTACGGCCAAAAGCATCCTCAAGCTTATTCGCAAGTATGTATTTAGCCTTAACAACCAAAAAGGCGTAAGCTAAACTTAAGCAGATTGTTAAAACTGCTATTCTTATAAAAATATTCTTCCAATTTTTCATAAAAATTTCTTTTTTAATTTATTATGCGCCTGGGCCGAATCGAACGGCCAACAACCGGCTTAGAAGGCAGGTGCTCTATCCATTTGAGCTACAGGCGCATAAATTTATTTCGGGGCGACAGGACTTGAACCTGTGACCTCTTGCTCCCAAAGCAAGCGCTCTAGCCAAACTGAGCCACGCCCCGTATTACATTTTTGCGGGCGACCACGCCCCGCGATACCTATCGCGCACCAACGTCCTCTACCAAGAGGACACCCGCGCAATTGGCCGCGAGGCCACACCAACGCAATTCATATTGGCGTTGGGTGACACGATCAGCGCGGGGTGCCGGTATTTATAAATGTCAAGTATATCAACTCACTACTTGCTTCTCAATATATTTCTCAATAATCCGCCGGGCCTTCTTTAGGGCATGATAGCGGTGGCTCATCTTATGTTTTATCTTCTCGCCAAGTTGAGCAAAGGTTTTTTTATATTTAGGAATATAGAATAACGGGTCATAACCAAAACCAGAACTACCCTTGGCCTCAAGGGCAATCAATCCGGAACAATCCCCCTCTACTACCCCCAATAAACCACTCTTATCAGCTAATGCAACAGCGCAAACATAATGCGCTTTTCTTTTAATCAGAGGCAAATCTCTCATTAATTTAAACAGCTTAAGATTATTTTTCTGGTCGCTTTTATCCCTACCTCCCCGGCAAGTATGACCGGAGAAACGAGCCGAATATATCCCAGGTGCGCCGTTTAAAGCATCTACACATAAACCTGAATCTTCGCCCAGGCTAAGCTTGCCTGTAAAACGCGCTAATTTTATTGCCTTTTTTACGGCATTCTCCTTAAAACTCCTGCCATTCTCTAATACCCGGGGAGCTTTTTTATAATTATCAAGAGAAAGTAACTCTAAATCTATTCCCTTTAAGATTTCTTTTATCTCGGATAATTTCTTTTTATTGCGAGTTGCAACGAGCAGTTGCGTCATTTAGATAAAATATCCCCTACCAGTTTCCTTTGGATACTAAAAAGTTCCTCGATTCCTTTGCCGGCTAAATCCATCATAGAATCCATCTTTTCTTTGGAAAAAGGCTTGCGCTCGGCAGTTCCCTGGACCTCAATAAACTCGCCCTTACCCGTCATAATCACATTCATATCCACTTCAGCTTTAGAATCTTCTTCATAACATAAATCCAAAATCAAATTGTCATTTAAAATACCTACACTAGTAGCGGCAATATAATCCTGAATCGGTATCCGGTCAATCTTTCCATCTTTTTTAAGCTTCTGCAGGGCATCTACCAGGGCAACAAAACTTCCGGTAATTGCAGCAGTACGCGTGCCTCCGTCGCCCTGGATAACATCGCAATCAACCCAAATAGTACGCTCCCCTAAATATTTCATCTCGGTAACTGACCTGAGAGACCTGCCGATCAGGCGCTGGATTTCATAAGTACGGCCGGAATCCTTGCCGCGCGGGATACGGCTGCCGCAGGAACGCGGAAGCATGCCATATTCAGCGGTAACCCAGCCTGTGCCTGAGCCCCTCAAGAATGGCGGAACAGTTTCCTCAACTGACGCGGTACAAATCACCTTGGTATTGCCTAACTCTATAAGACAGGACCCTTCGGGATATTTGATATAATTCCTGGTTATAGCAACCTTCCTGATTTTATCTAACCCCCGGCCATCAAGCCTAACCATAAATGCTCCTTCCATTAGCGTCAATCGCTACAATCAACGGAAAATCTTTAACTTCTAACCTCAAAATTGCCTCAGGGCCTAAATCGCCATAAGCAACTACCTTTGTTTTTCTAACGCAGCCGGATAAAAGCGCTCCGCAGCCGGCATAAGTAACAAAATAAATCCCTTTGTGCTTTTTAACCGCCTCTTTTACTTCTTTAGACCTGGCCCCTTTACCAATCATCGCCTTTAATCCTTTAGCAAGCAATAGAGGAGCAAACGCATCCATACGAGAGCTGGTAGTCGGCCCACATGAACCGATTACCCTGCCTTTCGGGGTTTGCGTCGGACCGCAATAATAGATAACCGAGCCTTTAAGTTCAACGGGCAGGACATTACCAGCCTTAATTGCCTCAGCTAACCTTTTGTGCGCCTGATCCCGGGCAGTATAAATTGTGCCGCTTAAAAGAAGCTCCTGGCCTGCTTTTAAAGATTTGATTGTATTTAAATCTAAAGGCGTGCTTATTTTCTTCATAAGGTTACTGAAGCGCTTCTTAAGGCATGACAGCTGATATTTACGCTAACCGGCAGGCCGGCGATATGCGTAGGATACCTCTGGACATGGACCGCCAAAGCGGTATTCATGCCGCCTAACCCCATCGGCCCGATCCCGGTTTTATTTATTTCCCTTAATAAATCACTTTCCAATTTTAAATTCCTGGAAGAGATCTTGCGCAGTAAGGCCTTTTTTGCCATAAAACCGGCATAATCCGCTGTTCCTCCGATACCCACGCCTATCACATACGGCGGACAGGCATCAGCTCCGGCATCCTTTACCACCTTAACAATAAAATCTTTGATCTCTTTAATGCTTGCCGTAGGTTTAAACATTTTTAATTGTGATTTATTTTCGCACCCAAAGCCTTTAGGCAAAAGGGTCAATTTAATTTTACTCCCTTTCACTATATTCATATGCATTATACAGGCGGAAGATTTTGGTTTTCTTCTATTTAACGGGTCGCTAACAATAGAATCCCTCAGGTAATATTTTTTGTACCCTTCTCCTACGCCTTTATTTACCGCTGCTTTTAAATCCCCGCGGACCGCAACCTCCTGGCCGATCTCGATAAAAACAACCGGAAGGCCGGTATCCTGGCATATAGCCAGTTTTTGTTTTCTGGCATAAGCGGCATTATCTAATATGGCCTTCAGGATTTCCCTTGCCCGTGCATTTTTCTCAGCTGCGAAAGATTTGCGCAATGCGGATAAAACATCGCTACGTAAGAAAAAACTAGCCTTCCTGACTAATTCGGTTACGGCTTTGGTTATTTTTATTGCTTCTATTTTTCTCATGTCTATTTAGGGACAGTTCTGCTTTGAGTTAAGAACCGTCCCTATTTGTATTTACGTGATACGGTAGTGGTAATGCCGCCGCGAGGATTAAATACCCCCTCAATCCTGGCCCAGCGCGGCCTAACTGCTTTTACAAAATCCTCAAGCATCTTATTAATCAAATGCTCATGGAATATCCCGATATTGCGATAAAATATCGTATACATTTTAAAAGATTTAAGCTCCACGCAGAATTTAGCCGGAGAATATTCCAGCCGGATAACCGCAAAATCCGGCAGGCCTGTTTTCGGACAGATGCAGGTAAACTCCGGAATATCCAGATTAATCGTATAAACTTTATCCGCATACTGATTCTTCCAAACCTCGATTTCAGGAGTTTTTAATTTTCTCACCTTCCCCTGAAGGCCTTCATAACCGGAGCTCTTCATTTATCTTACTCCCACTATTTTATGTATCTGCGGTATAACACAGGTAGTAACCCGGCCTTCCGCGCAGATCTTCTTGAATTTAGACAATTTTTCATTCAGGGAACCGTGATTCTCATTACTATTCGGCTGTAAAATTAAAATACTCGCCGGGCTTATACCCCTGATCAACTCAAGGGCCTGCATCAAATCTTCCTCCTTGGTTGCCTGGCAAATAATCGTCTTTAAAAATACCTCTTTACGACAAGCGACTTTTAGAAAATTTCTGTGCATCTCCCAAAGTTGCCCCATGCCGGTTGAACTGGGAAGCTTTAAATCCATCGCCACTATATCTATATGTTCAATGAGCTCTTCCAATTCAGCGGCCAGAGTGCCGTTTGTCTCCAGGTAATGCCTGTGCCCGTGTTTGGCGGTAAGCTGTAATATTTCTTTTAAGAAATCTTTGCATAAAAGCGGTTCTCCTCCGGTAAAAGAGATGGAATGATACCTGTCGCGGTAGAGTTTAATCTCCTGGAATAACTCTTGCGGCTCATACTCCATAAACCGATCGGGTTTAGTATCGCAGAAACTGCATTTTAAATTGCAGTCAAAGAAACGCACAAAGATCTGCTTTTCACCCAAATACAGCCCTTCCCCCTGGACGCTTTCAAAAACTTCGGCAATTTTAGCTTTCATTTTTCACCAACGGATCAACTAAACCCGCCTCCTTAAAACCTTTAGCGCGGTAATAACAACTGTCACATTTTGCGCAAGGAGCTTTCCCCCCGCGGTAACATGACCAGGTTAATTCAAACGGTACTCCAAGCCTTTTACCCATAAGGATAATCTGCGATTTATTCTTACGCAACAGCGGCGCAAGGATTCTAAAGGCGCCGTATGTTCCGGCCTGGATCATTTTAATAAAAGCCGCGATAAATTCCGGCCGGCAATCCGGATAACCGGAATAATCCTGCGCGTGAGCTCCGATAAAAATCGCCTCTGCCCCTATTGTTTCAGCATATGAGGCGGCAAAACTCAAAAAAATAATATTGCGCGACGGCACATAAGTAGCCGGGATAGCCTGGCTGACTTCTTCAGCAACCTTTATCTTTCGGTCTAAAAGAGCGGACCCTTTCCAGGGAAAATCTACCTTTAAGATTTTATAAACGCACCCGGCTTGCCTGGCTATTTCTTTAGCCTTGCGCACCTCTTTTTTATGCCTCTGACCGTAATCAAAAATCAGGCAGCGGCAAAGATACCCTCTTGCTTTAGCAAGATATAAAACTGTGGCTGAATCAAGTCCCCCGGACAAAAGAACTACCGCCGCTTTAAGCCTTTTATTCTTCATATGTTGCGCTGCTGGCGTTATTTTCCCAGACAGTTACGCTGCTAAGCAAAGGAGTCCGGCTTTTAAGTGCATCATAAATATATTTTGCGATATTCTCGGATGTTGGATTTACCTTTTTAAAAAAACTTAATTTGTTTAAATATTTATGGTCCATCCTCTCAAGCACCGCATTCAATCTTTTCTTCAGGTATTTAAAATCCAAAAGCATTCCGATATTGTCCAGCTCTTTTGATTTTACGCAGATCTTAACGCGCCAGTTATGGCCGTGCAGATCCTCGCATTTACCTTTATAGCCCCTTAAATTATGCGCGGAACTAAATGAACCTTCTACTCTTAAACTATACATTATTCACCTTCTTAACGTTGTTTAATTGCCTGCCCAGGAATCTCTGCGCTAAACCACTGAACCATTCCGGATTATCGCTGACATAGAAGCTGTGCCTGCCGCCTTTACCACGGTTAAGCAGGTCTTCACTGGCTAAAATCTTTTTTACTTCACAAGCTACCTGCTCGGCGGAATCAATTAAAACAACGTCTTTACCCAGGACCTGCTGTATCACCGGCTTAAGTAAAGGATAATGTGTACAGCCTAAGATTACCGTATCCACCCCTGCGGCCTTAAGCGGCTTTAAATAACTCCTTGCCACATCCAAAACCACCTCTCCGGAAAGCCAGCCCTCTTCGACAAAAGGGACAAATAACGGACAGGATGCTGTAACCACCCTGGCCTTAGGGTCAAGTTGTTTAATCTCCATTTCATAAGTGCGGCTTTTAATCGTCCCTTTGGTCCCGATTACGCCGATGCGCTTGTTCTGCGAAGCGTAAACTGCCTCTCTTACCCCGGGAGTAATCACGCCGATAATCGGGGCGCGGAAATAATTCTTGATTACCGGAAGGGCAAAACTGGAAGCGGTATTACAGGCAACGCAGATAAGTTTAACATCCTGTTTTAATAAAAATAAAATATTTTCAATAGAAAAACGGATGACTGTTTCGGGAGACTTAATCCCGTAAGGGACGCGCGCAGTATCACCGAAATAAACTATGTTTTCATTGGGCAGCTGGCGGATCAACTCCTTGACTACCGTAAGCCCGCCGACACCGGAATCAAAGACACCGATAGATTTCATCTTGCCGAGACCTCCACTAAATCCATATCCTGCGAATACTCTCTAACCCCCTCTAATATACCTTCGGCTAATTTCTGACGGTAGGAGCCGCTCCTTAATAATTTCTCCTCATTCAGATTAGAGACAAACCCCACCTCGATCAATATACCCGGAGTCCTTACTCCTTTTAATACCTGGAAACGCGCGCCTTTTACCCCCAGTATATTAGTATCAATACTACAAACCACTGCCTTGCATAAAGCATGCGCCAGATCTATTGATTCTGCCCGGCTGTTCGTATAAATCATGTCCCAGATAATCGCCTGTAAATCCTGCGAATTGCTGGCGAAGGTAGCGTTCTTTAAGCGCAGCGAGGCGCTCTTTGCCGTCATGGAGGCGCGCTTGGAATCGCTTATGCTGGGAGCGACATAATAAACCTCAAAACCGCTTAAGGCGCGCGAACGGTTGGCGTTGGAATGAATACTGATAAATAAATCCGCGCCTGATTTATTGGCGATATTTACCCTCGTAGAAAGAGGAATAAACTTGTCGCTTGAACGGGTAAGCACCGTATGCACCCCTTCTGCCCTTAAAAGGTCACTTAACCTCCTGGCTATATCAATATTTACATCCTTCTCTCTTAGGCCATTTTTTCCTACGGCCCCGGGATCATTGCCTCCGTGACCGGCGTCAACAACGATCTTGCTTAATTTTATTTTTTCCTTAGCCGGACGGCGTTGCGCAGAATTAGCCTGCGGGAATAATATATCAAATATCTGCTCCTTAAATTGTCTGGGGACAACAATTGTTCCCCGATAGATATCTATGGGCGAATTTAAATGCATAATATTATCATTGACTAAAACCAGCTCATCCCCTGCGCGCAGATTAACGCGTTTATTATCCTTACTCAAATAAGCGGTATGTATCAAAGTATCATATTTTATATCCACTCCGCGTAAATCGCATAAGCTGAGCAGAGGATAGTAAGTTACGCCGTTTATAGAATAAGCCGGAATAGTACTCCGGGGCGCAACGGTAGCACAGCCGGAAAGCAATAAAGTCAACAAAATAAAATACAAGATATACGTTCTTCTAGTAAACATAAGTTGTATGGTGGAGGTGGGCGGAATTGAACCGCCGTCCTTAAGTAATCAGATAGAAGCCGCTACATGCTTAGCCTTGTAATTTATCTTAACCTTGCAACTTCTACATGGCAGGATTTGCAAGGAGCAGCCTTTTAAATTTCGCTCCGGCTTCAAAGGCTAACCGCCGGAACTATCCTACTTAGGCCCTAATCCATCCCGTAGGCAGGACGGTTAGAGGCTTCGGACTTAATTAAGTCCGAAGGCTGGTACGAACATAGGTCTGGCCGCAACTGACGGCCTGACAAATGTTCCTAAACGTGACACTTGCGTGTTTGCGTTTAAATTGTGTAAGGAGTTGTTAACGCGGCTAACCTTACCTCCGCGGCATGCTGCTTTTATCCGACATATCCTAAGTCGAACCCTTTCACCCCCGTTATCTTCTGTTCTTCACTACCCGGCGCATATATAGGTCTGTTTCCCTGCGCTTGATGCTTTCTCGTTTATCGTAAAGTTTCTTCCCCTTGCAAAGCCCAAGCTCAAGTTTTACAAAACCCCGGTCATTAAAATATACCTTGAGCGGTATTAAGGTCAGGCCTTTTTGGGCAAGCTTACCGGCAATCCTCTCAATCTGGTTCTTATGCAGAAGAAGCCTGCGCGGCCTATCCGTTTCAACATTCAAATAGCTGGCTTCCGTATAATGGCTGATGTGCGCGTTATATAAAAAGGCCTCCAGCTTTTCAATGCGGGCAAAACTGTCGTTCAAAATAATCTTGCCTGCGCGCAAAGACTTTACTTCAGAGCCTTTAAGTTCGATTCCGCACTCTAAGGTTTCCAGGACTTCATAATCCCTGTAGGCCTTGCGGTTAGTAAGGATAGATTTACTCATTTTAACACAGCCATAGATAAATACAAACTCAAAAATAAGGGTATGGTCAAAAGGCTGACAATATGGCTGAAGAACACCCCCTGGCTGATAAGCGCATCATCTTTTTTATAATGCCGGATAATTACCGACAAGGAGGTTGCCGAAGGCATGGCCAGCTGCATAACGATCAAAAAACCCAATAACTCAGGCAATCCCAGCTTCAAAACTACAGCAATGCCGGCTGCCGGAAGTATGATTAATTTACCTAAGATAAGAAAAAAAACCGATTTTTTATCAATATTCTTTAACTGTACAAGGGCAATATTGCCTCCGACTACAAACATCGCCAATGGCAAGGTGCAGTTACCAACCATCTCAACCGGCTTAAATACTCCTTCGGGAATAAATTTGTTAAGGCCTAAAAATATAAGCGCCAGGGTCGCTAAATTCGCAATTACCGGAGGGCTGAAAATACTGCGCAGCTTAAACCGCGCCTGTTTTTCATATGTAAGCATATAGATGCCGCATGACCAAGCCACCAGGTCAAAACCCAGGAGAAATAATATGATAAAAACAAACATATCCCCGGCTTTTTGCCCGGAGAATATCGAAGCGGCAATCGCCAAAGGAAGATACCCGGAGTTCTGAAAACCGACTAAACTTAAAAATTGCAGCTTATGCGTCTTTAACCTCAAGAACTTAAGCAATAACCAACCCACGATAAAGCCGGTAATGGTAATTACCAAGCTGATAAACGGGAAAATCCACCAATAAGGATAAAGATTAAAACTAAAGTTCTGCAGCAGCTGGGTAAAGATTAAGGCCGGAAAAATTACCTGTATAACCAGCCGGCTTAAGGCATCCAGTCCCACGTGGGAAAGGATATTTTTCTTTACAAAAACATACCCTAAAGCGCCCAGAAAAAATATCTGGGCCATTGCCAAACAGGTAATCTTAAAATAAGTTAAAAACATCGCTTCTCCTTCAACTAACGGCAGCCAGAATTTAAGTGGATAAGTATTATAACAGCAAAAAAACTTACCCGCAATCCCTTTTAAATAGGGACAGCGACTATTTTCAAATCTAAACAACCAGGGAAAATAGTCGCTGTCCCTATTTACGGTTGACAGGATAAAGAGGCTAATATATACTTAATTGCATTGCGGGGGTGGCGGAATGGCATACGCGCACGTCTCAGAAGCGTGTGGGGTAACCCTTGAGGGTTCAACTCCCTCTCCCCGCACTATGTCTTACGCTGATAAGTTCCACGCTTATTCCGGATTGATAAACTTTATGACTTTCCTGATTTCAATTCAATAGCTTTTTCTATTGCCTTGATCAGCTTTAGATCATCAACAGGTTTAACCAGATAATCGCTGATCCCGAGCTTATAAGCCTTAAGCTTATCCGTAGGCTTATCCAGCCCTGAAACCACTATTACCGGGATAGTCAGCCCGATAGGGTCATGATTCAACATATCGCCGATATCCAGCCCGCCGATGCCGGGCATAAGCAGGTCCAGTAAGATCACATCCGGCCTGATTTCATGTATATGTTTGATTATATTTTTTGCATCCGAAGACACCGTAACTTCATAATCTCCGGAGGCTTCAATGCGCATCTTTAGCATTAAGGCAAAACTCTCTTCGTCATCAATAACCATTATTTTTTTCTTCAAGAGCATCACCTCCCTGGATTAAGTATACCACTGTTCTTCCTGTATTCAAAAAGCCATTTGCGGAAACATTCCTGATACGCGTAAAATGAAGGCTTGCGGGAAAAACCCCAACGCAGCATCCCGAAATAATCCACTCCGTTGTTCCAATGGTTTTTGGTATCCCTGAAAAAAGCCCAGAACACCTTCTCAACATGCGCGTCTTTCAACAATTCGGTATACACATCCTTAAGCCACTTGGCCTGCTTACTCTCGCTGGGATTCTTACCCAGCCACCAGTTAGCCGTGCTTTGCCATCTCCTTACTCCGGGGCATCCGATCTCGGTAATCCATATTTTTTTATCTGCGTCGCCGTTACGCTGCATTATCTTATAGGCTAATTTCGGGTAACTCGCCACTGCCTTAATTGCACCGGGATGAAGCGGGTTTTGAAAGAAATGGATGTTTAATATATCAAAGTAATCTTTTGCCCCGTTATCATACAAGTGGTTAACGCTGGAGGCGCCATTGGCCAGGCCGCCGTTTAAAATCTTACACTCAGGATCGATCTGTTTAGCGGCAAGATAAACCTCTTTTAATAAAGCGCAATAGGATTTCAAACCGTCCTGCTCTTTCCAGTAAGTAGGGGAATCAGGCTCATTCCAGAGCTCCCAGTATTTAACCTGGTCCTTATAACGCTTAATCACCTGGCTGGCGTATTTAATAAAAAACTTGTTTTCTTTTGGCGGACAGTTCCATTTCCCGCAGGCAGAGGCCCAATCAGTGCTATAATGCAAAATACCTAAAATATGCACCCCCTTGCCTCTAAGTAGCTGGACAATGTAATCATATTTGTTAAAATCAAACCTGCCTTCCTGCGGCTCTATATCGCTCCACAAGAAATCAAGCCTTACCCAGCCTACTCCCGCTTCCTGCATTAAACAGACTGATCTTTCCAAATCCCGGTTAGATGAATATTTATAATTATTCCAGGCATGATTCCAATGCAGGAATTCCAATACCCCGAAGGGGTTATTAAGATTTTCTTTATTTAAAACAGCCGGGTCATATTTCATGTTTGATTCCATTAAAGTTTCCCCCGCGTAAATACCGGAGGATGCTAATAAAACTAAAGCTATAAGCCAAATTATCTTATTCGTGAGGCTTTTGTTCAATATTGATGTAATCACTGAAATCTATCTGTTCTCCCAGCTCCTGTTTAACCACCCTGATCCTGTCGGGGACATATGGGTGAGTTTTATAATAGGATTTCTCCTGAAGCGGCATCCTGCGGTTTATATCCTGCAGCTTGGTTAAAAAGGTAATCATGCCATGAGGGTCATAACCTGCAAGCTTTGCATAGCGCGCCCCCAATTGATCAGCGAGCAATTCATCCTCGCGGCTATAACCAAGAAGAAACTGGGTGAAAGCGGCATCAGCGGCAGGCCCCACCTCTCCCGTGCCGGGGGCCACCGCCACTAATAATCTCAAAACAGAATAACTTTGCATTGCCTGCAATTTCTTGATGCTATGCCGGGCTACGATATGGCCTACTTCATGCGCTAAGACGCAGGCCAGTTCATTATCGCCTGAGACCTTATCCAATAACCCGCTGTTTACATAGATATAGCCGCCGGGGAGAGAAACCGCATTTACCTGATCATCCTCTAAAACCTGAAAATAGTAATCAATCTCTTTCCTGTCGCTTACCGCGGCTATTTTCTTACCTATATCCTCAACGCGTTTTTGCTGTAAAGGGTCCCCGGAAAATTTATACTCTTTTCGCACCTGCCGGTCAATTGAACGGCCCATCTGCACCTCTTTGTCCGTGCTGTAATAATATTTCTCCTCTTGCTTGGTAGCCAGGTTGTATTCGGTTGAACAGCCGGCGATGATAAAAAATATCCCGGGTATCAAAAACAGCCCGAGTTTCCTGAAGATCCGGTAAAGTTTTCTTAAAGGCAACCCCACAACATTATAGAAACAACCCTCTATCCTCTTGATAAAAAAGGCGCCCTTGCCCTGGATATCAAAACTTCCCGCTTTGTCCATGGGAGAAACCTGTTTAAAATAGCTGGATATCTCGTCGCCGCTTAACTTATCCATATAAACTTTAGTTTCCTCATAATCAAGCACGAGTTTTTCTCCCTGCTTATCTTTTTTTATAACTGCCAGTCCGGTATACAGGCGCTGCGGCCGGCTGGATAATTTCTTAAGCATACTGCGGGCATCCTGCATGCTCTTCGGCTTACCGAATACCTTACCATCCTGCACACAGATAGTATCCGCGGCAATAATCACCCCTTCTTTAACCCTGGCGGCAGCCTCTTTAGCTTTATTACGGGCATTATGCTTTACCAACTGAGGATAAGATAATTTCCCGCGTTCTTTTCTTTCTTTAACCTCAGTGGGAATAACCTTAAACTTTAAGCCGAATTTGTTTAATAATTCTCTCCTGGCTTTTGATTTAGAAGCTAAATATATTTTCATTTTATTAGTAGGGACGGTTCTCAAACCAAAGGAAAAGTGTCCCCTAACCAAGGGACAGTTCTGCTTTGAGTTGAGAACCGTCCCTAGATTGTGCGGCGCTTTCTCCTGCCAAATATCCCGTTGAGAACGCTGCCTGAAGGTTAAAGCCGCCGGTATCCGCATCTATATCGATCATCTCACCGCAAAAATATAATCCCTTGATCAGGCGCGATTCCATAGTCCGCGGGTTTATCTCTTTTAAACTCACCCCGCCGCGGGTAACCATCCCCTCTTCAATAGGCCTGGGCCCGGAAACAGTCATCCGGAAACCCTTGAGCAAAGAAACAATTTTCTCCCTTTCCCCCTGCGTAATCTGGTTGCATTTCTTAAGCAGGTCAATCCCCGCCGCATCTATAAAAACCTTAATCAGGCTTAAGGGCAATAATTCTTTGAGCGCGTTCTTAATGCTTTTTTTGGCATTTGCCTTAAACTCCCTAAGCAGGCGGTTGTCTAACTGTTCGATAGATAAAGCCGGCTTTAAATCTATCTCAACAAAAACATTCTTATTTTGCGCCAGCATATCCACCACCCTGCCGCTTAAAGTAATCACCAGCGGCCCGGATATCCCGGAGGAGGTAAAAACCAACTCGCCTATTTCAGAAACAATCTGTGATTTATCGCCGGAAAACTTAAGCCTGATATTACGCAGGGAGAGGCCTTCTAATTTCTTAGGATAAAGCTGTTTTACATCAAGCGGGACCAAACCCGGCCGCAAAGGCATGATCTCATGCCCAAGCCTGCGCACAATATTTATCCCCGAAGCGTCAGAGCCGGTAAAACTATAGCTTGCCCCTCCCGAAGCGAAGATTACCCGGTCGCCAGAAATGTTTACGCCGTTCTCTAAACGCACAGCCTTAACCTTACCGTTAGTCAAAAGCAAATCAATTACCTTGGCCTTATAAATAACCCGTACTCCGGAATTTATCAGCTCCTTTTTTAATATATCGAGGATGCTGGCGGCTCGGTCGCTCTGAGGAAAAACGCGCAGCTGACGTTCTATCTTCAACTTCAGCCCACGCTGTTCGAAAAAATCAATAAGCTGGCGGTTGAAGAATTTCTTAAAGGCATCCCTTAAGAAATCTCCGTTTTTAGAGAAACGTTTCAGAAAATATTCGAGCTCTTCTGTATTAGTGAGGTTGCAACGGCCCTTGCCGCTTAGGAGGAGTTTATTGCCGGGTGAATCTTTTCTTTCAAGAAGGGTTACATCCTGGCCAAGGCCTGCTGCCCGGATTGCCGCCATCATACCTGATGGCCCTGCGCCGATTACTACAATTTTAATTTTTTGCACAAAATTTACCTAGAGACCAAAGTCAGCAAGCTTAAAGATCGCTTCCAGCTTTAAGCCTGCCTTAGCCAAATTATCAGCAGCGCCTTCGCTGCGGTCAACAATCACAATCGCCTTATCGGCTATTGCTCCGATCTTATCCAGTGCCAGCTTAGCTTCCATAATTGCCTTGCCGCTGGTTGCCACATCATCCACAAGAATTACCCGCGCCCCTTTTTTAAGCGCTGGCCCCTCTACCTGCCTCTGCGTCCCATGCTCCTTAGCCTGTTTACGCACAATAAAGGTTTTAATCGGACACTTGTTAATATAACTTAAGGCGGCCAGGGCGCCTACAATAGGATCAGCCCCTAAAGTTGGCCCGCCGATAGCATCCAAAGGTTCATCTTTAATCATATCCAATATTATACCGGCAACCAGATACGCGCCTTCCGGGGTCAGGGTGATTACGCGGCCATCGAGATAATAATTGCTTTCCTTGCCTGAAGAAAGCACGAATTTGCCTCTTTTTAAGGCCTCTTTATTCAATAAATCCAGCAATTTTGCCTTGAGTTGCTCTCGGGTGAGTTTTTCCATGATCATTATTTTACTATCGATAGGCGCAACTGTCAATTACTTTGACAAAGGCGCTTTTCATTGTTATTATATCTTTATGTTGCGCGGCTTATTCAAAGGCATAAAGGATTTAATTTATCCGAATTGCTGCCTGGCCTGCAAAAACAGGATAGGCCCTGAGGAATCCCGGAATTTAGTCTGTGCGTCCTGCTGGGAGAAGATCGAAAAAAACCTGCCTCCATTCTGCGCCTCATGCGGCAGGCGGATGGATAAAGCAAGCAGGGCCAAAAACATATGTTCAAACTGCCTAAAGTTTAAATTTCATTTTGACCGGGCCTTTAGCCCCTGCGCTTATACGGGGATAATAAAACAACTGATTCATGAGTTTAAATATTGCGGCAAGGACTATTTAGGAGCGCCTCTTGGCAGCCTGATGAATAAATTCATCAAAGATTACCGCATCCCTATTGCATACCTTGATTTCATCATCCCTGTGCCGCTGCATAAAAGCCGGATCAGAGAAAGAGAGTTCAATCAGGCGCAGGTGTTAGGCGAACAGGTAGCCAGGGAGTTCAACAAGCAACTGCTCCCTGATGTTTTACTGCGTAACCGGCCGACCAAGACCCAGACTGAATTAACCTTTGAAGAAAGGCGCAAGAATGTTGAAAGCAGTTTTACAGTACGGAAGCCGGAATTGATTAAAGATACCAATCTTTTGCTTATCGACGATGTGCTGACTACGGGAGCCACCTCAAGCGAGGCTGCCAGGGCATTGAAAGATTCCGGGGCAAGAATAATCTTTGTGATGACTTTAGCTAATTAACAATGAAAATCCTGCGTAATTATATTTTAAGAGAATTCTTCTCCCCCCTGTTGTTAACTCTGGGGGTACTTACCTTTGTTATGGTCTTAATCGGCAATTTAAAACGCATTGCCGATCTGGTAATTAACAAGGGAGTGGATTTCTTCAGCGTACTGCAAATCTTTATCTACCTTACCCCTTACATAGTTACCTATACACTACCCATATCAGTGCTGGTCGCGGTATTGCTTGCCTTGGGCAGGCTTTCCAGCGATAATGAAATAATTGCCATACGCTCAAGCGGCGTAAACCTGCTCAAATTAATCATGCCCCTATTAATCATCAGCCTGGTCTTAAGCTTAGGGCTTGTAATCTTCAATGACCAGGCAGCTTCCTACTCGCATTTCGCTTACCGCAAGACCTTAAAAGAAATGGGGATAAAAAACCCCACCGCCGCCTTTGAAGAAGGAGTATTTATCGACTCCTTCCAAAGATACATCCTTTTTATCTATCATGTTGACCAGAAGAAAAACCGCATGAATAACATCCGCATCTATGAGCCCCAGGGAGATGACAAGCCCACGCGTACGATTGTAGCCAAGGCCGGTGAATTTATCAGCATCCCGGAGAAGAATATCGTGAAATTAAAACTTATTGACGGTACAAGCGACGAACCTGACCCGGAAAACCCCACGAATTTCTATAAGCTTAATTTCCGCACTTATTTTATGAACCTGGATATGGGCCAGATGCAGGATAAGGTTGTGGGTAAGAAATATAAAGAAATGACCATCCGGGAATTAAGAACAGAGGCGGCAAAGCTTAAAAAAGAGGGCATCAGCCCTGCCCCTCTGATTACAAAAATCCATGAAAAGTTGGCCCTGGCCTTCTCCTGTTTTGTATTCATGCTCCTGGGCTCATCACTGGGGATTATTACGCGCAGGCGCGAGAAATCAATTAACATCGGTATAGCCGTATTAATCATTATCTGTTACTACCCCCTGCTTATCGGCTCTGAGGCGCTGGCGATCGAAGGGCATCTGCCGGCCGCCCTTGCCCTCTGGATACCCAATATCATATTCGCCAGTATAGGAGTGTTTTTAACTCATAAACTATGCGCATCTTAGACCGCTATATCCTGAAATCAGTTGTTTACATATTCCTTTCCTGTATTTTTTGTTTTCTTTTTCTCTACATTATTATTGACCTGCTTTCGAACCTCGATGAAATATTAAAACACCGCACCACCTTATTGCTTTTGGCCCGCTACTACCTTTCATACCTTCCGGTAATGTTCGTGCAGGTATCCCCTTTTGCCTGCCTCTTAAGCACGGTATATACATTCGCCAAGCTTAACCATAATAATGAAATAATCGCCATGCGTTCGAGCGGCTTGAGCATATTTGAAATTGCCAAGAATGTTTTGCTCTTTGGCTTGTTAATTAGTTTCTTGGTATTTTGGGTGAATGACAGGTTCGTACCTGCCGCCTTAACTGAGAATCAAAAGATTAAGATCCAGATAGAAGAAGGCTCAGGCAGCCATAAAGCCAAGAAACTTGAGGTAATTTTAAATCTTTCCATGTACGGCTCAAGGAACAGGCTGTTTTTTATCAGTAAATTCTTTACTAATACCAAGACTATGGAAGGCATTACTATTTTAGAGCATGATGATAACCAGAATCTGACCAAAAAGATTGTCGCGGATAAAGGGACTTACGTAGACGGGCTGTGGAGATTCTCTCAATGTATCACATATGATTTTGACCATAATGGCCAGGTGATCGATGAACCTTCTTATTTTGAGGAAGAGATTATGACAATACCGGAAACCCCCCGGGATTTCGCCAATCTCAGGCAAAAACCCGAACTGATGGATATACGCCAGATGCAGGATTATATCTGGAGAGTTTCTAAAAGCGGAGCGACTACCGTGATCCGTAATTTAAAAGTAGACCTCTACCAACGTTTTACCATGCCATTTACCAGCCTGATAATTATACTTTTAGGTATCCCTTTTTCTCTTATGGCGGGTAAGCGCGCCACGGGCATGGCCTCTGTCGGAATCTCGATTATAGTGGGATTTCTTTATTATATCCTGGATGCGGTATTTTTAGCCATAGGAAAATCCGGGCTGCTTATGCCTTTTGCGGCTGCCTCAATGAGCCATTTAATCGTCCTGTCAACCAGCCTTTTCCTTATCGCAAGATTGCCATAAAACACGCAGGGACGGTTCTCAACTCAAAGCAGAACTGTCCCCTAAAAAGGGACACTTTTCCTTTGTTTTGAGAACCGTCCCTGATTTTCAGGAGATATAAATACGCGGGATGCGGCTGCCTAAACCGCAGACAATCTCATAGGGAATAGTACCGGCTAAGGTTGCCAGCTCTTCGCAGGTAATTCTTTCTTTGCCCTGCTTTCCGATTAAAACTACTTCATCGCCAAGCCTTGGTTTAAATTTACCCACATCAACCATGATCTGGTCCATACAAATCCTGCCGCTGACATAAAACCTTCTCCCGCCGATTAAAAGCGGGGCCAGATTGGAGAGATTGCGCGGATAACCATCCCCGTAACCAATAGGCAAGGTAACTATGTGCGTCAAGCGCTTAGTTACGTAGGCATGCCCATAGCTTATCCCGTAACCCCGGGGGACCTGCTTAGTAAAGATTACACGGGTTTTAAGGCTTAAGACAGCTTTTAAGTTTATCCCCAGCCCGAGGTCAGGGTATAACCCATAGATAACCAACCCCGGCCTGACCATGGTAAAGTGGCTATCCTTATAATTAATCAATCCGGCACTGTTAGCAGCATGCACCAGGGGAATAACTATCCCGCATTCTCTTAAATCACTGACCAATTTGTAAAATAGTTTGATCTGGAAAGCGGTAAACTTACCTCCGGAATCAGCGAAAGGGAAATGCGTAAAGATCCCCTCAATGACAACAGATTTAAGTTTATGGATTCTTTTTACTAACTCAAAGGCATCCTTATGCGCCACCCCGATCCTGCCCATCCCGGTATCTACCTTAATATGTAGGCGTACCTGCTTTTTTAAAGCGGCGGCCTTGCTGTTTAAGGCACGGGCTAATTCGTAATCACAAATAGTAGGAGTGAGTTTAAAGGTAAAAAGCGACTGGATATCCTGTTTAAGAACCAAGCCAAGCACAAGAATAGGTTTTTTTATGTTCGCTTTTCTTAATCTTATCCCTTCGTCGACGGAAGCAACCCCCAGATAATCCACGCCGCATGCGGCTAATCTATGAGATACGGGGATCAAACCATGGCCATAAGCATCGGCTTTTACAGTAACTAAAACTTTTATCTGCGGCCTAAGACGGGACTTTACCTGCCGGAAATTATGTTCCAGGTTATTAAGGTTGACCTCCGCCCAGGTGGGACGGTAGC
>Ga0265297_10004905_pt1 | contig 21125 bp, 13 predicted proteins | sample Munlanlwell13791_FD_192502 | JGI IMG/M metagenome (GOLD analysis project Ga0265297, IMG submission 192502) | Leachate microbial communities from a municipal landfill in Southern Ontario, Canada - Leachate well 137-91 | ecosystem: Engineered > Solid waste > Landfill > Unclassified | place...
TGCCCATATAGGAAGCTTTGTCCCGGCAAAGAGCGCCTCTGTCCCTTTGACCGACAGGATCTTTACCAGAGTAGGGGCCCTGGACGATCTCTACATGGGACAATCCACATTCATGGTGGAGATGCTGGAGACCGCCAACATCTTAAACAACGCCACAAAAGACAGTCTTGTTATCCTGGACGAAATAGGCAGAGGAACAGCTACATTCGACGGGATGTCGATAGCATGCGCCGTAGCAGAGTATATTCACAAAAAAATAGGGGCAAAGACCCTTTTTGCCACGCACTATCACGAGCTTACCTCTCTTGCGGATAAGCACAAAGGGATCAAGAACATGAACATCTCCGTAAAAGAGGACGGGGACGGCATCATTTTTCTGCACAGGATAGTTGAGGGGCCCGCGGACAAAAGCTACGGCATCCAGGTGGCAAAATTGGCTGGGCTTCCTGCCCAAGTCATCTCGCGGGCAAAAGAAGTGTACAAGACGCTCGAAATGGTGGAGAACGATTTTGGAAAATTGTGACCATGCATATTACAAAAATATGATGGCCACACAGTACCCGAACCTGAAGGTTCGGCTCCGGTTTTTCTTCCCATGGAGCCGACCTGCCCGCCATCCCGCCGAGCCGGTAAGGCTTGGCAGGCGGGCGCTTTAGCGTCGGGACATAATCCTTCATTATTTTTGATTTGCAATTACCCAAATGATATAATCCCTTTATAATTATGAGGAACAAGCTTTCCGTTGCCTTTGTCTGGCACATGCACCAGCCGTTCTATAAGGACCTTGTAACGGGTGAGTACATGTTGCCGTGGGTAAGGCTCCACGCGATAAAAGACTACTTTGACATGGCCGCCTATCTTGACGATTTTCCGCAGATAAGGTCCACTTACAATGTCGTCCCTTCGCTCCTGGCGCAGATAGAGGACTATACGGCGGGAAATGCCAGGGACAAATACCTTGAACTGTCTATCAGGCAGCCTCAGGACCTTAGCCCGGACGAAAAGGTCTTTATCCTTAAGAATTTTTTCATGGCCAACTGGGACACCATGGTAAAGCCCTATCCCAGATATGCCGATCTGCTGCTTAAAAGGGGGAGGTTCGTAACGATAGAAGAAATTGCGGAAGTGTCTAAAAGGTTCTCCAACAGGGAATTTTTTGACCTTCAGATCTGGTTCAACCTTGCCTGGTTCGGGCAGGTCCATAAGGAAAAGGACGAGACAATAAAAGGCTTGATAGCAAAAGGCAAGAATTTTTCGGAAGCGGACAAAAAAGCTCTTTTCGACAAACAGATGGACATCATGAGGCTGGTGATCCCCAAATACAGGGAACTGCAGGAAAAAGGCCAGATAGAGGTTAGCGTCACCCCGTACTATCACCCCATATTGCCGCTCCTCTGCGACAGCGAAGCGGCAAGGGGCGCTCTGCCGGGTATAATCCTTCCCAAAAAGAGTTTTAAACATCCGGAGGACGCAAAACACCAGATAGAGTCAGCCGTTGAGTTCTATGAAAAGCGCTTTGGCAGAAAACCTTCCGGGATGTGGCCCTCGGAGGGTTCCGTGTCCGAAGATATGGTCCCGCTGGTTGCCGGAGCGGGCATCAAGTGGATGGCCACTGACGAACAGATCCTGGCTGCCTCCCTGGGACGCAGGCCAAGCGCCTCCGAACTCTTTACCCCTTACACTCTAAAACGGGACGGGGGTCAGGTCTCCATCCTCTTCCGCGATCTCAGGCTCTCCGACGACCTCGGGTTCATCTATTCCAAGTGGAGCCCCAGGGACGCGGCCGCGGATGTTGTGTCAAAATTGCGCAAGATAGCGGAACTGCTTGCCTGCGAAGAAAAAAGACATCTGGTAAGCATAATCCTTGACGGCGAGAACGCGTGGGAATATTACCAGAACAACGGGAAGGATTTCTTTTACGAACTGTACGGCATGCTGTCAAACGACCCTCTGCTTGAGACGGTAAGAGTAAACGATTTTCTGGAGCAGAACGGGCCGTTCAATGACCTGAACAGGCTTTTTCCCGGCTCCTGGATAAACCACAATTTTGCCGTCTGGATAGGGCACGAGGAGGACAACAGGGCCTGGGACTTTTTGAGCAGCGCAAGAGCGGCGCTTATGGAAGCAAAGGACCCTCCCAAAGAAGCTTTTGAGGAACTCTACATAGCGGAGGGTTCTGACTGGAACTGGTGGTACGGGGATGACCATAGCTCGGACAACGACGAGGATTTTGACCATCTCTTCAGAAAACATCTGATCAACATCTATAAACTTATCGGCAGAGAACACCCGAGAGAGCTTGAAACGCCCATAAAAGCCTTTAAATCCATAAAACCGGCAAGAGAGCCTGTCTATCTGATCGATCCAAAAATTGACGGGGAAGTCACCAATTATTATGAATGGCTTTCTGCCGGGCTTTACAGCGTTGACGCAGCAAGGGGCGCCATGCACCAGTCAGAGACGATAGTCAGGAACATCTATTACGGGTTCAGCATGGAAAAACTTTTTATCAGGATAGACACATCCATAGCTCTTAACTGCTCTTCGGCCATGAAGGGTCTGTCCTTTGAAATAGACATAACCAAACCCAGGCACTGCAGGATAGTACTTTCCTGCGGAGGGGAAGGAAAGATCTGTGCCTCTTTGCTAAGGCTCTCGGAGGCCGGGATATTTGAAGAAAGCGGTCCCGTTATTGAGGTCGAGGCAAAAAAGATCGTAGAGATCGCTGCATGTTTTAAGGATCTTGGGATAGGGCCTAAAGACGAGGTCAATCTCGCCTTAACGGTAAAAAAGGAAGCCAGAGAACTGGAGCGATGGCCCAAGGGAGGCATAATAGTGTTCAACTGCCCGGATGAGGAATTTGAAGCGGAGTCGTGGTTCGTATAGCAATAGGATATGAACAAGATCAATTTTTTGTTCGCCGTACACTGCCATCAGCCCGTGGGCAATTTTGACCACGTGATCGAGGACGCATATCAAAGATCCTATCTCCCATTTATAGAGGTCCTGGAAAAATTCCCCTCCATAAGGATGACGGTCCATTATACGGGAGTGCTGCTGCAGTGGCTATCCGACAAACACCCGGAGTTCATAAAAAAAATCAGAAATATGGCAGCAAAAGGCCAGATCGAGATAATGACCGGAGGTTTTTACGAGCCGATAATCTCTATCATCCCCGACAGCGACAAGTACGGACAGATCAGGAAACAGACCCAGTTCATAAGGGATCATCTGGACTTTGAGCCAAGGGGCATGTGGCTGGCGGAAAGGGTGTGGGAACCTCATCTTCCAAAGGCCCTTTCTTGCTCTGGAGTAGAATATACCCTGCTTGACGATTATCACTTTGTAAGCTCTGGGCTGGAAGAAAAGGACCTTAACGGATACTATTCTACAGAAGAGCAGGGTTCTGCCATAAATGTGTTCCCCATAAGCAAGACCCTGCGCTATCTGATGCCGTTCCGCCTTCCCCAGGAAACTATAGACCACCTTGCATCACTGGCCTCGCCCTGCGGGACCAGAGCGGCAATAATAGGGGACGACGGGGAAAAATTCGGGGTGTGGCCCGGCACCCACAAATGGGTCTACGAGGAAAAATGGCTGGAGAAATTCTTTGCTCTGTTGGTTGACAACAGCTCTTGGATAGAGACCTTGACCTTTTCGCAGTACACGGACCGCTGCCCCGCAAAGGGAAGCATTTATCTGCCGGCGGCCTCTTACTACGAGATGATGGAGTGGGCGCTCCTGGCGGGGGCAGGCAAAAAATTTGCCCATATCCTGGGAGAGCTTAAAGGCGCTGGAAAGTTCGAGTACTACAAACAGTTCTTCAAGGGGGGCTTTTTCAGGAATTTCTTTGTCAAGTACAGCGAAAGCAACTGCATGCACAAAAAAATGCTCCTAGTGTCCAAAAAAGCCGAGAGGTCCCTCTCAGGTTTTAGCCCGGAAAAAGAAGAGATGCTTGACGAACTGTGGAAGGGGCAGTGCAACTGCCCCTACTGGCATGGCGTTTTTGGCGGGCTGTACCTCAATTATCTAAGACACGCTATCTACGAACACCTGATCAGGGCGGAGAACATGGCCGATACTTTTGCCCATCCATCCAGGAACTGGCTGCAAGCGGAAGTGCAGGAGCACCTCAAAGAGGGGGGCAAAGAGATACTTGTCAGCAGCAGGCTGCTAAACCTGTACCTTTCCCGGACCGGCGGCTGCGCCTTTGAGCTGGACTACAGGCCAAAGGCCTTTAACCTGATGAACACTCTTACAAGAAGAGAGGAAGTCTATCACAGGGACATCCTGAGAAGCCATCTGCACCAGCTGACCCTGACCGGGACCTCGGAAGGAGCTTCCAGCATACACGATGCTGTCAGGGTAAAGGAGGTAGGGCTGGAAAAACATCTCAATTATGACTGGTACCGCAGGACTTCATTTATCGACCATTTCCTTGATCCCGATACTACCATAGACCGGTTCGCGGCTTCAAAATACGGAGAGGCAGGGGACTTTGTCCTTGCACCCTACAGTCACAAAATACTCTACGGCAGAAATGACCTCAAGGTCGTCTTCACAAGAGAAGGAAAAGTCCGTTTCAAAGGAGCGTTTCGTCCCGTATTGGTAGAAAAGACCTTTACCCTCTATTCCGACAGGAGCGAGGTGGATGTATCCTGGAAAATCAAGAACCTCTCTAAAGAGCCGGTATCTCTGTGGATGGGGACAGAGGTAAACCTGTCGCTTCTGGCAGGCAATGCTCCCGACCGCTATTATGTGATAGACGGCAAGAAACCTCAGGATTGCGAGCTTGCCAGCAGGGGCATTTCGCAGCAGATATATGAGGCTGCTTTGATTGACAAATGGAGTTCATTAAGTATAATGATAGACGGAAGCGCAAGGTTCGACCTGTGGCGTTTTCCGATCGAAACTGTTTCACAGTCAGAGGGGGGCTTTGAGCGGACCTATCAGGGTTCGTGTCTGTTGATAATCAACAAATTCGAGCTTGGCGCGGAAGAGCCGGTAGAATTCTCGATAAAATTGACGGTCAAGGAAGGAGCGGCAGATGCCTGAACTTAGAAAAGACCCGATCTCGGACCGCTGGGTCATCATCTCTACGGAAAGAGGCAGAAGGCCCTCTGATTTTAAGGCGGGAGACAAGGGGAGTTCGGTTGCAGCCGAACCCAAAATGTGCCCGTTCTGCGAAGGCAACGAAAGCAAGACCCCGTCAGAAATAATAGCTGCCAGAAAGCCCGGCACGGCAAAGGACACGCCCGGCTGGCAGGTGCGCGTGATGCCCAACAAATTTCCTGCGCTTGTCATAGAGGGGGAAGTTAACAGGACAGGGATAGGGATCTTTGACATGATGAGCGGAATCGGCGCGCATGAAGTGATAGTGGAAAGCCCCAAGCACACCGAACAGATCCCCGAAATGGCGGACACTCAGGTCGAAAAGATACTCTGGGCATATAAAGAGCGCATAAGGGACCTTGAAAGGGACAAGAGGTTCAGATATGTACTGGTGTTCAAGAATTACGGAGAGGCCGCGGGAGCATCTCTTTCCCATTCACATTCTCAGCTGATAGCCACTCCCATAACGCCCAGATACATCAAGATGGAGCTCACCAATGCAAGACAATACTTTATAGAAAAGGAAAGGTGCATCTTTTGCGACCTTATCAGGCAGGAGCTGAGCTTTGGCGAAAGGATAATAGCAGAGAACGAGAATTTTGTAGCTTTTGCCCCTTTTGCATCCAGATTCCCCTTTGAAGTGTGGCTGCTGCCCAGAAAGCATTACTACGGATTTACGGAAATGAACGATGAAGAGACCAAACAATGCGCAAAAATGCTCAAGGACATCCTGATAAGGCTTAAAAAGACGCTTTACGATCCTCCTTATAACTATGTCGTCCACACGGCCCCCAATGTGGTGGCAAGAGCGGGAAGGCCTGACTACTGGGGGACTATACAGTATGACTATCACTGGCACATAGAGATAATCCCAAGGCTGACAAAAACGGCGGGCTTTGAATGGGGTACCGGACTTTATATTAATCCGACCCCGCCGGAAGAGGCCGCAAAATACCTTAGGGAGGTAATGTAAGAGTCCAGGGTACCCGGTGTGTCAGGGAAGTTAAGGGGCAAGGAGGTTTGTTATGGCAGAGAGTTCTAAGAAGAAGAGAACCGTAAAGCCAAGAGCAGCAAAGAAAACACCCAGAACGGCAAAAAAGCCGGCAAAAAAGAGGACTACTGCTAAAGGGACAGGAACCTCTTTGGCAAAACGCATTCTATCAAGGCTCAAACCCGCAGCGCTCCGGATACCGGAAGAGACGGCAAAGGAATCCCCAAAAAGAGAACATCCCGTTGCAAGCGCAGGTCCCGTCATGCAAAAAATGATGGGGAGCAGGGGATATGAGCTTCCCGAGGGATATTCGGACTGCAGAATAACCCTTCTTGTGAGAGACCCTCACTGGCTCTATGCCTATTGGGAGATACCGGATTGGAAGATCGACGAGATAAGATCTGCCATCGGGCATTATGAATTTTCAAGGTCAAAAAAGATCCTGCGCGTTTATGATGTGTCTGGTATTAATTTTACGGGGATGAACGCTAACAAGTCCTTTGACATAGAACTTAACAGCCAGGCAAAGAACTGGTATGTCAATATAGGGGAGCCCAACAGAAGCTGGTGCATAGACATCGGGTTCCTGGACCCCAGCGGAAAGTTTTATGTCGCCGCAAGATCAAATATAGTATCCACCCCCAGGGACAGCATGTCGGACGAAATAGACGAGGAATGGATGACAATAGACTGGGACAAGATCTACTCTCTTTCCGGCGGCTTTGGACTGGGGAGGTCATCCGGAGATATAAAAGAATTGCTCAAGAGAAGGCTTCATGAAGAGCTTTCGTCGGGTTTTCCGTCCAGCTTCATGCAAAAACCATCGGAAGAGAACAAAGATTTCTGGCTGGTCGCGAGCACCGAACTCATTGTTTACGGGGCAACAGAGCCTTCGGCCCAGCTTACTGTTCAGGGACTGCCCGTAAAGTTGAGAAGTGACGGCTCTTTTACGCTGAGATTTGCCCTGCCTGACGGCAGGCAGGAAATACCTATCGTCGCAAAGAACGCAAAAGGCGACATGAGGCGCTCCATTACCAAGGTTGTCGAGAAAAGAACTCAGTAATGGAAAAAGGATATCTGGCGCTGGTGCTCCACGCGCACCTTCCGTTCGTTCGCCATCCCGAACACAGTGATTTTCTTGAGGAGGACTGGCTTTTTGAGGCTATAACAGAGACCTACATTCCCCTTATCAATGTCTTTGACGGCCTTATAAGGGATGGTATTCCTTTTAAAATAACGGTTTCTCTTTCGCCCACGCTTATTGCCATGCTGAGGGACGATCTGCTGCAGCAGCGCTACATTGCCCATATGAACAGCCTTATCGAACTCTCATATAAAGAGATAGAAAGGACCAAATGGGAGCCGCAGTTCAACCATCTGGCGCACATGTACAAGGACAAGTTCGAGAACGCCAGATGGGTCTTCTGTGAAAAATACGGCCGGGACCTGACCAGGGCCTTCAAGACTTTTCTTGATTCCGGCTGCGTGGAAGTGATAACCTGCGGCGCCACTCACGGGTTTTTGCCGCTGATGGAAACCTGCAAAGAAGCCTCCCGAGCACAGATAAGAGTGGCGGCTCGTTACTTCAAGGATGTGTTCGGAAGAACTCCCGCTGGGATCTGGCTTCCGGAGTGCGGCTATTTCCCCGGCCATGACAGGTATGTTTTTGAAGAGGGGATAAGATACTTTTTTGTTGACACCCACGGCATACTTCACGGCTCTCCAAGGCCCAAATACGGTATCTTTGCGCCTGTGTACTGCAGAAGCGGCGCAGCGGCCTTTGGAAGGGACATAGAATCATCAAAAGCCGTGTGGAGCGCCAAGGAAGGTTATCCGGGTGATTATAATTACAGGGAATTCTACAGGGACATCGGCTTTGACCTTGACTTTGAGTACATGAAGCCATATATCCATTCCGACGGAATAAGGGTGAATACCGGGATCAAGTATTACCGCATCACCGGAGAAACAAACCATAAGGAGCCTTACGATAGACGCTGGGCTCTGGACAGAGCGGCAGATCACGCAGGGAATTTTATGTTCAACAGGCAAAAGCAGGTGGAACACCTGTATGACCTGCTCGGTAAAAAACCCATACTTGTTTCTCCGTATGACGCCGAACTCTTCGGCCACTGGTGGTTCGAAGGTCCCGAATGGCTTGACTTTTTGATAAGAAAGCTTGCCTGCGACCAGGACACGATAAAATTGACCACTCCGTCCCACTACCTTGACGAGAACAAGAGGAACCAGGTCATAGAGCCATCTATGAGCAGCTGGGGATATAAGGGATACAATGAGGTCTGGCTGGAGGGCAGCAACGACTGGATATACAGGCATCTGCACAAGGCCGCGGAAAGGATGATGGAGTTGGCCAATGATGCTGTGAGGTCGAATAATAATTCTCCCCAAAAAATACGAGCGCTCAACCAGGCAGCCAGAGAACTCCTTCTGGCTCAGGCCTCGGACTGGGCCTTTATCATGAAGACCGGAACTACCGTGCCTTATGCCGTAAAAAGGACCAAAGACCACATAGAAAGGTTCACAAAACTTTATGAGATGCTCAAGTCAGGCAATATTGACGAGGGATATCTGGCCGATATAGGATCAAAGGACAATCTTTTCCCCGATCTGGACTACCGGGTCTATTGTACATAGCTTATGAAAGCAGTACTCATGGCGGGCGGGATGGGCACCAGGCTCCATCCTCTTACTGTTGACAGACCCAAACCGCTGGTTCCGGTCTGCGGCAGGCCTATCATGTCGCATGTCCTTTCCTGGCTCAAAAAACACGGAGTAGAAGAGATAATAGTTCTCTTATACCACCAGCCGCAGCAGATAAAGGACTATTTCGGGGACGGGTCTTCCCACGGAGTAAAACTTTCTTATATTGAAGCAAAAGAGGACCTTGGAACGGCCGGCGCCGTAAAACTGGCCGAAGGCCTGCTCACTTCCGATTTTTTGGTGCTGAGCGCTGATGTGATCTCTGATATAGACCTGACCGCTCTTGCTGAGTTTCATAAAAAGAACGTCACTCTGGCAACAATATCTCTAACCAGGGTAAAGAACCCTCTGCAGTACGGGATAGTCATCACCGAACCCGACGGGCGTATCAAGGCTTTTCTTGAAAAACCTTCCTGGGCAGAGGTATTCAGCGACACAGTCAATACGGGGATCTATGTTCTAAAAAAGGAAGCCCTGGACCAGGTGCCATGCGGACGGTTCTTTGACTTTAGCCAGGACCTCTTTCCGAAGTTCCTTAAAGAGCACAAAAAGGTCTTCGGTTTTGTGGACAGCGGTTATTGGAAAGACATCGGCAATTTGATAGAATATAAAAACTCCCACGGCGATCTGCTTAAAGGCAAAAGCCTTTTTCCTGCGTCGCTAAGAACGGGGCCGGAGGTCCAGATAGAGAATTCCTGCATCGGTGAAGGATGCAAAATAGGGCAGGGAAGCAGGCTGGTGAATTGCGTCGTCTGGGATAATGTTGAAATAGGCAAAGAGTGTTTCCTTAAAGACGCGGTGGTGGCAAGCGGCTGTTTTATAGGCGACGGCAGCATTCTTGAAGAGGGGAGCGTGCTCGGCCGCGGCTGCAGGGTCTCTTCCGGGGTCAGGGTCCTTCCATTTGTCAAGATCTGGCCGGATAAAGAAATAGAAAAGGGCAGCACGGTGAACAAAACAGTTGTCTGGAGAGAAAAGTGGTCCAACGCGATTTTTGGCGCGTTCGGGGTCACGGGGAAATGCAATATAGAGATAACCCCCGAATTTGCCGCCAAACTGGGTTCTGCCTACGGAGCAATGCTCGGCAAGGGTTCTTCCGCTGTATGTTCCATGGACGGACACAAATCTTCAAGGATGATATACAGGGCGCTTATTGCCGGTGTCCTGTCCTCGGGGGTCAACATCTCTAATATTGAGACCGTGCCGATCCCGATCAACCGGTACTTTCTCAAATCGCTTTCATGCAATGGCGGCTTCCATGTAAGAAAGTCGCCGTTCGACAATGAAGTTATAGACATAAAGTTCTTCGACTTTGACGGTATGGACCTGTCAACTTCAAAAGAAAAAACAATAGAGCGCCTTTTCTGGGGGGAGGATTATCTGCGGGCTGCCATAGAGGAAACAGGAGAGCTCACTTTTCCCTTTTGCAGGGTGACCGAAGAATACAAAGAAGGTGTGCTTCACTACATAGACAGCAGCTGCATCAGGAAAAGGGGCTTTAAGATAGTGGTGGATTACGCCTTTGGCAGCGCCTCGCAGGTCTTTCCGACCGTGCTGGGAGAACTGGGATGCGAAACGGTTGCGATCAATTCCCATCTGGAAAAGACCAAATTGACAAAATCAAAAGAAGAATTTGACAGATACCTGAACCAGCTTTCGCAGATCGTAACCAGCCTTAAGGCGGACCTGGGCATCATGTTCGACTCCGGGGCCGAAAAGGTCTTTATCGTTGACGAAAAAGGTAAGATACTGGAGGGGCAGACAGCCCTTGCTTTTGTCACCGCTCTGGTACTGATATCCGACACACCAAAAACGATAGCCGTACCGGTAAATGCCAGCTTCGCTGTTGATGACCTGGCAAAAAATTCCGGAACAAAGGTAATAAGGACAAAAACATCCATTAGGGCGATGATGGAAGGGGCGATGTCAGGAGGCGTCGGCTTTTTGGGCGAACCCGTGGGAGGCTATATCTTTCCGGGCTTTAAACCCTATTTTGATGCGATGCTTGCAACAGCAAAGATACTGGAACTGCTTGCAAGATCCGGAAAGAAGGCTTCGCAGATCACGGATTCCCTGCCGAGGACCTGTTTCCGAAAAGAAAAACTTAACTGCGAGAACGAATCCAAGGGCAGCGTCATCAGAAAGCTCGTGGAATCAAGCAGCGGCTCGCAAACTGACCTGACCGACGGATTCAAGGTTATTTTTGACGAGGGCTGGGCTCTGGTGCATGCCCATCCCGACAAGCCGGAACTTCACATAACGGCGGAGGCAAATGATCCCGTGTCCTGCGACAGGATCTTTGACGACTTAAGCCGTGAGGTCAGAAAAATGCTGGGGCAGAAACAATGAAGGTCCTGTTCGTTTCTTCAGAAATGGTGCCGTTCTGCAAGACAGGAGGCCTTGCGGATGTGGCTGGTTCGCTCCCAAAGGCGGTCAAAGCGCTTGGACATGACATAAGGGCGATGATCCCAAAGTACAAGATGGTGGATGACGGACACTTCAGGTTAAAAACGCTTTTTGAAGGGATACCCGTCCTGGTCGGCGACAGCATCGAATACGCTGCTGTCTATGAAACAAAATTGCCCGGCTCCGGCGTAACGGTCTATCTGATCGGCAGTGAAAAGTATTTTGACAGGGAGGGGCTTTATCAGGAGAACGGCAGGGATTATCCGGACAATGCGCAGAGGTTCGTATTTTTCTGCAAGGCGGTCCTGGCCGCCCTAAAGAAACTCGGCTGGGAACCGCATGTTATCCATCTTAACGACTGGCAGACGGCCCTGATAGCCGCCTACATAAAAACCGTCGGTTCCGAAGATCCGTTCTTTAGAACGGTGGCCACCGTCTATTCGGTACACAATATGGGCTACCTGGGACTTTTTAACGCTGACACGATGCTGCTCACGGGGCTGTCCTGGCAGTATTATACTCCCGACACTCTTGAGTTCTGGAACAATGTCAGTTATGCAAAGGCGGGTTTTGTTTTTGCCGATGTCATCAATACGGTCAGCCCCACTTATGCCAGAGAGATACAGACCCCCGAGTTCGGCTGCGGACTTGAGGGACTGGTTAAGAAAAGAGGCTCTGATGTCTATGGGATACTCAACGGGATAGACAATGAACTGTGGGACCCATCCAGGGACACCAAGATAGCAAAGACATATTCTTCCTCCAATCTCAGGGGGAAAGCCGTGAACAAGGCCGCCCTTCGCAAGGCCAATGATCTGGAAAACCGCAAAGACTCCCCAATTATCGGCATAATTTCGCGGCTTGCGGACCAGAAAGGCCTGGACATACTTTCGCAGGCCCTTCCTGATATAATGGAAATGGGTTTTCAGTTCGTGGCGCTGGGCGCGGGAGACCCCTCGTATCAGGACCTTTTCAGGTCTTTTTCGGAAAGATACAAAGGGAAGTTCTCCGCCAATATCGGGTTCAATTCGGCGCTTGCACAGCTTATCTATGCAGGAAGCGACCTGTTCATCATGCCGTCCCGGTATGAGCCCTGCGGGCTCGGACAGCTTATCAGCTTTAAATACGGAACGATACCGATAGTGAGAAAGACCGGCGGGCTGGCTGACACCGTGTTCAATTATGACCTTAAGTCCGAAGATGGGGACGGGTTCGTTTTTGAGGAGTACTCTTCGAAGCCGCTGGCAGAGGCAGCTTCAAGGGCATATGCGGCCTACAAGGACAGGAAAAAGTGGGGCAGGTTGGTAAAGAAGGTCATGTGCTACGATTTTTCCTGGGATATCTCGGCCAAGAAGTACATAGCGCTCTACAAAAAGGCTATAGAAAAAGTGCTTTCTTTTAGACAGGCCCCGGCGCAGTAAGGAGAAAAGATGTCAGGACATTCAAAGTGGTCTACAATTAAAAGGGCCAAAGGCAAGACCGACCAGTTAAGAGGAAAACTCTTCTCCAAACTTGCAAGGGAGATCACGGTAGCCGCAAAACTCGGGGGAGGGGATCTTTCGGGCAATGCCAGGCTCCGCCTGGTAGTGGACAAGGCCAAAGAGGCCAACATGCCGCGCGACAACATCCAGAGGGCCATTGACAGGGGAACAGGAGCCATCGAAAGCGCCGCCCTGGAGGAACTTTCATACGAAGGCTACGGCCCGGCAGGCGCTGCGGTAATAGCCGATGTGATGACGGACAACAAGAACAGGACGCAGGGAGAGATCCAGTTCATCTTTACAAAGAACGGCGGCAATATGGGGAAAGCCGGCTGCGTGTCCTGGCAGTTCGCCAAATACGGGGTTATTACGGCAGAAAAATCAAAAGTTGACGCCGAACAGCTGATGGCAGAGGCTATCGAGGCAGGAGCCGAAGACATAACCGAAGAAGATTCAACCCTGGAGGTCAGGACCAAACCGGAAAACTTTGAAGCTGTGCTCAAGGCGCTGAAAGAGAAAAAGTTCGAACTCTCCTCCTCTGAGATCACGCTTGTGCCCAACACCACGATAGCCGTTTCAGGGGAAGAAGCAAAAAAACTGTTAAAACTGGTGAATGCGCTGGAAGAGCACGATGATGTGCAGAATGTTTACTCTAATTTTGATGTTCCGGATGAGATAGCATCAGAAATACAGTAGAAATACGGTAGAAATTCATTGAAACACATTGCAGACCTTCATGTTCATACGGTATCGTCCGGCCATGCGTATAACACGATATACGAGTATGCTCAGCAGGCAAAGAAAAAAGGCCTTAAATACATTGCCATGACGGACCACGGCCCCGCTATGGGAGGGGCTCCCCACGAGTACCACTTTGCCAATCTGCACAGCCTCCCGCAAAAGATCAGGAATGTACGCATACTTAAAGGCATCGAGGCCAACATCATAAACACCGAAGGGGCTCTGGACCTTGACGAGCAGTATCTTAAGGAACTGGAAGTGGTGATCGCCTCTTTTCACATACGGGTAGGTTATGACGGGCGTGATGAAAGGACCAACACCGATACCCTCCTAAAGGTTATAAGCAACCCTTATGTGAGGATATTGGGACATACAGGAAATCCTCAGTTCAAAATAGACATCCCGACCATAGTTGAAGCCTGCAAAAAGCACGGGGTACTTATCGAAATAAACAATTCGAGTTTTTCCGGGATGATAAGGCAGGGAAGTTACGACAGGTGCATAGAAATAGCGCGTCAGGTCAAAAAGATAGGCTGGAAGGTCTGCTTTGGATCTGACTCCCATTGCATAGATACCCTGGGCATCTTCAAAAAATCTGAGGAAGTTGCAAAAAAAGCGGGACTTTTGCCATCCGATATTATTAATACTTCAACAGAGATGATAGAGAGATATTTGATAGGCCCCCGAGCCTGAGCTCTCGACTCCTCTCGGGACAAGAGGTTCGAACCCCATTAAGTTTCGGGATGATTATTTGATTTTCCTCTGGACAGAAAAGAAACTCGTTAAGGGCTCCGCCCTTAACAATCCCGCGATTGCCGTAAGCTCCTCCAGGCGCATATCGAGTCCTCATACGGACTCGTTTAGTATCGAATGTTTAGAGTCTTTCCTAATATTCTTTCTTTGTGTCGTCGCCCGGAACGGCAATCGCCATTATCTATGAGTTCTTTAAGCAATATAGGCTATGCAGGAATATTAGTATCTTGGTTGCTCAAGCGCCGTTGGAACCGAGCGAGCTTGCTGAAGGGTGCGAGCGAGGGAATTACGGCGCTTGCGGGGGAGCTGGGGGCAGAGCCCCCGCGAGTTTCTTTTGCTACTTTTCTTGCCGATGCAAGAAAAGTAGAAGAAGAATGCCCGGAAAGGGTGTCAAAATTTGTGATCTGCAATTTGCAGCTTGTCATTCCGTTATATAATAGACATATATGCCCGACCCAAGCAAAATAGTCATCCGCGGTGCAAGAACGCACAATCTTAAGAACATCGACCTTGAGATCCCCAGGAACAAGCTCGTCGTACTTACGGGGCTTTCCGGCTCCGGAAAATCATCACTTGCTATCGACACCTTGTACGCGGAGGGGCAGAGGCGTTATGTTGAATCCCTTTCTGCCTATGCAAGGCAGTTCCTTGAGCAAATGCAGAAGCCTGATGTGGATTCCATAGACGGTCTTTCTCCTGCCATCTCTATAGAGCAGAAAGCCCCCAGCAGGAACCCCAGGTCCACCGTGGGCACGGTTACAGAACTGTATGATTTTTTGCGCCTTTTGTACGCAAGCATAGGAACGCCTTACTGCTACAAATGCGGAAAAAAGATAGAAAAACAGAGCGCTTCCCAGATAACAGACAACATAATAAAGCACTTCGGCAAAAAAAAGATAATGGTACTGTCACCCGTCACCTCCGGAAAAAAAGGCGAGCACAGGGACCTTATTGAGTCTCTTAAAAAGGAAGGGTTTGTAAGGATAAGGGTGGACGGGACCGTATTTGAGATAGGGCAGGACCCCAAGCTTGACAAAAAAAAGAAACATTCGATAGAGGTGGTGGTGGACCGCCTGTCTTGCGGCAGCCAGGCCAGGGGAAGGCTGTTCGAATCCGTTGAGACGGCGCTAAAACTGGGCAGGGGAAGCGTTCTGATAGCAGAAGGCAAGAACACTCCGGTCATCTACAGCGAGAACTTTGCCTGCGCTGCCTGCGGCATAAGCCTGGGGGAGATAAGCCCCAGGATCTTTTCTTTTAACAACCCTTACGGGGCCTGCCCAAACTGCACGGGGCTGGGCTCTCTTTTAATGTTCGACCCGGACCTTGTCATCCCGGACAGAACTCTATCTATAAACGAAGGGGCGATCGAGCCGTGGAAATCCGGAGCTCCCTATTACATGCACAAACTGGAGGCCCTGGCCAAAAAAATGAAGTTCAGCCTGGACACCCCCGTCAAGGACCTGACAAAGGAGCAGTTGGATACCATCCTCAACGGCACCGGCGGTGAAAAGATGAAGTTCAGATACACCTATTCCGGAGGATATTCGGAATATGAAGATGATTACGAAGGGGTCCTTAATCATCTGGACAGAAGATATAAAGAAACGGATTCTGAAAATGTGAGGTTCTACCTGTACAGGTTCATGAGCCCGGTGGTCTGCAAAGAATGCGGCGGGGCAAGGTTGAAGCCGGAAAGCCTATCGGTAAAAATCAACGGGCTGTCCATAGCGGACGCGTCCTCTCTATCAATAGAAAAACTGGGAGATTTTATCAAAGGACTTAATCTTTCAAAGACCCAGCTGGACATCTCAAGACAGATACTAAAAGAGATAAACGCAAGGCTAAAGTTCCTCTCAAATGTCGGACTCGATTATCTGACGCTGAACCGGCAGTCCTGGACCCTGTCGGGAGGAGAGGCCCAGAGAACGCGCCTTGCAACTCAGATAGGTTCAGGCCTTGTCGGGGTCATGTACATACTTGATGAGCCAAGCGTCGGGCTCCACCAGAGGGACAACGAACGGCTTATAAACACGCTCAAGGACCTGCGCGACCTTGGGAATACGGTCATTGTAGTTGAACACGATGAAGAGATCATGAAAGCATGCGACCATATAATTGACATCGGCCCCGGAGCCGGTGTTCACGGCGGCAGAGTGGTGTCACAGGGCAGCCCTCAGGAGGTCTCAAGTGACGCCTCTTCCGTGACGGGAAAATATCTGAGCGGCAGGGAAAGCATTAGAGTCCCTGACAAGAGAAGAAAAGGCAGCGGGAAAACCATCACCATAAAGGCAGCCGCTCACCACAACCTTAAAAAAATAGATATCAGCATACCGCTTTCCACCTTTACCGCTGTCACCGGGGTATCTGGTTCAGGCAAAAGCTCTCTCATAAACGAGGTCCTTTACCGTGAACTGGCAAGACAGCTTTATAGGTCCACCGAAAAGCCCGGAAAGTTCTCCTCAATACACGGCATAGACAACATCGACAAGGTAATAATAATTGACCAGTCCCCGATCGGGCGCACCCCCAGGTCCAATCCGGCCACCTATACAAAAGCCTTTGACCACATAAGAGACCTTTTCTCCATGACGGAAGAAGCCAGGGTAAGAGGCTATCAGAAAGGCAGGTTCTCCTTTAATGTCAAAGGCGGCAGATGCGAGACCTGCGGCGGAGGCGGCCTGATAAAAATAGAAATGCACTTTCTGCCTGATGTCTATATCCCCTGTGAGGAATGCAAGGGGAAAAGGTATAACCCCGAAACTCTGGAGGTCAAATTCAAGGGCAGGAGCATAGCCGAGGTCCTGGACATGACTGTGGAAGAAGCTTATAACCTTTTCGAAAAGATCCCCAGGGTAAGCCACATACTTCGGACCCTTATGGATGTCGGGCTTTCATATATCCATCTGGGACAGGCAGCGACAACGCTGTCCGGAGGAGAGGCTCAGAGGATAAAGCTTTCGGCCGAACTGTCTCACAGAAGCACAGGCAGGACTTTATATATACTGGATGAGCCGACCACCGGCCTTCACTTTGATGACATAAAAAAGCTGCTGGAGGTGCTTCAGAGGCTTGTGGATGCAGGCAACACGGTGGTCGTTATTGAACATAATCTTGATGTAATAAAGTCGGCTGACCATCTGATAGACCTTGGGCCCGAGGGAGGAGATAAGGGAGGTTATCTGGTGGCACAGGGAACGCCCGAGGTGGTAAGTTCCTGTAAAAAGAGTTATACTGGTCAATATTTGGCCAGATCCCTATATATAAGGAGGTGAAGCATGAGCGAAGTAAAACCGCTTAAAGAATACGGCCACATCGAAAAGAACAAGGACACGCATTTTATCCTCACCAGTTCGGAATGGCGCGGCAATGTATATATCGATCTCAGAGAGTATTATCAGATGCCTGAGGCCAAAGCAGACTGGCTGCCCACAAAAAAAGGCATTAGGTTCAAAAAGGAAATGCTGGGGGATATCTTAAAGCTCCTGGAAAAAGCAAAGGAAGATTAAGCCAAAGATGGCCGAAGACAGGTTACCGCCGCAGGACCTCAACGCGGAGCAGTCGGTTGTCGGCTGCATGTTGCTTGACAAGAACGCGATCATCCGCGTCGTTGAGATGCTGCGCCCCGATAGTTTTTACCGCGACGCGCACAGATATATTTTTGAAGCCATCCTGAACCTCTTTGACAAGAATGAACCCGTCGATATCGTTACCGTGACCGCAGAGCTCAGAAAGACGGACAGGCTGGACTCCGTCGGCGGCAGCGTATACATTTCGGACCTGTTGAACTGCGTGCCAACGGCGGCCAATGTGGAATATTATGCAAAGATAGTCGCCGAAAAGGCCGTTCTAAGGCGCCTGATAGAAGCGGGCACAAAGATAGTTGCGGAAGCCTTTGAGGACCCTGAGAATGTTGACGCCGTTCTGGACGATGCCGAAAAGAGCATCTTTGAGATAGCCCTTAAGAGGTCCAGACAGGGATTTCAAAAGATCGACGCTCTTTTGAAATCGGTGCTCAACAAGATAGACCAGCTCTACGGCAAAAAAGAATCTCTGATCGGGATACCGACAGGATATCCAGACCTGGATAGTATGACCGGAGGCCTGCAAAACTCCGAACTAATAATAATCGCCGCAAGACCTTCGGTAGGAAAAACCGCTCTGGCGCTCAACATTGCGCAGAATGTGGCAGTTAAGCATAAACTACCGGTGGCTATTTTTAGTCTTGAGATGTCCAAGGAAGCGCTTGCCCAGAGGCTGCTCTGCAGCGAGTCCGAGGTGGACGCGCAAAAATTAAGAGCACAGACCCTTTCGGACGCCGGCTGGAAAAGGCTGACAAGGGCCATAGGAAGGCTTTCGGAGGCCTCTATCTGGATAGACGATACCGCAGCGATCTCCGCCACTGAGATAAGGGCAAAAGCAAGAAGGATGAAGATAGAAAGAGGCCTTTCGCTGGTGATAATAGACTACATGCAGCTGATCCAGGCCAGGTTCAGGTCGGAGAACCGCGTCCAGGAAATGTCCGAGATAGCAAGGGCGCTCAAGACCATGGCAAGGGAGCTGGATGTGCCGGTGATAGCGCTTTCGCAGCTCTCAAGGGCTGTCGAACAGCGGCAGGTAAGGATCCCCAGGCTTTCGGACCTTAGGGAATCAGGAGAGATAGAGCAGACGGCCGACCTGGTGCTGTTCATCCACAGGGACGACTACAATAACCCTAATTCGGAAAAAGCCAACACAGCCGAAATAATAATCGCAAAACAAAGGAACGGCCCCACAGGCTCGGTCGACCTGGTGTTCAGGAAAGAATACACCAAGTTCGAAAGTAAATCCCAGTATAATGACGCTGCATAGAACTGCGCTGGCGGCTCTGGCGTTGTGGCCGCTTCTTTTGTTCTCCCAGGCTCTTTGCCAGGACACCGGCGTTTCGCTTACCGGAGACGACATATTTTACCGGAAGGAACAGGGACTGGTAGAGGCTCGCGGCTCGGTAGAGGCTTCCTACAAGGATATAAAGGTTCTTTCTAACCACCTGATCTATTATTCAAAAGATGGCAGGATAGTAGCTCCCGAGGACTTCACCTTTGAGAGGCAGGATGTTGTGCTCAAGGGTAAGGACCTTGATTACAACATTAAAAGCAAAGAGGGCAGGGCGGCCAGCGTTTCTATGGTGCTCAAAGGCAACTGGATCTCAGGAAAGGATGTTATTATCAAGCCGGAGGAGATATCCTTAAGCGACGCTTCTTTTTCCACCTGCGGGCTCAAAGAACCCCATTACAAGTTCACCGCTCAAAATCTCAGCCTTTATCCGAAACAGGGATGGATAGTTATATACATGGGGGTCCTGTGGGTCAAAGGTTTTCCGATAGCGCCTGTCCCTACCTATGTTTATGATATGACTTCGGTACCCGGCTTCGCTTCAAAAAACAAGGTCCCACTGCCTGAATTCGGAGTGGACCCTGATGACGGGGCGTATTTAAAGCAAAAACTATTTTGGAGGTTGTCTGGATTCAGCTACGGCATGGCACAGGTGGATTACGCGACCAAAAAGGGACTGGGGCTGGGTTTTGAAGGAAATTATGTTGTGGACCGCTCCAACCAGGGCAACATCAGGATACACGGCCTTAATGCCGACGGCTACTGGGGAGGCATTACTCATTCGTTATTTTTCGGCAGCGATATAAAGTATGAAGAGTCGAAGACCTTTTTGTACCAGCTGCTAGAATTCCTTCCCAGAAAAAAATATGAACTCCGCACCGAGGTCTCCTACAGGGAAAGGGTCAATTACGAAAAGGTCAGCCTCCTTCCCAAGGTGTCCTTAAGGTACGACGACCTTCCTTTCTCCTTCCTGGAGCTGCGTCCCAGCGTTGAGATAAGCCTGGCCGGGGTTTCCGAAGAAAGCACGGGGGTCGGCGTTTTTGAGGGCACTTTTAAAAGTTCCGTTAACTATTTTCACGAATTGCCCAGGGGGTTCTGGGCAGATCTTGCAGCCTCCGTTGATTACAGGGGGTATGACTCCTCTTCCAGATGGCTTAGGCTTGATGGCAGTATAGATATCTTCAAACCCGTGAACGACCGGCTGGACGCGGGTATCGGCTACGGGCACCTTTTCATAAACGACGGGGCCAGCCCTTACCGCTTTGAAAGATACAGGTTCTTTCCTTACGATGATGTAAGAGGCAACCTCCGTTACAAGAACGGGCCTTTTAAGGCAGGGGTCTTTATTTCCTACAATGTTCCTGTTTTAACGCCGCGGGAAATAGACTATAATGCAACTATGGAGCTGCATTGTTTTGATGTTACGCTCCTTTACAGGGCAATGAGGGGTGAATTTTCCGTGGGGTTGAACCTGGTATCAAAATAAGGGAGGCTCAAATGAAGAAGGGGTTCTTTATCAGTTTTGAAGGCACCGAAGGCTGCGGAAAATCTACGCACGCGGCCCTGCTGCATTCCTATCTTAAAAGTCTAGGCAAAAAATCGGTCCTCACCCTTGAGCCAGGTTCCACAAAGATCGGCAAAGAGGTACGGAAGCTGCTGCTTTCTACGGAAGAGCCGCTGGCAAAGAACGCGGAGCTCTTTCTTTTTGCCTGCGACAGGTCACAGCATGTTGAGCAAGTGATAGCGCCGGCGCTCAACGACGGCGCCGTTGTTATCTGCGACAGGTTCACGGATTCAACCCTTGCCTACCAGATAGGAGGCCGCAAACTTCCCGAAGAACTGGTCAGATATGTCAATGCGGTCTCTTCCTGCGGCCTGATACCGGACCTGACATTTCTGCTTGATGTTTCTCCCATGGTGGGACTTCCGAGAGCCATCGGGGTGTCCAGTCTGGGCAAAGGTAAAGTGAAAAAGATAGACCGATTCGAAAAAGAAAAGATAGCCTTTCACGACGAGGTAAGGGCCTTTTACCTTGAAACGGCAAAGAACGA
>Ga0265297_10004906_pt1 | contig 21121 bp, 23 predicted proteins | sample Munlanlwell13791_FD_192502 | JGI IMG/M metagenome (GOLD analysis project Ga0265297, IMG submission 192502) | Leachate microbial communities from a municipal landfill in Southern Ontario, Canada - Leachate well 137-91 | ecosystem: Engineered > Solid waste > Landfill > Unclassified | place...
AACATTTGCTAGAAATTCAGAAAATGAATTTTGGAGAATTTTAAGAAAATGTGTGGATTATAGAAATTCTAATGTTGATACATATGGTAGTTTAAAAACTTATAAGGATGAAGATGTAGATTATACAAAGTTGTTGAATGAATTTGATATGTTGAAAAATGATAAGACTTTCAGACTGTCTTGTAAAAGTGAAGAAAAACGTACAAAAATAACAGATGCTCCTGGTTTTGGATCAGTTAGAATGATGCCTCCGTATGAAGATGTTGGATATGATGAACAGTTTTTCGATTTTTTAAAAATGATGGTTTTTGATGGGTGTAAAGCTGCTGATTTTGGTGGGGGATTTGGTCATTTTTTAAGTTTGTTAGGCGAAAATGTTGAAAAGGTGTTGGTAGAGAAAAATGGGTGTAAATCTTTTTGGGATATAGAAGTTGTAGATTCTGATGTTTTTTTATCAAAAGGTGATGAATTTGATTTTATATATAGCTTTCAGTCTTTAGAACATGTTTCAGAACCGGAAAATATTATAAGAACACTGACTAGAAAATCTAAAAAAGCGTTTGTATTTGCTACGCCAAATCAGGAATTGATTGAAACTTCTTATCATCATTACATATATATGGAAATAGAAATATTTAAAAAGCTAATTAAAGATATGGGTAAAATAGGGTTTTTGAGAACTTCTAAAAATAAGCTGGATATTCACGGAATCATTTTTAATGATGATAATTTACTAAAAAAATGTTTAGGTAGTGAATTTTTTAAGAGAAATTTTAAATTATATACGAATTGTAGATGATTTGTAAAAAAATGAAAATACTTTTTAATAGATAAAGATTATGTTAGTGATATGACGGGGATAAGAGAAAAATCTCCATATTTGAATTTATCAAAAAGAGAGGTGGATATTAGATATAATATCTTTTTATTGGGCCCTATATTAACAAGATTGCCGAACCCGATTAGATTTTTAGGAAAAATTGTTATTAAACTGGTTCCTCCTAATATACTTTTTGAGAAAATTAGGTTGATATATTTTAATTATATGATGGAACATGGAATATATAAATTAAAATGATTAAAATTGTGAAATTTATTAATTGAGGAAAAGAATGAATATATTGTTTATACATCCGGGCGGACATAAGAAAATATATCAAGACTTGTCTGGTGAGTTTACCGCAATAGCCCCACCAACATGGGCGGTTTTATTAGGAACATATTTACAGAAATTAAATTATAATGTGAGTATATACGATTCAAATATTTGTGGTTGGGATAAAGGCAAGATTCAAAATATAATAAGCCAATATAATCCGAATTATATTATAATATTAGCGTATGGGCATCACCCATCAGCTTCTACACAAATTATGCCATCTGTTATAGAAATAAGCCACGATTTAAAAGAATTTAATAGTTCTATTAAACTTGTTGTTGGCGGTTTACACCCGTCGGTTTTGCCAGAATTAACATTGAAAGAGACTGGTGCAGATTTCGTTTTTACTGGTGTCGGAAATGGTGCTATAGAAGAAATATTAAATTCAATATCTGAAAAAGGAATATATAATACTCCGAGACTTCCTAAATTTATGGATGAGTTGTATCCAGATTGTTCTTGGGATTTATTAGGAGATTTGAGTTTGTATAGAGCACATAATCATCATTGTTTTCAATATTTTGAAGAAGACGGTGATAGTATGAAAAGTAGAAAACCGTATGTTACAATTTATACTTCAGTTGGCTGTCCTTTTAATTGCTCATATTGTTGTATTCATGGGTTGTTTGAAAATAGACCTGGAATTAATTATTGGAACGCAGAAACTGTTATTAGGTGGATTGATGATTTGGTTGTGAAACACAAAGTTAAGAATATTAGAATAGATGATGAATTGTTTATTTTGGATTTTAAACGTGTAGAAAAAATATGTGATTATATTATAGAAAGAAAATATGATTTAAATATATGGGCGTATGGTAGGGTTGATGTTATAGATATTCCGTTATTAAAAAAGTTGAAAAAAGCCGGATTTAATTGGTTATGTTTGGGTATAGAATCTGGAGATGATGATATTAGAAGAATTGTTAATAAAAAATTAAATGTTGATATAAAAAATATAGTAAAGATTATTCAAGACAACCGCATATTTGTTCAAGGTAATTTTATGTTTGGTTTACCGGAAGATACATTTGAAAGTATGCAAACTACATATGATTTGGCTGTTGAATTGAATTGCGAATCAGTTAATTTTTATTCAATGATGAAATATCCTGGTTCGATATATTATAAACAAGAAGAAAAAAATAATTGGAGTGAATATTCTCAACATAGTTATGATTGTACGCCATTATCTGGAAAATATTTATCATCAAAAGATATATTAAAATTTAGAGATGAAAAATATGATGAATATCATAAAAGTGAAAGATATTTGTCGATGATAAAAACTAAATTTGGTGATAAGACAGTTGAACATATTAATGAAATGGTTAAAATTAAATTGAATAGAAAATTAATGGAGTGATAAATGAAAATAGATAGAATGAAAGAGAAATCGAAAGAGTTAAGACGGGCTGTTTTAGACATGTGTATAAAGGCGAAAACAGGACATTTAACATCATCATATTCTTGTATAGAAATAATGGTATATTTATATTATTCAGGATTATTTGATTTTAAAACAGATACATTTATTTTGAGTAAGGCACAAGCGAGTCCTTTATTGTATGCTATATTAGCAGATTTAGGGTATTTTGATAAATCTTTTCTTGATGGTTTTGCTCAAAAAGGTGGAATGTTTGGCGTACATTTGCAAAATACCGTACCCGGAGTGAAAATAACAGCGGGATCGTTGGGTCATGGTTTTGGTATAGCGTGTGGGATTGCGTTAGGACACAAATTAGATAAAGAATTACCGCTAACTATAGTTTTAATGGGTGATGGTGAGTGTTATGAAGGTTCTGTTTGGGAAACTGCAATGTTTGCAAGTCATAATCGTCTAAATAATTTAGTTGTAATTGTTGATAGGAATTATCAAGATGCGACTTCATTTACTGAAGATCAATTAAGTTTAGAGCCATTAGATGAAAAGTGGAAATCGTTTGGTTGGAATGTAGAAAAAATTGACGGTCATAATTTTGAAGATTTAGATAAATCTTTGAATAGATTGAGAAGAAGAAAGAATACTAAACCGACAGTTATTATTGCAGAAACTATTAAAGGGAACGGAATTGATTATATTTCTTGTAAACCGTTATGGCACGCTAGAGCCCCTGTTAGCGTAGAAGATATAAATATTTGTAATATACAATTAAATGAGGAATAAAATGACACAGAGAGATGTATTTTTTAATAAATTATATGATAAAGCATTTTTAAATAGAGATATAGTATTGGTGTCTGCTGATATGGGAGCGCCGTCGTTAGATAAGTTTAGAAAGAATTTACAGCTACAGTATATTGATACAGGAATCGCAGAACAGAATGCTATTATGGTAGCATCGGGAATGTCGATGAAAGATAAGATTGCTTTTACATATGCAATTTCGCCATTTATTACTATACGAGCATTGGAGCAAATAAGAGTTGAAATGGGAATGATGAAAATACCGATAAATGTTATTGGCGTGGGTACTGGATATAGTTATGAAGATTCGGGCCCAACACATCATTTGGTCGAAGATATTAGCTTATTAAAATCTATCCCAAATATTGTAGTATATAATATTACAGATAACGGAATGGCGTTTAATATAGTTGATTATTTTTTAAATAAAAAAGAGCCGAGATATATTAGACTTGAACGGCAAGAATTAAAACAAATTTTTTATGATGAAAATGATGATTTTTCTATCGGATATAAAGTGTTGTTAAAATCTGGAATTGGAAAAAAGACTATTATATCATCTGGATATATGAATCATTATATTTATGATTATTGTGTTGAAAATGAAATTGGACTTATTGATGTTTATAAATATCCGATAAATTCTGATTTGTTTGATGTTATAAAAAATGAAAATATTGTAACAGTAGAAGAGCATATAATTAATGGTGGATTAGGGAGTTCTATTCTCGAATTGTTAAATGATAATAATTTTAATAAAAATATTCAGAGAATTGGTATTGAAAGAAATAAAGCATTTTGTTATGTTTATGGTGGCAGGGAAGAAATTTTTAAATATCAGGGAATTGATTTAGAAACTATTAATCAGATTGTGGAAAAATATTGAAAATTGATATTATTTTAATTTATTATGATAATCCGGTATTGTTAAATAATTTACTATATAGAATGTTTTTTTATACTGATTATATCAAATATAAAAAATATCTTAAATTTATAATAGCGGATTCGGGAACACCGAAAGAAAATATTGATAAAACATTAGAGGTTGTAGATAGGTGGAAAGATAAGATAGATATAATTTATTTTTGGTGTGAAACATCAGAGATTAGGAAGGAAGCTATTGATAAAGGGTTGCTTGATAGACCTTCTCCTTTTGCACAAAATATAGCTGCTAAAGATATATCTACTGCCGATGTGTTGTTGTTTAGTGTTATAGGAATGGTTTATACTCCAACATATTTTGAAAATGTTTTTTTGATACATATGAAGGATAAAAAGGCGTTTTTACAACCTAGACGATACGATTTAGAGGATTTTGATTATCATGATAAACATTTTAATATTCCTTTTGAAAAACTTGATATGAAAAAAAGAGTTGGCGGTGGAGGGTTTCCTGATGTTTCTCTTAGAAGAGAATATTATTTAGATGTTGGAGGACAGGATGAAAGATTTATTATCCCCTGGGCTACTGATATGGATTTTTCTGTTAGAATGACGGCTAAGATGGATAATGGCTCTTCTTGTTTTATGTATTTTCCGAACCAGCCTTATTTTAAAGATTATGGATTGAATTTTATACAACCAAGTAAAGAAGATTTTTTTTCTTTAACTTGTAATTTATACAAAGGACATGTTCATAAATCGGATAGAAAGTCGTCTATTGAATATGGGAATGAATTGTTTTTAAATAGTTGGGGAATTATTAAACGTAATGAAAATAGTAAATATAAAGTGGATTATGAGATTTTAAGAGGTTGAATATGAAAGTGAGAAAATCGGATGTAATTGATGGTTTGGTAATTTTTGAACCTGATGTGTTTTATGATAATAGGGGCGAATATGTAGAAATATTTAATTATAATGATTACAATTTTCTGCCAAAAGAAAAGATTTTTGTTCAAGATAGTTTTTCTATATCACGGAAAAATACTATAAGAGGCGTACATGGGGATTATATAACTTGGAAATTAATTTCCTGTTTAGTTGGCGAGTTTATGTTGGCTGTTATAGATTTAAGAAAAGAATCATCTTCTTATTTAAATGTAGAAACATTTTATTTGAATGAAAAAAATAGAAAACAGATATTAATTCCGAGCGGTTGTGGAAACGGGCATGTTTGTTATAGTGAACAATGTTTATTTTTTTATAAACAGTCTGATTATTATCATGGTGCTAATACTCAGTTCACTATATCATATGATTCTATTAATGTTGACTGGGGAATAAATTGTAAACCTATATTATCAGAAAGGGATAAGATGGGCATAAATTTAAATGATTTTATTAATAAATAGGAAATTAAAATGATTAATGAAATAGCATTTGATTTAATTAAAAGATTTGATATAAATAAATATACTGAGACAGGAGTATTTAAAGGAGCATCTGTTAAAATAGTTTCAGATTGGTTTGAAAAATTAGATCCTAATTTTTCTAAATTACAAAGTAAATTTAGTATGTATGAAATTGATTTAGAAAAAAAATATATTGATGATATTAATTTTAAATATGTGAATAATCCGAATATAAAAGCGTTTCAGGGTAACAGTCCAGAAGTATTACAAAAATTAATAAATGATGGGTATTATTCTGAAAATGATAATTGTTTATTTTTTCTAGATGCTCATTGGAACGAGTACATACCAATGTTAGATGAATTGTGTATAATAAAACAGATAAAAAATGCTATTATTTTGTTAGATGATTTTAAAACTCCTGGAACAAGATATGGTTTTTGTAAATATGGGGATATAGAGTTTGATATAAATTATATTCGTGATGTTATTAAGGATAAAACGGATATGGTGTATTATGCTGGCATTTGTAATACTGATGCTAGGGGATTGGGCATGGTTTTTTATGATAGGACAGAAAAGGAAATTGATTTATTTTTACAAGGTTTGAGAGTTTTTAAGGAAAAAATATAAAATGTTGAGGTGTATATGGGGCGTAGATATTTACCATCATTTAGTGAATTAGTTGATAGATTAACAATCCTTCAATTAAAAGAAATATTCATACAAGAAAATAAAAAAGAATATTTAAAAGAAATGCAAGATATAATGTATGATATAGATACAATTTTAAGTGAAACTGATGTTAAATTAGATTCTAATTTAATGAGATATATCATAATTTTAGCACAATATAATCTACATATCTGGCATAATGAAAGCGAAGCTAGAAAAGGAAATAGAGACGGTAATAGATTATTACTAACTCACTCTTTAAATGGTGTTAGGTGTAGATATAGAAATAAGGTTGAGGAATATGTCGGCGGTAGAAAGGATTATAAAGTAGATTCTATAGCAGCAGATTTTTGTGAATGGGAACCAGGCTTTATAGAAGAAAGTTTGATGCCTGAACCTGAAGAAGATTTGCCGTTTTAGTTGAGAAATTTGCTAATTAATATCTTTTTTGGAAGTTGTGGAATAATTGTTTATATTTACATGGTTAAATTTTTATAGAAAGGAAAGATATGAAAATAACAGTAGTTGACGCATTAAGATTAAAAAAAGAAATATCTGAAAAGGTAAGAAGAATTCAGGAATATATTAATTATGGTAGTGAGAGTTTATATGGTATTCATTATCAGGATGGAGAAGAAATGACTGATAATGTTCTAAAATTCGACAAACTTTTAGATTTATTAGAAACAGCTTTTTCATATTCAGAAGAAATTAATAATAAAATTAGTGATTTCAATTTTAATAATACTATAACTCATAAGGTTAGAAGAATACAGAATTTTAAATATGGGATTTCTGTTTTAGAAAAATCATTAAATTTTCTAAATAATAAAGTTTCTAAATCGTTTCAAGTTATAGGAAATGAACGAAAATTAGTGGTTAGTACATTTAAACCCTGTATGGATAAGAAAACAGTCAAAGGTTTAATTAAATCGTTAAAGACTGATATTAGAGAATTGCAGAAAGAAATAGATAAGCTAAATAATGAAGAAATAGAAGTTAGCTTTGATTATGATGATGTAGAATCTTTAAGAATAGATGTATCCGAATAAGTTTCAGACAATAGAGTAAGATAGGTTCTTAATCCGAATATTAAGATAGGTTTTTTAACCCGAATGTTAAAATAATTTTATTAGTTTTATATAAAAACTTCTATTATCTCTTGAAGAGGTGAACTTCCAGCAAAGAAGATACTGACTCAAACCGTATCAGTGTATTAATTATTTGGAATGTTGGTCGAATAGGTTTCGGACTAGTGATGTCTAAAGTTACTGAAATTTCTGAAATATTGTCTGATTTTTTAAAGCCATTTTTGTGTAAAACGAAAATGGCTTTTTTCATTTTAAATAATGCCAAAATATTGAAAAAAATTATATTTATATAAAAAACGGAGTTTTAAATGGCTGAAAATAGTATAATTAACTCTTATTTGTATAAAATAGGCGATTCGACTGAATTTTTCAAAGTAGAGGATTTAATAAAAGAAATCCATCAAAATTTAAAAGAAGATAGAGAATTAATTAATGTTTTGCTGAAAAAGGCACTTTCAGATTCTGATGATTTAAAAAGTGATATTCTTACCTTTAATGAGATTAAATCTTTACCTAGTATGTCTATTTTTGAGGATATTCCTAATAAATATTTAGATAATCTTAATAATAATGCTAGTAATTATATAAATTTGATGAATGCGATACAAAGATTGCAAGTGAATTATATTAATAAAACTAGGAATAAAAAGAATCCTGAAAAGGGTGAAATGTCTGTTGAAGAATTATTGAATAGTGCGGAAGAATAATTATGACGGAGAACAATATATTGGCGGAATTAAATAAAAAGATAGAAGAATTTGATAAATTATGTATTGAATTCACTAAAATATATGGAAGGATAGAAGAGGGTAGGATAGAGATAATGAATATGTTTAAATATGCTTTAGAGAATGATATGATAGATCAAGAAACGAAAAACGAGATATTAAAATTGAAAGAAGAGCAATGTTTGATAAGTCGTTAATGTTTGTGAGAAGAACGTTTAGTGAATATTCAGCAGAAGAACGACAAAGAATAGGTAAATATGAAGCTAAATATTATAGTTCAACAGATAAGTGTTTTATCGGTATAGATGGGCAACATCTTAGAACCAGCTTTGATGATAATATAGACGCTTCTTTTATAGAATTATTCCCTTTAGCAGAGCCGGTTGAGAATAGATATGATGATTATTTTCAAAGAACTTATGGGAGAATTGTTCTTTCTAATAAAAATATACTATATCATTTTGGATTAAATTATAATTATAATTTACCTGAATTAAAACGTGATCGCAGTGTTAATTTAATGTTATTTGATTATAATGTTTTATATTCTGAGAAATCTAAAAGGCCTCTTAATTCTGCTGTTTTAGGACAGAATTTGGTAGTTGTTTTAGATAATATATTGAATGTTATGAAGAATATAAATAAAGAAGTGGCGTTACATGTACATCCTAATGTATCAGTTCCGACACAATACAGATTAAACGAAATAAACTCTGAAATTGATAAAATAAAAGATAATTTGAAAAATATATTAAGTGAAACGAGCTTTGTTAATTAATGAAAAATAAGATTTTTGATGAAGAATTGAATAGAGATATTCATAAAAGTAATACGGAAAGTATAGATAAAGTTAATGATGTTGGCGCTGCAACTTTAAAAACATTATTAACTTTGGTAGATTTATTGAGTAATTTAAGCCCTACTAATCTGCCTAATATTGCGTCTAAAATGACCGGTCTTGCAAATCCTCTAATTGATGCTGCTGCAAAATCTGTGGAAGTTAAAGTGAAACAGGCTGAAACAATAAAGGATGTTGAGAAATTAGATGCTGAAGTAGAATTGCCTAAATTAGACGTGGAAAATCCAATAGAAACAGATTTTTCAGAGCTGGAACAATAATAGGAAATTAAATGAAAACTATATTACTTCCGTTGCGAAATGTTAAACAATCCGGTTATTATGAAACGACTACGGATTATATGAAAATAGTTAAACAGAATATTATGAATTTACTACTTACTTATCCTGGTGAAAGAGTTATAAGAAGAAACAGGCTTGGTGTTCCTTTATTAGATTTAGTATTTGAACCTGATAGAAATGAAGGTATAAGTTTATTGAAAAATGTTCTACAAGATAATGTTTCAAGATATTTTAATAATATAGTTATAGATTATGTAAGAGAAATAAATGTTGAAGAAAATCAAGATTCTAGGTATTTTGATATAGAAATTGGCTTTTCTGATACTATTTTAGGAAATTCAGATACTATAACAGTGAATAATAGGATTTAAATATGGAAACTGTAAAGAAATTTAGAAATCTTAAATATGTTAATAGAGATTTTGAATCTCTGGTTCAGGAATTTATAGACTATATAAAGGTTTATTTTCCAAATACTTATGGAGATTTTACTCCTACCAGCACAGGAATGATGTTTGTAGAACTTATTTCTTATTTTGGTGATATATTTTCTTATTACCAGGACAGAAATTATAGAGAATTGTTTGACCCTAGTGAATTGAAAAATGCTATTAATTTACTAAAACTGTTTGGTGGAAAATATAAGGCTAAAACTCAAGCTAATTTGAATGCTACTTTATTTTTATTAGTTCCAGCATCTAATGTTAGTGGGGCTATTGATGTTGATGAAGATTATTTGCCTATTATAAGAAAAGGTATGACGGCTTCAACTAATGATGGAAAACAGTTTATTTCTGTAGAAGATGTTTATTTTGAAAATGAAATAGATAGAGATTATGCCCCATATTCTGTAAATAATAGTGGAGATACGGAAACATATATTGTTAGTAAAAATGTCAAAATGGTTAGTGGTATTGTGAATACATTTCAATATGATGTTGAAGATCCGACACCGTTTTTGAAAATAGCACTACCATCAGAACATAATGTATTAGAAATAATATCGGTTACAGACTCTGATGGAAATGATTGGTATGAAGTAGAGTATTTAGCACAGGATGAAATATTTATTTATAGAGAAAATCAGAATAATTCTTCTAAATATGTTGTTCCTCAAATTCTTGAAAGGAAGCAGGTGGCTCAAAGATTTATTACTGAAACTGATGAAAACGGGCAAACATTTTTGATATTTGGTTCATCTAATGGAAATTCTACCGCAGGTGTATCTTTCCCAAATCCAGGTAAATATTTAGTGAATAATATCTCTAATAATCTAGGATTCTTTTCTTTTAATAATTCACTACTTCTAAATTCTGGCTCTTTGGGTATTAGTCCTTCAAATACAACACTCACAATTCAATATTTACATGGTGGGGGAACAGAGTATAATATATTAACTGGAGAAATAAATACAATATTAAGTAAAAATATAGTTTTCAATAAACGGCTTTCTGATTTAGATTTGACTAAATATAATAATGTAGTGAATTCACTAACTATAACTAATAATGAGCCTGGAAAGGATGCTATAGATAGTTTTTCTGTTGAGGAATTAAAACAACTTATACCTATGTATTATAACTCACAGAAAAGGGCTATAACTCCAACAGATTATTTAGCAATAGTATATTCTTTACCTAGTAAATTTGGTGGTGTGTATAGAGCAGCAGTTCAAAAACTGGAAACAGAGCCTGAAACCATGAATCTTTATATATTAACTTTAGATAAAAATTCTAATTTTGCAGTTGCTAGTAGTGAATTAAAATCAAATTTACTAACATTTTTAAGTAAATATAAACAAATATTAACAAGTATTAATATAAGAGATGCTGAAATAATCAATTTTAGATTAGAATTTGAAATTATAGTTAAAGATGAATATAATAAATTTGAGGTTTTAGAAAAGGTTAGAGAGTCTTTGAAAGACTATTTCTCAAAAAGAAAATTTAATTTTGGTGAAAATATTTACATTTCTAAATTAGTTAATATTATAGATGATGTTGAAGGTGTTTTAACTGTAACGGATCTATTTTTATATAATATAACAGATTCAGGGTATTCTACAACAGAATATAATTTTAAAGTAAAATCGATTAGTAATATAATTGAACCGCCCGAATTCGGTATTTTTGAGATGAAATATATGGATCAGGATATTATAGGACATGCAAAGTAGGAAAATAATATGTTTAAATCTTTTTATATAATGAATTGTAATAAGGATAATGTTATCCATTCGCATTATACAAATGCTAATTTGGGTAAAAGTTATGCTCTTCCTTTGGTGAAAAATGATGAAGGAGTATCAACAACAAATAAATTTTCTAGATTATTATTAGATTTTAATTTTGATGAATTAATAGATTTTATAGGATTAGATTCTCTAACTTCTAATAGTTTTACTGCTACATTAAAATTAGTAGAATATAAATATACAGAATTTTTACATAATTTGAATTATGATATTGAATATAAAACTCTTACAGCTAATTGGGTAGAGGGTTATAATGAAGAAAAAGACTTTTCAGCAACTGGATATTCTAATTATCTATATAGAGCATATAATAATTCGTGGGGACTTAGTGGTGGAGATTTTATAAGTTCAATATCAGGCTTTCAAACATTGGATAATGGATATGAAGATTTAGAACTAGATGTTACTGATTATGTAGAAAATTATGTTAAAGCTAAATATGGTTTAACCGGTCTGGCTAGTGGTATAACAACAACAGCAGATTTAAGAGGCTTTATTGTGAAATTCACTAATTATTTTGAGAATTTGGAAGAGTTTTCAGAGGAAAAAATATTTTATTCTTCTCATTCTCATACAATTTTTAATCCTAAGATTTATGTTCAAATAGATAAGGGTCATATTTATGATAATAGGAATAATTTATTATTTAATAAATATCAAACTTTATATTTTCCTTATCGTTTAGATGGCGAAATACAGGAATTAGTAGATTATTTTGTAGCTGTTTATGGTGAGTCATATTATGGACAGACATATTATGATGATTCTGAAACGTTTAATTTTGAAATAAAAATAGATAATCAGTCTATTACAGGCCTGTCATATACAGCATCGGTTGTAGATGGTATAATGTGTGTTAATTTCACACTACCTGAATTATATTATTCCTCAACCTCAATTTATTATGATATATGGACAATAGCCGATAATATCAGTTTAACTGGTAGATTTAAAGCATATAGGACTAGTGATTATGTAGCATCGGATTATTTCTCTTTAACTGGCAATTTTAATAAGAATTATATATCTAAGAATATAATAGAGAAATTTGGAGTTATAGCACAGTTTAATAATGAAATGTATTATGATAGCGAAGAATATTTGAAATTTAATCCGTTTATTTCAAAGAATAAAGGTGTGGATAATGCAGGATTATTATTTAATAATGACCTAGTTTTTCCTAGTGAATTTTTTGTGAAATTTATAGACGTTGAAACTAATTATGAATTAACTAACTGGATTAAACTAGATTTGTTAAATGATGCTTATATTTTAACCTTTCATACTAAATCATTTAAGATAAATAAAGATATAACATTTTTATATAAGATGAAATATAATGATTCTTATAAAGTTATTAAGGCTAGAAAACAAGATATTTTTAAGATAAGAGGAATTTAAATGAATACGGTTTTTAGAAAAAGAAGTAATTCTATAACAGTTCCAGTAGAATTGAAGAAAACTACTATTATAGAAAGTGTTAATAATGTTATAGATAATGACTTATTATTTCCTGGTAATATTTCAATAGAATTCACTGGATTGGATATAGATTCTTATGGTCGAATATCTGGTAAATTGATCAATGAAAATGCTAATTTTTATAAAGATATTTTTGGTAGTAAAGGTGTAGATAGAGTATTAGTAAATGATATGCTTGTTGGTAAATATAATTTAACTATAAACCCTATTGATGATTATAATAGTGATATAACAGTGCAACCTACTAACTCATTTTTAAATGAGGCTGGTGAATTGAAATTTTTAGTGAACTTTACAGAAAAAAATACCGGTGGTGGTAGTGGCGGTGGTGTGCCTGGAGAAGAATTAGAAGTTGAATTCTCAGTATTTTTTATTAATAGTTCTGGAATTGAGCAAACATTTGGCGAAGATGTTAAAATTTTATTATTAGAGACAGACCCGTCAATTAAACCAGAAGATTATTATTTGAATTTAGTGAATTCTAGTGGTAATCCTAATGTGATTGTTTTACCATATGAAACTAATAAAAAAACTGTTAAAATTAAAGAAAATAAGCCTTATTATATTTTTGCTGTTCCTGGAGGATTCGTTTCGATGAGCCCATCTGCTTCTCATTATCGTAGAATTTTGAAAAGTGTTGAAATTCTCGGTGCTGAATATGGAAGAATTAATTTTGATGGAGAATTGAATGATATTTCAAATAATCCTAGTACTTTAGATCCTTATGGAAGCAGTTATTTTTATTCTAAATTTAGATCTGTATTAGTCCGAACTGGTGAGAAAACTGGTAAAGTTAAGATCGGATTCTATCAACAAAATCCGGGCCCAGGAGTTAATTTGAAGGAATGGTAAATGGCAGATTTAGAAGATAAAATACAAGAATTATTAAATAGAATAGTGCAAAAAATGGATTATATTGATCTTATTTTGCAAAATCCTATTGATGAGAAATACGATTTATTAAAAGAAGAGGTAGAGAGTATTAAGCAGATAGGGATAGATAGTTCTCTTAAATTATTTACATCTTCAGTAGATAAAACAATAAAAGTATATAATGACATAAAGAAGTTTTTATTTGAAAACAATCTATCATTAATTAGTAAAATTGAAGAAAAGTATGATGGAGATATTGATGAAGATTTGATTAAAGTAGAGATATTAGAAAAAACATTTAGACCTGTAAGCCCCTCACAATATACTATTTTAATTAAGAATGGTATAAAAGTAATTGATAATGGATTAATAAGTGATTTATATTATATGAAAATATCCCAAAATTTAGATAATACTGAAGTAGATATTTTACAAGATAAAGATTTAAAAATTGATAGTGTAAAGCATTTTAATAATAATATCAGCAATATATATTTCACAAATAATATAGATAATTTAAAAGATTTTATTGATGAAAATTCTTTTATTAGTATGTTTATAATGATAAATAATAAGAAATATAAGATTGTGAAATGTGGTGGAACAAAGAAGAATAATAAAAAGCTATTAGTTTTCAAGGTTTATCCTAAGATAGAAGATAATATAACAACTAGTACACAATTCTCTATATATTATGATTTATTTGATGATGAGATTGTAGAATTAGTTTTAACAGATTATGATATGAATGATATAGGCCCCGTATATTTTAATGATGTTGAACGTAATTTAAAAACTGGACAGATGAGAATAAAAGATAGGAATGGTACACTTGATAAATATATTTTTGACTATTCAATAGATGTAGAAACTAATATAGAAACGAGAACGGTTAATGGCGGATAGTTTAACATCATTAGTAAAAAGTTTAACACAATCAGTAGATAAACTAGAAAAAAGAGTAGAATTAGTGAATTATAAACTATTTAATAATTTTAATTTTGTATCTAGCAAATTGAAGGGATTAAGTGATAATTTACAAATAGTTGATAATAGACTAAATAGATTTTCTTCTGTATTTACAGATGAATATGTTCAGACATTGAGTGATAAATTACAAGTATTAACTAATGTTTTTAACAATGTTTATTCTATTATGAGTGTTGATGTAAAGAATATTAAATTATCTGATGTTTTAATAGATATTTATGATAAAAATTTCACAAAATTAAATGATAATCCGATAAAGCCAAAGTCGATAAATAGTATAAATTCGCTATATAATTTAGAGTTAGAAGGTAATAATTTCTCATTAAAAGATAATATTTTCTTTTTGAAGATTTATTATAATGTTATGCCTAATAAGATACATAATTTTGATTTAGTAGAGAATTATAAAAAGAGTGCTGATTATAAGGCTGAGCGGTATGTTTTTAATAATAATATCAATTTAATTGCTAAGAATTTAGTTAATTATAAAATTTACTTAAAGGATAGAGAAAGTGGAGAAGTAATAAATATTGCGCCGATAGTAACAAGTAATTTAGTTAATTCGGATATAGTAGATATAGTATGTTTTTCATTATTTGATGATAATATGTCTGTTGCTGATATAAATGAGAAATATAGTTTTACTATTCAAGAGGAATTATTTGATTCTATTTTATTAGAGTTGGTTGTAGATGATTATTTGATTAATGATGTTGGTAATGTTTTGTTAGGAAGAGCTGAAAGAAATTTGAAGACTGGTCGTTTTGTTGTATATGATAAGGCTGGAAATATAGTTGTTGAGACTGTATCTGAAAGGTTTAATAATAAAGAGACTAGGAAAATAAAGAGATAGTGTAATGATAGTAGATTTAAAAAGTATAAATAATATATATTCTTTAGTTCCTTATAAAAATATAGATCCTTATAAACTGGAACTAGATTTATTATGGTCTGCTGGTGTTTTTGGAAAGTCTCAGAATACTTTTGGATTATTTTACAACGAATATGAAGAAGAGCGTGCTGCTAGATTAATTTTTAAAAAACGGGAAAAGATAAAAAATGAACAATAGATTTTTATCAAATATTAATTACCAGTCTTTGTCGGCATCTTCTTTAACCTCAGTGTTAGTGAAAGCTGAATTAGATAAAGAATTTAAACTTCCTTATGAATTTTCTTTAACTGGCTTTTCAGATTTTGTGTTCTTTGGTTCTGCCTATAAGGTTGTTAGTCTGGCATTTGCTAAAATATTAACTACATATCCGGTATCTATTACTAGTGATGAACTATCAGCATCTGCATATGAAAATGCTATGAAATATTACTATTCTTATACAACATTTGAAAGAAAATTACTGGATGGATTCCCCGAAACGGTTACAGGTACTTATAATAGTAATACATTTGAAATTCCTAATATAGAAAGAACTAATATTAGTGAATTGGTTAATATCCAAGACCAACTTTATATTGATAATATACTAGTAGAAGCATCTGAATATGATGAACAAAATAGGAATTTACTACAAAATTTTGTCCCAAATCAGTTTATAGAAGATGATTCTGATGATGTGATGAAAGATACATTATCTGTGTGGGGAACGATATTAGACGAATTGTTTTTATATATAGAACAATTTCCTAATTTATTCAATATAAGTTATGATGAATACGACACTTACAGAGATTCGGACGCAGTTCAATTAGGGAATTTATTTGGTTTCAAATTATATAATTCTTTTTTCTTTAAAGAAGTAATTGAGTTTTTATATAATACTAATATTTCATATAGTGATAAGGCTATACAGATAGAAGTATGGAAAAGAATATTAAATAATCTAATTTATATATACAAGACAAAGGGAACATATGAAAGTATAAAAGCATTTTTGAATTGTATTGGAGTCGGTGATAATTTAGTTAATTTTAATGAATATGTTTATTATGATACTCCTACCTTAATAGATGTTAAAAAAGAGCGTAAATATTATGAATTACAATTTGATTCTTCTTCTAGCTCTTTAATCTCATCTTCAGCAACAACATTTAATCTGACCGCAAATGAATGGTCTTTGATAGTGAATTTGAATCTACAAAATAAGCATAAAACACAAAATTTACTATCTAGACCAGGACAATATTCTGTTTCTTTTATAGACACTTCAGTTTTAGATGATTATGGTGAACCTATATATAGTGGATATGTTCAATTTGATGGTGTTTTATCTGGCGGTGATACTTTCACTTTAACTTCTAGTACGGGTGATATTTTTAATTATAAGAATCAGACTTTAATAATTTCAAAGACTTTAACTAGTTATGATATAGCTCTAAATAGTTATAATTATAATGGTGAATTATTAAGTTTAACTGGTGTTGTGACAGGGGCTTTATTTGATGAAGCGTTATTTGATTTAGATTTATTTGATATGCCGTCTATAACATCTATTAATGATAATGTTTTTTATTTAGGAGATGATCCTAGCTCTACAACTGCTAAATTTGAAGGTTCGATACTTAATTTAAGAGCATTTGATACTATCATACCAGAAACCCAAAAAAGTAATTATTCTAGAAATAGACAAATGTTAAATTTAGTAGAAGGCGAGTTTAATGAAAATGTTTTAGTAAATTGGGAATTTAATGAGCCTGTATATAATTATGATAATTTAGAAACAAGTAAAATAATTATAGATACATTGTCGGGAAGTAGTACGGGCTCGTCTTCTGGTTTATCACATTTTCCAGATGGAATCCACTACAGACAAAAAGTAGAAGAATATTTTGTACAGAGATATGTTTCAGGCCTATATCCTAGATATAATAAGATAAATATAGGTGATGAACCCGAATATAAAAATACTACTTATGTATCAATGGATATATCTTTATCTAAAATATTGAATGAAAAATTTGAATATTTACTAGGCCCCGTAGATATATTTGATTATTTCACAAATTCTGATTTATCTATTGAAGGAAATAAGTATTCGGGATTAAAAGAGTTAAAGGATAAGTTCTATTCAAGAATAGAAGTATTAAGTTTTAATCAATTATTAAAGTCTTTAGAAGAATATGCTGTTGGATTATTTAAGTCTTTATATTGGTTTTTACCAGCAAATTCTTCTATTTTGTATAATGGTATATTGATAGAATCTCCTATATTTGATAGAAACAAACATATTGTTAGAAATTTAGACCTTACTACCAAACAGAATACTCAAAAAGAGATAACTGGAATAGATATTACATCTTCATTTATTGAAATGAAAGAAGATGAAATAGAGCAAATTTCAACAGAAGGCGGTGTATATTCTTTAATAGATGGGTTGATAGATGATTTAGATACAGAAAATATAATAAAAAATAGTAGTGAAAATATACAACAGCAAGAAGCAATTGTTGATGTAGATTTACTATCTGAAATTACTTATAATGATGTGAAATCTACTAATATATTTTCTACTACATCGATAGATTATAATATAGATTATTTGCGAAATAAAAATAATAATTTCTCAACCTTTAAGATAGATAACCAGATTATTTGTCCGATTGAAACTGAAATAGAAGATGAATATGGTCAGATATTTATAACTGGTAATACTAATATATATTTAGATGATGCTTTAACATCTGGTGAAACATCTTTAAAATTCTATTATTTAGACATATTAAATGATAATATTATAGGCACTAAATTTAATATTTTGCAAAATGTAGATAGTAAATTTCCAGTATTTGAGGTAGTAGATTTAGATAATAGTATTTCAAGTCAAAATAAGAATCAGAGTTTTTATTTAGTTGATTATAATGGTGCTGATATTAAATTTAAATTTATACCAATATATTCAAAAATAGAGAAAATAAAGAATGTTTTGATAATAAATGAGAATGTTAAGCAAGAATTCACTATAAATATTATATGGTTGCCTGAAACAAAGGTTATTTATAATAGAGTAGAATTTTTAGATGAGCCATCGGTTTATAGAGGGCCTATTATAAGTTGGAATGTGTCTCTAGATAATTCGTTTATTACAATGGTAGATTCTGTCTATAAACCGATGGCTCATTATGGTAGTTCACTATCTAGCTCCCATTTCACAACCTCAGCTACTGGATATAATAGTACTGGTTCTGATTTAGAGTATTATTTATATTTGAAAAATGATGGAAATATAGATGCTGATATTTCTATAGGATTAACCGGAGCTAAAAGTGTTGATATTTTAATAGAATCTGAATATAATAATAGTGAATTAACTATTGGAGATAATAGAACAATATTTAATGATGTTTCTGATTATGTTATTAAAAGTAAGATATTGGCAAAAGATTATATAGGATTTAAAATAACCGTAGGTGGGGTTGGTTCAGATGTTTCAACATTTGTAATAGTTACCAATCAATTATTGGATGTAAATCAATATAAAATATTTGCGTTAACATTAAAAAATTAAAACTGTGTAGGAAATTATGAATATTGTGAAATTAAAATATAAAAATGATGAGTATGTGGGAACTAATAATTTTCATCCAGAATGGTGCAAATTATTAGCGAATGTCGTTTTTCAAGGAAAGTATAGTGGGAGGTTTCCGGGTTCGTTTAATATTAGCGGTGCGGTCGCACTTTCGCTTCACCCAAATCATGCTTTAACCCCTCCAGCTTTAAAAGATGGTAGTGAAATAACTACAAGTGCTGCTGTTTCGATTTATGCTTTTAAAGAGCCAGAAAACGCTTTATATGCTGTTGGAGAAAATGTTGATATTAATACTTTTATTCTTCATCCTTTAATTTTTTCTGGTTTTTCATCAGATGTATCGTATTCAGTATCATCGGTGGATAAATATAGTTTTTTAATAAATCAAAAGTTTTCATATGTTCCTGAAACAGATGATAATTATGTAACTATAAATATTGGTTCTTTGAGCGTTAAACTTTCTTATGTTTATACTATTCCAGGAAGATCTTTGTATCTTTATTTACCTTTAGTTTATACAACTGCTGAAAAATTGGTTGGTGATAAATATATTTTTTTAGATGCTGGTGAAACAATTGATATTTTTTGGTTAGTTAATTTTAATTTTCTAGATAATATTAAGAGTAATTTGAAACTGGGTAATGTAGAGAGTTCCGATAAAAATGAAAACATTATTTCAAATATTCATAATAGTTTTAAAACAACATTAAAAGATATATTATGTTCTGAAAATTATACATGGGCGGGTTCAGATTCTGATATAGCAACTAAAGATAATTTGTTGAATTTTAAAATTAATAATATAATAGCTTATGAGTTTCCTAATGACGCTCTTAAAGCGGGTTCTGATGGAACTATTTTATCAAGTTCAATTAGTTCATTGTCTTTGTATCAGGATTATTTAGTAAATTATAGGATAAAATATAAGAATATTACAAATTATCCTAAAAAAATAGGTTCTTTATTATTATCAGGATATATTTATAATAATAAGCCAGCAGTTCCAATTTCTTGGATAAATGCTTCGTCTGTTTGGGGTCAGGATATAAAGGTAGTAGAGCCTGGAGAGACTATAGATTTATCATGGACATTAGATTTCACACCGTCATCATCAGTTCAAAAAACAGAGACAGAGAGGGCATAAAAAGATGTTTTTCAATGAAAATATAGTTATAACTGATATAGTATTAACAAATTATGCAAAGCAGAATAATATATCAATAAATGATATTGTAAAATTCTCTATATCGGATGATTGTATAGATTATAATTTAGATAAAGAAGTGATAAAAAACTTAAAAATTTCAAAGCCAAATGGGTATGTTAAAGAGTTTAATTCACTATTATATCATAATAATGATATATTTGATAATTTAGATTTCACAATATTATCTAATGGTTCAGAGCCGGTTATTAATAATAATGAAATTATGATAGGTAATGTTAGTGAATTTGATATTATTTGTACAAATGATGAAGAATTATTTGTAGAATTTACTAGTTTGATAGGTGTGAAATATGTAATAATAGATGAAAAAGACAGGGTTTTTTACAAAGATTTCAAAAAGAATTATATTTATATAAAAAACAGAATAAAAATATGTTTAGAAAGAGGAGTAATGAATCTTAGAATTGTATTTTATTCTGTGAAAACTGAGAAATTTAGAGAATTTAATATTATAAAAGGTTAATGAACGGAGATTAATAATGTTTTTACCAACAACAGATACGATAGATGCTATTTTAACAAAACTCGGTAGAGAAA
>Ga0265297_10004907_pt1 | contig 21107 bp, 17 predicted proteins | sample Munlanlwell13791_FD_192502 | JGI IMG/M metagenome (GOLD analysis project Ga0265297, IMG submission 192502) | Leachate microbial communities from a municipal landfill in Southern Ontario, Canada - Leachate well 137-91 | ecosystem: Engineered > Solid waste > Landfill > Unclassified | place...
TCGATGGCGCGCAGGATATCCACGCCGCTACGGAGGAGTGTGCCGAGTATGAGCGAAAAGCGCGCCAGATTGACCAGCCTGGAGATCCTGCCGATTATCGGCAGACGCAAGATGATGTAATGCGTCAACGGCGCCATGAATTTGCGGCGCAGGAACCAGACGGTGAAAATGATGGATCCGAACACCGACAGGAACGACGACACGGAGTGGGACCTGACGAACGATGATATGGATAGGAGGGCGCGCGTCGTCCAAGGCAGCTGGACGTTCTTCAGGCCGGTGAATATCCCCGCGACCTGCGGCAGGACGTAAGTGGCGAAAAAGAAACCTATGAGCACTGCGGCAACGATGACGACGACCGGATACAACAGTGCCTGCTTGACCTTCTTGCGCAGCTCGTTGTCTTTCGCATACTGGGCGGCCACGTGCTCCAGATTCTCCTCAAGCGTCCCGGACACCTCGCCGGCGCGGACGATGTTGACGTAGAACTTCGAGAAGATGTTCGGATATTCCTCAAGCGCGTCGGAAAACCTGTCCCCGCGCTCGACCCGTCGCTCAATCGATCCAAGCAGCGATCTCATACTGCCGGTCCGCGCCTGATCGCCGAGCGTCCTAAGGGCGTCCGGCAGGGTCAGCCCGGACTTGAGCATGATGGCGAGATGCTTGGTCAGGAGCAACCTTTCCACGAAACTGATACGCATCAGGATCTTCCCCAAGAAAGACATCAAAGACGGCCTGGACCTGACCTCATCGACGGAAACGATGATGAGATCCTGCGTCTCCAGCATGCTGATGACCGACTCCCGTGTAGCGAGGTCGGACGTACCCTTCTTCATTGTCCCGTCCCGCGTGGACGCTACGTACCTGAAAGCCATACGTTGGTATCTTTAGGGACCGGCGGAAAGCCGCCGCGTCAGACGGCGCCGGTGACCCGGAGTACCTCATCGACGGTGGTGATGCCGTGCAGCACCTTGCCGAGACCGTCATCGAGCATCGAGGTCATGCCGTTCGCCACCGCTTTCAGCGCTATCTCCTTGGAGTTGGCGTTGCGCATCACGAGTTCGCGGATATCGTCGTCCATCTCCAGCACCTCGAAGATGCCAAGGCGCCCTTGATAGCCGGAGTGTTTACACTGATCGCAGCCCTTGCCGTAGTAGACGTTCAGGCTCCGCTTGGCCTTCTTCTTCTTCGTGTTCGTGACGGACGCCGCCAGATGCTTCTCCACCAGCGCATCGCCGAAGTTCTCCTTCAGGACGTCGACATCGACCACGGAGCTGACTACGCAGCGCGGACAGATCTTCCTCACCAGCCGCTGGGCGACGATGACGTTCACGGTCGAAGCGATCAGGAACGGCTCGATGCCCATCTCGCGGAAACGCGGCAGGGCGGTCGCGGCGTCGTTGGTGTGCAGCGTCGAAAGCACCAAGTGTCCGGTCATCGCGGCGTTCACGGCGATGTTGGCGGTGTCAGGGTCGCGGATCTCACCGACCATGATGATGTCCGGGTCCTGGCGCACGATGGACCGGAGACCGGTGGCGAACGTCAGGCCCGTCTTAGGATTCACCTGGATCTGATTGACTCCTTCGATGGCGTACTCGATCGGGTCCTCGATCGTCGCCACGTTGACGTCTCGCGTATTGAGCTCCTTGAGCATGGAATACAGCGTGGTCGTCTTACCGGAACCGGTCGGACCTGTCGCCAGGATCATACCGAACGATTTCTGCGCGTGTCGGCGCAGCCTCTTCAGGTCCCTTTCACCCAGGCCGATGTCACTGAGATCGTGACTCTTACCCTTCTCCGCGAGCAGACGCATGACGACCTTCTCGCCGCCGACGATGGGGATGATCGAAACGCGGACGTCGATGCGCTCGCCGTCGATCACCTCCTGGAATTTTCCGTCCTGCGCGGCGAAGTGCTCGTCGGTGCGCATCTTCGACAGGATCTTGATGCGCGTCACGAATGGCTCATGAAGTTCCCGGGGCAGCGACGCCACGTCGTGCAGGATACCGTCGATCCTGTACCTGACCATGATGGATGACTCCCGAGGCTCGACGTGGATGTCAGACGCGCTGTTCTGGAACGCGTAGTTCATGACCAGGCCGACGAGTCTGACTACCCTGCCCTCTTCGGCCACTTCCTTATCCGATTTGGCCGCCCTACTGCCCGCCGGCATGGCAGCGAAGACGGAGTCGAGATTCTTGATCGCGCTCTCAAGATCCTTGGTGTACGCCTCGTATCCCTTCTCGATATCAGGTTCTGTGACGAAGTACGGCACTGCCCTCACCCCGACCTTCTTCTCGATGTTCCTGATGAACTCCAGGTCGGACGGATCGCGCATGGCTAGCTTGACGCCCGTTTCCGGCTCGAGACCGAAAGCGATGACGCGATTCTTCTTGGCCACGCGCTCGGGGATGATGCGCAGGATGTGATCCGGTATCTCCGCCGATTCGAGCCGCACGAAAGGGAAGCCGATATCCTCGGCCACCAGCTGTCCAAGGTAAGCGTCGGGGATAAGCTTGCGCTCCGTGACCAGCCGTTCGATCGGCACACCCGCCGACTCCGCTTCCTTGGCGACGCGGTCGAAATCCGCGGCTTCGACAATCCCGGAATCGACCAGCACTTTCTTCAGTTGTTCGGCAGTAACCGGCATCGGATTACGATTATCATGACTTGGCCCGGGCCAATTTCGCGAATTCCTCCTTGACCTGCGTCACCACCTGGTTGAGGGAGAAGTCCGCCTTGGTCAGAAAGGCCAGAGCGCCGAGCTGCAGGGCGCGCTCCTTGTCCTCCTCCTGGTTCAGGTTTGACAGGACGATCACCGGAATGTCCTTGAGTTTGGCATCGGTCCTCATCTCGGAAAGTACCTCGAAACCGCTGCTCTTCGGCAGGATCAGGTCGAGAAGCACCATCGCCGGAACCTTCTCACGCATCAAAGCCAGCGCCTCGGCGCCGTCGGCAGCCGTACGGACCAAGAAGCCTTCCTTGCCGAACTTGGTGGCAAGGATCTTCCGGAGGAACACATCATCCTCGACGATGAGCACCTCGACCGTGTTTTTGTTAGGATTTTCCGTCATATCCGGCATGTGGCGGCGGCTCCCGCCAGGGATGGCCGCCACTCGCGCCTAACGCTGATGCGCCTTCGACAAGGCCTTATTCACTTCATCGACGACCTGGGAAGGCGACAGGTTCGCCTTGGTCAGGAAAGCCACGGCGCCCAGATCCAGACCGCGCTTGATCTCATATCTCTGCCCCAGGTTCGACAGGATTATGACCGGGATGCCAGCGGTCTTCGGATTCATCTTCAGGTCGCGCAGCACGTCAAAACCGTTCTTCACCGGAAGCACGATGTCCAACAGGATAACCGTGGGCAGATCATTGACCGCCATGTTCAGCCCCTGCACGCCATCCGCGGCTAAGGCGGTATCGAAACCGTCGGCCTCGAGCTTGGTCGCGTAGATATCGCTCAACGCCGGCTCGTCTTCGACGATCAGCACCGTACCCTTGCTGATTTTGCTGTTCATGGACATAGGATGATCACGAACTCGCGCCGCTGCCACCTTCATCGGCCACGGGAATTGTGAAGTGGAACTTGCTGCCGGCGTTCTCCTCCGATTCGAACCACATCTCGCCGCCGTGCATGTCCACCAGGCACTTGGCGATGTAAAGCCCGAGACCGGTGCCTTCAATCTCTTCTCCAAGCACGTTCCTGGCGCGGAAGAAGCGGCTGAACACGAGATTGTGCTGTTCCTCGGGTATGCCCCGGCCATTATCCTCGACCTGCACATGTACGAACTTGCCCCGCCGTCCGGCCGGACCTGAATCGTCCGCCTCGGAGACCGAGACGAAGACATGACCTCCCATATCGGTGAATTTGACCGCGTTCCCGATGAGGTTAGACAGGATCTGGACCAGGCGCCTACCGTCAGCCAAAACCTTGGGCAACGGTTCGTCGGGGCGTTTCCAGTAGAAGTCGATCTTCTTCTCGCGGATCTTCATCGTCAGCTCCCCCGCGACATCGTCGATGACGTCCTCCATGGCGACCGGCCCCCTAGCCAGCTTGAGGACGCCCTTGTCCATGCGCGATACCGAGAGCAGGTCATTGACCATAATATTGACCCGCTCATTGGTCTGGTTCATCTGCTCCAGCAGCTCCATCTGTTCATCGGTCAGCTTCCCGACGTCGCCGAACCGGAGCATCTCCAACGTCCAGCGGAAGATGTTCAACGGTCCGCGGATCTCTTTCACGGTATGACTCAAGAAATCACTCTGCTCGCGCATCCTCTCGTTCAGCGATCGGGTCCTGTCCCGGATGGTGAGCGACATCCGGTTGAAGGCGGCGGCCAATCGGCCTATCTCGTCCGGCGATGAGTAGTCCACGCTGATCCCGTAGTCGCCTCCAGCCACCCGGTCGGCGACGCCTTTGAGCATCAGGAGCGGACGAAGCAGCAACGCCATGCCGAAAGCCAGCAGGACCAGAGCGATGAACAGGAACAGCGCCGTGACCACGATGACCGCCGACAGGAAACGGATGATATCCGCTTCGATGCCTGCCTGAGTGATGTATATGTACATGAATCCGTCGGACTCTCCGGCGACAGAACTGACGTGATGGACGACGAATCTGTATATCTCATCCGTATTCCCGCTGCCGATTCCGGCGTTCGCCGCCGCGGAGGATCTGAACCTCTCAAGAGTGACCGCGTCCGGTACGACGCCGGAGGCGGACACAATTTCCCCGCTCCTGGAGACGAAACCGCAACCGCTGATCGGCATGACCTGACCGAGCGGACACGACAGGAACGACCAGCCGAGCAGCGGCCTGGATATCATGAGCACTCCGCGCGTCGCGCCGGCCTCGTCACGGATGGCACTGGCGCCGCGGATGACCCAGGTGCCGATCACGTCATCCCATTCGATCGCCGCGTCCGCCCTGCCGCCGAGCGCCCGCTCCATCACCAGCGAACCGGACAGGCTCTGCGTCCTGTCGTCACGCCCCGAACGGATGATGACGCTCCCGCGCGTATCGGCGACGGTCAGCGATGCGTCCGCGCTACGGATGGACAACGATTCCGAAAGTCTCCCGAAGGCCGCCGAATCTCCCGCGAGCGCCGCCAGGCTCTCTCCGCGCTGCGCCAGCACGACGGCATCGAACCTCATCGTATCCAGATCGCCACGGATCTCTTTCGCCGCATGACTGATCTCCATCCTGATCCGCTCGTCCTGATCGGTCAGGGACTGTCTGATGAAGAAGTTGGAGGTCGAGGCAAGCAACACGAAAGTCATGAGGGCGAAGAACAACGCGCTCACCAACAGGACCTTGCCCATCAACGTTCCCCTGACGGCATTTTCAGGGTGGCGCGCGACGCCCTGATCCGGATGGTTCTTGGAGTTGGCTCCGAGATACTTGTACGTGACGGATAGGATGAATAACGTGTAAGTGATGATCACCCCGCCCCAGAGGTCGGCTCCGATGAATAGATATGACGTCAGACCGGCGACGATGGTCAACAGACAACCGACGAGAAGGAAGCGGTCGGCACCGCACATCGTCTTTCCGTCGTGCTTAGACCTTCGGCAGGCTCGAAACGATAATACGGCCCCGACTGCGTTCGTCAGCGCCCAATAACTGTAGGAGGTCGCGAAACTCCGGGCATTACCTGCGGCGATGTAGATGCCGAACGCTTCGGTCGCCTGCTCTTCACCCACGGCCAAGGCGAGCACGGCCAGGATGAGAGCCGCGGCGAGCAGCAGCTTCTTCCAGATTCCCGCCACATACATCTGGATGAATGCGCAAGCCAAGAAGAACGACCCTATAACCGTGAATATCGGAAATACGGCCACTAGTGCCCTGCCTATCCCGTCGAATCCCTGGGCAGAGAAAAAGCCTCCGAAGAACCAAAGTAGCGCTCCGACGCCCACAATCAGGAAGAAAACAGAAAACAGGATCAGATGTCTCTGCCCTCTCCTCCTTAGGGCTTCTCTCATCAGCAAGGCGCCGGCGATTATCTCTGACGCCGCGAAAACCAGCTGAAGAAAAAAGATGCCGAACTGTGTGTAAACCGTCATGGATGTGAGCGACGGTCCGATACCTTATCTATATACATTTTCTCATATTTAAGGCGGGTGAACAAGATTCGAGCTGAAATTAAGGCTAATTTAAGCTATTTTCATAATACAGTCGGGGAATCCGATCTTCCGATTTTTGAAGACACCAGCCCGGCTGTGCATAAATACGACCGGCACCAAGACAGCGCCGGGTCTTTACAACCTCAAGAATATCTGCTATAAATTACGCGGGTCGGTAGCTCAACGGTAGAGCAAATGGCTCTTAACCATTAGGTTCAGGGTTCGAATCCCTGTCGACCCACCACCCTCCGCTCCGGCATCACATGACGGAGCGGAGGGTGGTGACCCCCGAAGCCCGGCAGGGCGAAGGGGGTCTTCTTATATCCACGTGCCGGAGCTACGGGTGGCAAGCCACCAAGCCGCATCGCGCTCCGGTATCACATGACGGAGCGGGGGGTGGTGACCCCCGAAGCCCGGCAGGGCGAAGGGGGTCTTCTTATATCCACGTGCCGGAGCTACGGGTGGCAAGCCACGACATGAAATCCCCAGCCGAAAGGCTGGGGCTTTCTTTCCAATCACTTCGATTGACCGTCATTCCGACTTGCCTTCCATCGGCAACGTGAACCTGAACGTACTGCCGCGCCCTTCCGTCGAATCGAACCACAGCTCTCCACCCTGAAGCTCTATGAGGCGCTTGGAGATATGCAGACCCAGTCCAGTGCCCTCGGCACCTGACGCGACAGCGTTATCCGCACGGAAAAAGCGGCTGAATATCTGTTTCTGCTGGTCCTTCGGGATACCGAGTCCGCGATCCCGGACTGAAACGCGGACGAATCTTCCAGGCCTGCGCGATGGTCCGGACAGACGCGCTCCCTCCAGCATGATGTTCACCTCGCTGCCGCGCGGGGAATATTTGACGGCATTGCTGATCAGGTTCGAGAGCGCGTGCGCGACGCGGCTGGCGTCCGCATGCACGTCGTACTTTTCGCGTCCGTCAGTCGAGATGGAGACCTTGGCACCGGCTTTTTCGATACGCGCCGATAACCTCTTCATCGCGTCATCAAGCGCGGCTCGGACCTCCACCCTGCCAAATTCGAGTTTGATCGCTCCGCGCTCCATGCGCGTAAAATCGAGCAGCTCGTCGATCAATTCACGGATGTCGTCGTTGGCACTCAACGCGTCCGAGATGGCCTTCTTGGATTCGGCATCGGTCCTCTCGTCCGCGAGAGATTCCAGGGACCATCTGACCGTGGTGACCGGCGTCTTCAACTCATGGACGACGTAATTGAGGAAATCGCGCTGCTCGCGGACCATGTCCTGAAGGGAGGCGGTGCGTGTCTTCACCTCTTCCGACATCGTATTGAACGCTTTTGCCAAGCGACCGAGTTCATTCGGCCCATCATACTGTATGCGAAGGGAATAATCACCGCCCTTGACCTTCTTCGCTGCCTGTTCCAATTCCAGGACCGGACGGATGACCATGCGAATCGGCAGATAGATCGTAAGGATCAGGGCGATTCCCAACAATAAGCTGATCACCGCCACGTTAGCCAACGCCGAGAACATCTCCCGTTCGCTGTCGATCTGACTGACGGCGTAATATATGAATCCGCCGCTCTCGCCGCCAGACGTCGGGAGAGCGATCGCTTGGTATAAAGAGATGTCGGCCGCCTGTCCGTTCACGAAACCGCTCGATTGCGCCAAGGATTCGCTGATCAGCGACATCGCCGCGCTGTCCAATTCCGCCCCGGCCTGGAATATGGATCTGCCGCCGGCCGCGACGATGCCTGCAGAGTGGAATCTGGCTGCAAATGCCGGAATGTGCAGTTCCTCAAAATCGATGGACCGGGCTACGCGCATGATAACCGTCGTCGGATGACCGATTCCCGCGACCGGTCCAGCCGGACCAGTCGACAACTCCACGGGAACCGTGACGGATATGACCGACGCCTCCGGCTCAAGAAGCATCGCCGGCCCGGCCGACAGCTGATCACCGTCAGGCCAGACGAGCTCCAGCGCCCAGGACGGACGCGCCGCTTCCCAGGACATCAATGCCGAAGCGATACCGCCTTGGTCCTCCGCCAAAGGCAGGAAGGCGGTCAACAATTCGGCCTCTCTCTGCGCCTCCGCTTGCCACGCTTCAAACGTAGCGACATCCTGCCTAAGCACCCATTCGCCCTCCATCGCATACCTGGCGTCCTCAAGGTTGACCTGATTGCCCGTGTTGAGCGCGGAAATCGCGAGCGTGAAGATGAAGAAGATCGGCAAGCTGAACGACGCTATCTGTCTCTGGATAGTGCGCCCGAAGAAGATCAGCGGCCGCTTCTCTATCTCCTTGTCCGGATTGCCGTGCCCCAGGGCACCGCACAGGAACAGCAACTCATGGATCAGCAATCCGAAGGCGAAAAGCACTGCTCCCGGCCGAAAATGAGTCTGAAAAGACGCGGTGGCGGCGAACATCGACATCAGACCGATGAGACCGCTCGACATCAGCAGCAGATCTGCCTGCCGCCTCCGCCGCACAGACCGCACGGCCGCCATCACGAACAGGTATATGTAGGACAGCATGAGCGGCAACAGGTACGAGAAGAACTCGCTCACGGATGCCGACGGGAACAGAGCGCCGTAGAGGTTCTCTGAAAGACCGAGGCCGCTCCGATAGTAACTGATCGTGAACGGCAAGATGGCCAGGACTGAAAGGATCTGAGCGACCCGCCTGAATCGCCGGAAAAAGACCGAGGACACGTACATCGCGATGAGCAGGGCGCCGAAGATGACAAAGACGCCCTGCAGCCGGATCAGCAATTCGCCCGTCTCAAAATACTCCTTCACGACCAGGATCTGTCCCAAGAGGACGATACCCTGCGACAGTCCGGTACAGGCTACGGAAAGGCCAGCGATTAAAAAACCGAGCGACCAGTCGGAACGGAAGTATTCGCGCAACAACCAATATAGCCCCACAAGCCCGATGCTCAACATGAGGATCTCGACATACAGCAATATCACTTGCATGATGATGCTGGTCATATGGCTGAATCCTGATAAGACGAAGCCGCGCAGATACGGCCACGTCGTAAAAAACCTTTTATCGCAAACCGGAATGAATGAATCTTATCCCATATTCTCATATCCATACCCGGTCCACAACCATCAACATCGCACCCGTGATCGCTACGGACAGGATCGGCTTGCACTTTCCCGCGGGCACGCAAAGACCCACCGCCTTTCAGCGATGGGTCTTTGGTCCCTTCAAACAGGTTTAGCCCGTTTGACGGGCTGGTGCGGGCGGAGGGAATCGAACCCCCATTAACGGTTCCGAAGACCGCCGTTCTATCCGTTGAACTACGCCCGCATGTATTGATCGTTTCGGTTCCGCCCCGCCACTCATCTTCAAGGTCGAGCTCCGCTCGACCAATCAGGAAGGGCGGGGTCCCGCCAACGGCGGGAAAGACTGGCGCTCTATCCGTTGAGCTACGCCCACATTAAAAAGCTCGGCAGCTCGACAGCAGGGCAGTATGACAGAAGACCTGTCACGCTGTCTAGCTTTCGCGCTGTCGTGCTATTCCTATCGCTTCTTCTTCCCGGTGTCCTCATCGTCCAATCCCCCGCCCCCGACGATGTGCTCTTCAGCGGTCTTCCTGGTGATGAGGTTCTTCTCGATAAGGACCTTGAGATCCTGCCGGAGCGTGGTCATGCCTTCCGCGGCTGATGTCTGCAACACATTGCCGATCTGCTGGATCTTGGAGTCCCGGATGAGGTTAGCGATGGCAAAATTGTTGACCAGTATCTCGCGCGCGGCGATCCGTCCGCCGCCTATCCTCGGCAACAATTGCTGCGAGATGATGCCCCGAAGCGTCAGCGCCAGCTGCGTCCTGATCTGGTTCTGCTGATGCGCCGGAAAGACATCAATGATACGGTCGATAGTCTGCGACGCGCTGTAAGTGTGCAATGTAGCGAATACCAGGTGGCCGGTTTCGGCGATGGTCAGCGTCGTCGAGATCGTCTCCATGTCGCGCATCTCACCGACCATGACGACGTCCGGGTCCTGACGCAATATGTGCTTGAGGCCTTCCTCGAACGTGATGAAGTCCTGCCCGAGCTGCCTCTGGCGCACGACCGCGTTCTTCGCCACGAAGAGGAACTCGATCGGGTCTTCAAGGGTGATGATATTGCAAGGCTGCGTCTCGTTGATGCGGTTGATCATCGAGGCCAGAGTCGTCGACTTACCTGCGCCGGTCGGTCCGGTCACCAGCACCAGTCCGTGCGGATAGTCGACCATGTCGTGGACGATCTGCGGCAGCTCTAGGCTCTCCATCGTCGGGATATCGGACGGGATGGTCCTCGCGGCCATCGCCACGTTCCCTTTCTCCCAGTGCATGTTGATACGGAAACGCTTTCCCGAAGGGATCTGATGCGCCACGTCCAGCTCCTTGGTGCTGATGAACTTCTCCCGCTCCGCATCGGATAGGATAGAGAAACACAACTGCTTCACCGTGTCAGGCATCAGCTCCTTGGCATCCTCTATGCCTACGATGTCCCCGGAAACGCGCAGGAGCGGCGGCTTGCCCACGACCAAGTGAAGGTCGGACGCGCCTCGCTCGACGGCGATATTGAAAAGGCGATCCATGATCTCACGCGCCTTCGGTCTTTCGGTTGAGATTGGCTGGTCCATATGGAGACTGCGGGGCGCCCTGTCTGTCCCGCCATCCGGCGGGCAAGCGGCAGGATGGCCGCGGTACCTTACGTCCGGTCATGGGCGGGATTCCGCCGAGGCCACTCCTCCATGCCGGCAACGCTGATCCGCATTAATCGTCGCATCTCCCATCGGGTCGGCCCGAGGAATTCGGCGAAGGCGGATGCCGTCATCTTACCACCCTTTGGCCTCGAGCGCACTTTCGGCCGCTGCTACTTGCGCTTCCTGTTTCGAGGTTCCGGTTCCGGTGGCTACCAGTTCGCCGCCGAGATAGGCGCCCACCGTAAACACCTTGGCATGGTCAGGTCCCTCCTCTCCCAAGACCTTGTAGTTCGGCGTCACTCCGGCCTTCTCCTGCGCATTCTCCTGGAATCGGCTCTTCGGATCGATGTACAGACGGTGCTCCAGGATGTACGGCAACTTCGACAGTACGAACTTGCCGATGAAGACGCGCGCCGCGTCCATCCCCTTGTCCAGATAGACGGCGCCGATGAACGACTCCATCGCGTTGGCGAGGATGTATTGACGCGCCTTGCTGCCGCTATCCTTCGCTTCGCCGCGGGAAAGATATAAGTACTTCTCCAGCTCCAGTTCCTGCGCCACTTCGGCCAGCGAGATGGCGTTCACGAGCGCGGCGCGCCAGTTGGTCAGTTCGCCTTCGGGATTCGGATAGTTCTTGTAGAGATGTTCCGTGACCGCGAGCTCAAGCACGGCGTCGCCGAGGAACTCGAGACGCTCGTTATGTTCGAGCCTGAAGCTCGGATGCTCGTTCAGGTACGATCGGTGCACGAACGCCATCGTGAGGATGTCCCTGTCACCGAACTCGATGCCCACTCTCTGTTCGAGGGGCGAAAAATCCTTGGTGTCCGCCATATTCATGTCGTCAGCAGCCGTCGCTCGCGTGCGGACCATCGCTCATCGCAAATTCATCCCGCGCTCTGGGGCGCAATTTGCCATAAGCCATGGAAGACGGCCGGATTGATTATCGAATCTACGATGCGGGGTGAGCCTCATGCACCTTCTGCACCTTCTTCCTCTTTTGCCCCTTCTCCCGCTTCTGCCCCCTCTTCCCCCTTCTTCCTCGGCGGTTTCTCCACCTTGTCGACCTCTTTGACCTCTCCGGCGGCGATCGCGTCCTTGTAGATCGCGCCCAGCACGCCGTTCACGAAACGGCCCGACGATTCGCCGCCGAAAGTCTTGGCAAGCTCGATCGCCTCGTTGATCGCGACCTTAGAGGGCACCGCGTCCGAATACTTCAACTCGAACACGCCGATGCGCAGGATGTTCCTGTCGACGTTGGTGATCTGGTCAATGGGCCAGTCGGGCGCGTATTTGACGATGGTCGCGTCGATGTCCTCGGACTTGACGATGACGTTCTCGACGAGCTCGGTGATGAATCCTTTGTCGTCGAAGTCCGGCGCGAAGTCCTCAAGATTTGTCCGGATGTACTCCGGAATCTTGGACGTCACCTTGCCGGTGAAATCCCATTGGTAGAGGGTCTGCATCGCAATCGTCCTCGCGAGATGTCTGTTTGACATAGGGTTGGAGCTAATGAGCCCCACGGGCTTGCCCGTGGTACCTACCGTCCCGCCAGGGGCGGGACAGGGCGAAATCCGCCGTAGCCCCCGCGTTCCGCCGAACGGAACCCGGAGAGCGTCGCCGTATTCGTCCTTAGAATGATCATGGGTCTTCTGCGAAGGCGGATGAACTACGCAAAGGGCGTGCGCAAGCGCACGCCTTTAATCACTTCTTGACTTTGCTTTTCTTCTCTAACGGATTGTCGAGCTTCAGGACCTGCCTGCCAGCGTAAGTGCCGCAGTTGGCGCAGGCCTTGTGCTGAAGCTTCGGCTGCTTGCATTTCGGGCAAACGGCCAGGTCGGCCTTCTTGAAGGCAAAATGGGAAGCTCGCCGCCTCTTGTGCGAACTGGTCCTCCTGTGTCCGGGAAGAGCCATATTTTCAGCCTTATTCCAGGTTTAAATGTCATCCGTTCCGGAACATCGCCCGGAATCGCCTTGAATATAACGGATTATGGAGCAGGTGTCAATGAGTTGACGGACGGTGACCGACGCGCCAGAAATCGTTGCTTTCCGCCTGTTGACAAACCCGACTGATCCTGATAAGGTTTCTCCTCCCTGAAAGAGGAGGACGGTCGTGGAAAGAAGGATCGAAGTCCCTTACGAAAACATCCGGGATCTTGACGAGTTCATCAGGGTTCTCGCGATCGACGACTTCATGAAGCCCTCCGCGCCGCCGGCCGTCGGACGGCGCGAGTTCGCGGCCCGTGTGGGCGACGAGCAGGTCACGATGGTCGTCGAGGAGGCCGGCGCCGGCGAGGACATCGTGGTGACGCTCGCCGGCGACGACGGCGGCGTCCAGTCCCTTGAGGCGGGCCTGCGCTTCACGCTCAGCCTGGAAGAGACACTCCTGGTCGTCGCGTAGACCCGCGTCGGACCCGGACTGACGCCGACATCGCCTGGCCCCCTTGGCCAGGTTTTTTCATTGGTGCAGACGACGGTGCGAGCGCAGAACCCCGGGCTTTGGCCGCTCCTTGACACCGGCATGGGACGCTGCTATCGTGACCCTTCCGCTGAAGGAGGGAGACGATGACAGAGAGAAAAATCAACGTCCCTTACGCGCGTGCGACCGATCTCGACGAGTTCATCGAGATGATGACCTGCATGGGTCTCAAGCGTTCCGTGGCGCCATCCGCCTCGCCGGATAGCGGGCGGCGTTCCCGACGCGAGTACTCCGGCGTCTCCGCGGACACCGGGGGAACGATCAATGTGGTCGTGGAGGGAGCCGGAGTGGACGCGGACATCGCGGTGACGTTCTCCGGCGACGACATCGACGTGCGGAACCTCGATCTGGCGCTGAGGCTCGCTCTGAGCCCGAAGCGGCCGCCCCAAGTCGTCGCGTAGATCCGCGTCTGATTCAGACTGACGCCGACATCGCCTGGCCCCCTTGGCCAGGTTTTTCATTGAAGCCTAGAAGCAAAGGAGCTGAGGAGCCAAGGAGCTTATATGTTTATGTTCCCAAGCTTCTTAGCTCCTAGGCTCCTGGGCTTCTAAGCTTCAATGAAAAAACCGCCTGCGGAGGCGGTTCCAAGTCACCCGGTGATGATCGTGAGCTCCGGGCCCATCGCCAGCTCGTCGCGCGTGGCCGAGGGCATGATCTCGCCGTCGACCATCCGGATCGTCGGCTCGGCGAATTCGATGACAGCGTGCGACAGCACGTCGTCCTGGATGCCCTCGACTCTCTGGCCGGTGAGGATGAGCGGCCCGAATGCGAGCGTTTCGGTCAGCGACAGCCGACTCGTCCTCAAGGTGAAGTGCCCGATATACTCCATGGCCTCGGGAAACGCGCGCAGCCCCATGCCGATCTGATCGATGACCGTGGCCATGACCGCCGTGCACTGAAAGAACGCGTCGCCCGGACCAGACAGGCGCGGCTCCGAATCCGCGATCCGGACCGCGATATCCTTGGCGTGCCATGACTCGGCGTCGCGCAAGCCAAACTCGTCGAGGAGGAGGCGGAGCCAGCCGTTCTTGTAATCGATGCCGAACGTCGAGAGCAGCCGCGGGATCCAGGACGAGTGATCGTCGAGGCCGAGTTCGATGAAGAGCTCGCTCCACAGCACCGAACCGATGGTCATCGCGCTTCCGACAGGCCCCTTGATGAGCTGCTGGTAGTACCGGTCAAGGAAGGCGACCGGGATACCGGAGCCATACAGGAAGGCGCACTCGCCATTCACCAGCATCGGACGGAAAGACCGCGATTGCAGTGGTTCATCGCGCCACAGCTTGTCGAGCAGGCGCTCGACCTGGTCGGGGACGGAACGGCGGTTGAGGTGCAGCGAGGTCGCGGCGTCGTTCATCGTACCGGTCGGTAAGATGACGAAACGCGGCAAGTCGAGACTCCGGGCGCGGCAGCGGTTAACGATGCGCGTCAGGTAGTGATGCTGCGTGCCGTCGCCGCCGCAGAGGAAGACGACATCCGGATGCAGGTCGACGAGGTGCGAGATCGCCATGTCCAGCAGCTCGAACGACTGCGGAGTTAAAACGTGGGCGCGGCCGGCAAACTTCGGTCCAATCCGTTCCCAGAGAGCCGGAAAAGTGCCGGACTCCGGATTCGCCAGGACGGCGATGATATTTTTCGATGACATCTCCGATCTCCTTTCGAAAGGACTTTGGCGAAAGGATACGATATTTAGAATATGATAGTCAACGATGGCGGGAGGCGCGAAGCGGGAGGCGGGATACATATCAAAAGAAGATGGACGCGGAATCCATCTTCGTACTTTTTTCATCGCTCCGGTGAATTTCCGTATCCGATCATCGTCAATTTCCGCCTCCTGCCTCCGGCTTCCCGCCCACCGCTTCCTGCTTCCCGCTCTCGACTTTCTTCACCGGCCTCGCCCGCTCGTCGGCGATGACCGCGAACATGAACATGAAAAAGACGATCGAAAACGTGAACGGCACGTTGAGACCGAGAAATCCGAACAGGTAATCGATCAGCGTCGGCAAGGTGATAGCGTGCAGGCCGACCGCGAACCATTGCCGATATTCAAGCTGGACCTTCCACAACCGGCCGACCGCGAGCGCTGCAAGCGCCGCGACCGCGACGTAGATCAACGCCCCCAACAGCGTGAACGAATAATGCATCCCCAGGAACATGAACAGCAGACCAGCGACCGCCAGCGGCCCGTAACTCGCGACCCAGCCCGACACCATCTCCTTCGTGACCTTCACGTTCGGAGCGCCTTCGAGCGGCATGATCTCGCGCGATCCGTCCTCGTCCTGGGTGAAGAGAGCGTCGCGGCCGACGAACATGCCCGTCCGGCCCTCGAACGACTGCGGAAAATCCTTGCCGTACACCCCGCCGTCCACGATGATCCGGAAGTCCTCCCCTCCGAACTCCGTGCCCGGTGCCAGCGTCGTCGAGAACTGGCCGTCCTTCATCTCGAACGCCGCGCCATCGGGAATCTGATCACGGATTCCGTCCTCAAGATCGCCGAGCAGCTTGTACGAACCCGGGGTGGCCGCGAACGTCAGAACGACGGACAGCAAAGCGAAGAAGACGGCGGCGTATCCCAAAGCGTCGGTCCACGATCTGCCGCGCACCTGACGGTAGAGCTCCATGTTATAGCAGCTCTGGCCGAGGGTGATGAAAAAACGGCGGATCCTTTCGAGTATGGTCATAGAAAGAATTTTTATCGAATACTCTTTAGGCTGAGCGGACTGGGCTAGGCAAGACGGAGCAAAACGGGGCAAGACGGAGCAAAACGGGGCAAGACGGATGCGTTTTGCTCCGTTTTCCCGCGTTTTCCCGCGTCTTGCCCCATTTTATCTAAACCAACGTCACCGATGACACGCTGTCCCCGCCCTCCTTGAAAGACATCACCTTCACGCCCTGCGTGTCACGTCCGAGTTTGTTGACGGAATTGAGCGGCAGACGGATCACCTGACCCTTCGTCGAGACCACCATCAGGTCGCTGTCGTCCTTGTCGTTCACGACCATGCTCCGCACGACATCGCCGGTCTTCCCGGTGACATGCGCGGTCCTGATGCCGGTGCCTCCCCTGCCCTGCAGGCGATATTCCTCGACATCGGTGCGCTTGCCATAACCGTTGGACATCACGACGAGCACGTCGAGTTCCGTCCCCTTGGCGAGCTTCGGCGGCAACACGTCCATGCCGATCGCCTTGTCGCCGCCCTTGAGCTTCAGTCCCCTGACGCCCGCGGCCACGCGGCCCATCGGCCGCACGTCCTTCTCGGAGAAACGTATCGACTGCCCCTTCTTGGTGATGATCATGATGTCGTCGCTTCCGGTCGTCGCCTTGACCCACTTCAGCATGTCACTGTCGTTCAGCTTGATGGCGATGAGGCCGCTGCGGCGCACGTTGGCGAAGTCGCTGATGTCGGTCTTCTTGACCGTGCCGTTCGCGGTCGCCATGAACAGGTACTTGTATCCGGACATGTCCTCGCCCGTCATCACCGCCGAGACCTTCTCGTTCGGAGCGAGCTGCAGGAAATTGACCATCGCCTGACCCTTGGCGATCCTCGTGCCCTGCGGGACGTCGTACGCCTTCAGCTGGAACACGCGGCCGCGCGTCGTGAAGAAGAACATGTCCGCGTGCGTCGTCGTCGAAAACACGTCGGTCACCACGTCCTCTTCTTTGGTCTTGAGTCCGGCGATGCCCTTGCCGCCGCGGCTCTGCGTCTTGAACGTGTCCGGCGGCAGCCGCTTGATGTAGCCGCTTTCGGTGATAAGGACCACGGTCGCTTCATTCGGGATGAGGTCCTCCTGAGCGAATTCCTTGACGCCGTGCTTCACGATCTGCGTGCGCCGCGGCTCGCCGTACTTGTCCTTGATCGCCGCGGTCTCTTCCCTGATGATGTTCGTGACCTTCTTCGGCGACTTCAGGATCGACTCCAAGTCCTTGATGAGCTCCAGCTTCTCCTTGTATTCGTCTTCGACCTTCTTGCGCTCCAGGTTGGCCAATGACTGCAATTTCATCTCCAATATCGCGTCGGCCTGGATCTCGGTCAGCTTGAACTTCTTGACGAGGTTGATCTTAGCCTCGTCGCGGTCGTACGACGCGCGGATGGTCTTGATGACCGCGTCCAGGTTGTCGAGCGCGATCTTCAGACCTTCGAGGACGTGCGCGCGCGCCTGGGCCTTCGCCAGATCGAACTCGGTGCGGCGCTTGATCACCGTCTTGCGGTGCTCGATGAACTGCTCCAGCGCGCTCTTGAGGTTCAGCACGCGCGGCTGGAGGCCGTCGACGAGCGTCATCAAGTTGACGTGAAAAGTGTCCTGCAGGGCGGTCTGCTGGAACAGCCGGTTCAGCACCTTCTTTGGATAGGCGTCCTTCTTCAGGTCGATGACGATCCTGACGCCCTCCTTGGACGACTCGTCCCGCAGATCCCTGATGCCGTCGATCTTCTTGTCCTGCACCAGCGAGGCGATCTTCTCGAGAAGCGTCGCCTTGTTGATCATGTACGGAATCTCGCTGATGATGATGCGGAAATGTCCGGTGCGCTCTTCGACGATATCGGTCTTGGCGCGCATGACGATACCGCCACGGCCGGTGGTGTACGCCGCTTCTATCGCTTTCTGGTCGTAGATGATGCCGCCCGTCGGGAAGTCAGGACCCTGCACGTGCTTCATCAGGTCATCGACCGTGGCGTCCGGATCGTCGATGAGCAGGGTCATGGCATCGCAAAGTTCGCTCAGGTTGTGCGGCGGTATGCTCGTCGCCATGCCGACCGCGATACCGACCGTGCCGTTCAACAGCAGGTTAGGCAGCTTAGTCGGAAGCACCGTCGGCTCCTTGTGTTCGCCGTCGTAGTTCGGCACGAAATTGACCGTGTCCTTCTCGATGTCCGTGAGCATCTCCTCCGAGATGCCGGCCAGCTTGCATTCCGTATAACGCATCGCCGCGGCCGAGTCGCCGTCCATCGAGCCGAAGTTGCCCTGACCGTTCACCAGCATGTGACGCATGCTGAAATCTTGCGCCATCCTGACGAGCGAATCGTAGACCGCCTGGTCGCCGTGCGGGTGATACTTGCCGAGCACCTCGCCGACCACGGTCGCCGACTTCCTGAACTTCGCACTGGGCTTCAACCCGATCTTCCACATCGCATAGAGGATGCGGCGGTGTACCGGCTTCAATCCGTCGCGGACATCCGGAAGCGCGCGGCTGACGATCACCGTCATCGCGTAATCCAAATACGCCTCCTGCATCTCGTCGACGATGGGTCTCTCGATCAGCTTGCCGACCGTGACCTGCCCAGGTATCGGCAATTCCGGCTGACCCTTCCTTTTATTCATTCTCTTGCGTGGTGGCATCTTGTTCGGTCTGATTGATTGATCCCGACCCCATGATCCTGTCGCGAAGGCGCTCGGCGACCTCTATCGGGACTAGCGCGCCGTCCGCTTTCGTATCATTGCGGTCGGATGTGTTCTCGAGTCCTGCCGCCGCTTCATCAAGCTGGCTCTTCAGCCTGTCCAGCTGTTCCTGGATGCCGCCGGCCTCCTGATCAACCTCTTCGCGAATGATATACCATCTGGCGACGCTGTCGTCATCCAGGATCTTGAAACTCTCAAGCTGCATCGGCAGCGTCAACAGCCAGGCAGCGACGATGACCAAAGTGGTGGCGGTCACGGCAACGGCGAGGATGACGCGCTTCCGGTCGTCTCCGTCGTAATCATCCGTGCGGCCGTCTTTCGCGGCCTTGACCGACGGGGCCTTGTCAGTCCCGGTCAGCCGGACTTCGTCTTTGTCGAAAATCCTTTTCATTGCCGTTCCAATACCATGACTTTCATCTCTTCCTGCGGCAGGTCCTTCTCGAACAGTTTGATCTTCGGCAGCCTCTCGACTCCGGACACGCCCATCGCCTTGAGGAACGGTTCGACGCCGGCGAGTCCCTTGTCGAGATCATCCGTGGCGTAGTGCATCGGAATCATCACGCGCGGCTCGAACTGGCCGACGATGTCGACGGCCTCTTTCGCAGAAAGCACGTCGCCGCCGCCCACGGGGACGAACAGGATATCGATATTGTGCAGGTCGCCAAGCTGGTCCTCCTTGAGCGGGTGCTTCAGGTCGCCAAGATGGGCAATATGCAGTCCCTCAGCGGTGATGAAGTACATCGTGTTCGGGCCCAGTTTCTTGCCCTCCTCATCATCGTGGAACGCGCCGACGCCATGGACGAAGACGTCCTTGATCTCATACTCGCCAGGGTTGTCGATGACGAAAGGATTGCCGCCGACCGCCGCCACGTTGTTATGACGCTCGTGACCGTGACTAATCGTGACGACCTCAGCCGAAAGGTTGCGCGGCAAATGCGCCTTGCCCTCGGGAGAATACGGATCAGTGACCACGGCGACCTTGCCGCCATGGCCCTGGAATTCCAGTTTGAAGCACGAGAGGCCGTGCCAGGTGATAATCATAAATCGGAGTCTAAAAGTCGAGGAGTCGAGGAGTCTAGGAGACGAGGAGTCTAGGAGACGAGGAGTCGAGAACCTATTGACTCCTTAACTCCTTGGCTACTGGACTATGCGAATCTATCTGACTCTGCCCGGAATTACCCTCTCTTAGCGTCCCCAGATTATCACGCCGAGGAGGTTTTGTGAAGTGCGCGGACAGGGCGAAAACCGCCTCGGGGACCATCGTCCGGCGAGTGGTGATGGGCGCCGATCCGTGATGCGAAAAGAGGGCCGATGCCCTCTTTTTTATCTACAATCGTGAACAGACGATTCCCGCCCCGCCACTGTATTTCATCCCCGCCACTGTATTTCATCAAAGAGGGCGGGGTCCCGCCTCTACCGGCGGGACAAAGAGGGCGGGGTCCCGCCAACGGCGGGAAAGCACAATGCGATTCGTCCGAATAAAGAACGCTACGCTTCCAAGAACGACTGCAGCGTCCCCCTCCAATACTCGAGTTCCTTGTCTATCGCCGCCTCGTCCGCACCCGGTTCCATCACCGACCAGCCTTCCTCGATCACCCGCACGCGGTCCAGAACCGCCGCTTTCCATTTCTTGCTGATGTCGGCCATCTTCCGCAGCGCCTCGATCTTCTTCTCGATGGCCTCCTGCTTTTCGATGTGCTTCGTTATGAACCCCTCGTACTCCTCGCGCTTCTCCCCGGTGACCAGACCATCGATCTCCTTCTTGGCGTAGTCGCGCGCCACCAGCAGCGCCTGAGTGATGGCGTATTTCTCCTCCGGAGTGAAAAACCGCTCGAACGGAGTCGGGGCGGTCAGTTCCTCTGCCGTACGCATCCGCTCAAGATAATTGAGCTTGCCGCCCTCGTTCAGGAACTTCTCGTACTTCTCGCGCACGCCTTTATCCAGGTTCTCCAACAGGAAAGATTCTTCCGACGCGCGACCGTAGTTCGCGTACACGTGTCCGTATGCCTGCCGATACGCCCAGCTTTCGCGCCCCAGCTGGGTGATGACGAGCCGGATGTGTTCATAGGATGCCTGCGGATCGGCACGGAACTCGTCGAGTTTACGCGAAAAGTATTCCCGCCGTTTGACGTCAAACAGCGGCGGAAGCCTTTTGACCGCCAGGTCGAACAACTGGAGCGTGTATCCGTGGGGGTGGCGCATACTGACTTTATTCAAGCGTGTACCTTCTAGGAAGGATTTTATCAGATTGGGAGGCGGAGGCATAACGGCGAGGCTGGAAGCTGGGGGCGGGAGGCGGGAAGCCTCAACCCCCCCCCCGCCTCGTGCCTCCCGCATCCCGCCTCTTGCCAAAAAACCCGCCATCTTCTATACTCCCTTCGCAGTTGACATACCATATATTAATTCAACCCGCTGCGGCGGGGCTTGGCGGTCCGA
>Ga0265297_10004908_pt1 | contig 21105 bp, 17 predicted proteins | sample Munlanlwell13791_FD_192502 | JGI IMG/M metagenome (GOLD analysis project Ga0265297, IMG submission 192502) | Leachate microbial communities from a municipal landfill in Southern Ontario, Canada - Leachate well 137-91 | ecosystem: Engineered > Solid waste > Landfill > Unclassified | place...
GCCCTGGAACAGGGCAGGGAAGTATTTGCCTTGCCGGGCAAGATAGACTCCGGGAATTCATTCGGGACTAATGAATTGATCAAACAGGGCGCGAAATTAGTGTCTTCTTCGAGCGAGATCATAGAAGAATTTGCTTTTTCAGGTGTTTTTCCTTGCCCCGCAGGACGGGATAGCGTTGTTTCAGGGCCTAAGGATTTATCTCCAAGCGATTGTACGTCGGCAGAAACCCTGCTGTATGGGCTTATTTCCGGTGAACCTGTTTTTTTAGATGAGCTCCTGGAGATGAGCGGCCTGGATGTTCCGCAGGCGGCAAGGTCGCTTCTGAATTTACAGTTAAAAAAGAAAATCAGTCAGCTTCCCGGACAACAATTTATAAGGAGTTTGGATGGAGAGTAAAAATCTTGTAATAGTGGAGTCACCCACCAAGGCAAAAACAATCAGTAAGATACTGGGAGAGGATTATCTGGTCATATCCTCCATGGGGCATCTCATCGACCTACCGCAGAAAAAGCTCGGGGTAGATATAGAAAAGGGATTTGACCCGGAGTACGTGGTTATCCCGGGGAGAAAGAAGATCCTCTCCGACCTGAAGAAAGATTCTAAGGACAAGGAGAATATTTATATAGCTACCGACCCTGACCGCGAAGGAGAGGCAATAGGATGGAACATTAAGGAGCATGTCTTTAAGAAGAAAAAGGTGCGGCGCGTTACCTTCCATGAGATCACGGCCTCCGCGGTCAAGGACGCCTTTAAGAACGCAAGGGATTTTGACCTTAATATGGTTGAGGCCCAGGTGGGACGGCGCGTCCTGGACAGGATCGTGGGGTATTTTTTAAGCCCTCTCCTTTGGAAGAAGATCGCCAGGGGGCTAAGCGCCGGCCGCGTCCAGTCCGTAGCCTTAAGGCTCGTAGTGGAACGCGAAAAGGCTATCAAAGGGTTCAATCCCCAGGAATACTGGACGATCGAAGCGGAATTAGAAAAGTCGCCTGCCCGGTTCACTGCAAAGTTAGAAAAAATAGACGGCAAAAAGGCGGAGATCAAAACCAGGGAGGCAGCCGATATAATTGTCTCCGAACTCCAAGGCAAGCCCTTCATCGTATCGGGCGTTGAAAAAAAAGAAAAGAATCGTTATCCTTCGCCGCCTTTTATCACCAGCACCCTCCAGCAGGAGGCCTTTAATAAGTTACGATTTAATGCCGCCAGGACAATGATATTAGCCCAGCAGTTATACGAAGGAGTTGATATTGGGGAAGAGGCGCCGGTAGGTTTGATCACTTATATGCGTACGGATTCTCCCCGTGTAGCGCCTGAAGCGATCAAAGAGGTGAGAGGATTGATCCAAAAGAAATTCGGCAAGGAATATCTGCCCGGTGAGCCTAATGTTTATAAGACAAAGAAGCACGCCCAGGAGGCTCATGAGGCGGTCAGGCCTACTTTGATCGGCCGGGATCCGAAAAGCCTGGAAAAGTTCCTGGATGCGGATCAGTATAAATTATACGAATTGATTTACAGGCGTTTTTTAAGCAGCCAGATGAACCCGGCAAAATACCTTGTTACCAGCGTAGATATTTCGGCGGGAAAATTCTTATTTTCCGCTTCCGGTTCCACGCTTATCTTTGACGGTTTTACCGCGGTCTATGAGGCCGAAAAAGAAGAGAAATCCAAAGACACCATCCCTCAGCTTGAAAAGGAAGAAACGCTCGCATTGGTCAAATTAAGCCCCTCACAGCATTTTACAAATCCGCCTCCGCGCTACTCCGACAGTTCTCTCGTTAAGGCGCTCGAGGAAGAAGGCATCGGTAGGCCGTCGACATACGCGCCGATAATCCAGACATTGATACTGCGGGATTACATGCGCAGGATCAAGGGTTATTTTCACGCTACGGAACTGGGGATCAAGGTATGCGATATGCTCGTTGAATATTTTGCCAAGATCATGGATGTGAAATTTACCGCGCTTATGGAAGAGGAGCTCGATGAGATCGAAGAAGGGCAGTTTGACAGGCAGAAGGTCCTGAGCGATTTTTATCCCTCTTTCAAGGAGAGCCTGGATTTTGCCCAGGCAAACATCAAAAAAGAAGTGGTTATCAGTGACCAGGTCTGCGATAAATGCGGCAGGCCGATGATCATAAAATGGGGGCGCAAGGGAAAATTCCTGAGTTGTTCCGGATACCCCGAATGCAAAAACGCGAAATCCATCACAAGCGGGGTCAAATGCCCGGAGCCCGGCTGCGGGGGAGAATTGATAGAACGCCGGTCGAAACGCGGCTTTTTCTACGGCTGCTCCAATTTCCCCAAGTGCAGGTTTGTTTCAAAGTCATTGCCGGATACGGACGACGCGGGAGATAAAAAGCCGGAAACCGAAGAATAATGGAACGGTATATAGAAAAGTTCATAAGATACCTGGAGATAGAGAAGAATTATTCAAAGCATACCATCCTGAATTACCGGCTGGACCTGGAAGATTTTACGAATTTCCTCTCCGGCCAGGGCCTGGAAAAAGTAGATTACCTGTTTTTGCGTAAATACCTGGCTCTTTTAAAAGAGAAGAGCATGCAGCCGCGGACCGTCTCAAGAAAGCTTTCCGCATTAAGGTCTTTTTTTAAATTCCTCGCGCGCGAGGGTTTCATTAAGAACAACCCGATACTCAGCGTTTCAAGCCCCAAGCTCGACAGGCACCTGCCTCAATTCCTTACCGAAGAAGAAGTGGCCCGGTTAATAGACTCGGTGGTCCCCAAAAATCAAAAAGACGAACTGCGCTTCCGTGATAAGGCTGTTTTAGAGACATTTTACAGCACAGGGATGAGGATCTCCGAGCTCTCCGGGTTAAATATTGAAGATATTGATTTTATCGGCAGCGTGGTCAAGGTAAGGGGCAAGGGGAAAAAAGAGCGGTATGTGCCTATAGGTGACCACGCGACCAGGGCAATAAAAGAGTATTTGGAGAAAAGGAAGAGGCAGGACCGGGCCCTGTTCCTGAATAAGAGCGGGCTGCGCATCACCGACAGAGGGATCAGATGGGCGGTAGGAAAGTACCTTCGGCTCTTGAGCGTAAGGAAGGGGGTCAGCGCCCACACCTTAAGGCACTCTTTCGCAACTCACCTATTGAACCACGGAGCGGATTTAAGGAGCGTGCAGGAACTTCTTGGCCACGCGAACCTCTCTACGACCCAGATCTACACCCATTTGACCACAGAAAGATTAAAAGCGGTATACGATAAGGCGCATCCCAGGGCTTAGTCCGTACGGCGGCGCGTGTACGGCATGCGGAGGCAGAATACAGAAAAAACATGTTTGTTATTTACGATTTGATATGTCTTTTAATGATAATTATTTACCTGCCGGTTTATATATTTAAAGGTAAATTGCATGCCGGGCTTAAGGAACGCCTGGGATTTTTGCCCGTGCGCCATTTTGGGAATAAACCGGTATGGATACATGCCGTCAGCGTTGGAGAGGCGGTTTCCTTAAGAAATATCTTCAGTGAATTAAAAACGAAATATCCCGCAAAGGATTTCGTCGTTTCTACCGTTACCAGGGCAGGCAACAGGATAGTAAGGAATTTTACGTCAGAGAAAGAGCTGGTCACGTATCTGCCTTTGGATTTCAGTTTTGTCGTCAAAAAAGTAATAGATAAGATTGACCCTTCGCTCTTTATCATAGCAGAGACCGAGCTTTGGCCTAACTTGATTTCTTATCTGCACCGCAAGAATGTCCCGGTCATCATCATAAACGGCAGGATATCGGATAGGTCCTACAAGGGGTATTCGCTGATTAAATTTTTAGTCAGGCCGCTGCTGGATAAGGTCGCCTGCGTCGGCACGCAGACGCAAGATGACGCCGCGCGGTTTGTCAGGCTTGGCCTTAGAGAAGACAGGGTCAGGGTCACCGGGAATTTAAAATTCGACCAGAAAGTTTCCAATGAAGACAAAAAGGCCCAGGAGGCCCTAAAGGTGAAATTAGATTTAGTCCCGGCGGATAAGCTTTTCGTCTGTGGCAGCACCCACCCGGGAGAAGAAGAAATCATATTGAACGCCTTCGGACAGGTATCTCCCGACTTCCCGGACCTAAGGCTGGTTATCGCGCCGCGGCATGCAGAAAGGGCAAAAGAGGTGCAAAAGATCTCCTCAAGGCTTGGTTTTAACGGGATCTTTGTCTCACAATCGGTAAAGAGGTGCGATACCTGCATCCCTAAGCAAATATATATACTTGATTCCGTGGGCTCATTGATAAACTTATACGCTATAGCTGATTATGTTTTTGTCGGAGGGAGCCTGATCAAAAAAGGCGGGCATAATATACTTGAACCGGCGATATTTGCAAAACCTATAATCTTTGGGCCGAATATGTTTAATTTTAAAGAAATAGCTGATTTGTTCATTAAGGACGACGCCTCAATATTGGTCCGCAACGAAGGGGATCTGGTGGAAGCATTAAGAAGCCTTCTTGATGACCCAACAAAGGCTTCCGTGCTGGGAGAAAAGGCCAGGGCGCTCCTGCTTAAGAACCAGGGAGCGACAAAAAAGGACCTTGAGCTGATCGAAGGTTATTTAAGATGATAAAGAAGATCAACGCGGAGAATTTCAAGCCTTTCGGCAGTATAATAGGATACCCCGCGGGCCGCCGCAAGAACGCCGGGAAAAACCTTTTTTGTGTAGTGCGCAAAGAAAGAAAGAAGGTTGGTTGGCGCATATGTTATTTAGTGGTGAGAGATAAGGCAATAAATAAACTAGAGCAGCATCCGGATACATTTGAGAGTTTTGAGCCGGTCAAGGGAAGAAGCCTGCTTTTCCTGGCGCGTCCGGGAGCCCCTGGCCGGGTGGAGTGTTTTTTTCTCGATGTACCGGTGGTCCTTAATAAGGGTATTTGGCATGGAGTGGTGACCCAAACCAAAGAATCAGAAATCAAAATCACTGAAAATGCAGAAGTTAAATGCATTTACCGCGCTTTTAAGCCTTCCAGTCCGCGCCGCAAGCGTAACTAATTTAGCTTTCCTTGTAGCCCGCTTTGAGATATAATTATAAAACAAATATATCGGGTTTTTGCTATAATATATCAGTTAACTTCTGGAGGTTTGCTTACATGGAGATCAAAGCGCATTCAAGGGATAATGTCCTGGTATTGGACCTGTCCGGACGCATAGACGTCAATTCCGCCAACCTGATTGAGGCCGTAGGGCAATGCATCCATGACGGCTATCGCGATATACTCTGTAACCTGGAAGAGGTTGATTTTATAGATTATATGGGGATTTCCGCGATAGTCCTTGCGTATAAAGAGGTTATAAATAATAGCGGCAGGATGAAATTCTGCGCCATCCCCGCGCACCTGAAGAACCTTTTTTCAGTAACGGGCCTGGACAGGACTATTGACATATACGCGGATGAAGACTCGGCAGTGATCAGTTTCAGGGAAGAAAAGGCCATTGAGAACATCAAAAAGATGCAGCTGCGGCGCAGGTTCAAGCGCCTGCCCATTGATATAAAGATTGAATTGAGCGATAAATCCGGAAAGGGCCTGGGGTGCTTTAAGGTTGACATCCTTAATCTGAGCGCGATCGGCGCCTATATTTACGGTTGCGATAAATTCAAGCTTGGGGATAACGTTACGTTAAAGTTCAAGCTTCCGCCGAAACAGGAAGAAATGGAGATCGAGGCAAAGATCGTTTGGCTTTCCGATAAACAGGTCCAGCCGCATATACACCCGGGAATGGCGGTAGAATTTTCTCATATACCGGGGCCGGTTCAGCAAAAGCTGCTTGAGTTCATAGAGCGGAATCTGTCTTTTATGTCCAGCGGAGACTAAACACGCAAGGCGCGCTCGTATGATAAAATACAGGAAGATAAAAGCCGGGGAAAAGCATATCGATGCCTTTATGATGAAGCTGGGCGCAAAGAACCTCATAGTCTTTAAAGGCTCCCGAGGCTATGCGATGTGCGGTTATCTCAATCTGGGGGTTTCTCAGAAATTTCATGATGTCGCGGTAAAGATCGTCGGCGTGTCTAATTTCAGGGAAGCCTTAAACAGCAAGGTCCATGCCTGCACTTATCCTGCTAGGCGCCTGGGAATTTATAAGGGCCAGGCCATGCGGGATGTCTTAAAGATTATCGCTTAACAATAATTTCTATTTTTCCGGCACTATTTACAAAAGGCCAAGAGGGCGCCTTTAATATGCGAGAATTTCTTTATAACGTCGCGACCGACAGATATAACGGCCCTGCCGCGGGTCTCTTTAAATGCGCGCTGTTCCTTCTTTCGCTTGTTTACGGCCTGGTGATCAGGTTTTTAATCGGTATATACGCGATCAGGCGGGCAAAGGCAGATTGCGTATGTATAAGCGTCGGGAACATCACCTTAGGCGGCACCGGTAAGACATGTCTAGTGGAGTATATCGCCAGATACTTAAGTGAGCGCGGGCATAAAGTGGCAGTGCTGAGCAGGGGTTATAAGCTGGGGGCTGCAAAACCGCAAAGTTCCTCCACAAAGATTGGCGGACCCGCCAAGATTTTTGGCGGGCACAAAGTCGCAAGTAGTATTGTTGGAGATGAGCCGCTCATGTTGCAGCAGAATCTCTCCGGCGTGCCGGTCATAGTGGACGCGGACAGGCTAAGAGGTATAGATAAAGCAATAAAAGACCATTCTGCGGACACCGTTATATTAGATGACGGTTTCCAGCAGTGGAAGATCAGGAAGGACCTGGACATAGTAGCGATAGATTGCACTAATCCTTTCGGGAACCGGCATATGATGCCTCGGGGTATCTTGCGCGAGCCGCTTTCCTCTTTAAAGCGCGCCGATGTCCTGGTGCTGACAAAAACCAATTTGACGCATAAAACGCAGGGCATCAAAAAATCTCTGGCAGGGATTAACCCCGGCGCATTGATTATTGAGTCTGTGCACAGGGCACAGGGGCTTTATCCCTGGGGCGAGGCGGGAAAGATGACCAGTGTCTCGGTTTTAAAAGAAAAAAACGTATGTCTTTTTTCCGGTATCGCCGACCCGGATTCTTTCCAGAACACAATGGAGGGTTTGGGCGCAAATATCGTGTTTTCCTATAGGTTCCCCGATCATTACGAATATCTGGCTCAAGATCTTGAAAATTTAGCCGGAGAAGCCGAACGCAAAAAGGCGGATATGATAGTCACAACCGAAAAAGACGCAGCGAGGATCGCGCAATCCGGGATCGGTGTTTCAGTGAAGAACCTTTTTATCTTAAAGATCGGGATCGAGTTTACGGAGAAGAGGGACAGTTTCCATGATAGATTATCTGGGCTTTATCATACTTAAATTTTTGGGGCCCTTGATCAGATTATTGCCGCTAGGCTTCATCCATCTCCTGGGCCGGGCAATAGGCGGCCTTATGTACCACCTTGACTTGAAACACAGGCAGTTGGCTTACTCCAACGTAAAACTGGCATTCGGCGAGAGGATTGAACCGGCGCAGATTTCGCGTATCGTAAAGGGTTTTTATTCAAACTTCGGGCAGAACCTCATCGAAATATTCCTTATACCGGTCATTGACGAAAAATACCTGAAAAAATACGTCAAGATCGAGGGCATGGAAAACGTGGAGGCTGCTTTTAAGAGAGGCAAAGGCGTCATTCTTTTAGGCGTGCACGCGGGGAGCTGGGAACTTTCCAATATTATATGCGCGAATCTGGGGTTTCCTTTCCGCGTATTTGTGCGCGACCAGAAAATGCCGCATCTAAATAAGCTGCTGAATTCATACCGCAGGAAAAAAGGCTGTAAATTGATAATGAGGCAGCTTGATACGCGCCAGGTCATAGAGGCGCTTAAAAGTAATGAGGCAGTCGGTATGACGCAGGACCAGGGAGGAAAGAGCGGGACGCTGGTAAAGTTTTTCGGCAAAGAGGCCTCCATGCCCACCGGGGCCCTGAGGCTCGCGATGAAATACGATGCCGCGATAGTGCCGGCTTATTATGCCCGCATCAAGGGGCCTTACCAGAAGGTCATATTCCTTGAGCCGTTTGAGCTTAAGGCCTCAGGAGACAAAGATGCGGACTTGCGCATAAATCTGCAGGAAATTGTCTTAAGGTTCCAGGGGCTGATTTCAAAATACCCTCAGGAATATTTTTGGCCCTATAAGATCTGGAAATATTCCAGAGAAAGGAACATATTGATTTTAAGCGACGCAAAGGCCGGGCATTTAAGGCAGTCCTACTCACTGTCAAAAATAATTTCAGGTTTAGCCGCGCAGGAACAGATAAAAACTACCGTAGATACGCTGGAAATTGAATTTAAGAGCAAGTTTTTAAGGCGAATGCTGACCTTGGGCAGTTGTTTTTCGGGCAAATATTCTTGTCAGGGATGCCTCTGGTGCCTTAAAAGATGCCTCACCCAGGGGACTTACGCGCGTCTCTTAAAGCTCAAACCCGATATCGTAATTTCAAGCGGGTCAGCCCTGGCAGCGGTGAATTTCCTTATTTCAAGGGAGAATAACGCAAGGTCCATAGCAGCCATGCGGCCGTCTGTTTTAAGTACAAGGAGGTTTGACCTGGTAATAATGCCTAAGCACGACAATCCTCCCGCAAGAAAGAACGTCATTGTCACCGACGGAGCATTGAACCCGGTTGATGAAGATTACCTTAAGCAGGAGTCCGGGAAGCTATCGCAGAGCGGTTTGCTGAGAGGGAAAACAGCCGCATTCTCCTTAGGTTTGCTCATCGGGGGCGATACCAGGAACTTCCGTTTAAGTCCGGATACCGTATCCAGGGTGATAAAAGAATTGAAATCAGTTTCGCAGGATTCAGGCGCGGATATTCTGGCGACTACTTCGAGGCGCACCTGCCGGGAGATAGAAAGCCTGTTAAAAGAAGAGCTGGATGGATTCCCCGGCTGTAAGCTTCTTACCATCGCCAATGAGGCGAACCCGCCGTTCATCATGGGCGGGATACTGGGCCTGTCCGCCGTATCCATCGTTTCGCCCGAAAGCATCTCTATGATCTCGGAAGCGGTAAGCAGCGGTAAATATGTGATCGTCTTTGACTGCGAGGGACTGGGTTCAAAGCACAGGAGGTTTCTTGAGTATTTTGTCGCGAAAGGGCATATCCATCTTATCGTCCCGCGAGATTTAGGCGGGACTATCAGGTCAATAATTAAGGAAAGGCCGCCTGTTCCGCCCTTAAGGGACAATTTACTGATAGCTGAGGGGTTGAGAAAAATATTATGAATATCCTGCAGATTTTACCCGAGCTTCACGTAGGCGGCGTTGAAACAGGTACGGTTGATCTGGCAAAACACCTGATCAAGCTTGGGCATAAGGCAGTAGTAGTTTCTGCCGGAGGTGAATTAGTCAAAGAGCTGGAGTCAAGCGGCGCCAAACACTATTGCCTGCCGGTACACAAAAAATCTTTTTTTTCGATGCTGCGCACAGTGCCGCGGCTGGTAGAGATAATCAAGGCGGAGAATATTGACATTGTGCACGCCCGCTCGAGGGTCCCGGCATGGATCGCCTATCTTGCCTGCCGTAAGACCGGCAGGGTGCTTGTTACCACCTGCCACGGTTTTTACAGAAAACACCCTTTTAGCTACGCCATGGGCTGGGGCAAGAGAGTGATTGTTTTGAGCAACGTGATCGCCAGGCATATGATTGATGATTTCGGCGTCCCTCATGAACGGATTAAATTGGTGCCCCGCAGCGTCGATCTGGAAAAGTTCAAATACCTGGATCCTGCCCAGAAGAGGAAAGATGAGTTTAATGTCGGGATAATCGGCAGGATCACTCCGATAAAAGGCCACATGGATTTCATAAAGGCGATGCATAAGGCGGTCAGGAGCATCCCGCGGCTCAAAATATGGATAGTGGGCGATGCCCCTGCCTCTAAGGCATCATATCTGGATCAATTGCAGGTCCTGGTAAGGAGGCTTGGGCTGTGGCACTGCACGGAATTCTTAGGTATCCAGAGGGACATACCGTCCATTATGTCACACCTGGACGTTATGGTGCTGGCCACGACGACTCAGGAGGCCTTTGGGAGGGTAATCATTGAGGCGCAGGCCGCCGGTGTCCCGGTAGTGGCCACAAAGGTAGGCGGGGTCATTGATATAATCGAAGACGGAAAAACAGGCATGCTCGTGCCCCCGAAGGACCCGGCGTCTTTAAGCGAGGCAGTTGTAAGCATATATAAAGACAAGGCATCTGCCGCGAAGTTGGCTCGGGAGGCGCTGGCGAAAGTTCAGATGCGATACAATGTCGGGCTTATGATAGAAAATACGCTTTCGGTTTACCGGGACGCGCTAAATAACCGTAAAATACTGGTTATTAAATTAAGTTCCGCGGGGGACGTGATACTCTCTACCGCGAGCCTCAGGGCAATAAGAGAAAAATTCCCCAAGGGATACGCCATTACTGTGCTGGTGGGAGAAGAATCAAAAGAAGTGCTGCTAAGATGCCCATACATAGATGAATTGCTGGTGTGCGATTTAAAGAATAAAGACAGGGGCCTGGCCGGGCTTATCAAATGGGGCAGGGTCTTAAGAAAGAAAAATTTTGATATCGCGGTTGACCTGCAAAATAACCGCAAGAGCCATATACTTTCCGCGTTAAGCATGGCGCTTGAGCGTTACGGTTACAATAATAAAAAATTCGGTTTCCTCCTTAACCACAGTATCAAAGATGAGAAGCCGGCGATTGACCCGGTGTCCCACCAGTTCAGGGTGTTAAAGATGCTGGGGATAGAGCGTAAGGACCCCCATTTAGAGCTTTGGCCCCAGGATAGCGATGCCCGGTATATCGAAGGGCTCCTGGATTCCGAATGGACAGGCAAGAGGCAAAAGCTCGTAGGGATCAATATAAGCGCAAGTTCAAGATGGCAGACAAAAAACCTTCCTCTTGGGACCCTTATTAAGCTTTGCGAGGAGCTTGCTCAAAAGGATATGCGTCCGGTCATTACCGGCACGGAAAAAGACCTGGCGGCAGCGTCGATGCTGATGGCCGGGGTCAGGGGTGTCAAGCCCATCAACGCCTGCGGCAAGACTTCGATCAACCAGCTTGCGAGCCTGATAAAGAAATGCAATGCGTATATCTCTTGCGATTCGGCGCCCCTTCATATCGCCATAGCCATGCATACGCCGGTTATCGCGCTGTTCGGGCCGACTGATCCATCAAGGCATATCCCGCTGGCAAAGGACCTGGCGGTGATCAGGAAGGAACTTCCTTGCAGCCCCTGCTACAAATCAAAATGCAAAGACGTAAAATGCATGGATTCAATAACGGCGCAAGAATTAATTGAGGCGGTTGAAAAATTGTTGAATTTGTAATTCTAATCTTTGAATATGAATATTTTATATTTGACAAATCATCTTAATGTCGGAGGGATAACGAGTTATCTGTTGACCCTGGCAACCGGTATGAAAGAGAGAGGGCATAATGTTTATGTGGCTTCCGGTCCAGGAACATTTGCGGACAGTTTCCCGGGTCGCGGCATAGAATATATCCGGGTGCCGGCGAATACAAAAGCGGAGATCAGCCCCAATCTCGTATCCTGCGCTCTTAAGCTATTACCGGTATTAAAAGACAGGGATATAGACGTGATCCATTCCAATACAAGGGTCACGCAGGTGTTGGGATGTCTGCTCAGCCGCCTTTCTAAACGGCATTTTGTTTCTACCTGCCACGGGTTTTTTAAAAAAAGGCTCACGCGCAGGCTTTTCCCCTGCTGGGGAGAAAAGGTTATCGCCATAAGCCAGCAGGTGAAGGAACATTTAGTGCTTGATTTCGGCGTAAAAGAAGGGGATATTAGGATTATTCACAACGGAATAGACACGGAGAAATTCAAACCGCGGGAAGCGGCTTTGAAGCCGGGGATAAAGAACAGCCTGGGCTTAAGAGACGCCCCGGTGATAGGCATCATAGCCAGGCTTTCGGATGTAAAAGGCCACGCCTATCTTATTGAGGCTATGAAGACGGTCCTGGCAGAATTCCCTTCAGCTCAGTTGTTCATCGTTGGAGAAGGAAAAATGAAAGGCGGGCTTTTGGGCTTATGCAGCCGGCTCGGTATTGCCAAATCCGTCTTTTTCAGGGATAATGTCCCCGATACGAATGAAGCGCTTTGCGCTATGGATATATTCGTCCTGCCTTCTCTCGCGGAGGGGTTAGGCTTAAGTTTGATGGAGGCCATGGCAACGGGGATAGCGCCGATCGGCTCCGACATCGGAGGCATAAGGACTTTGATCAGAGACGGCTCAAACGGCTTCCTGGTTGAACCCGGGAACCCGCAGGCATTGGCTCTTAAGATAATCGAGCTGTTGCGCGATCCCGGCAGGAGAAAAACATTCGCGGACAATGCGGCGGAATTCATATCCGCCAATTTCTCGAAAGAAAAAACGGTCCTTGAAACGGAAAGGCTTTATCTGGAATGTTTAAACGCAAAATAACCTCTTTTAAATTTTGGATAGCCCTGGTCTTAGGCTTAGGTTTACTGGCCGGCCTGTGGTTTACAAATTCGCTCCGTGATAAATACGTCTTGCCCATAATAATGTATCATGAGGTTTTTCCCGGTTCCGACCCCGGATACGGGCTGGCAGTATCAACCGCCACATTCGAGCGCCAGATGGCGTTCCTGAAAAGGCATTCCTATAATGTCATGCCTTTAAGCGAGGCAGTTGGCCTGATCAGAGAGAAGAAAAAGTTCCCGCCGCGGGCGGTTGTTATAACTTTTGACGACGGGTACAGGAATAATTATGCCTATGCGTTCCCTATTCTGAAGAAATACGGGTTGAGCGCTACGCTATTTATTATCGTCAATGAGGTCGGCAGGCGCGGCGCTTCCGGAGAGCGCGACAGGTTGAGCTGGGATGAAATAAAAGAGATGCAGGAAAGCGGCCTGGTTACGATAGGCAGCCATGCGCTGGGGCCCGACCCCCTGATAAAGATAAATTCTCCGCAGGAATTAAAAAGGCAGATATCCGGCTCAAAGTCAGCGTTGGAAGAAAGGCTGGGGAGAAAGATAGATTTTTTCAGCTATCCGGAAGGTATGTTTGACGGGCAAATAAGGCAGATGGTCATAAACTCCGGTTATAAAGCCGCCGTCGCTACCAATCCCGGGCCGAAATATCCCAACGACGATTTATTCGCTTTAAAAAGGATCAGGATATCGGAGAACGCCTCAAATATGTTTGTTTTTGCGGTTGAGACTTCCGGGTATTATACTTTTATGAAGGAATATAAAAAAAGGAAGAATGCAAAAAACTAAACGGATCCTTATTTTTAACGTCAATTGGCTGGGGGATGTATTGTTTTCTACCGCCGCTATCAGAAATATCCGGCGTAATTTTCCGGCCAGCTTTATCGCCTGCGTGATACCCAGCAGGTGTTACCAGGTCTTAAAAGGCAATCCTCACCTGGACGAGATCATCATATTTGAAGAAAAGGACAGGCATAAGAAACTCATTGAGAAAATGAACTTCATCAACAGCCTTAAATACAAAAACTTTGATACGGCCATACTCCTGCACGGGTCTTTTACGCGCGCGTTGATCTGCCGGATGGCGGAAATTCCGGAGAGAATAGGCTATAATACAAAAAAAAGAGGGTTTCTCCTGACCAAGAAAATAACCCCGCCCCGCAGGGACAGCCTCCATCGGATAGATTATTACCTTAATATCCTCGAGAAGAGCGGGATAAGAGTGGAAGACAGGTACCTGGAGTTTTTTGTAAGCGCAGAAGACAGGGCCTTCAGTGATGATTTTTTGAAAAAGCATTTTCCGCAGGGGCATTTTAAGCTTGTCGGGATAAATCCCGGGGGTAACTGGATGCCTAAGCGCTGGCCGAGCGGCCACTGGGCGGAACTGGCGGACAAATTGCAGTCTGAATTAGGGGCGAAGGTGATTATTACGGGGAGCCAGTCAGATTTTACGTTAGCCAAAGAGATCGCGCAAAATATGAAGGCGGAGCCGATGATAGCGGCCGGGGCCCTGAACCTAAAGCAGGCAGCGGCACTTTTTGAGAAATTAAATTTGTTTATTTCAGGTGATAGCGGCCCTTTGCACATTGCCAATGCAGTCGGAGCAAAAAAGATCATCGCCCTTTTTGGGCCTACCTCGCCGGATATTACCGGGCCATTCCCGCTCAACAACGTGACCATCCTCAAGAAGGACACGGGCTGCAAAATACCCTGTTATATCGTCAATTGCAAGGACAACCGATGCATGAAAGAAATTACCCCGCAGGAGGTCTTCGAGCAGGCGAAGACACTGTTAGGTGCTTAAAATACTCCATAATACCCTCTTTATTAAAAATGACAGCAATCCGTAAGGTCTTATTCATTACCCTCAGCAATATAGGAGACTGCATACTTACCCTGCCCGTCCTGGATTCCTTAAGGGAGAATTTTCCTGGCGCGGAGTTTACTGTTATGTCCGGCCCCAGGCCGAAAGAGATATTTGAAGGTAACCCGCTCATCAGCCGCCTGATCGTTTTCGATAAACACGCAGGGTTGCGCGATAAAATCAAGTTATTTAATCAGCTAAAAAAAGAAGGCTTTGATCTGATCGTGGATTTAAGAAATACCTTTTTCGGGGCCCTGCTTCCGGCAAAATACAGGATGCCCTTTCAGGTGATGCCGGCTGGCGGCGTCCACATGAAGGACAGGCACCTTTTAAAAATAAAAAAATTTATGTTAAAAACTCAAAACCTCCCGGGTAAAGATAAAACTTTCCACGTCAGGCCCGAAGACGAAAGGTATATCCAAAATTTATTCGAAGAAAACGGCGTGGTAAGCACGGATAATATAATCGTTATGGCCCCGGGCGCAAGAAGCCATATAAAACGATGGGTTAAGGAAAGGTTCCTTGAATTGGCGGAGGCCTTGCAGAGAGAATTCAGCGCAAAAATTATCCTGATAGGAGATAAGCAGGATGCCGAGAATAATAAGCACATCGCCATGCATTCAACGCCTGTGGTAATTGACCTGACCGGGAAAACCAGCCTCACCCAGCTGGCCTGCCTGCTGGAAAAGACAAGGCTCCTTGTTACCAATGACAGTGCTACACTTCATCTGGCCGGCTATTTTAATACCCCGACATTGGCAATCTTCGGGCCGACAAACGAAATTAAATATGGCCCGTGGTCGGAAAATAAAAGAATAGTAAAGAAGGATATTTTCTGCCGGCCATGTGAAAAGGCGCAGTGCAAGTTCGCTTCGCTTTCCTGCATGAAGTTAATAAAAGTGGAAGATGTTTTAAGAGAGGCCAGAGTGATTTTGGGCGCCAAGCCGCCAAGGCGCCAAGGCGAAAAGCAGCTTAGAGATTTCAGGCGGATATTGATCGTCAGGACAGACAGGATCGGAGATGTGATATTATCGACCCCCGTAATAAAGACGATGAGAGATAATTATCCTGACGCTTTTATTTCGATGATGGTCTCTCCTTACGCGAGAGAAGTGGTGGAAGGAAACCCATACCTGGACGAAGTGCTTGTTTATGACAAGGACGGAAAACATAAGGGCTGGCTTAAGTCCATGGCATTTGCCGCGCATTTAAGGGAAAGAAGGTTCGACTTGGCCCTGGTGCTCCATCCTACGAACAGGGTCCACCTTTTGGTATTTTTTGCCGGCATCGGCAGGAGGCTGGGTTACGACCGCAAGATGGGGTTCCTGCTGACGGACAGGATAAAACATCTTAAACACTTGGGAGAGAAACACGAGCTTGAATACAACCTGGATATAGTCAGGCATTTAGGAATAGAGGTTACGGATAAAGAAATATTCATGCCGATAAAAAAAGAATCGGAAAATTGGGCCGATGATACGTTCAGGGCCCTTAACTTTAAGAAAACCGACAAAATAATAGCCGTGCATCCCGCGGCGAGCTGTCCATCGAAGATATGGCCGAAAGAGCGGTTTGCCGCGCTCGCCGACAGCCTGATAGAAAAATACGGGGTTAAGGTCTTATTCATATCGGGCCCGAAAGATACCGGGCTGGTGCAGGGATTAATGAAGCACATGCGTCACCAGGCGAGCGATTTAAGCGGCAGGTCCACGGTGAGCCAGACGGCGAGCCTGCTTAAAAGGTGCAGGTTGTTTATTTCCAATGATTCGGGGCCTGTGCATATAGCCTGCGCAGTGGGCACGCCCGTGATCTCTATCTTCGGAAGGGGCCAGGCCGGCTTAAGCCCCAGGCGCTGGGGGCCGACAGGAAAGAGCGCACGCATACTGCATAAAAAAACAGGCTGTATAGAGTGCCTCGCGCATAATTGTGTCAGGAGGTTTGAATGCCTACGGGCCATTTCTGTTGCAGATGTGCTGGGTGCGGCAGATGAGCTTTTGAAGAACGATTGAGGAAAAAGAAGGAGGGATTATTAATCCCCCTTATATATAAGGATGCTATAATTTATTTTATCGATAGGTGTGTGTGAATCAATCCAATCGATAACTTTATTCCGTCTATCTGTAGCCTTTAATCCTGCGCGCAGCATCATAACAGTCGATACGCCTACGGCGATATATCCGCCCTTCAGATTATCCTCTCTTAAAAGCTCATAATCTATCCCATAGAAATGAGGGTTTATCCCGGTAGCATTGAAGAGCTTAATTTTTTTGATGCCGTGATTGTCCATATAGTCCTTCAAGTATTTGAAGTCCTGCCCCACTTCGAGATTCGAATCAATAAGGAATTTATGGCCATTTTTCGCTCCGCCGACCAATTCGTTAAAATAAGAAAGGTAATGCGGGTAAATGGAGGCGGAGGAATAAAGGTGCCAGGCACACAGGATTACGATCGCTATTCTTCCCAGCCTCTTCCGGGATAACCTTTGAACTGACAATCCCGAGATGAATATGTATAAAAAAGGATAAATCGGCAGGATATACCTTAGCCCTATATTTACTGATTTAAAAACACTCAGCACAAGAAAGAAAAAGAGAATCGGGAGAAGAAGAAAAATTTCATTACGAATATCAAGTTTCCCCTGCTTTTTTATAAAAAAAAGACTTAGGGCCGACAAAATTAACGCCGGCAGGGTTGTTTTGATAACGAAGGCCAGCAAATAATAATACCACCACCCTTGCCTTGAAAACTGCTGCATCAGGAACGCGTTATGCCCCTGGTTAAGATGCCTTATTGTGCCGAAAATAGCATTTATGTATTCTTTGGGCAGAGGCAGCATTAAGTTCCTGAAAGGGCTCAAAAGTAATTGAGGATGATATTTCTTTAAGAAGGAGAATGTTCCAAGAGGCTGGAAAGGCTGTTTAAAAAAATAAACGGCATTCAGGGTTACCGTAGCGATTATCAGTATTAATAAGAATGACAATAGGAATCCCGGGATGGTTAACTTATAATTACGGTTACATTTGCCATCAACGCATTTATGACCGGTCAAGACTCCGAATATTCCCAGGGCTAAAGATAAGGGCAGGATCAGAAGGGAGGTTATTTTGGTCGATAAGGCAAGGCCCATAGTAACTCCGGAAATTATCAGGTTTTTCCAGTCCGGACGGTTTATGTATCTAAAAAAGCAGAAAGAGGCAAGAAAGAAAAAAAAGGCCAATCCGATGTCGGGTGTAGCTAACCCTGAATTAGCCAAGATGTCCGGGCAAAAACAATACAGGAAGAGCGAAAGGAGCCCGGCGTTTAAACCGTAAAGCCTTTTCGCCCAGATAAATATAAGCATTCCCAGGGCAATCGCCAGCAGTGTAGCTACGAGCCTCGCCAGGAAAACAATCTGTTCAGTGTCCGGATCAGTTGCGACTGCCAGGTTCATGAAGAGATGTAATTTTAAGGTAGAATCAAAATACCTAGGAGGAAGAATCGGCATATTGTAATTGAAAATTATGAGAGGGAGGGCAAACAAAAGCTTGACTAAAGGCGGGTGGTCGTTATTTAACCTGAAATCATGCGTTTTAAAATAATAATATCCCGAGTATATATAGCCAGACTCGTCGGCTGTGAGGGATTTGTGGCTAGAGCTGAATATTGCCTGCATGAAGAGCGCCAGGAGCAGCAAGACCACGATCATCCAGTATTTTTCTTTTAAGAAATTAGATAAATTCATATTAATTCCCTAAGCATATTTTAACCTACTTATAAAAAAAAGCCACAAAAACCGATATTTTATTAAAGTTCCGAAAATTTGTGTGGTATAATAAAAAAAATGGAAAATGCTCAACATAAAATCAGGGTAGCCGTGTGCATACCTGCTTATAATGAGGCCAAAAATATCCGTACCCTGATAGAAAGAATACTGCGCCAAAGATTAGAGAAGGTTGTTATTGAAGAGATAGTCGTTATTTCCTCCGGGAGCCAAGACGGGACAAACAGAATAATTGCAGAAACTGCAAAGCTCGATAAGAGGATCAGGATTATTGTAGAAGCAAAAAGAAAAGGCAAGTTCGCCGCTGTCAACAGGCTGATCCAATCGGTAAAGAGCGATATAATCGTTTTGGAAAGCGCAGATACGCTCCCGCAGGAACAAGCGGTGGAAGAGCTTTGTTTGACCTTCCTGGATGGGGACGTCGGGATGGCGGGCGCCCGGACAATGCCGCTAAACGGGAAAGGGCGTTTTATTGATTTTACTTCATCATTAATGTGGTATTTGCATCATTTGATATCGCTTGAGCGGCCGAAATTCGGAGAAATGGTGGCCTTCCGCAACATCGTCCCCGAGCTGGCGTTGACTTCGGTTGACGAGGAAGGACTGGCCGCAGTCATCAAGGATAAGGGGTTAGAATTAAAGTATGCGCCGAAGGCAGTTTGTTATAACCGGGGGCCAGGCACTCTAAGGGACTTCTGGAAACAAAGAAGGAGGATTTTTGCCGGGCATCTGGCTCTAAAGAACAAGACGGGTTATTGCGTCCCTACGCTGGACGGCCTTAAGATTTTTAAGGTACTGCTTGAAAACTTTCCCAAGAAGTATATATGCTGGACGTTAGTTTCCATATTGTTGGAAGTCTGTGCCAGGTGTTTGGGCTTGTTGGATTTCTATCTGAAAAAAGAACATATCCGGTGGCCTGCCGCAAAAAGCACCAAAGAACTGAATTTGAAGGATTTTGATTTAAATGTCGGGTTTGACTTTTAGATTACCTCTTTATTCTTTACGCCGTCTTATAAATTGGCCGCCAACCCTCCCCTTTAATCTTGCCGTCTGCCTTACAACCAGGTGCAATCTAAGATGCAAAACCTGCTCTATCTATGAAGTTGGCTCAGATGAGCTGATCCTTGAGGAATTCGAGAAAATCTTTAAATCCATAGGCCCTTCGCTTCACTGGGCCACCCTTACCGGCGGAGAGCCGTTTTTAAGAGACGATATCGATAAGATATTTTTCAGCCTGGTATCGAATTGCAGGCCGAAGATCGTCAATATTGCCACTAACGGTTCCCTGCCGGATCAGATTGTCGGCAAAGTAAGGTGTATGGCGCTTTCGTTCCCGCAGGTAAGGATTATCGTCAATCTATCCATTGATGACATCGGCCCGGACCACGACCGCATCCGTTCCCGGGAAGGCAGTTATGCGAGGGTGTTAGAGACATTCGGGAGGCTTAAGTCTTTAGGCCTTTCCAATCTCTCTTTGGGCATAAATACGACAATCTCCAGGTTCAATGAAGACAGGGTCCCGAAGATCTTGGGTGAATTGCTTAAACTAGAAGCAGATTCATATATTGCAGAGGCCGCAGATAAGAGGGCCGAGCTTAATAACCTGGGCCTTGAATTTTCGCCAAGCATTCAGGCCGTATTGGAGGCCCTTGATTTCTATAGAATTAATATTGTCAGCCGAAAAAATAAGGGTATATTTAAGATTGTCCAGGCAATCAGGAAAGAATATTACAACATCAGCAAGAACGTCCTTTCAGGACAAACGACAATTCCTTGTTACGCAGGCATTGCCTCGGTACACTTGTCTGTCGATGGCCATCTTTGGAGCTGTCCGGTAAAAGCCAGAGACTTTGGGGATTTAAGGAGATCCGGCTACGATTTCAGAAAAGTCTTCTTTAGCCGACAGGCTGACAACGTCAGAAAAGAAATTAGACAGACCCGATGTTCTTGCGCATCGGCGAATGTAAATATAACAAACATTTTGTGCAATTTTGGCAGCTTAATCAGGTCAGCAATGAATATAAACTTTTAAGTCCCGGACAAAAAATGCAGATCTCGGTAATCATCCCCACATATAACCGTTCGAAGATCCTTTCTGAATGCTTAGGCGAATTAGAAGGGCAATCCTTTCCTAAGGAAGAATTTGAGGTTATTGTTATTGATGATGCAAGCCGTGACCGCACTTATGAGCTGGTAGGCTCGTTTGGGCATAGGCTCAACATAAGATATTTCAGGCAGGAAAGAAACAAAGGACCTGCGGCGGCAAGGAATGTCGGCATAAAAGAGGCAAAAGGAGAGATCATCGCCTTCTTGGACGATGATTGCCTGCCCGATAAGGACTGGCTCGCCAATATTAGCGGGATCTTTAAATCCGCAGAAGCAATAGAGATAGTCCAGGGCGGATTCAAGATATACCCCACATTCAATCCTCTAAGAAAGATGTACCTTGCCATAACGAACTTGGCCGAGGAGAGAAGGATAATGAGGGGCGTAGCCGGTTCCCGGTACGATCATGCCTTGTTTTTAGGCACCGGGACCGCGGCAATAAGGAAATCGCTCCTATTTAAAAACAACCTTTTTTTTGACGAGATCCTGTTCACAAAACAGGACATAGATCTATACAGGAGGATAAAGGCTCAGGGACTGGATATAATTTATAGCGATAAAATCAAAGTAAAGCACATCTGTCAATCTGACCCGGTTTCTTTTTTCCGCAGATATTTCAGATATGGCCGGGGCGCCTTTCTTCTTAAAAACAAATGGCTGAGAAAAGAGTTCTCCGATGCCGCGGGCGTAGGAAAGATTACCTTTAAAAGGTTGTCTAAATACTACGATTTAACGGATATATTCATCATTTATTTTGTTCTTTTTACCAGGGACCTGATCGGCGGCCTGGGTTTTAGATACGAGAAATTAAGGTATTATTTTAAGAGGAAGGCCTTTTATGATCTCGGTAATCATCCCCACATATAACCGTTCGAAGATCCTTTCTGAATGCTTAGGCGAATTAGAAGGGCAATCCTTTCCTAAGGAAGAATTTGAGGTTATTGTTATTG
>Ga0265297_10004909_pt1 | contig 21102 bp, 17 predicted proteins | sample Munlanlwell13791_FD_192502 | JGI IMG/M metagenome (GOLD analysis project Ga0265297, IMG submission 192502) | Leachate microbial communities from a municipal landfill in Southern Ontario, Canada - Leachate well 137-91 | ecosystem: Engineered > Solid waste > Landfill > Unclassified | place...
TTCTGAAAAGACAAGAGCTAATCGAAAAACGACAAGAACAACAACGTCCACCAGCACCCGCACACTAAAACTATATCTTTACAAACTTAAAGCCGCTTACGAACCAACCTTCGCAAGCGGCTTTTTCTTGTTTCAACCACAACAAAATTAATCACGCCTGCGGGGCAAACTGCATCATGCTGATGTACGAGCTTCTAAAATTGTGACACAAATGATTCCAGCCTTTCAGCCACGGGTAGGCGCCGTAAATGGCCACATGGTGTTGATCAAGCACGCATATCCCTCCAGCAGAATGAAAATCGGCATGACGGCCGCAGTGGAGCACTCGTTCGGCCACATGGGTCAATGCAAAATCTTTCGCAGCGCCCTCGGGCAATTCAACCCGAAAGAGCACCGCAAAATCAGTCCCCTTAACCATCGGTAGCCAGGAATGCGTGTTGTGGGTGGTAATCAAATACAATTGTCGATCTATGCCGTTCACAAAACTCATGCTACGCATGCAAAAGCCCGGATTGTACAAAGCGTTGGACGCGGCATCGCAATGTATTACTTTGACACTCCCTCGCTGCTTAAAACTACTCTCAACCGAAGTGTCGTTAGACACAAAGAAAACAATCCTATCATCACATGCTATCGCGACCAAATAATGCCCATTGAACAAACGGGCCATCGCCACAGCGCGGCAATGCCTTCGCCCACAATCAATGAAAAAAGTATCCAAACATTGTATGGCTATCTCGCCCTGAATTGGGTGGCATTTGTAAAAGAAAACTTTGCTACTCTCACCATTGAACAAAGGGACTGCGAAATAGCGGCCACAGGTCTGAAGGGCTCCTGCATAATAAAATCCTTTACACGACGCATTAGTCAAACTCATCACATCATGGATGCTTCCTGTTACTGGACCGGCATGATCGACCCGCTTGGGCATTTTTACGATGAAAAGATGCGAGGTGGGGCCAAAAACACAATCGCCATCATTGTGAGGATTGCTTCCGGTTACCAATAAAAAATTCCCCAAACCACTTTGGGGCGAAAAACGAGCAATACCGCGAAAGCCATTGCTCCAAATGGTGTAGCTACCAACGCATTCTAACAATTGAGTATTGTGAACCATACAGTCGCGGTACCGACAATCTTGATCAGGAATTGCTGGGCGATCCACTCCTTGACGATAATTCATTGCATGGATCGGAAGGCCATCAGGCGAGATGTTGTTAAAAGCCTGCTCAATATCTTCAACCACAGGATTATTGAACGGCCCCCCGTCAGGCCTCAAATACGATTCTTGCATAGCACTCGCACACGACACCAAACAAAAAATTGGCAGTACGATTCGCGATAATTTCATACACGTACCTTTTTACGCTTGCGACGCGAATTGCATGAGGCTGATGTACGAATTTTTAAAGTTATGGCACAGATAATGCCACCCTTTGAGCCAGTGATACCCACCGTAAATACTCAAGGCACGTTGATCTGGCACATACACCCCTCCAGCAGCCTGAAAGTCGGCATTGCGGCCACAGTTAACCACTCGCTCAGATAAGTAGGTAAGCTTAAAACCAGATGATTCGTCGACCGGAAAATCAACACGGAATAATGCAACAAAATCGATTCCCTTTCTCACCGGCGACCAGGAATTGTTGTTGTGCGTGGTAATCAGGTAAAGCTGATCATCCATACCGTTAACAAAACTGATGCCCTGCGAGCCGCAGCCAGGAGTATACAAACCCCAGCGACCAGTAGAAGAAGAAATGTCCTTAGTAGTGATGACACCGAAGCGAACAAAGCCACTTTCAACTGACGTTTGGCGCGACACGTACATCACGATGCCACCATCACGCCAGTACGCAACCACGAAATGTCCGTCGGCAAGACGCGTCATGGCAGCCGCGCCACAGCTGGGTTGATCAATTTCTATGTCAACATTGAGCTTGACGATGGAAAAACCATTCGGATAGGTATATTGAAATTTGTAGAGCATCAAGCGCCCTAAACCACCACCCTCCATGGGAACCACTAAATATTTTCCACAGGTTTGGATGCCACCGGGATGTATGTAGCCGCCTTCACCGTGGCCCAACGTTACCACATCAATAATTTCACACGGCTCGAGGCCGTTGAAAGAACCATCGCAGTGGTGCCGATCGGCCTTGATCACAAACAAATGTGCCGCTGGTCCAAAATCGGTGTCTTGGTCGTTATGCGGATTGTTGCCGGTCACTAAAAAATAATTACCAAGCCCCAACCATTCAGGCAAACGCACAACACCCTGAAAATGATTATTCAACCCGCCAACAGGAATGAAATTGCAACACTGGCACCCGACGTATCCGGCATTATGAAAAACACAATCACGATAACGGCAATGTAAATCAGGAATGGCCGGCGTATTTGAACCAGAGCGGTAGTTGCGTGCAGCGATGTGCACGCCGTCAGACGGTATACTGTTAAAAACGTGCTCGACGTCATAAACCCACGGATTGTTGTACTCGCTGCCACGATAGTCAATGGAGCGTTCCTGCATTGCGCCGGCATACTGCACTAAACAAAAAACAGGTAGCATGACTCGCATGAACTTCATACTCACCCTCCCCAAAAAAATGTGTTGGACTTTTACACCATTTAACGTTTGTCCGACTGTTATTCTCGATACGCGCAACAGCGCTACTCGAAACAGTCGGGGTTTAATCCCGTTCGTCCCGAGTGTTCTCCGAAGCTTTAGCGTAGGAGAATGTATCGAGGGATACGAACAGTCAATGAATTGAGTGTACCGGGCCCCCGCACTCACGCACAACAATTGCAAATTTTCATACTAACGTTGTTCTTGCACCAACACGCCCTGCGACAAGTGGTAGACCGTGTGCATGCGATCATAAACAGCATTGTCATGCGTGCACACAATAATGCCCATTCCCCATTCCTGCTGGGCCGCAAAAAAAAGATCGACCATGAGCTGCGCGTTACCGGCATCCAGATTTCCGGTCGGCTCGTCGGCCAGCAAAAACGATGGTTTGTTGAATAGTGCACGAGCGATGGCAACACGTTGCTGCTCGCCACCAGACAGCTGCGTTGGATAACTCAGCGCTTTTTCTGTCAGACCAACGAGTGCCAATAAATGCTCGGCGCGCTTACTGCAGGCAGACCGTGGCTCACCTTTGATCAGCCCCATCATCATAATATTTTCACGCACGGTCAGTTCTCTGATCAGATAGTGAAACTGAAACACAAAGCCGATATGGCGATTGAGAAACAAATTTTTGTGCGACGGACGAAGCTTGGCGATGTCTTTGCCGTTAAATAACACGGCACCGGAAGTTGGGGTATCCAGCCCCCCAAGCACGTGGAGTAGTGTTGACTTGCCGCTACCCGAAACGCCGGTGATGGCATACGAAAGTCCTTGCTCAAATGTCACATTGACGCCATTAAGGACATGTAGGTCTTTGCCGCCCTGCTCATACGCTTTGCACACCGCACTGGCGTGGAGAATATCTTTTTTGTCGATGGTCATTGCTTTTCCCTTTCTAATAATATGAAAAAAGCATAGCAGGTTGCTCATTTTAACCAACCCTTGCATTCCAATCAGCAGTTTTTATAGCATGAACATGCTTTTGTAGCTCTAAGCCACTGAACTGAAAGGTTTTTGTATGAAAAAGTTACTGATATTTGCAGCTTGCGGGGTACTGACAGCGTATGCAAGTTTTGAGCCACCAGTAGACCCACTTCATCCATTACTTCACCCCCCACTACCAAGTGCTGATTCAGCAACAATTGGGCGCTTTTGGGATGCCGTCAGAAATAACAAATTAGGAACAGTAAAAGAGCTTATTGATCAGATGCCTTACGAAGAGGTAGATCCTGATACAGGCGAAACACCACTTCATGCAGCAATTAAGGCCAAGCCATTTTTAGGATTTCTTGGAAGCACCTTCGAACTTGTTGAAATAGTTCATGATCATAATCGCAGCGCCACCATGGCACAAGACAACGAGGGCAACTCGCCCGTTCACTTGGCCGTCATGGGCGGCAACCCTGATATCGTCAGACTTTTAATTGCTACTGATTCAGGCGAAGAAGCTTGCTTCATGAAAAACAAAAACTGGCTAACGCCGCTAGAAATAGCACAAGAAATGCGTGACCAATCAACCTTTTTTACCTCACGCATACAAAAAATTGTCGATCTTATTAAAGCGGCACAGGCAAAAGAACGTGATGAGCACAAGAAGTTTCAAGAGGATCCCGTGCGTGCCGTATTTATAGGAACAATAGAAATCACCGACGGAATGATGAGTAAATTACAAGAATATGTTAAAGATAACGAGTTCAAGTTTACGCGCTGTAACGGCAGAGAAAGCATCTTACATATGGTATTAGATGAATATTTTAAATATACGAAACGAAGAGGCTCCAGTCTTGAAGCTCCATATGACGACTATAAGAACCTCTTCGAGTATGCAAAGAAACTCATGAGCGCTTACCCATCAATGCTTGTTCTGCAAAATCAACACGGCGATACGGCGCTGCATCGTGCAATAGAACATTATAGCCCTGAGGTTGTAGAAGAGATTCTCAAATACACAGAAGGTCTAATTTCAATGTTGCTGAAAGATGCACTCGGATCTACACCTGCAGCTGGCGTTCAATATATTCCACCTACAAAACTAAAAGAGAAAGATGCTATTATTGCGATGCTGAAACAAGCACGCAAACAACTCAAGCAAGAACAGCACGCACAATAACCGTAAAGCACGGTCAGGCCAGTCGCCCGCAACCCACAAAATCTGAAAACTTGCATTAGCGGCCGCCCTTCCCTTAGACTTGGTGTTAGGAAATCACAGAACGCGTCAGCTTCTGTGCAAACTTGGGGGAGGGTGAATATCATGTCAGAAGAAAATCATGATCATGCATTAAACAACGACATTCCAACGTTACTGCCAATAATTCCAACAATTGATGTCGTCGTTTTTCCACATATGGTTGTCCCGCTACTCATCCTTGATGAAAAAATCATCAAGGGGGTTGAAGCTGCGCTGCAGGGACACAAAAAGATTTTGTTGTTAGCCGCCCGACAACAGGCGGTCGATTATCAAGGGCCAATAGGTATCCAAGATCTTTATAAAGTTGGAACCGTTGGCAACATTATGCGCATTATGCATTTACCTGAGGGAGGAATCAAAGTACTGACACAGGGGCTGTGCAAGGCACAGGTCAACGATGTCGTTTCAGATCAGGAGTTGTTACAGGCAAACGTCACAGTCGCCAGCATCGACGCAAGCACGCAAGCGCCAGAAGAACTTGATGCACAACTCAAAAATTTATTAAGTACCATCGAGCGCATGGCCAACAACGGCCGCGTTTTTGGACCAGACTTTCAAGCGATTCTTGCACAAATTCATGAACCTGAACGTATCGCCGATTTTATTCTCTCGCATTTGAATATTACGGTTCCACAAGCTCAGACGCTGCTTGAAAAAGAAACGTTGGCACAACTTTTTGAAGGCATCTCAACACTTTTGCACACCGAATATGAAATTAATTCTGTCCAAGAACGCATTCGCTCAAACACACGCGATTCCATCAACCGCTCACAACGCGAATACTACTTGCGCGAACAGCTGAAAGCAATTCAAAAAGAACTTGGTGATGAAGGTGATGTAGAACTTGATGATTTAAAGCAAAAGCTTGCTGAATTACCGCTTACCCAAGAAGCTCGCGTCGAAGCACAACGCCAGCTACACCGCTTGGAAAAAATGCCACCTGACTCAATGGAAGCGACAGTCATCCGCAATTACCTGGAATGGTTGTTGTTCATGCCATGGGGTGTTCATACCAAAGATAATTGTGATATTGAGCATGCCAAATCAATATTAAATGCTAACCACTACGGCCTTGATGAAATCAAAGATCGTATCCTTGATTTCTTGTCCGTACGCTTTTTAAAGCAAGATTGCCACACACCAATTTTATGCTTCTTTGGCCCTCCGGGGGTTGGCAAGACATCGCTCGGCGCATCCATTGCTGCCTGCCTCAATCGTAATTTCTTCCGTATTTCGCTTGGCGGCGTCTACGATGAATCAGAAATTCGCGGCCATCGCCGCACCTACGTTGGCGCAATGCCAGGTCGCTTCATCCAAGCGGTAAAAAAGGCTGCCAGCAGCAATCCAGTTATCGTTATTGATGAAATCGATAAAATTGGCTTGTCCAACCGCGGCGATCCATCATCGGCATTACTCGAAGTGCTTGATCCAGAGCAGAACCACTCCTTTTATGACAACTACATGGGCATTCATTTCGATCTGTCAAAAGTGATGTTCATCGCAACCGCCAACGATTTGAGCACGATTCCTGGACCACTGCGTGACCGCATGGAGATCATTCAACTTTCTGGCTACACGCACGAAGAAAAGATTGAAATTGCGCAACGTCACTTAATCACCAAATCAATTGATAATGCTGGACTTGCTGACAAAGGGCTTGAATTTGCCCGTCCAGTACTTAGTTCAATTATCTCGGAATACACGCGCGAAGCGGGCGTACGTGAGCTAGAACGTTATATCCAAAAATTGTGTTCAAAGTATGCGCGCAGTTTAGTTGAAAGCAATAAAGCGGTAAAATTTTCAGAAACCAACTTGCAAGATTATCTTGGCCCAAGCAAAATTCATTCCGATGGCATTTCGCACGGTAACAAAATTGGTGTTACCAACGGTCTTGCTTGGACGCCGTATGGCGGTGAAGTTTTACAAGTAGAAGCAGTCCTGATGCCCGGCACCGGCAAGCTCCTGCTTACCGGCCAATTGGGCGATGTCATGAAAGAATCGGCCCAAGCCGCCGTAACCTATGTCAAAGCCCACGCACCGCACTTTGGCCTTGATCCAAAAATCTTTACCGAATTCGATTTGCACATTCACCTTCCAGCCGGAGCTATTCCCAAAGATGGTCCTTCTGCTGGTATTACACTGTTATCATCTATTCTTTCAGCGTATACACAGCGGGCCATCTGCGGGGATTATGCTATGACAGGCGAGCTGAATTTACAGGGTGACGTTCTGCCAATCGGCGGACTGAAAGAGAAAATCTTGGCAGCCAAACAGCACGGCTTGAAAAACATCATTATTCCTAAATCGAACCAAAGGGACTTGACCGGCTTGGACAAGCTCTTTGACGGACTTAGAATACTTTTGGTTGAAAATGTGCAGGAGGTTCTGCAACACGTGCTTTTGCCACGGACATAACGGCTACTTTACTAATTTGAGAAACGTTTTTACACTTGGACAGGCTTCCACTTTTGGAAGCCTGTTTTATTTTGTGCCTGTGTTGAAATTACGTCTTGCCGTTCGTATGGTTCGATACAACCACCTTCGCTCTGAAGAGCTCGGTGGCCACTCACCACGAACGGGGAACACAAATCCGTTCGCCCTGAGTGATTTGCGCAGCAAATCGTATCGAAGGGTGCGAACATAAAATTCGTACAGGTCCTTTGTAAGGGAACATATGCTGCTACCAACCATCTACCCCGTCACCTGCCACACCGACCACGTTGGCCCAGGATCAACCTTCGTTGCCATCAAGGGCTACAGAGCTGATGGCGCCACCTACATTGCAACCGCGCTAGAAAAAGGTGCCTCTACCATCGTCATCGAACGGACACAGGACAGCCAAGCGATTCATGAGCTGTGCAGTACATACCATGCAACCTGTCGCATCGTCGATAATGCACGCATCGCATTGGCACAACTTGCAAGCGAAGCACTTGATAGCCCACACTTAAAATTAAAAATTATTGGTATCACGGGCACCAAAGGTAAAACAACGACCACCTATTTGATTGATTATATTCTTCAACAGGCCGGCTACAAAACAGCACTGCTCAGCACCGTCGTCAATCGCATTGGCACTCAGCATGAGCCAAGCCGCAACACCACGCCGGAAGGCGATTACTTCCAGATGTTTTTGGCTCAATGTGTTGCACAAAACGTTGATTATGTGGTAATGGAAGTCTCTTCTCACGCTCTGAGTTTGCATCGAACACACGGCATTCAGTTTGCCGGTATTGGTTTCACCAACCTGGCGCCAGAACATATGGACTTTTACAGCACACTTGATGAATATTTTGCAGCCAAGGCACAGATCTTCGTGCAATGCGCTCCCAACACCGCGGTTGTTATTAATACCAATGACTCTTGGGGAAAAAAAGCATTGACCATTGCACGTGCATCATGCAGCACGCATGTAACCAGCTTCGGGCAAACAATCAACGAAGCGGATAGAAAGCATATTCCTTTCATTGCTCATGACGTTAGCACAAAAGGCCTCAACCTGACATTGGGCACCAAAGGGCCTTTGCATCTGTCGTGCCCACACCTTTTGGGCCTATTCAATTGCTACAATGTCACAATGGCAACACTTCTTTGCTGGAATCTAGGCGTGAAGCAAACAATCATCGCTCAAGCCCTACAAACATTTCCTGGCGTCCCAGGACGTCTCACTCGTCATGGTTTGAAAAATGGCGCGCAAGCGTTTGTCGATTATGCACACAATCCGTCATCATTTAATGAAGTTTTAAAGACGTTACGACCATTTACCGACCATTTGATTGTCGTGTTCGGTTGCGGTGGCAACCGAGACAAACTTAAACGCCCGGTCATGGGACAACTTGCTGCACACTTTGGCGATGTCGTGATTGTTACCAACGATAATCCGCGGTTTGAAGATCCCGCCACGATCATTACTGAAATCATGACAGGAATTCCCGCTGAGCAGCATATAAAAGTTATTCAGCAGCCCGACCGACACAAAGCCATTGCAACCGCAGTAGCACATGCAACACCAACATCAATCATTGCGTTGCTGGGCAAAGGACACGAACCGTATTATTTGGTTCAGGGTCAAACATTTCATTTTGATGATTTTGAAGAAATCAGTGCATTCTGAATTCTATTTATTTTTATTCGCTTGAACAGTCAAATGCAACCCCAAGGCATTCAGCATCGGTACAATGCTTGTCAATCGCGGATTGCCTCGCTTGGAAAGCATTCGATAAAGATTTTCTCGATTCAAATTTGATTTTTTTGCAACAACAGACATTTTTTGCTGCTGCGCCTCAAGAACATGTTTTATAGCGAGCAAGAATACACGAGGATCTTCATCCATAAGCGCAGCGTTCAAATATTCAATAGCTTCTTCAGGATCTTGTAATTCTTTGAGTAAAGATTCTTCGTAATCAACAAGTTTTCCTACTTTTTTCTTAGCCATGTAACACCTCCTTGCACTCTAACCAATATTTTTTAGCCTTAGCAATATCACGTTCTTGGCTGCCCTTATCACCGCCAACCAACAAAACCACAACTGTTGCACCCTTCTTTCCAAAGTAAATCCGATACCCTGGTCCAAAATCGATACGCAACTCCCATACTCCTTCACCATTTTTCAACAGCTTGCAGTCTCCAAAATTACCCCAAGAAACACGTGCTAGACGCGTTCTGACAATAGCTCTCGCCTTCACATCCAGGGCATTTTGCCAGGCAAGAAAAGGAGTTTTGCCTGTCTTTGTTGTATAAGTAGTGATTTTTAGTGTATTGATAATATACATTTCCATAATGCATATTGTAGCTTAAAAGCTACAATTTTGCAACTAATTTAAAAACTACGTAAATGTTCTAAAGCTTTTTGAATGCGTAGAGATGCCGGAGGACGGCCAGGTGCATCGGTGTAGCCAAAATAGAATCGATGAACCGTTTTGGACAGCGCAATACGCAAATAATACAGCCAATAACGCAAGGTAAAATCTGCTGGTAACGCGCGCACTGTCCGGTAACCATCAAGAAAATCATTCAACATATGATCACGGAAAAAAGTCCCCCAAAATGCAATATCAAATACCGGATCGCCGCTCATACAATCTTCCCAGTCCACCAACCCTGCAATCGTCAATCCATCGTATGAAATAAAATTCTGGTTGCCAACATCACCATGCAGCAACACCGATGGAACATCGTCAAAAACATGCGTATGCTGCGCAAAAATCTTTTCGATTGTCAGCAACTCATTACGTGTAATGGCACCAATGTGCAGACAAACCTGCGCATGTTGTTGCAGCAACAGCAAAATATAGTCACGCCAGGAATCATGCACACCATAGGGTCGCGGATCATCACTGATCACCGACTGCACCGACAGCGGGCCATATTTTTCAATTTCGATACAGTGAACGCGAGCCACATAAGCGCCAACGGCATGCAATAACTCGGGGCGCATGTACTGCGTATCCGGATCTTCATACGACTTGAGCGTTGTACCTTCAATACACGTTAAAATTTGATAATCAGTCACACAGGTGCGACGCGAAACATCAACGTCGATAATGAGTGGCGCAGGGATGTTCCTATCAGCCAGCACAGCATAAATCCATGATTCAATCAAAAATTCCCAGGCAATGTCATGCTCTTTAATGCGGTTCAGGCGCATAATCAATGGCGGCTGACCAGCACGGTCAATCCGATATAAAAGCCGAAAGGTTCCAGTACCAGAAAGTGGTACACACCGCTGAAATGAATCGCTCCAACGCCGCTGACACACCTGATTAACAATCGGTTGGTAACGTTGTAAATCCTGCTCGCGCGTTTGACGCAATTGTGCACATAAAGGACCAAGCTGAGCAACATCTGTTTTTGGATAAAAAACGGTGCGCCGAGCCTGGTCACATATGGCAAGTGAACTAGTCAGAATATTGCGATGAGGTATTGAATCAGCAAAGACCATCGTAGCCAAATTGCTTGAGCATCACAATGGATGTGCCACGGATTTCGGCCTTCTCATCGGCAGACAGCTCGTTCATAGTTGCTAGGTTAATTTCTGGCGTTGGAATGCGGATAGTACCCCATGGATATACCTGCTCAAGACGTTGACCGTTCCACGACGGATACAGCATTGATTCTGAATAATTGATGCCAAGCTGCTGACTAACGCAGCGCATGGTCTGTTCAGTGTTACTAATCAAATCTTCGAAGCGAACAATATGAAAATTGTGTGGGAACAGTTGTTGATAGGTGTGCGCCATGTATTGCATGATGTTCCACGTCCACGCGTATTTTTTCAGCGGCAATGGAAATGGGCGTTTTTTTGTATCGGCATAGCCTGAATATGGATTGCGAATAACATGCAGCACCTGAGCGTGAGGAATATCGGCAAAAATTTTTTCTGCATCCATGCCAATCACTGGGCTGTAACCAACGTATGCACATTCTTTGCCTGTGGTGTTATAGTTTTTCCAGCTTTTGAATGTTGAAGCAAAAAAAGCTTGGACCAGATTGGCGCGCGTGCGATCTTTGCCTTCCATCATTTCGGCAAAAATTTCTTTGCGTTCCGCTTCATCGATATCAAGCTGCGCATCTTTAAATTTGCTGCGCGCTGGAACACGAAGACGTGTCTTGAGTTCTTCATCATAAAAAAGTTCGTAATCTTGTGCACTTGTACCATGCAGCGGAAACTCTGGCCAACAATAACGAAATGGCACAAGCGTTTGAATAAAATGGGAAGCTAAAGACGTACCAAGTTGTGATTCAAATGGATAGACAAAAAGGTCTGGATGTCCGTCCAACATACGGTGCGTTGTATTACCCCCATTTTCATACATTGCCGAAAGCATAATTAAATTAAAACGTGCCGGCTGCATCATTGATTTCTCCTTTTGTGAAAAATAATTTCAAGACATGAAATCTATCTTAACGATTATTAAAAGGCAGTCAAAGTGAGACTGCGTACACGCTTGACTTCTGGCAGTCATGTGGTACGGTCTTTTTGAGAAAAAATGAAGCATCGAGTAGGAGGCTTTGTAATGAAGAAATTAAATATTCCCGTTGTCATACTTGCTGGTGGTTTGGGCACCAGGCTCCGCGAAGAAACTGAATATCGCCCCAAACCAATGGTCCCCATCGGCGGCAAACCGGTTCTGTGGCACATCATGAAAATTTATTCACACTACGGCTTTTATCGTTTCATCATTTGCCTGGGCTACAAAGGCGAAATGATCAAAAATTATTTTTTGAACTATCACTTGGACGGCGTTGATTTTACCGTCAACACCAAAACCGGCACCATCACCGAACACCAAATTAACAATGAAGATTGGGAAATCACGCTTGTAGAAACAGGCCAAAACAGCATGACAGGGGCACGCGTTGCACGTATTGCACGCTACGTTGATACCGACCGCTTCCTGCTCACCTACGGCGACGGACTGGCCAACATTAACATTGAAGAATTGTACAATTTTCACTGCGAGCACAAAAAGCTGGTAACGCTGTCGGGCGTAAATATGATATCCCGCTTTGGCAACCTGGAAATCAATGATAACCGAATTCTTTCATTCGCTGAGAAAAAACGTCTTGGCGACGAATGGATCAACGGCGGATATTTTGTGTGCGAGAAAGAGTTTTTCAAATATCTTTCACTGCATGAAGATTGTGTCCTTGAACAAGAACCACTGAAACATGCTGCTTCCAATAATCAACTTATGATCTACAAACACCACGGCTTTTGGCAATGCATGGACACGTACCGTGAACATCTACTTTTAGAGGATCAATGGAAATCAGGAGCTCCATGGAAGGTTTGGCATGAACATGAACGTGAGTTTACCCCTGCAATCAGGCAGAAAACATTATGAACACACCTAATACATGGCGCAACCGCACCGTCCTGGTCACCGGCAGCACCGGCCTGCTAGGGCCATGGCTCATCCAAGAGTTACTCACACAGCACGCAAACGTCATCGCGCTCGTCCGTGACCGCGTGCCAGATTCACTTTTTTTTACCAGCAACCTTGATCAACACGTCACCGTAGTATTTGGCGATCTGCTCGATTACAATCTTTTGCTCAGAATTTTAAATGAATTCAATATCGACAGCGTGTTTCACCTCGGGGCACAAGCCATTGTTGGTTACGCCAACCGCTCGCCTCTTTCAACCTTTAGCTCAAACATTCAAGGCACATGGAATTTGCTGGAAGCCTGCCGCCACAGTCCATGGGTCAAACGCATTGTTGTTGCCTCAAGCGATAAAGCGTACGGCTCCAATGACATTTTGCCCTACACCGAACACACACCACTCCAAGGCCGCTTTCCCTATGATGTGTCAAAAAGCTGCGCCGACTTGATTGCACAGTCATATTTTCACACCTTCAACCTCCCCGTGTGCGTCACCCGCTGCGGCAACTTTTTTGGCGGCGGCGACTTGCATTTTAATCGCATTATTCCTGGTACCATCAAGGCAGTCCTTGAAGGACAGCACCCCGTCATCCGCTCAAATGGCATGTTCATCCGCGATTATATTTACGTCAAAGATGTTGTTGACGCTTACATTACACTTGCGCAGCAGATGGACAATCCTGCTATTGTCGGCCAATGTTTCAATTTCAGCACCGATCATCCGTTTACCGTTATTGAAATTGTTAACCACATTCTACGACTCATGCACGCCCAGCACCTCTCCCCCATTATTCAAAACCAAGCAACGAACGAAATTCCTGCGCAGCACCTTTCATCAGCAAAAGCACACGAGCTATTGCACTGGCACCACCGATTTGGCGTAGAAAATGGTTTGCGTGAAACCATTGCATGGTATACCAACTTCTTTTCAACCAAAGATGTGTCTCATGAAAAAGCTATCAATAATTTCCTCATGCTATAACGAACGCACCAGTATTGTGCCGCTCTATCAGCGCGTGCTGAAAGTAATGCAAAACTTATCAGCCTACGACTTTGAATTGATTTATGTCGACAATGCAAGCACCGATGATTCTGCGCTCATTTACAAAACCATCACGGATGAGGATCCACGTGTATGCGCCTTATTGATGTCACGTAATTTTGGGTCGAACCAGAGCAGCATCCTTGCTGGCATGCATCATGCCAGTGGCGATTGTGTCATCATTATTGATGGCGACCTACAAGATCCACCAGAACTAATCAATCGATTTGTCGAGCAATGGGAACATGGCCATGACGTGGTTTACGGCATTCGCACCAAACGCAAAGGGAGCCTTCTACGCCGCATCGGCTACACGTGCTTTTACCGCGTTTTTCGCATGCTTTCCTATTTAGAAATCCCCCTCGATGCCGGCGACACAAGCCTGATCGACCGAAAAATTGTTGATATTATCAAAACGTTACCAGAAAAAGATTTGTACATTCGAGGGCTACGTACCTGGGCCGGCTTTAAGCAAACGGGCATCCCGTACACACGTGAAGATCGGTCTGCTGGCGTTACAAGCAACAGATTTTTTGATAATTTTACGTGGGCGAAAAAAGCCATTGTTAATTTTTCGTACAAACCGCTTGAACTGATTACCAAGCTCGCTACTGCGGCCGTCGGCATTACCATTATTGCTGCCGGATGGTATCTGTACAGACACTTCATGTACGGCTCACCGCGCGGCTTTGCAACGTTACTGATGGTCATGTTTATTTTTGGCACGCTGCAACTGATAGTTCTCAGCGTCATCGCTGAATATTTACTGCGTATGTTCCATGAAATCAAAGCACGCCCACCATACATTGTTAGCCAGGTTCTGCACAAAGAACACGCAACCACGCAACCATCATGGATTACACCAACATCTGCGCACACGCATAATTTATTTGTTTGTTCTGACTGTAAAAAAAAGGAATTAAAGGAGAAAAACCATGAAGAAACAATCTATCATTCTACTAACGCTCAGTAGTATTTTCACGGCACAAGCCCACGAAACATATCCTGAATTTGCCGTTACGACAGATGACATTGCAGCGGTGCTCCAATCAACCGTTGCTACACCAACAAAAATTAAAGGCAACTACCCCGCCGATATTTTATACGCCTGCGCCGACATCAAATACAAAGACGGCGCATTAAAAGTATGCGAATTAGGCGACGGCGATTATATGTCATTCCGCACCGCAAAGGTAGCACTTAATGGCCGTGTACAAGATGTGGTTTCTCCGTACTGGGGCATCTTTTGGCATTACCTCAAGCAATTTGGTCTGCCGATCTGGTTAGTCGAAGATAACGGACACCCTAACGCCATGGCGCTTGCTGAATTTAAAAAATTAGGTGGTCGCTATGCACAAAGCTTTGCTGCGCTAACAGCAGACAAAGTATTTCGTAAAACGCAAAAGCTTAAACACACTCCTGGTGGCGCCATCAAAAGTTATTCGGGCATCATTTTATTCCGCGCTAAGGCAGAAAAAAACCGAGAGCGCCGCGAATTTATAAAGTTTAGACGTGAACACCCAGAATTTCTGTATGTTAACAGCACCGCCCGCGATTACGTCAAACGTAAAGACAATACCGTGCAAATTTTCACCGACGCCGGGCTTGATGCTTTTATCCCACAATCCAAGATCTATCCAACAACCTACAATGCTCAACTCGTTAACCACATTACTCGAGACTTTTCATCCGACTGGCTGGTGATCAAACCCGTATTTTTCTCACTCGCCTTTGGCATCAATATCGTTGATAAAGCACATTTGGACGACCTTCTTAAATTAATTTTGCATGACTACAAAACAATTAGCCCTCACGCCCACCGCTGCTTTTTGTACTGGCGCTGGAAGCATCCACAAACCTTCTTAGTTTCTGAATATGCGCCATCAAAAACTATTGAAAAGGACGGCAAACCGTACGACCCAACCATGCGCGTGGTGTTCATGATGCATCATGACAAAGGCGTCATTCACACCAATGTCATAGCGGGCTTCTGGAAGATCCCGGTCAAATCGCTCAACAACGAGAGCGCCTCATTGACCGAAAAACATGTCACCATCGCCCACGCCGGAGCGTACTACAGCGGTATCCTAGCCGATCCACAAGACTGGCTGGAGATCAAAACGCTTATGCATGGCATGCTGCCACAGCTGTATGAGACCATGCTCCAACAAAAGGGTCTTAGCCCTGCGTAGTCATTAATCGGTCCGAACGTATTTCTTGCAAAACGTAAGCATAATCGTTTGTACTAACAGTATCTGTCGGTACAAACGATTATCTTTTTATTGAAAGGCACGATATGCGTTTACACAAAATCATTCTGAGCATTGTCTGTTTAGCGATTCCGATTGGTATATTTGCAACCAAGCCAGAAAAACTCTATCCACAACTACCACAAACAACAAAGCCAGAAACCGTTACCAGTGCACAGGTATATGGCGAAATAATCAGTGTTAAAGAGACCATGCAAACACTTTTTCAAAAATGGTTGCTACCGCTCGCAAAGGCACCAACTCTTTACAATGAAATCGTTAATGATAAACCTAAAAGACTTATTGAAATCCTTGCAAAACTTCAGGATAAAAAATTCGACCAAGTAGCACGCACAAGCTTTCAAACGGAAGTCACAATCATTTTCCAGCAGCTTATCGAGGTGCAACCAGATAAAAATAAATACATTGTTCAAGATCCAACACTTAAGAAAATCAATGATTTGGAAAATCAAATTAGCAACCTAGCAAATGATTATATGTTCAAAACACATACATTTGATGAGCATCAGCAACTAATTAAACAAATGGATGCGCTTAGCGCCCAATTAAAAAAATTAAAGAAACCGAGCCAGGAACTTGAACTTAAAATTTGGGAGCAGATCCATCCTGATATGGGCGAAATTGACTTTGCACGAGTCATCATACAACGAGCCGAGGTAAAAGATATTTTTCGTGCCTACAAGTCAAATCTTTTGCCAATTATGGAAAATGCAATAGATGCCTTCTTTAAAAATAAAAAGTCTTTGGAAGATCAAGGACTACCGCTCAGCGATCTACGACCAAAAGCAACAACATTTTTTTCTTCGTATCTTTTGGCCTTCCTTAAAGATAAAAAGATTGGTAGTCAACTCGAAACATTCTTTGGCAAACGATTTAAAGAAAATCCACAATCATTTCTCAATGACCTCTCTGTAGCCATGTTTAACAAAGTCACACTTATTGATGACAAAGTTGCCAAACTACGAAAACAAATAGAAACGCTGAGAGAACACTTCACGGAACTCTTCCAAGGCCCACCACCGCCATACACACCATCAACAGCGCAACCAATAGAGCCAACACCATCAGCGCCACCGATGGAAGAAGCAGGCGAACCTCAAGTGTCTTTATCACTCGCAGAAATTTTTCAAATTTTACGCAAAGGCAGCGAAGCCGATCCTGCAAACGAGGTTAAACCATGCATTGCAACACTTGATAAAATGACAAAAGACATAATTGATTCAACCAAAGACCCTAACCCAGGAACTCATGGCGAAAGAATGCTTCACGCGGCTGCTCATGGCGGCATCAGCAGGTGCCTTAATCATCTTCTTGACAAGAAACAAGCCAGCCTTACCGTTCATGACGATGAAGGCAACACCCCCATTCATGTCGCAGCAGCTAACTCTTTGCCGGTATTAAAAAAGTTCTGGGCAACAAAAACAACCGCTCAAGACTCATTATTCAAATATGATAAAAACACCGCCGGTGATACACCGCTTCACACGGCTACCAAAGCGCGAGAGATTGAATGCGTAACATTTATTATTTTGGAGATTTTTGGGGGACCAGGGGGTATTAACATTGCGCAAATGCGCAATCAAAAAGGAAATACACCATTCCACGAAGCCGTCATCAGCAATTCGTATGACCTTGTTGAACTGTACCTCGATCTATTTTTAGCAGCACCTAACACGCGTCAGTTTATTCCCTCCAAAAACAACGGCGGTGACACAGGGCTTCATATTGCAGTACGCAACCGACTAGAACCAATAGCAAGAGTCATTGCAAGTAAAGAAAAGATGGCGTTCAAAGAAGAAAAAGAAGAAGAGAAAGCCCTACGATCTGTCAATCAAGTAAATAACACACGCCAAGCCAATCCATTGGCAGTCGCGTTTTACCGCTTTACCGAGGCTGACAGTCCTGACATAAAAGCCGTCTATGGCAAACTCATTGATATGCTCGCCCCCTATTCAGAATGGATACGCACGACCGACAAAGCTCGACTCAACGACGTCGCAAAATACATTAAACCCGAAACTAAACAACTCTTACAAAGCTGGACGGGAAGTAAAATTCGCATCGTACCGTCCATTGTAGTGAGAAGAAAAGTTGTACGTCGTGCCGTTAAAGCAGTACCAAAAGCTCCTACTGTCTCAGTGAAAGTTATTGTTGCTCCAGCCATTGACGAAGAAGAAGAGGATGAAGAAGAGGATGAGGGCGATGATGATGATGATGAAGGTGAGGAGGGAGAAGACGACGAAGAGGAAGAAGAAGAAGGCGATGTCCCTCCAGCAGCCCCATCTGCACCACAAGAAGAATGGGGCCCAGAAGGTCCAGGCGCAACTTCAACAACAAAATAACTACAGCCTTGGTTAGGGTGTGCGAAATAGTACATCAAAAGCCTGTTGATATTTATCCAGCAGTGCATCGGTTGAATAATGCTGCATGACAAATTCATACGCATTCTTGCCAAGAAGTAACCTTTGAGCAGGGTTGTCCAATAAGATTTCAATCTTTACAACAAGATCATCCACATCGCCATTCTTAAAAAGAAACCCGGTTTTGCCGTCTTGGATGATATCGATAGCGCCAGTTTGTGTTGCACCAATTGACGGTTTGTGCATAAAACCCGCTTCTATGTACACGGCACCAAACGCTTCCATGGAACTTGTCAAAACATGTAAGTCAGAAAAGTGCAACAATGCTGGAATCTTATCGGTCAAACCAAGAAAATGGACATATCGTTCGAGCCGCATGTCGCTCACTTTTTTTTCAAGTAGTGGGCGACGAACCCCATCACCAGCAAGCACTACCTCGACCTTCTTGCCCTTCTCGTAAATTAGTTTGAAAATAGCCTGAAATAATAAATCGTGATTTTTCTGCAAATAATTCTCATACATATTCCCAATCATACAAATCAGGGGCGCCTCACTGACTGAAATACCAAAGACGTTCTTAAAAAACTCTTCTTTGGTTTCAGTTGTCGTGAAGTTCACAAAATGATCTTGCGCAATAAGTGGAATTCTTCGTCCAACATAAACACCTGATAAGCGACCCGGCTTTGCATACCTCTTTATTTTCTCATAGGCAAATGGACTTGATGCTAAAACTCCATCGATTCCTTTAATCCTTTTGAAGTCAGCCGTACTTACACCGTGGGTAGTAATTTCGCACAAGATTTTTACTGGCAAAATTTTCTTAATTTTCTTTGCAACTGGCACAATTGAAGTACCACAGATCATGAGATCAATTGCTTGTTTTTTGCACACGTTCCTCAAAAAAGCATACAAACGATTAGTTTTTTTAAACAAACTTGTTCCGATAAAAGAAAGACCCTCTTTCTTAAGCTCTTTCTCCATTTTAGATCCATTGAAAGCACCTGGGTCAGCAACAATCAATGCGTAGTATCCTCGTTTGAGTAATGTTCGATACAAATTCAGCCGGTGGTTTTCAATGCCACCCCACGATGTTGATGGTGCAACAACTAAAAGAATATTAGGCTTGTAAGAGGTCTGTTTGGCTTGAACGTCTAAAAACAGGCCCAACAAAATAAGTACCGCAATAATTGTTGATGCACAGTGAATTCTGGGATATAGCAAGACACTCTCCTTTAAAACAACTACAACAACGATGCGTAAAACTTTTCAAGCTGCTTGATTCCCTGTTTAGTAAGAAAATGATTCGCCACCAGGTTGTAGGCATTCTGTCCCAAGGTTTGACGCAGTTGTTGATCAGCTATAAGCCGCGCAAGTTGTTTTGCAAGATCGTGAACATTACCTTTTTCAAACAGCAACCCTGTTTTTTCGTGCAGCACTACTGCTTCCATGCCCGTATGACGAGTACCAAGCAATGGTTTTTTCAACAATGCACCTTCAAGTAGCACAATGCCAAAAGCTTCTTGATTACTGGTCAGTGCATTGATATCGGAATAATAATAAATTTCTGGCGTTTTTGTGGTATGACCTAGGAAATGGACATGTGCATCGATCTTAAGTTGCTTTGCTAGCTGTTGCATTTCATCAAACCGTGCCCCCATGCCAGCAAGTACAAGCTGCACAGGAATGTTGTAGTCATGAATAAGAGAATGCATCGCACGCAGCAAAACAGTATGATTTTTGAATTTATAGTAAAAATTCGAAACGCAACAAATCACTGGACCATCATGAAGTGTTACACCAAATTCTTTCTGAAAAAATTCTTGTCTGCTCATCTTTGGAACAAAGTTTAAGAACCTGGTTTCGTCAAAAAATGGCGCCAACCACATGATATTCTTAATGCCAAGCTTTTGTTCTTCATTGGCCTTGGTAACCTTACGCTCTGATTCAGTCCCCACACACACTACACCATCAATACCACGCATCCAATCGCCACCACAATGGTTATCGGTGTGCTTGGTAATTACTACCTTAACTGGAAGCCGCTTGGCAATCCAGGTGGCAATCTTTGCATCATCAGTTGCATGACCGTGAATAATAGCAACCTTTTCACGCGCACAAACTGCAAATAGCTGTTTATAAATTCCATTAAGAACATCGCGGTGTTGCCCCGTTACCTGACACCCGGCACATGGCAAACCAAGTTCAGTAGCTTCACGCAACACCGCTTCATCGTTAACCACAAATAAGCTGACATTAAAACCATGCTCAATCAGCTTTTTGTACAAATTAATCTTATAGACGGCAGAACCACGCAAACGCTTTGATACGGCAGAGATTTTTTCTTTTTTGGCCGACACCAGTCCAACTGCCGGATTCCAATACAAAATAAGAATCTTTTTGCCGCCTAAACGACGCTTCTGATCATGAATTTTTGACGGGTCATCAAAATTAAATAAAGTCGATTTTTCAGCGGAAATAACGCTTATCATCATGCACAAAAAAACAATTAATCGCGCAACATTCTGCATCTTCATGATTATCTCCCTTTGTTTGGTAGCATCGAAAATTTAATGTTGTTGTAATAAAAATAATGTGTCGGATCAAAAATATGCGCATCACGCAGCGCTTGATTCTGATAGGCCACATCATGATTTAGACAGCATAACGTTCTACTATCAGTTGTCTGAATATCATCGTGTGTAATAAACATAAGTTGTTGAGGC
>Ga0265297_10004910_pt1 | contig 21096 bp, 27 predicted proteins | sample Munlanlwell13791_FD_192502 | JGI IMG/M metagenome (GOLD analysis project Ga0265297, IMG submission 192502) | Leachate microbial communities from a municipal landfill in Southern Ontario, Canada - Leachate well 137-91 | ecosystem: Engineered > Solid waste > Landfill > Unclassified | place...
ACGCAAACGGCCCAACACTCGCCCCAGCGTAACAATAGCCGCCGCGGAGAAAAACAGTAGTTCCTTGATTTGTTCCATTCTTGTAAGTATAAACTTGACCAATATTTTGGCTGGAGGTCCAAGAAGTATTAGAAGGAGCAACCTTATCTTTAGCAACGTCATCTGTCCAAGAAGAAACATAAGGCGATTCTGTAGAAGCATATTTACACCAACCCCAAGCAGCTTGAGCATCAGAACACGCGGGCAAAACCATAGTGTTAGTAAGATCACCCGCATTGTCATTGCTTCTTTGAACGTGGTCGTAAACATTACCAGCTATATCCCAAATAACCGAACCATTAGAAAGCGTGAGAGTGCGAAGATGAGTGTGATCAGTATAGCCAGTGCCATAAATGCTTGAGCCATCTTGAGCAGCCGCGGAATTAGAATTACCCCGAGGAAGAACGCCATTGCCCACTTGATTATTTGACCAATTCACTGGTACTTGTTCAGCATTTCTCACAATAGTCATATATTCATCATTAGTTAAAAGATGGGCGCCAATTGACTGACAATAGGCTTTGGCTGTATTGTGAGAGATATTAGTAATAGGATAGCCTTCAGATGTAGAAGCAATATATCTATCGCCGGCGCAAGGTTGGCTGCTATTGTTGTAGGTGTGGTAACCAGTATCAGGTGAAGTAAGAGGCGTATTTCCAGAAACACATTTGGCTTCGTATTTCATAACCCAAAAACCAGGGGTTTTAAAGTTTGGATCACCAGGCACAAATACCCAACCATTGGGAAAATTACCACCGACTAATTTATCAGAAGCACCGGAAGCGACAAAACCAGTTAAAAGATCTGAGTTATTACGATATTTATTTGATTCAGGAACAGCCGTAATCACAAAACCAGAGCCATCAGTAGAATAGGTATAATAGGATTCGGAAACGCTATTTTGAGGATCAACAGGTAAAACACTTAAGGGAGAACTGATGGTTAAAGCGCTGAAGTTTAGAGGCAACCAGCCAGTGCCATCAACTTTTAGATAGTTGTCAGAAGTGGCACAATGCCAAGAGCCAGCTGGTAGGTTTAAATCAGAGCAATCGGAGTTTGCAGCAGGAATAGAAATATATGTTACTCCCGGAGTGCCAAGTGAACTACCCTCAAATAAATAAAGATTGATGGCGGTTTGCAGATTAGATATATCTGACATTCTTTTTGTATCTCTGGATTGTTTTAAAAATTCGGCAGGATTAATAGTAATTACAACTACTGCCATCAATACTCCTAAAATCCCCAAAGTAATAAGTAATTCAATTAAAGTAAAGCTTTTTGAATACTGATGAATAACCATGAAATATATAATATTAATTTCTAATTAAACTTGTTTGTTTTTTTTGAAACGACTTTTTAGCAGCTCAACGGCAAAAAGCGCGTAGTTAATATTATTATATCAAATTAAATTATTTACTCAAAGCGAGGAGATGGGCAATGCTTTTTGTTTTGCTCTCTTTTTTATTTTTACATTTTCTCTTGAGTGCCGGAAATGGTGGAACGCCAAATATCATTTTTTCTCGTGCCATTAGTTGTCATCCCTCCCATTAACCAAATATGGTCTTGAAAAACCACACAAGTTAAATCTTCTCTGCCTGGCCATAAACTATCTTCTAATGTTTGTTCCCAGATCTTCCCATCTTGCGAAAACCAAACATCATTATAACCCTTCCCATAGCCCGACCACCCGCCAATAACCCAAAGATAATTATTATAAGAAGTCAAACATAAACCATGTCTGCCAAGCCAAGGGCTTTCTTTATTGGCTAATTCCCAATTTATTCCATCATTGGAAAACCAAACATCTTTCATTCCTTTCCATTCTCCAGGGACAACTCCGCCAGTTATAAAAAGCTTATCGTTAAAAACTTCTGCGGCCAAGTCATATCTTGCTCCCCACGGCGCATCATTGGTAACTAATTCCCAATTTTCTCCATCTTCAGTCACCCACACATCATTTTTTACACCTTTTATACTTACTCCGCCTAATACCCATAATTTATCTTTAAAAACAACTGCCGCGTGACCTTTTCTGGGCAGCCAGGGAGCTTGAGCAGTGACTTGAACCCAATTTTTTCCATCTGCTGATCTCCACACATCATTTTTAAAAATTTCCGCATTGGTTACCCCACCCAAAATCCAAATCTGATCTTGAAAAACCACGGCTGCGTGTCCCCTTCTTTTTCCCCACGGCGCATCATTGGTAACTAATTCCCAATTTTCTCCATCTTCAGTCACCCACACATCTTTATAATGAGGAAATGAGGAGTACGAATCAGTAGTCTTAGTGTTTGTTCCTCCCAGTCCTCCTAAAATCCAAATTTTATCTTGAAAAACAACGCCAGCTTGAGCATCTCTTCTTTCCCAAATAGCAGTTGGTTTAATTTCTTCCCAGCTCAAAAGATGCGGATCAAAATCAAAAAGGGTGGTTGTTTTTTCTTCCGGCGACATAGAAGGAGTTTCTTGGATAGTCATTTCTCCGTTTCCCTCATTTAGATTGGCCTTTTCTTCTTCTAAATTATAATCGTTTGTCTTATTGGTTTTTTGAAAAGGGGAAAAATATATCGCCAGCACGCCAATAAGCAAAATTAAAAATACGAGAAATAATGTTTTAAATTTCATAACTATTTAATTTTAATTCCTCCGACTTTTTTAAGTTTAAATCATTTTAAAATTTATCTCAACTGCCGCGCCTTTGGCGCGGCAGAAGTAAAAAACGATTCGTTCTTATCCTAGTCAAAAATGGTCGCGCTTTGTTCAGTAATTGCGACCAAATATTTAGTCGGGGTGCCGGGAGTTGAACCCGGGCCACTGAGTCCCGAACCCAGCGTACTACCGTTATACTACACCCCGTTTTGTTTTATTTAGACATTGTATTTTTTTCTCATTTCCTCGTCAATTTCTTCTTCTATTTCTTCTTTTTTAGATTTCGCTTCTTCAGCCATCTTTTTTAAATCCTCATCGGCTAATTTACCTAATTCTTTCAATCGTTTTTCTAAATATTCTCTATTGTTTTTTGCTGGATCATCTAATACTTCTTCCAATAAAATGTTTAATACCCATCCGACTTTTGGAGAAGGAGGAATGTTCAAAATTTTCATCACATCATCACCTTTAATTTTTAACATTTTTGGTTCTATGGGATCTTTTTTTACTTTTTCAATCATATATCTTAAATGGCGCAATCGATAGGAAGAAATTTTTGGTAATCCCGAACCACTGCGGTCAGCTTCTCGCAATTTTAATAAATCATCAATATTTTCAGGACCAACATTTCTAATCAAACGTCTCACACCTGCTGGTGTCACTTTATTAATATCATAAAAGAAGAAGTGCCAACGAACTAATTTAACAACTTTATCAATTGTCTTTTTAGGGAAGCGCAAACGAGTTAAAATTTCTTTTGTCATTTGAGCGCTTACCCGTTCGTGACCTTGAAAACTTGCTTCTAATCCTTCACCTTTTTTTGTACGTGGCTTGCCAACGTCATGCAACAAAGCAGCCAATCGCGTTTCTAAATTAAAATTGTTTTTGGCAGCATAATCTAAAGTTTTAACAAGATGCTCAAAAGTAGTAAGGCTTTCGTATTTAATATGCTCTTTTAATTTTTTAGTCACTCCCACAACATTAACGCCTTCTTCTAGCTCTGGAATTACATAAGGCATAAGCTTTAATTCATGCAACATTTCTATACCGCGAGCAGCATTTTCGCAATGAAACATTTTTATCAATTCATCTCTGACCCGCTCTTTGGAAATGCATTCCAAATTACTATGTAATTTTTCAATAGCTTTTTTGGTTTTTTCTTCAATCTGGAAATCTAATTCCGCAGCGAAGCGAACCGCTCTCATCAATCTTAAAGCATCTTCATTAAATCTTTCTTCTGGGTCTCCCACCGCTCGAATAAGTTTGTTTTTTAAATCTTTCTGACCATTAAATAAATCAATAATTTTCAATTTCCCATCTTTGACTTGAATCGCCATGGCATTAATAGTAAAATCTCGACGCGCAAGATCATCTTCTAAAATTGTGGCGAATTTAATTTCATCAGGATGACGCTTATCTGAATATTTTCCTTCTAATCGAAATGGTGTTATTTCTACAACTTGCAAGGTTTCATCGTCGGAATTAGTAATAACCGAAACAGTCCCAAAATCATTTGCATAAAAGCTATTGGGAAATAACTTCTGAATCTCCTGCGGAGTGGCATTCGTAGTAATATCCCAATCTTTAGGTTTTTTCTTTAATAAAACATCACGCACACAACCGCCTACAAGATAAGCCTCGAACTTTTGAGGGGTTTTATTAAATTGCTCTAAAATATTTTTAATTTCAATAGGAATTTCCATTGGTTTTGTCATTTCCCGAGACGCTTCTAATTGGGGCGAAGCTAAATTAATCCGATTTTTAAGCCAAAAGTTTTTCTGATCATCTTTCATCTTTTTAATTTTAGCCAAAAAACTTTACTCTGTCAATTCTTTAAAAATTTGAATTTTCAAAGAAAAAATGATAAATTATTATCGCGCCCTCGTGGTGAAATGGATATCACGCCAGTCTTCGGAACTGGAATTGGGGGTTCGAATCCTCCCGGGGGCACGATCAAAAATTCGAAATCATCATCCTGAAAAATTTTTTATTGTTATCCTGTTTTCCCCTTGTCATCCCGAGGACGAAGTCCGAGTGATCCTACGGCTTTCAGCAATAATCAGCGCTTACTGCTGTGGATGGGATTCTCTCCTACCTGCCGGTTAGACGGAGCTGTGTCCAGAATGACAACAAAAAAGTGACCGAAATGACAACTTTCTAATGTGTTCTAATTATGCGCGGTCTTGCAAAAAATAAGAAATGTGGTAAGGTAAATTCGGTTATTTCAAAATTTTATATAAGGAGGCAGAATGTTTTTCTATAAGACATTTTATTGGTTGATTTATTCGTTGATGCGACCTCAGCTCAAAAAAGTAACAGGTTTAGAAAATGTGCCTAAAGATCGCGGATTTCTTATTGTGGCCAATCATCAAAATAATTATGACCCCTTAATTATTGCCGTGGCTCTTTATCCTTTTTTCCAACGCCATCTCAAACCAAAAAATCACAAGATCTATTTTATCGGTTCACCTCGTCTCAAAAATGAATTTTTTCGTCACCCTTTCATTAGTGCCCTACTCACTCTCGGAATGGATAGTATCGGCTATCTGCCGGCTGACCGCAGCAGCCTTAAACGCTCAGCGGAGTTAATCCAAAAAGGCAACGCTGTAGTTATTTTTCCCGAAGGCGGTCGCAATCCCAAAAAAGTATTAAAACGAGGCAGAAGAGGCGCTGCAGTTATTGCTCTTCTTAGCGGATGTTGTATTATCCCTATTGGCTCTTTTGGTCCCAGAACTTCGGGATTTAAAGAAGGGCTACTCGGTTTTTTCGCGAGTAAAAATCTTGTGATCGGCAAACCATTCCAGTTTCAATCTCAATCACAACGCGAAATCGACGCCAATCCTCAAATTCTTATCCAAGCCACTAATAAAATTATGGATAAAATTGCAGAGGTTGCTCAAAAAAATATCAACAGGCCCTAATTTAATGGGTCTGTTTTTTCTTGAAGAAAATAAAATTTTTAGGTAAGATAAAAAGAGTTTAAACTACAATTTGCCTGTTTAATTTTATAAATCCCCCATTTTTATTTTAAAACTTTGGATCTAAATATAAATCCGCCCATAGCTCAATCGGTAGAGCAGTTGCCTCTTAAGCAAACGGTTGCAGGTTCGAGTCCTGCTGGGCGGACTACAAAAAATAAACGCACGGAAACATCATAATAATTAAAAAATTCAACATCAAAAATCGGAAGGAAAAATAATGATAGCACATTAATAATTTTCAATGGGAGGTAAAAATGAAACTTCTAGCTTGTGATTTATGCCATTCGGTTGTGCCACTGACAAAACGTTTAAAAAGTTGCCGCTGCAAAAATATCAAGGGCAGATATCTTGATCAAAAAAATATCATTGTTTATGTCAGAGATAAAAGCAGCTGCAGAGTGCTTGGTCTTTCTAACGCTGTCCGCTATGGTTTTAGCAAAGAAGGGGCGGCTTGGATTATTAATTTTAATGATCCAACAATTAAAAAATTAATTGAGCTTTAATGTGACTCCAAAACAGAAAGAGCGAGTAATCGCTCTTTTATTCTATATCATTAATTTTCCCCGCCGTATTTAATTTAAAAAGAAGTAATCAAATAAAAAAGGTAAGTGGTCCATAATAGCTTTTGCTTTTTGAATTTTAAATTTTTTTTGATATAATTGTCTATATGGAAATTTTTAAATCTAAAATTAAAATCGCCATCTCAGGCGCTGCTGAAACAGGCCATTGTAGCGCTAACGCTATGGAGCTTTCGATGAAGCTGGGTGAAGAATTGGCTAAACATGACTGTATTGTCGTCACTGGTGCTACAACAGGTGCACCTTATTGGGTCGCCAAAGCAGCAAAACAAGCTGGAGGAATGGTTATTGGTTTGTCGCCGGCCATTTCTGAAAAAGAACATATTAATAAATACCACCTTCCTATCGATTATCATGATTTAATCATTTATACTGGCGCGGGGTATGCTGGCCGAAATCTCCTACTCACTCGTTCGGCAGATGCTGTTATTACTATTTGCGGACGTATAGGAACACTAAATGAATTTACCGTAGCTTTTGAAGAAAATAAATTAACAGGAGTTTTGGAAGGCACAGGTGGAATAGCCGATATGATTCGTCAAATTATTGATAAAGCATTTCGCGGTCCCGGCTCAGTTGTTTTTAACAGTGATCCAAAAGCTTTAATTGAAGAACTAATCGAAAATATTTTGGAAGAAAAAACAAATAATCAATAAGTACATTATATATAAGTACATTATATAAAAGGTCGATTTTAAAAAAACATTATGCCTAAAAAAGCAAACTCTCAAACCAAAGAAAAGAAAGAAAAGTTGATTGGCGTCGTTACTCATTATTTCGATAAAATCGGAGTAGCCGCCTTAAAATTAAAAGCACCTCTTTCAGTGGGTGATCGCGTTCTTTTCCGCAGTAATTTGGGTGATCTTTTTGAACAAGATATTACTTCTATTCAAATAGAGCATCAATCCGTTCAAAAAGCAAAAAAAGGCGATGAAGTGGGAATTAAAGTGGATCAAAAAGTACACGACGGCAACGAAGTTTATTTGGTCGAATAAAATAAAAACTTCCTTCAATAATGAATGATCTTATTATGTTAAGCCAATTACTACTCTCCTTATTTTTGGGGTCGTTAATTGGCTTAGAAAGACAATTGGCTCGAAAACCAGCTGGTTTTCGAACTTATTCTTTGGTTTCTTTAAGTGCGACTGTTTTCACTATTATTTCTGAAACATTGGCATTGCGATACGCCAATATACCAAATTTTTCTTTTGATCCTTCTCGCATCGCCTCTCAAATTATTGTCGGCATTGGTTTTATAGGCGCGGGCGTAATTATTTATCAAAAATCAAAAATTCGAGGCATTACAACAGCCGCCAGTTTGTGGGTCACAGCTGCTATTGGCATGGCTGTAGGATTTAAACTTTACACTCTCGCCATTCTTTCAACCTGCCTTGTCTTAATTGTTTTAATTGTTTTTTATTTCTTTATTGAAAACCGTCTAGAAAAAAAGGTGGCTAAAAAAGATGAGTTTATCTAAAAAACTTGCTAATTATTTTGCGGCTTCTACTATTTTAGCTGGCACCATTTTAGGTGCCGGTATGTTTAGTTTGCCCTTTGTTTTTATAAATGCAGGGTCTTTTTTATTTGTTATTTTTTTAATTTTAGTCACTGCAATTTGCACCGTCACTCATCTGGCTTATGGCGAATCTCTGCTCCGCACTGAAGGCGAACATCGTTTTATTGGTATGGCTGAAATCTATCTGGGACATTGGGCAAAAACATTAATTACTATTACCAGTTTTATCAGTATTGGCGGATGTCTTCTTGCTTATTTAATTTTAGGTGGCCAATTTCTCCAAAATTTTTCTCAGATTATACATTATCCTTTAAATCAAACTCAATCCGTTTTACTGTTTTGGGTTATTGGTTCATTGGGCGCACTGCCGGGAATAAAATTTATTGGCAAAGGAGAAACAATTAGTTTAATTTTAATTGTAATGCTCATTGCGGTTTTTTTTATTCTAGGCATTCCTCAATTAAATTTAGCACATGTGCCGTTAATCAATGCTTCTCAATTACTCCTGCCTTATGGAGTATTACTCTTTGCCCTATCAGGAGCCTCGGCTGTGCCTGAAATTTATTCCTATTTTCAAAAAAAATCACTTACTCCCAAAGATATTAATTTTAAAAAACCCATCGTCTGGGGCAGCGTTATCCCTGCTTTGCTTTATCTTATATTTTGTCTCGGCGCCATAGGTTTGTTGGGAGTCCAAAACATTGGCGTTGATCTTGTGCCTCAACTTATTAGCATTAATCCTCTTTTGGGCATTGCGACTGATTTATTGGGCATTTTATTAATTCTTACTTCATATTTTATTTTATCTTTAAATTTTAAAAATTCTCTCTTTTTTGATTTGCATATGAAACAATGGGTTGCCTGGCTGATCGCTATTTTTTTACCCCTCATTCTTTACCAATTAGGCGCCCATGATTTTATTAAAGTGATCGGTTTTTTGGGAGCGGTAGTTTTAGGAATTGAAAGTTTAATTACTTTTCTCATTCATAAAAAAGCCCAAACCAACGGTGCTACTCAGCCTCCTTTTGTCTTAAAAATTCCAAATGTTTTGAGATTTATATTAGTGGCTTTATTAATTCTCGGCGCAGCATTAGAAGTCTTAAGAACAATTGCTTAAATCGTTGTTCTAAAAGAAATTGCCTTTATTTTTAATTTTTAATAGATATAATTGAAATGTATGCCGGAAATTTTAAGAAAACCGCCTTCTCAAATTAAAATTCGCACTTTAGAAACCGATGTGGAAGATATGCGCAAAAGCGGTGGCGGTTTTATCAGCGGCAAAGTTCTCGGCCGCACCCCAGAAGAAATAAATCGAAGTATTCACAATGAAGGTAACAAGAACGCAGTAACATTCTTTCCCACCCAAACGGATACTTCTAATATCGCTCAGAAAAAAAATAAAGTACCCATCATCATTATCGCAACCATTGTTGGAATAGGCATTATAGTTGGATTAGTATTCTATATTAGTCACAAACCTCAAACATCACCGCCTATTGCCACGCCCTCTCTCACACCTCAATATTCATCTCTTTTGCGTAATTTTAACGGTGTTCAGGAATGGGTTTCGTTTGATTTAACTTTGAATGGATTTGAAGATATTTTAGTAAAGCAATTCTATACCATTTCCGAGCCTCAAAAAACCAAAGAATTGGTTTTTGTAAAAAACAACGGCTCGCTTGTAACAGCAAGTGAATTTTTTGATGTTCTTTTTGACCATTTTAAGGGCATTACAGCTGCCGAACGGCCACAATGGGAAAATAGATTTTCTTTTATTGTCTTTACTGACAACAGTGGTTCAAAATCAATCGCTTATGTCACAAAAATTGATACTGCAAAATCTAACCCGCTTGTACTGCCAAAATTAAAACAGGATTTTTCTAGAGCATTTGAAAACTATATTCTCAATAATACAGAGCTGTTAACTTATCAATATTTGCAAAATCCCGGCAAACCTAACTCTCCTTTTCTTCCACAAACAATCGGCCCTTTGAATGCTTCGGTACTAAAATTTTCAACTGGTGCGGAATTTTATTATGCTTTCTATGGTAATGAGTATTATTTTCTCGTAGCAACCAGCAAACAAGCCTTTGAAGAGCTGTTGAATCTTATTGTGGTAAGATAGAGTATGTTTTGCGCTTAGATTTTCCTTATGCACAAAATGTTGAAACGCTATAACTTAAATCAGAGTTAATATAAAGTAAAAATAAAAATTTTTTCTAAATTATTGATCGTCTTTTGTACAATAAAATTTGCCGAGGTGGCGGAATTGGCAGACGCGCTAGGCTTAGGACCTAGTCCCCTTTGGGGGTTGAGGGTTCGAGTCCCTCCCTCGGCACAAACGAATGAAATGAGTTTGAGCCGAGGAGCAAGCCAACTGCTTGGCTTGCGTGGGGACGAGAAGCGCGCAGCTATGGGCGACGAGCGAGTTGGCGAGGAGCCCAGCGAGCGGCGGGCTGCGAGCGCGAGAGCGGAAGCTCGAGCGACTTGTAGCCGAGTCCCACCCCGGGCACAAACGAATGAAAGCAGAAAGTCCAAAATCAAAATTCAAAAATGCAGCAAAGATGCGATAGAAATTTTTTAGAAAATTTCCATTGCATCAATCATTGTAATTCACTCGCGCTATTATTTATTATGGACTACTTGATCAATATTTAGAATTTTCATCGCAATTCACCTCAATTTATATTTTTATATTGACACTGGCTTTTCTCTATTTCTATGGTAAAATAAAGTTGTATGCCAGACATAATTCCTCAAACCAAGCCTGATAATAATCCCTATAATCAATCTGACTGGGACTTTATTCTTCAAAGAGATTTAATTAAAGAATCAGGATTAGACAAATTCGAATGGATCCAACTTTATTCCCCTAAATTCAGGCAATTAGTAGAAGAAAAATCAGAAATTATTAAAACCTTACGAGATGATCCCGAAAAACTTAAAGAACAATTTAAAAAATGGCTTTATGAACCAGAAAATCACAATGAAAACATTCATTAAGAATTAAAAAAATATGGCTCAAAAAACTATTTTCCAAAAAATCTATTTCGTCATTATTATTATCCTTGTTGTTTTGACTTTAATTATTGTCATTTATACCTTTGTAAATAAAAATAAAGAATCGGCCCTAGAAGAAGGTTTTGATGAATCACTAATCGCCTGTCAAATGAGCGGTGGTCAAATTGCCACTTCTTCTTGTTGTTTAAGCGCTACAGATTATCCCAATACCTGCCTTATTGGCGCTTGCGGTTGCGCTCCAGAAAATAGTCATGAAATAAAAATTTGTGATTGCGGAGTTGATAAGTGCTTCAATGGTAATGAATGTGTCAATCGATAATTTTGACAAAATTCGAGTTGCGAATAAAATACTAATATCATGGTGGCCTTAGTTCAGTGGCTAGAACGCCTCGTTGTGGCCGAGGAGGTCAAGGGTTCAAATCCCTTAGGCCACCCTAATAAAATTCAAATTATATAAATTCAAAAGATCAAAAATCTCGATTCAACCTCAATGGCTAGAGTTGTTGTTTTTTTATTTAAAAGCGCTAAAATAGAATTGGCAACTTAAAAACTTTATCGAAATTAAAAGGAGGGAACTGTGAAAAGAAAAATTATTTGGTTTTTGGTTTTAATGGGATGTTTTGGGATGATTTTTTTCGGAGTGAAAAAATTAAAAAACCCAGAGATTCCGAGCGCTGAGGTCAAAAGCGCTGTTCTTGCGGCTATTTCCCAAAAAATTGATTTAAAAAAATTAGATCCGGATATGAGACTGATCTGGATTGCAAAAGATGAAAAAGGCGAAAAAATTCAGCCAGTTTTAGTAAGAATTGGGATTACCGATGGAACGTACACGGAAATCAAAGAGGTCATTTTTGGAGAAATCAAAGAAGGAGAATTTGTTGTCACTGGTCGAGCAACAGCAGATCAAATTAACACTCGAACACCTGATATTAATCAAGTGTTTCGGTCATTAAGATAGAAAAGAAAGGAGGTGTGAAATGGTATATTTTTATAATTTAACTAATGGATTGGAAGTAAAGATAACGGATTTAAATCAGCATCCTCACCTAGTACGAATTCAATCATCACACGTGGAAAGCAAAGCCTGGGATCGTCTTTTTCAACAATTAAGCGATGAATTGCTTTTTTACCTGGCTATTGGTGAAAAATGTATTATTATTGACGGTTCGCCCAATCCAAATCATTCCCACATTTCGCGAATAGCAGTACCTGTTATCCAATACGTTTTAACCCGTCTTTGGCTCAAAGAAAAACTCGCTCCAGATATGATTGATGACGAATACCTTGAAAGAATCTATCGGTCTTTAACTCAAAGTACCAAAAGAAAATTAAAGTATTACAGAAAATTCTTAATTACCAATGAAGTAAAGCTGAATTGCTATGTCTTCCCTAACTGCAAAGACGGGAAATATGATTGGTTTAAAGAAAAAATAAAAGAAAGAATAAGAAAATAATTAACCTTAAAGGGTGGTCTTTAGACCACCCTTTTCTTGACAAAAAATTCAAAAAAGTTAATCTATAATCAGCAACTTAATTTCAAGGAGGAAAAATGAAAAAGTTGGCTTTAAAGTTTTCGAGATTTTTTAAGGGTTATTTTTCTCTTAGTGTTCTTCTTGAAGACGCTAAACAGAAAAAGGTGGAGAAGATATTCATTCAGCCCCGCATCTATATTGAAGAATTTCCCGGCTCAACCCTTTATGTTATCACTGGTCATGTAGAAGTTTTTGCTTCTGAATTGCCAAAAACTTACATCGACCTGTCGTTCCAGCAAATAGTTAAAAAGGGGGTCGAAGAAGCAGAAAAACTGGCCTATCGAGAATGTGAACAAGATCTGCAAGAAAGAACAGAAAAGATAAAAGAGATAATCGAAAAGGCAGGATTACAAACAGTAATAGGAAAAATAAAAACTCAATAAAAATATCTTAAAGACGAGCACTAGCTCGTCTTTTTTTCTTGCAATTTTTCAAAAATAGGATTATAATAAAAATGAATTTAATTTGTATTTAGTCAGTTAACTTTTAATTTCGCTCTAAAAAAATTGTGAAACAAAAATTTTTCCAATCGCATTTTTTGAAAGGCGAAATCCAATCATATGGAGACGCTTATTTTGATTTCTCTAATCACTTTGTTTTTAGGTATTATTATCGGATACTTCGTTCGTCAAGTTGTTGTTAGAAATCAAGTCAAATCCGCTGAGCAAAAAATAAAAGCCCAGATCGAAGACGCAAAAACTAGGGCTAAAGAAATTATTCTAGACGCCAAAGACAAAGCAGCGGCTATTTTAACTGAAGCCCAAAAAGAAGAAAGAGAAAGAAAAAAAGAATTATCGGCTTTTGAACAACGCTTAAATCGGCGCGAGGAATTACTTAATCAAAAACTTACCGAAACCGAAGCAAAAAATCATAATTTAGAAGAAAATATAAAGCGCGTCAAAGAAATAAAAGAAAAAGTTGAAGAACTGCGTTTAGAAACTAAAAAAGAGCTCGAACGAGTAGCGCGCCTTTCAACAGAGGAAGCAAAGAAAGAACTCTTTACTCAATTAGAAAAGACCCACCAACAAGAAATAGCCGATCTTTTAAAAAGACTGGAAAAAGAAAAAAGAGATGAAATAGAAAAAGAATCTTTTAAAATATTAGAAACAACTGTTCAGCGCTTATCGCGATCTGTAAGCAGTGAAATTACCACCTCTGTTTTTACTATTGATAATGAGGAATTAAAGGGGAAGATTATTGGTCGAGAAGGTAGAAATATTCGCGCTTTAGAACGCCTTACAGGCGTTGATATTATTATTGACGAAGCGCCCGACGCCATTACTCTTTCCTCTTTTGATCCTTTGCGTCGAGAATTAGCTAGAATATCTTTAGAAAAATTAATCAAAGACGGCCGTATTCAACCAGCTAAAATTGAAGAAAAGGTGGAAGAGGCTCAAAAAGAACTGAATGAAAAAATAAAAGAAGCAGGTGAAAATGCTGCTTTTGAATTAGGTATTTTGGATTTACCCAAAGAAATTATTTATCTTCTTGGAAGATTAAACTATCGAACAAGCTATGGCCAGAATGTGCTTCAGCATTCTATTGAAGCAGCCCACTTGGCCAAAATGATTGCCGCCGAATTGGGTGCTAATGTAGAAGTGGCTAAAAAAGGCGCTTTATTACACGACATTGGAAAAGCTATTGATCATGAGGTAGAAGGTACTCATGTGGAATTAGGCCGCAAAATTCTTAAAAAATATAACATTCCCGAAGAAATTATTAAAGCGATTGAACCTCACCATGAGGATTATCCTTTTGAAACGCCTGAATCATATATTGTAGCAGCCGCTGAAGCCATTTCGGCTAGTCGTCCAGGCGCCCGTCGCGATAGCTTAGAAAACTACCTGAAACGCTTGGAAAATCTAGAAAAAATCGCTCTTTCTTTTGACGGCGTTCAAAAAGCCTATGCTGTTCAAGCGGGTCGGGAATTGCGTATTTTTGTAATTCCAGAAAAAATTGACGATTATGGCGCTTTGAATTTGGCAAAGCAAGTTGCTACTAAAATTCATGATGAATTAAATTATCCAGGAGAAATTAAGGTTAATGTTATCCGAGAAACAAGAGCGGTTGAATATGCGCGCTAATTATCCACACCCCTATTTGGAAAGCTCATAAAATGTGCTATAATCTAATAAAGCTGAGTTATTCAAAGGTCGATTAATTATCAAAAAAAATGACAAAGGAAGGATTAGCGGAGACAATTTTGAGCAAATTCGAATTAGCCAGTAAAAAACAAGCTAAAGAAATTGTAGAAACCATTTTTGAAACCATCACCAAAACTTTAGCCAGAGGCGAAGAGGTCGCTATTAGCGGATTTGGTACTTTTCGCGCGGCTCGTCGAGCAGCTCGTGAAGGCATTAATCCTCGAACCGGCGAAAAAATACAAATTCCAGCTTCCATCAAGCCCAAATTCAGAGCCAGCAAGGCTTTAAAAGAAGCTATAAAATAAAGATTTTAAAGACTTTTCAAAAATTGTCCGGACGAATTCAAAAACCCCTTATTAATAAGGGGTTTTTGAATAACATCAAAAAACTAATCGCCATCCTTCTCCATTATTCCCTTTAATCGTTTTAATGCTCGATGCTGTATTACCCGTAAAGTTAAAGGGCTTTTATTCATAATTGCGGCTATTTCATCATAAGATAAATCGTCAACAAAACGCAAAAGCAGCAATTCTTTTTGTTCTGAAGGTAATTGATTAATAAACTCTACAACTCGACGAACCTCCTCCTGGATAGCAAATTGTTCGGCCAAATCTAAATCATCAACTATATCTAAAGCGTTTTCACTATCTAAGCTAAAATCTGGCTTTTTTTTGCGATAAAAATCTATAATTAAATTTCGGGCAATAGAATAAAGCCAACTACTAAAAGGATTCTTATAAAACTTAAATTGGGGCAGCGCTTCCCAAGCTTTTGTAAAAACTTGCTGGGTTAAATCTTCGGCTTCTTCTTTATTATTGGTTTTCAAATAAATATAACGATAAATGCGTTCAACAAAAAGCTCATAAATTTCGCCGAAAGATTCAGCGTTTCCATGTTGTGCTTGAGAAACTAATTTTCTTATCTTTTTTTTATTATCTTTTTTATTACTATTATCCATAGAAACCAAGCGTTTTCTTTATCATTATACATCATACATAATTATTGCGAAAATCAAAATTCTATGTTAGAATGGCTGATATGTCGACTACTTATCAACCCAAAAAAAAGAAAAGAGCGAAAACGCACGGCTTCCTGAAACGAATGAAAAAACCAGGAGGAAGAAATATCATAAAAAGGCGCCGCCAAAAGGGTCGTTCTCGTTTAGCAGTATAGATGAAATATCGCTCCCTTAAAAAAGAGAAAGATTTTCAACGAGTTTTTCAAAAAGGGAAAAAAATCAATTGTCCAGAGCTAACTCTTATTTTTTTACCACGACAGAATGATCCGATCAATTACGTAGCCATTATTACCAGCAAGGCCAATTTTCGTAAAGCCACTCAAAGAAACCTTATTAAAAGAAGGCTGAAAGCAATCCTTCGGCAAATTAATCTTGCAAAAAATGGATTAGACATCATCATTATTGCCAAAACACCTCTTTTAACTAAAAAATTTGAGGATCTAAAAATTGTCGTTGAATCAATCTTTCAAAAAGCAAAATTAAATGATATCGAATTTAAGCAGTAATCATTTGTTCATTTATGGGTAACCTTTTTCACATAATCCTTGTCCAGCCAATTTTAAATTTATTAATTTTGATCTACAACATTTTACCTTGGCCAGATATTGGATTAGCCACTATTATTCTAACGGTGATTATCCGTCTTATTTTGGCGCCTTTTTTTAATAAAAGCACCAAACAACAAATAATGATCAATCGACTGCAACCGGCTATTCAAAAAATTCAAAAAGAATACAAAGACGATAAAGAAAAATTAGCCAAAGCTCAGTTAGAATTGTATAAAAAAAACAAAGTCAATCCTTTTGGCAATTTAGCCATAACCCTAATTCAATTACCTATTATGTTAGCAGTTTATCGTGTCTTTTTATTAGGTTTCGGGCCAGAAATAATCCAAAACAATCTTTACTCTTTTATCAGTCAGCCCCAAACAATTAACACTCTATTTCTGGGTTTTATCAATTTGAACAAAGCAAATATTTTTATGGCTATTTTAGCAGCGGTTGTCCAATATCTATCTACCAAACTCACAATGTCTTCTCTAAAACAATCAAAACGACATCAAAAAGATCAAAGCCCTAACCAAAAAATGGCTAATGCTTTACAAAAACAGATGATCTTTTTAGGACCGGTGATGACTTTTATCATTCTTGTTGGTTTACCTTCAATTTTAGGCTTATATTGGATTGCAACTACTCTTTTTAGTATCGCTCAGCAATGGTATGTTTTAAAACATTTTCATTTTGAAGAAATTGAGTTAGAATAATATTTGTTTAAAATATAAATGTATGGAAGAAATTACTCAAATACTTAAGGACATTTTATCATTTCTTGATTTGGAAGACGTGAGTATTGATGTTATTGAAGCGGATGATAATTTGTCTATTAATATCAGAACCGAAAACGGTCGTTTTCTTATTGGGCCAGAAGGATCGTTTCTAAAAGATTTGGAATATCTGATAAGAACACTCGCCCAGAAACAAAATTATCCTAAGCGGATTAATCTTGATATCAATAATTATCGACGTGAAAGAGAACAATACCTCAAAAAAATCGCTAAAGATGCAGCGCGCAAAGTTATTGTTACCAAAAAACCCATTAAACTACCTCCGATGAATGCTTATGAAAGAAGAATTATCCATATGGAATTGGCCATCAATCCCAACGTCACTACGGAAAGTGTAGGAGAAGAACCCGATCGTTGTTTAGTCGTTAAACCTTATCCTTAGATTTAAGATGAGGATTGCTTTAGGAAATCAGCCAAAAATTGCCTCTTAAAGAGGCAATTTTTGGCTGAAAATAAAATACAAAGTAAATTTCTATTGAATAAACGGTTAGGGAGTGGGGCTAACTGAATTAGTAGTCGTTGAATATGGAGTCGGTGTTGTTGAGGATGCTGGTTGTTCTTCCATATTCGGTAGGCTTAAACTATAAAGGGTTCTGGTTTTATCATCAAAAAATAATAAGTATTTATCATCTGGGCTAATTTTAATATTTTCAACTTTAAAAATTGTATTATTCAATAATTTAGCTTCCATCGTTTCTAAATCAATTTCGTAAATCATCTCATCAAAAGAAACCGTACCAATATAATAAACATCAGGCCAAATGCTTCTAAAGGTAGGATTAACAAAGATGCTGCAATAAACTACCGGTTTACTTCCGGCAAAAACACATTTCTCCGGCAAAGTAACATTGGGAATTTCTGCCAAAACCATTCCATCGCTATTAATCAATTCTAATTTTGGCTTTTGCGTATTCGGTTCAACGCTAAAAAGCAAGCCATATTTGCCCTGTTTATCCCATTGAAGCATTAACCCATTGCCACTAACAAAAGGCGCAAAAACTTTATTTTTTACATCAAACGTTAAAATAGTTGATTCAGCTAATCCACTCGGTTTTTGCAAAATATAAACAGTATTAGTCGCTGGCCATAATAAATTAATATCGCTGGCTGCTTTAAAATTCATTAAAATTTTGCGATTGGCTAAATTTTTATCTAATTGAGCTAGATAACTTGATTCTTTAAAATTCTCCTGATAATAAAGCGGGCTATTAGAATAGTAGTAAATGAGGGTTTCGCCATCAGGTGACCAAGCAGCGCTTTGAATATAGGTATCTAAGTTTTTTATTTCTCCAGTTTTAATATCTAAAATACTATAAGCCGGTTTTGTCGCTCCTGTGGCCACATATTTAATTAAAACCTTCCCTTTAGCTGAAGGATCAACAGATAAAATATTAGAAAAATTAACTCCTAAATCCTTTTTTTCTTCCTTGATAGGAAATTCTGAATAATTAATTTCAAACAATCCTTCTTGAGTGAGGTATTGCAAAGACGAACTAGCGCTTGGCCAAAAAGCTAAAATATCTTTATTAATAAGCGCTCTTAAAATAGGTTGAGCAACACCGCCGGTTTCTACAGATTCTTGCTGCCCTGTTGGCGAAGGCAAAACACTTATGGTTGGCAAAATCCCTCCACCTTCAGGCGAAATGCCTTCCTCAATTTGCGTTTGCGGCTTAAGATAAAACCAGTAAAATGCCGCAGCAATAAGCGCAATAGCAATAATGATAATGATAGTGATAATAACGTTTTTTTTCATAATTGCTTATTTGTATTACTGACCACCGAACTTGCTTTGGCAATACGATCTACAAGCGCGAACACACATATCATATTTTGGCCTCCGTTCGTCTTTTTCATCAGGTATATCATGATCGCCATGTCCAATAAATACACCAAAATTATTGCGGCATATGTTACTCATGCATGATGATATGCATTCGTCAACTTTTGTCAATCCTTTGGTGGGTGATGGAGATGGAGAAAGTTCTGGAGACGGAATATTGGGCAAACTCATGCTTACAAGAGCTGGATTGATAGTATTAAGAATTAAAACCGAAGCAAAAAGAATAACTAAACCAATAATCGCATCTTTAATTTGACCTCGCGCTTCTTTCTGTTTGCTCGCATTGTCGCCACTCGTAGCATAAGTAATTCCGGCTATCACAATCATAATCAAAGCAGCCAAAACTCCCAAAACCAAAGCCAATCGATATAATCCAGACAAATAAGAGGCTGGAGTGGCACCACATCGAGGAATATATGGCAACTCAATTTCCATACACCCCCCTTGCCCCTCCTTAGGGCCCAGCAAAGACCAAGTAGAAGTAGAAGAGGTTGATTGAGCAAAAATTAACGCTGTGGGAACGGCTAAAAATGAAACGAACAGAAAAATAAAAGCTAAAGATTTTTTCATTTGATAAAATTAATATTAAGCGCCGACTCGGCTCTTAAAATCACATCTCTTTGATCCTCTACTGTTAATTTGATATTAGTTGAAAAGGGATTCTCTTCACCGATATTGGGCACCATAATGCTTTTTTCATTATCAAAATCAGCGATAGGGTAACCATTAACCGCCCAGCTATAATGAAGTTGATTTAAACCATAGCTGCCAAAAAAGAATGGCACCGCTTCTAATTCAACAAGATTTTCTGAGGTATTATACGAATTAAGAACAATGGACTTTTCGTTCACGGGCTTTAAATAAACGAGTGGTTTCACTAAATTAATCGTTGCAGTTTTGATAAATGGAGTTTCAGAAACAGTGGAAAAGACTCTCGCCGTTACTTCATAGTCTGCGCGTGTATAATCTTTGGCAATAAACCGCACTTCTTTTAATCCCACCCCTTGATTAATAAGCTCTTCATTTACAAACCATTGATAATTCCAGTTATCCGAATTTAAATAACTGCCTTTAGAATATATTAAAGGTTGAACAGAAACTTTGATCATCGCGAATTCTGCAGGCATGGCTTTTGCTTTATAAGTTAAAGGCGCCATCCCATCTGATTCCCATGTCAAATATAAAAAACTTTGAGGAGCTTTTTCAGCGGCCAAAACAAGATCCTTTGCAACAAAGATCAAACCGAACAAAAATATTATCAAAAGAAGTTTTTTATTTTTCATATTAACTTGATTTTTTAACACTTGCTTTTCCCATTGTTTCGGTTATTTTGCCTAACGCGGGATTTTTTTGCTTTACATACAGCCAAATCAAAACTGTTGTTTTTAATGGTAAAAAGTCAACAAAAGGTATCATTTCAATTAGCCCTGTTACAACCATATATTCACCGCGTGCCCCTTTAAGAAATAACCACAACCCTAATCCTCCAGCTGTCACAATATCCAAAACCCAGCTAATTAATGTCCCCACGCCACTCCAGCTAATAAAATCAGCGAGGTCAGCAATAATTGCAAAAGGCAGTGGAAAAATCAGCAATTCAATTAAAGAAATTTTAGACCTTGATTTCGTTTCTCCCTCACCCTCACCCCCTTCCTCATCTAGCAGTTCATCATCTATCATTTCATCTTGATTTAATTGTAAATTTTCCTTCTCATTCATATTATAAAATTTATTTAAACAAGAAGCAATTATTTTAGACTTTGATCAAACTCCTTTTTAGCTTTTTCGATTTCCATCATTTCCATTGGATTAGTTGTAATAATTTGATCTTCGGCGTAAGAAGCGATGATTTTGATAGCCACATGTTTTGAACCAGCAAAAAAGATGCCTTCTCCTACGTTTGATTCTAAAAGAAGTTGCTTTTCGGCTTCGGTTAAGTTAAACGTCTCGCCTACTACTTCAATAGAAGCAGGGGATTGTTTCAAAAGTAATTGTAAGGCTGAATTGGTAATAATTGGCTTTCCTTGTGGTGAACGAATAAAATCCTCCACATCTTGAGTAATGGTCGTCACACCCATAAAATATTTTCTGCATCTTTTTACTAAACCGAAAAGAAAGTCTGCACCCGCCGGATATTTCATCATCCACCACGCCTCATCAACCACCAAAATTCTTTTTTTCATCTGCGCGCGAATAATATTCCAAATAAAGTTTAAAACTATATACATCGCGATAGGCCTCAACTCGTCTTCTAAATCTCTAATTCCAAAAACGACTAAACGATTATTGATATCAATATTGGTAGGCTGATTTAAAAATCCAGCAAAAGTACCTCGCGTAAATTTATATAGTCTGTCGGCCAATTCTGCCCCTCCTTCCATATTCTCTAAAACCGATTGTAAATCTTCCATGAGAGGTGGCGTCAACTTAGAAAAA
>Ga0265297_10004911_pt1 | contig 21093 bp, 20 predicted proteins | sample Munlanlwell13791_FD_192502 | JGI IMG/M metagenome (GOLD analysis project Ga0265297, IMG submission 192502) | Leachate microbial communities from a municipal landfill in Southern Ontario, Canada - Leachate well 137-91 | ecosystem: Engineered > Solid waste > Landfill > Unclassified | place...
GCATGTGTGCAAGATCGTAGCCCAATTACTCAGTCCCTGCCTTCATGGCCTTCACGCCAAGCGAATTGCAGCGTTACAACGCTGCGTCGAGTCATTGCTGTTGGCGGCGTGCTGAGCTTGTCGTCGCTGGCCTGTTCGTTGAACAGCAATGCGCACTTCAAACACCGCCTCAAGAGCGTGGACAGGCTGCTGGGCAACCCTGCGCTGCACGCCGCGCGTATTGGGCTGTACGCTGCGCTGGCAAGGCAGTGGCTGAGCGGCATCAAGCAAGTGCTGGTTGTCGTGGACTGGTCAGATCTCACCACCGATCAACGCTGGCATCTGCTGCGCGCCAGTGTGGTGGTGGAGGGGCGCAGTCTGACCCTGTACGAGGAGGTCCATCCCCAGAAACGCTATGGCCATCCGACGGTGCATCACCTCTTTCTGTGCCGGCTGTCTCGCGTGCTGCCAGCGGGATGCCGCCCGATCGTGATGACCGATGGAGGCTTCCACGCCAGCTGGTTCAAGCTGGTGAGCAAACGGGGCTGGGCCTTCGTGGGCCGTTTACGCGGCCGCGATCTGGTGCGGCAAGGGGAAGGCGACTGGACATCGATCAAATCGCTGCACAGCTTGGCGTTACCGACCTCGCGGGACTTGGGGCGCTATCAGTATGTGCGCAGCAACCCGATCGATGTGCGGCTGGTACTCAGCCAGCGCCCTGCCCGTGGGCGGCACCGGATGAACATCTATGGTCGTCCGCGCACGGGCCGCAGCAGCGCCAAGAATGCCCTGAGCGCCAAAGAACCTTGGCTGCTGGCAACCTCCCTCGACCTTGACCACCTGGCACCCGACAGCGTGGTCAGTCTGTATGCACAGCGCATGCGCATCGAGCAGTCCTTCCGGGATACGAAGAACCTGCGTGTCGGCCAGGGCCTGGAGTCCGCTCGCTCACGATCCCGCGAACGCTGGCAGATGTTGCTGCTGATCGCTCATCTGGGCGCCTTCGTGCAACGCCTCATCGGCGAGGCGGCAAAGGCCAGCCAGTTGGAACTGAATTTCATGGCAACGCGCCGACAAACACGCGCAGAAATCTCGGTGATCACTCTGGGCAGACGCATCCTGAACGCCCCCGCTCAGTGGCTTCATCGTCTCCAGCCAGGGGCTTCAATTCACGCTATCAGGCTTCAGGCCGCTAATGCTTGCTGCTTCGGTAGGCCATGAAAATGCGGGGAAACCTCAGGGACAGACCACGATTTCAGCCTGTCAGCCCTGTTCCTTAGCCCAAGTATCCTTCAGCCCCACCGTCCGGTTGAACACCAGCTTCTCGCCCGGCTTGTGCTCGAAGCGATCGGCGCAGAAATAGCCCATGCGCTCGAACTGGTAGCGGGTTTCCGGAGCCGCGTCCTGCACCGCCGGCTCGACCCAGCCCTGCACCGTTTCCAGCGAGTCCGGGTTGAGGAATTCCAGGAAGTCGCGGTCCTTGTGGCCGTCCGGCTCGGGGTCGGTGAACAGGCGGTCGTATAGGCGGATTTCGGCCGCCAGCGCATGTTTGGCCGACAACCAGTGGATGACGCCCTTGACCTTGCGGCCGACCGGATTCTTACCCAGCGTCTCGTGATCGATGGAACAGCGCAGTTCGACCACCTTGCCGTCGGCGTCCTTGACCGCCTCGTCGCACTTGATGACATACGAGTAGCGCAGGCGCGCCTCGCCGCCTACGGTCAAACGCTGCCAGCCGGCGGGCGGGTTTTCGCTGAAGTCGTCCTGCTCGATCCAGATTTCCGGGCCGATGGGTACGTCGCGCTCGCCGAACTCGGGGTGATGGGGGTGGAAGCCGGCGGCGCGGCTGGCGGTGACGCCGTCCTGGTAGTTGGTCAGCACCACCTTGAGGGGCCTGACCACCGCCATCACGCGCGGCACCTTGGACTCGAGGTCGTCGCGGATGGCGCTTTCCAGCACCGCCATGTCGACGATGTTCTCGGATTTAGAGATGCCGATGCGGCGGGCGAATTCGCGGATGCCTTCCGGGGTATAGCCGCGCCGACGCATGCCGTGCACTGTGGGCATGCGGGGGTCGTCCCAGCCGTCGACGAATTTCTGCATCACCAACTGGTTCAGCTTGCGCTTGCTGGTGACGGTGTAGTGCAGTTCCAGGCGGGAGAACTCGATCTGTTGCGGATGGCTGGGCACCGGCAACTGGTCGAGCACCCAGTCGTAGAGCGGCCGATGGTCCTCGAACTCCAGGGTGCACAGCGAGTGGGTGATGCACTCCAGGGCATCCGATATGCAATGGGTGTAGTCATACATCGGGTAGATGCACCAGGCATCGCCGGTACGGATGTGATGCGAGCGCTTGATCCGGTAGATCACCGGATCGCGCAGGTTGATGTTGGGGCTGGCCATGTCGATCTTGGCCCGCAGGGTCTTGCTGCCGTCGGGGAACTCGCCGGCCTTCATGCGCCGGAACAGGTCCAGGCTCTCCTCGACCGAACGGTCGCGATACGGGCTATGACGGCCTTTCTCTGTCAAGGTGCCGCGGTAGGCGCGCATCTCCTCGGCCGTCAGGTCGCAGACGAAGGCCTTGCCCTGCCGGATCAGGTCCTCGGCATAGTCGTACAGGGCCTGGAAATAGTCCGACGCCCAGCGCACCGGCCCGTGCCACTGGAAACCCAGCCAGCGCACATCATCCTGGATCGCCAGGGCGTATTCCTCGGTCTCCTTCTCCGGATTGGTATCGTCGAAGCGCAGGTTGCAGGTGCCCTGGTAATCCTGGGCCAGGCCGAAGTTCAGGCAAATCGACTTGGCATGGCCGATATGCAGGTAGCCATTAGGCTCAGGTGGGAAGCGGGTCGCTACTGTCCGATGCTTGCCGGAGGCAAGATCGCCGTCGATGATGGTGCGGATGAAATGCGGGACGGGCGTGGTGTCGGGCATGATTATTTGATATAAAGGCAGGCGTTTGCTGGAAGTGAAAGACTCCCGAGCCACTTGAATTTTATTGCCGCGGAGTATCGTGGCAACACATTCGGAAAAGTATATCACCAATGAAAATCAGTCGATTTGCACTCATCTTCTGTTGCCTGCTGCCCGGCCTGGCATTTGCCGCAGCCACCCTGCCGGAAGCCTCGCTGCTGTTCAAGCAGGGACAAAACGCCAAGGCTCTGGACAAGGTAGAAGGTTATCTTGCCGGCAATTCCAAGGATCCCCAGGGGCGTTTCCTAAAAGGCCTCATCCTGGCCGAGTTGAATCGCACCCAGGATGCGATCAACACCTTCAGCGAATTGACCGACGACTACCCCGAATTGCCTGAGCCCTACAACAATCTGGCCGTGCTGTACGCCTCCCTGGGGCAGTATGAACGGGCGAAAGCCAGCCTGGAAAAGGCCATCCGCACCCATCCGAGCTATGCCACCGCGCATGAGAACCTAGGCGACATCTACGCCAAGATGGCCTCGGTTGCCTATGACAAGGCCCTGCAACTGGACAAGGGCAACACCTCGGCCCAGATGAAGCTCGCTCTGGTCAAGGACATCTTCACCCCGGCCAGTCTCGAAAAGGCCAAGCCGGCCAGCCGGCCCGGCACGGTCAAGACTGCGACGCTCAGCCAGGAAGCCTCGGTCACCCGTGACATGCACCCCGCTCCGCCGGTCAAAACCATCGACACAACGGCGCCCAGCACGGTTGCCCTGACCAAGACCGTCGAGGACTGGGCCGCTGCCTGGAGCCGTCGCGACGTGCCGGCCTACCTGTCCTATTACGCGGCCAATTTCGCCACTCCGGGCAAGATGAGCCGGGCGGCATGGGAAGACCAGCGCCATCAGCGGCTGACCAAGCCCGAGTACATCAAGGTCGAGGTTTCGGACCTGACGGTCAAGGGCAACGCCACCCAGGCGACGGTCAGTTTCAAGCAGCAATACGAGTCCAACTCGCTGAAAAGCACCGCCCGCAAGACGCTGACCCTGGAAAATCAGGCAGGAAGCTGGAAGATCACGTCTGAACGTTAACCCCTAGTGACTCCCCAGATGCGTTTCTCTCTGCCGGCAATCATCTGCCTGGTGTTCCTGACCACCAGTTGCGGCCAGAGCGAGGAGATCCGGATCGCTTCGGCCGACGTGAATCACTACAGCCCTTCGCTGGATCATCTGGTCGCCTCGACCATCGAGGACATCCGCGCCAGCCGGACCGACTCGGCCCTGGCCAATGTCGATCGTCTGATCGCCATGCGCCCCGACTTCAAACTGGCCTACCTGATCAAGGGCGATCTGCTGCAGGCCAAGGCGGGTTCACCGGCCTCGTTCGGGGGGGGGGCGAAAACGCCAAACCGGGCAGCACTCGACGATCTGAAGGACGAGGCCAAGGTCAGGCTGATGCGTTACCTGGACCAGCCCGATCCCGACAAGTTGCCCAAGCAGATACTGCAACTCTCCGCCAACCAGAAGTACGCCCTTCTGGCCGATGCCAGCCGGGCCCGGCTGTACATATTCGAAAACGTCAATGGCGAACCCCGATTGATCCGGGACTATTACGTTTCGGTTGGTCGCAACGGCGTCGATAAGCATACCGAAGGCGACAAGAAGACCCCCTCCGGGGTCTATAACGTGACGGCCGAAAAGCCCCGCCGTGAGTTGACGCCGTTCTACGGCGCCGGCGCCTTCCCGCTCGATTATCCCAACGAGTGGGACGCCAGCCAGGGCAAGAGCGGCCACGGCATCTGGCTGCACGGTGTCCCGCCCAATACCTATAGCCGCCCGCCCAAGGCCAGTGAAGGCTGCCTGGTCGTCGCCAACCCGGACTATCGGGAAATCGCCCGCTTCATACAGCCGAACGCCACCCCCATCGTCATCGCCGACCAGACCGAATGGCTCGACCGCACTGCCTGGCTGGCCACCCGGAAGGAAATCATGACGGCCATCGAGGCCTGGCAGTCCGATTGGCAACATCAGAATGCCGACCGTTTCCTGAGCCGCTACACCGACCGTTTCCTGAGCCGGGCAGGCCGCGCCTGGGCTGACAGCAAACGCAAGAATATCGTTCAGAAAAGCTGGATTCGGGTCGGTCTGTCCGAACTCAGCCTGTTTCTTTACCCCTCCGACGATCTTGCCGTGCTGAACTTCACCCAGACCTACGACAGTGACACGCACCGCGACGTGACCCGCAAGCGTCTTTATCTCAAGCTGGACAACCGCCAGTGGCGCATCGCCCTGGAAAAGAGCCTGGAAGCCGCGCCCAGCATTGCCAGCAACAACTGATTCTCTTTCCGACAGGACATTCACCATGGTCAAGCTGCACACCAACCAGGGCGTCATCACCCTGCAACTCGATGCCCAAAAGGCGCCCGACAGCGTCGCGAACTTCCTGCAATACGCCCGGGAAGGCCACTACGACGGCACCATCTTTCACCGCGTGATCGACGGCTTCATGATCCAGGGCGGCGGCTTCACACCGGACATGGAACAGAAACCGACCCGCCAGCCGGTCCAGAACGAAGCCCACAACGGCCTCAAAAACACGACCTACACCATAGCCATGGCGCGTACCCCGAACCCCCATTCGGCCACCAGCCAGTTCTTCATCAACGTCAGCGACAACGGCTTCCTCGACTATACCGAGCCCACCGCGCAAGGTTACGGCTACTGCGTATTCGGCAAGGTGGTCGACGGCATGGCCGTGGTCGACAGCATCAAGAAGGTCCGTACCGGCTCCCGCATGGGCCATCAGGACGTGCCGGTCGAGAACGTGGTGATCGAACGGGCGGAAGTGGTTGAAGGCTGATACGCCGCATAGCCTCTTTCTGTCCGACCTGCACCTGGCGCCGGAACAACCGGCGACAGTGGCATGTTTTCTCCACCTGATCGATGAAACGGGCCCGGTCGCCGAGGCGGTCTACCTGCTCGGCGACCTGTTCGAGGCCTGGCCGGGCGACGATTTCCTCGTTGCCGAATTTCCCGCCGGGATTGTCCAGGCGCTACGTCGCCTGAGCGACCGGGGCAGCCGACTGTTCCTGGTCCATGGCAACCGGGACTTCATGCTCGGCAGCGAATTCTGCCGGGCCACCGGCGCCACCTTGCTGCCGGATCCCAGCGTGATCGACCTGTACGGCCAGCCCACCCTGGTCCTGCATGGCGACAGCCTGTGCACCGACGACTTGGTCTACCAGCAATTCCGCCAGCAGGTCCGCAACCCGGCCTGGCAGCAGGCGGTCCTCACGAAACCCCTGGCCGAGCGCCTGGCCATCGCCCAGCAGATGCGGCTACAGAGCGAGTCGGACAAGGGCGGCAAGAGCAACCTGATCATGGACGTCAATGCCGAGGCCGTGGCCGAGGCCTTCCGGCAATCCGGCTGCCGGCGCATGATCCATGGCCACACCCACCGCCCCGCCCGGCACGACCTGAGCGTCGATGGCCAGGCCTGCGAACGCTGGGTACTGCCAGACTGGTACGACGGCAAGGGCGGCTACCTGCGCTGCGATGGCACCGGCTGCGCCTTGGTCGATTACTAGCGCAGCGCCAGCCCGCGCTCCAGGGGTCGATACTGGATCAGTGCCCCAAGCCGCGTGCCAGGTCGGCCTTCAGGTCGGCCACCGATTCCAGCCCCACCGCGATGCGGATCAGGCCGTCGCCGATGCCGGCAGCCGCCCGTTGTTCAGGCGACAGGCGGCCGTGGGTGGTGGTGGCGGGATGGGTGATGGTGGTGCGGGTATCGCCCAGGTTGGCGGTGATCGACATCAGCCGGGTCTGGTCGATCACCTTCCAGGCCGCATCCTTGCCGCCGGCCAGCTCGAAGGCAACGATGCCGCCGCCGGTGCTTTGCTGGCTCATGGCCAGGTCATGCTGGGGATGCGAGGGCAGCCCCGGGTAGAGCACCCGCTCGACCCCGGGCTGCACCTCCAGCCAGGTCGCCAGTTCCATGGCGTTGGCGGAATGGGCCTGCATCCGGATCGGCAGGGTCTCCATGCCCTTGAACAGGACCCAGGCATTGAACGCCGATAGGGTTGGGCCTGCCGTACGCAGGAAGGTGTAGACCCCTTCCAGCAATTCCTTGCCGCCCAGCACCGCCCCGCCCAGCACCCTGCCCTGACCGTCCAGGTATTTGGTGGCGGAGTGAATGACGATGTCGGCGCCCATCTCCAAAGGCCGCTGCAGGATCGGGGTGCAGAAGCAGTTGTCGACCGCCAGCCAGGCGCCGGCCTCATGGGCGATGGCGGCGATGGCGCGGATGTCGCTCACCTCGGTGAGCGGATTGGACGGCGACTCCAGGAAGAACAGCCTGGTCTCCGGCCGCGCGGCGCGACGCCATGCCTCCGGGTCGGTCGGCGAGACGAAGCTGGTCTCGACGCCGAACCGGCTCAGTATGTTGCTGAACAACTGCACCGTGGAACCGAAGATCGAGCGCGAGGCGACGACATGATCGCCGGCCTTCATCAGGCCCATCACGGTGGCCAGGATGGCGGCCATGCCGGAGGCAAAGGCGACGCAGCGTTCGGCCCCCTCCAGGGCGGCCAGGCGCTGCTCGAACATGGTCACCGAGGGGTTGGTGAAGCGGGCGTAGATATTGCCCGGCTCGGCCCCGGAGAAACGCGCCGCAGCCTCGGCGGCGCTGCCGAAGACGAAGCTGGAGGTCAGGAACATCGCCTCGGAGTGCTCCTGGTATTCGCTGCGCAGGGTACCGGCGCGCACCGCCAGGGTGGCGGGGTCGAATTCAGCCGTCATGCCGGTACCAGTCCCCGTGCCTGCAGCAGGTCAACCACGCGTCGCACCGATTCATCCAGATCCGTCAGCGAGGTATCGATGACCAGCTCGGGCTGCTCGGGTTCCTCATAGGGTGAAGAGATGCCGGTGAATTCCTTGATCAGACCCTGGCGCGCCTTGGCATACATGCCCTTGACGTCGCGCGCCTCGCACACCCCCAGCGGGCATTTGACGTACACCTCGATGAAATCGTCACCGACCAGCTGACGTACCCGGTCGCGATCGACGCGCAGCGGCGAGATGAAGGCCGTCAGGGCGATGACGCCGGCCTCGGTGAACAGCTTGGTCATCTCGCCTATGCGGCGGATATTCTCGGTCCGGTCCTCGATCGAGAAGCCCAGGTCGGCACACAGACCATGGCGGACGTTGTCGCCGTCGAAGACATAGGTCCGGCAGCCGGACTGATGCAAGGCCTCCTCGACCGCGTGGGCCAGGGTGGACTTGCCGGCGCCGGACAGGCCGGTGAACCAGACCACGCCCGAATGATGGCCGTTCATGATCTCACGCCGGGCACGGGTGACCGTGGCGTGGTGCCAGACCACGTAAGGTGAGGTTTCCGCCATGCTTATCCAGTCGCCAGATTGAGGTCCAGTTGCCGGGTCGGCAGCGACGAGGCCACCGGCACGGAGCCGTCGCGCATGCCTTCCAGCCTGGCCAGGTATTCTTCCGAGACATCGCCGGTGACATAGCAACCATCGAAGCAGGAAGAATCGAACTCGATGAGTTTCGGATTCACTTCCTGGACCGCCTTGATCAGGTCGGCCATATCCTGGTAGATGACCGCATCGGCCCCGATCTCCAGGGCGATCTCCTCGTCGGTGCGGTTATTCGCCAGCAGTTCGCGCCGGGTCGGCATATCGATGCCGTAGACATTGGGGAAACGCACCGGCGGACTCGCCGAGGCAAAATAGACCGCGCGGGCGCCGGAATCGCGCGCCATCTGGATGATCTCCCGGCTGGTGGTGCCGCGCACGATGGAATCGTCGACCAGCAACACATTCTTGCCGCGGAATTCCAGCGACATGGCATTGAGCTTCTGACGCACCGACTTCTTGCGCACCGACTGGCCCGGCATGATGAAGGTGCGGCCGATGTAGCGGTTCTTGATGAAGCCTTCCCGATAGGAAATGTTCAGCTTGTTGGCCAGTTGCAGCGCCGATGGCCGGCTGGTATCCGGGATCGGCACCACCACGTCGATCTGCAGATGGCCGTAGTCGCGCTTGATCTTCTCGGCCAGGTATTCGCCCATGCGCAGACGGGTTTCATAGACAGAGGCGCCGTCGATCACCGAATCCGGTCGGGCGAAATAGACGTATTCGAAGATGCAGGGGGTAAATTTCGTCTGCATCGTGCACGGTTGGTTATAGACATGGCCATCCAGGGTGATCAGCATGGCCTCGCCGGGAGCGACGTCGCCCTCGACGTGGAAACCGTTCGCCTCCAGGGCCACGCTCTCCGAGGCGACCATCCAGTCCTGGCCAGCCGAGGTCACCTGGGTGCCGAACGCCAGGGGACGGATGCCATGCGGATCGCGGAAGGCCAGCAGGCCGAAACCGGCGATCATGGCAACCACGGCATAGGCGCCCCGGCAGCGCCGATGCACGCCGGCCACGGCCGTGAAGACGTCGTCCACGGTCAGCCGGTGGCCGCGCACCGCGGCCTGGAGTTCGTGCGCCAGGACGTTCAGCAGCACTTCCGAATCGGAAGCAGTGTTGACGTGGCGCAGGTCCTCCATGAACAGGTCTTCCAGCAACTCCTCGGTATTGGTCAGGTTGCCGTTGTGGCCCAGCACGATGCCGAACGGCGAATTGACATAGAAAGGCTGCGCCTCGGCCGGGCTGGCGGCGGAACCGGCGGTGGGATAGCGGACATGGCCGATGCCGGCATTGCCGATCAGGTTGCGCATGTCGCGGGTGCGGAACACGTCGCGCACCATGCCCATGCCCTTGTGCATGTGGAACTTGCTGCCGTCGGCGGTGACGATGCCGGCGGCATCCTGGCCGCGATGTTGCAACAACTGGAGTCCGTCATAGAGCAACTGATTGACGGGTTGGCTGGAAACGACACCGATGATTCCGCACATGGCAGCACCTATGCAAAACGGATCAGGGCTGCCAGATCCTTCGGCAGCCAGGGAATGACTTTTAGAGCGACGATTTCCAGCGGGCCATGCACCAGCGAGGCCCGCCAGGCCTCGGAACGCGGCAGCGCGGTCAGCCCGGCCACCAGCGTCAGCAACACCAACAGCACGGCCGCTCGGACCACCCCGAACAGCATGCCCAGCATGCGGTCGAGACCGCCCAGGCCGGCCAGCTTCAACAGGCTCGCCAGCATGGCTGCCAGCAGATGGGCCAGGATCAGCACGCCGATGACGATCAGCACGATGGCCGCCGCCTGGCGCAGCCCCTCCTGGGCGATACCCGGGATCAAGCCCGCCAGGGCCGGCGAGAACGCCCGGGCCGCCAGAAAGGCGACGATCCAGGCCGCGAGCGAAAACGCCTCGCGCACGAAACCGCGCATCAGGCCCATGACGAGCGAGCCGGCCAGGACGGCCAGGGCGATCCAGTCGATGGCGGTCACCCTGGAAACCTCGGTTGAACAGGGATGCATCGCGCGTTCAGTGCGGCGCAGGGCCAGGCGCACCGACGAGGAATGGTCGTTCCATTCCGAGAAGGCACAACGCCGCCATGCGTTGCGATGGATGTGCGAGGCGCCCTGTAGCGGCCCACCCGGAGTGAGAACAGCATGCGAACCAATTCCGTCGACAGGGTCATGTAGCCATCCCCACCGAGAAGCGGTCGACCGAGGTATCCAGGGTCATGGCTCGACCAGCACATTATCCAGCCCCTTGGCCTTCAGCTTGGCCTGATAGGCGAGCGCCTTGTCGCGCTCGGGGACCGGCCCAACCCGAACCTTGTACTGGCTGCCGACCTGGGTGGACGAGGACTTGAATCCGGCCGCCTTGGCCTTGGCGATCATCTGTGCGGCATTGGCCTGACTGGAAAACACCCCAAGTTGCAGGAAATAGGCGCCGGCTGGCTTGTCCGTGGCGACCGGTTTGGCCTCGACTGGTTTGGCCTCGGGCCTGGGCTCTGGTTTGCTGGCCACTTTGTTCGCCGTAAGGGGCTTGGCCACGGGTTTGGCTTCCGGCTTGTCGACCGGCGCCACCTTCACTTCAGGTTTGGCTTCAGGCTTGTCGATCTCTTGCGGCTGGCTCTCAGGGGTCGTCTCCTCCAGAGCCGGCTCGGAACTGGTCACCACCGGGGCAGGCATGGCTGCCGGTTCAAATGGCGTCTTCTGATCGGGAATCCGGATATCGACCTTGTCGCCCAGGGGACGCGGTTCGGAGTCGAACACCATGGGCAGGACGACCACGGCCACCAGGGCCAGCGCCACCGCGCCGACCAGGCGGCGACGGGCCCGCCGTCGCAGGGCCAGTTCTTCCGCAGTAGGGGTTGTTTCAGCCATCTTGATTGTCCGGGATGAGCGCCATGACCTCGGCGACCGTATGGAAGGAACCAAAGGCTGCAATTGTATCAGCCGGCCCGGCCTCCTGACAGGCCGTGCACCAAGCCGTGCCGACGTCCGGACAAGCCGTATGAGGCAGGCCACGGGCGGCGAACAACTCGGCCAGCGCGGCGACCGGTCGGCCGCGCTGGCCGTCGAGCCCGGCCAGGAACCAGTGATCGATCACCCCGGCCAGATGTTCGATCACCCCGGCGGCGTCCTTGTCGGCCAGCATGGCGAACACCGCCAGACGACGTCCACCTCCCGGCAGAGCGGCCAAGCTGGCTGCCAGCGCCCGCGCGGCATGAGGGTTGTGGGCGACGTCGAGGATGCGCAGCGGGGTCACCCCGACCACCTGGAAACGCCCGGGTATCCTGGCCCGGGCCAGGCCGGAACGGAGCGCGGCCATGGTCGCCGGCAGGCGTTCGCGCAGGGCGTCCAGCGCTGCGATGGCTGCCGCGGCATTGCCGAACTGGTGTTCTCCCGGCATCCCGGGCAGCGGCAAGGCCGGATAGACACGCCCCTCGACCCGGCAAAGCCAGTCTGTTGCGCCGCGCTCGACCCGGAACTCATGGCCCAGCCTGAGCAGGTGGGTACCGATGTTCCGGGCATGGCGCAGCAGACTGGCCGGTGGTTCCGGATCGGCACAGATCGCCGGACGGCCCGGCCGGAAAATCCCCGCCTTCTCATGGCCGATCGATTCCCGGTCGCTGCCTAGGTAGTCCATGTGATCGAGATCGACCGGCGTCACCACGGCGCAATCGGCATCGAACAGGTTTACCGCGTCGAGTCGGCCGCCCAGGCCGACTTCCAGCACGGCGACATCGATCCCCTGGCGCTGGAACAGCCACATGGCCGCCAGGGTGGTATGTTCGAAATAGGTCATGGAAATGTCACCGCGAGCCGCTTCGACCGCGTCCAGGGCCTCGACGATGATGTCGTCGGTCAGCTCGCGCCCGGCCACACGGATCCGTTCGTTGAAACGCAGGATATGCGGCGAGGTATAGCGGCCGACCCGGTAGCCGGCTTCAATCAGCATAGCCTCCAGATAGGCACAGACCGAGCCCTTGCCGTTGGTGCCGGCAACCGTGACGATTGGAAATGCCGGCCGCACGCCCAGCCGTTGCCAGACCCGCCCTACCCGCTCAAGGCCGAGGTCGATGGCCTTGGCATGGCGCAACTCCAGGCTGGCCAGCCAGCCCGGCAATCCCGTGGGGGAAGTCCCCCCGGAGGTGCTCACGTCAGGCGGAGGGACGACGCATCAGTTGCGCCAGCAGATTGGCAACAGTGGCCCGCATTTCACGGCGATCGACGATAAGATCGACGGCGCCATGAGCGAGCAGGAACTCGGCGCGCTGGAAGCCTTCGGGCAGGGTCTCGCGTACCGTCTGCTCGATCACGCGCGGGCCGGCAAAACCGATCAAGGCCTTGGGTTCGGCGATGATCACGTCGCCCAGCATGGCGAAGCTGGCCGAGACGCCGCCCATGGTCGGGTCGGTCAGGATGGAAATAAACGGCAGGCGATGGGCGGAGAGCTGGGTCAAGGCCGCCGAGGTCTTGGCCATCTGCATCAGTGACAATAGGCCTTCCTGCATGCGCGCGCCACCGCTGGCCGAGAAGCAGACGAACGGGCAGCGGGCCTCCTGGGCCGCCTGCACGGCGCGACTGAACCGCTCACCCACCACCGAACCCATGGAACCGCCCATGAAACGGAACTCGAAGGCCGCCGCCACCACCTGCTGGCCGAGCACGCTGCCGGCCATGGCGACCAGGGCATCGGTCTCCGACACCGCCTGGGTGGCCTCGGTGATGCGGTCGACATAGCGCTTGCTGTCCTTGAACTTGAGGCTATCCATCGGCAGCACGTTGGCGCCGATCTCCAGCCGGCCTTCCTCGTCGAGGAAGTAGTTCAGGCGCTGGCGCGCGCCGATGCGGTTGTGGTGGCCGCATTTCGGGCACACATCGAGGTGTTTCTCCAGTTCGGCCCGGTACAGCACTTCCTCGCAGGAGGCGCATTTGCTCCACAGGCCTTCGGGCACCTGGTTCTTTTTCGTTGCAGCCTCGACACGGCGCTGAATCTTGGGGGGAATGATCTTCTGGAACCAGCTCATGGTCGTTTCCTTACTTGTCCAGGGCGGCGCGCACGCCGGCCACGAAATGTTTCACGTTATCCAACAGTGCATCAGGGGCAGCGTTCTCGATCTCCTGCACGATGCGGCTGCCGATCACCACGGCATCGGCCATGTCGGCGACCGCGCGCGCCGTTTCGGCATCGCGGATGCCGAAGCCGACCCCGATGGGCAGCTTGATGTGCTTGCGCAACTGCGGCAGTTTCTCCCCGATGGCCGACAGATCGAGGTTGCCGGCGCCCGTCACGCCCTTGAGCGAGACGTAATAGACATAACCGCGCGCCAGCTTGGCGACCTGCTCGATGCGCGCCTCGGTGGTGGTCGGCGCCAGCAGGAAGATGGGCGCGATGTCGTGGCGCTGCAGGTGCTCGAAGGCCGCATGGCTTTCCTCGGGCGGGAAGTCGACGGTCAGTACGCCATCGACGCCTACCTCGGCGCAGCGTTGCGAGAATGCCTCCCAGCCCATCGCCTCGATCGGGTTGCCATAGCCCATCAGCACCACCGGAGTGGTGCTGTCCTGGCGGCGAAACTCGGCCACCATGGCCAGGACGCCACGCAGGGACATGCCGTTTTTCAGGGCCCGCTCGGAGGCGCGCTGGATGGTCGGGCCGTCCGCCATCGGGTCGGAGAACGGCACGCCGAGTTCGAGCACGTCGGCACCGGCCGCCACCAGGGTGTGCATCAGCGGCACCGTCTGCACCAGCGACGGGTCGCCGGCGGTGATGAACGGGATCAGGGCCTTGCGCTGTTTCTGCTTCAGCGCGTCGAAGGTCGCGTCGATACGGTTCATAGGGTGATCCCCTTGATGCGCGCCACCGTGTTCATGTCCTTGTCGCCGCGGCCGGACAGGTTGACCAGCAGCACCTTGTCCTTGGCCATGGTAGGGGCGATCTTCATCGCATGAGCCAGGGCATGGCTGGATTCCAGGGCCGGGATGATGCCCTCGAAACGGCACAGGGCGTCGAACGCTGCCAGCGCCTCGTCGTCGTCGATGGCGACATACTGCGCGCGTCCCATGTCCTTGAGCAGGCAATGCTCGGGACCGACGCCGGGGTAGTCCAGCCCGGCTGAGATGGAATGGGTCTCGATGATCTGGCCGTTCTCGTCCTGGATCAGATAGACCTTGTTGCCGTGCAGTACGCCGACCTTGGCGTCTGCGGTGAGCGGCGCGGCGTGTGCGCCGGAAGCGATGCCGTGGCCGCCCGCCTCGACGCCGATGATCGCCACGCCCGCTTCCTCGATATAGGGGTGGAACAGGCCGATGGCATTGGAGCCGCCGCCGACGCAGGCGATCACCGCGTCCGGCTGGCGCCCGATCATCTCCGGCATCTGCACCCTGGCCTCGTTGCCGATGACGCACTGGAAATCGCGCACCATCATCGGATACGGATGCGGCCCGGCCGCGGTGCCGAAGATGTAGAAGGTCGACTCGACGTTGGTGACCCAGTCGCGGATCGCCTCGTTGCAGGCGTCCTTGAGGGTCCTGGAGCCGCTCTCGACCGGCACCACGGTCGCGCCCAGCAGCTTCATGCGGAACACGTTGGGGGCCTGGCGCTGGATGTCCTCGGCGCCCATGTAGACGATGCACTCCATGCCGAAGCGCGCCGCCACGGTAGCGGTGGCGACGCCGTGCATGCCGGCGCCGGTCTCGGCGATCACGCGTTTCTTGCCCATGCGCCGGGCCAGCAGGGCCTGGCCGATGGCGTTGTTGATCTTGTGCGCGCCGGTATGGTTGAGGTCCTCGCGCTTGAGGTAGATCTGCGCGCCGCCCAGCTCGTCGGACAGGCGCCTGGCGTGATAGATCGGGCTGGGCCGGCCGACATAGTGCTTCAGTTCATAGGCGAACTCGGCCTTGAATTCCGGATCGTCGCGGAAGCGCAGGTACTGCTGGCGCAGCTCCTCCACCGCCGGGATCAGGGTCTCGGCCATGTAGATGCCGCCGTACGGGCCGAAATGGCCGCCGTTATCGGGATAACTGTAAGTCAACGTTCATAACCTCATTGATGAATGCGGCGACCTTCGCCGCATCCTTGATGCCCTTGGCCGATTCCACGCCCGAGGACACGTCCACGGCCCATGGCCGCACCCGACGCACCGCCTCGGCGACGTTGCCGGCCTCCAGGCCGCCGGCCAGCACCACCGGCAGCGGCAACCCGGCGGGGATGAGCGACCAGTCGAAACGGTGACCGGTGCCGCCATGGGCAACGGGGGTATAGGCATCCAGCAACAGACCGGCCGCATCGGCGAAATCGGACGCGCATTGTAGCAAATCCGTCTCCGGCCGGACCCGTATCGCCTTCAGATAAGGCACCTGAAAGGCGCGGCAAAAAGCCGGCGCTTCCTCGCCGTGGAACTGCAGCAGGCTCGGGCGCAGGTCGCGCACCACCGCCGCCACCTCGGCCGGGTCCGGGTTGACGAACAGGGCGACCGTGACAACGAAGGGCGGCAAGGCGCGGCCGATCTCGGCCGCACGCGCGAGATCGACCCGGCGCGGGCTCTTCTCGGCGAACACCAGGCCGATCGCGTCGGCGCCCAGGCGCGCCGCGGCCAGGCCGTCCTCGGCCCGGGTGATGCCGCAAATCTTGATTCGGGTTCTCATGGCTCGATATTCAGCAACGGCACACGGCCGTCAAACTCAGGCAGATTCCATTGCGCATCGTACCGCACGTCGACCAGATAAAGCCCGTCCGGCGCGTAGGTCGCCGCCGCCTGACGGCGGTCACGGCCGGCCAACAACTCGCCCAGCCAGGCCGGCGGCCGCCGGCCCAGGCCGATCCAGACCAGGGCGCCGACCATGTTGCGGACCTGATGATGCAGGAAGGCGTTGCCGCGGAAATCGAACACCACGTAATGGCCATGCTGCGCCACACGGACCTGGCGCAGTTCGCGCACCGGCGTCCTGGCCTGGCACTGCGCAGCACGGAAGGCGGAGAAATCATGGCTACCGAGCAGATGCGTTGCCGCCTCCGCCATGGCCGCCACGTCCAGTGGGGCATGCTGCCAGCCCACCCGGCCGGCCATGAGCGCCGGCCGCACCGGGTGGTTGAGCAGGACATAGCGATAGGCCCGTTCGCGGGCTCCGAAGCGGGCATGGAACTCCTCCCCAACCGGCTGCGCCCACAACACCGACACCCCGGCCGGCAGCAGGGCGTTGACGCCGCGCACCCAGGCGCTCACGGGGCGATCATGCTCGGCATCGAAGTGGACCACCTGCGCGGCGGCATGGACGCCAGCATCGGTGCGTCCGGCCACCACAGTGGCGACCGGACCGCTGTGCACCTCGGCCAGGGCGCGCTCCAGGTGATCCTGCACGGCACAAGCGCCGGGCTGGGTCTGCCAGCCGCAGAAGCCGGAGCCGTCGTATTCCAGGCCGAGCGCTATGCGAGCCATACGCCGATCAGGGCCATCAGTCCGGCGAGCAGCAGCAGGCTATCCCGGGCCCGCCAGGGTTCTTGCCTCAGGGTGAAGGCAGCCGGCCCGGCCTCCTTGGCCGGTAATCCTTTCAGCATTTCGGTCAGATCCTTCAAGCGCAGCGAATTCGACTCCATGGCCTGCAAGGGCCGGCCCACCCTGACGGTGGTGCGTTCGGCGGGAAAGCCCAGCCAGCGCAGGCCGCTGAACAGGCTGTGCAGGCCGGACATCATGCGCTGTGCGCCCATGCCGACCACCAGGACATCGAGCAGCCATAGCAACAGCAACAGTCGCAGCATCTGCATGCCGCCCGCCTGCACCCCGGGTAGCGACGGCGACCAATCGCGCAGGACCGGCCAGATCGCCGGCCCGGGCAGGCTATAGGCATAACCCAGGCCCAGCAACAGGAACAGCCAGCGCGCACGCCAGGTCAGCCGCAGCATGGCGTCCAGCCTGGTGCTGAAAGCCAGCGGCAGGCACATTGCCGTAGCGGCCAGGGCAAAAAAATTCAGCCCCGGCAAGGCCAGGGCTGAAAGCAGGTAAAGCTGGATACGCAGCGCAGGGTGCAATTCAACCGCTCAGAGGCTGGCGATCATGCTTTCGGCTTCCTGCTTCTGCTGTGCACTGCCCTCCTTGAGCACCTCGTCGAGGATCTCGTGGGCACCTTCCTTGTCGCCCATCTCCAGGTAGGCACGCGCCAGATCCAGCTTGGTGTTCACCTCTTCGAGCAGATCGGGATCGATTTCGGAATCGGAAACCGGCTCCGTTTCGACCGGTTTCGCGACGATCTCTTCAGGGTTGTCCAAGTCCAGGTCTATGCCGCTGAAGTCCAGGTCAGGCAGTTTTCCCGTCGCGGGCATCATCACCGTCTCGTCGGACGACGGCGGCTCGGGGGTCAGTTCAACCAGGCCCATCTCCTCGGGCAACTCGAACGACGGCTCCAACTCGACGGCGGCATCGGGGGCAGCCATCTGATCCTCATCCAAGGGGCCAAGGTCGAGTTCAACGGGCTCACCGAATGAGGGATATTCCTTGCCGGCTTCGCTTGCGCTTTCATCCACCTTCGACAAGACAGGGGGTACCTCCTCGAAATTCAGGTCGTCCAACTGGAGCTCGGTTTCGTGCTTTTCAGCTGCAGTCTCGGGCTCTGCGACATCCGGTCCGCGCTGCTCCAACTGGTCGAGTTGAAATTTCTCCGACGATTCGGCAGCCGGCTCGCTCGGCTCGGGTGCAGGCTCCGGCAGTTCCTCGGCCAGGTCAGGCATCTCCGGTTCGGTAACCGGGGCCTCAGGGAGGGAGGGCACTTCGCCGAAGACGCGATAAAGCGGATTCGAGGGATCGATCTTGCGTCCCATCTCGGTCGCCTTGTGCCAAATCGGGCTGGATGGGTCGCCCAGGCTGGCATACAACTCGCTGGCCTGGGTCTCGAAGGTGGCCTTGTCCTGGCGGGCCGCGTAGATCTCCAGCAATTTAAGGCTGATCTCGTGGCGATTCGGATCCTTGGCCAGGGCTTCCTTGAGGATCTCCTCGGCCTGGGCATCACGGCCATACGCCATGTATACCTCGGCCTCGGCGATGGGATCGACCTCGTGGGTGTCAATAGAACCCAAGCCGAGTCGGCTGAAGTCGGTGGCCACGCCGGATTGGGTGGCCGTGCCGCGCTGGCTGGTCGCCCCGCTGTCGGTCTTGAAAATGGAGGTCTTGAACGGATCCCCTCCGGTCATCACGCTTTGTTCAAAATCGGAAAGGCCCTTGCGCCGACGACTGCCCGCCATGAATATCCAGAGCAATCCGCCCAAGACGAGCGCCGCCAGTATGCCGCCGATATAGAGCGGTGTAGCGAGCAATGAGGCAAAGAAACCCGGCTCTTCGACCGGAACCTCGACCGGCGTCTTGATCTTCGGCGGCTTCGGCTCGGCTGCAGCAACCGCTTCAGGTTTCGCCGCCGTCTCATCGCCCGGGGCCTTGGCGTCTTCCCTGGCCTTGAGTTCCAGCAACCGCTGCAGATCCTGCACGGTTTGCTCAAGTTTGCTGACCCTGTCCTGAGAATCCTGCAGGGCGCGGGTCTTGGCCGCCACCTCTTCTTCCAGGTTCTGTACCCGCTGTGCCGCGTTGGCGTTGGCAGGTTCACCCTTGGACAACTTCAGCACATCCTTGGGAGTGGCCACCGCGGCCGGCTTACCCTGTGGCTGTGCTTCGACGATCTTGCCTTTTCCGGGCTGTTCCGTGCCGGATTCCGCGACGGAGCGGGCTGCCTGGCTGGCCACGCGATTCCGGATCTCATGCCAGGCAGCCGCATGTTCGCTCAACAGTTGGCGTGCCTGATGCGGACTGAACATGAGCATGACCGAGTCACGATCAGGTACTTTCAGCAGTTGCCCCTGTTTGAGCAGATTCACATTGTTCCGGGCAAAGGCATCCTTGTTGGTCTGGTAGAGACTGGCGACCATCATTTCCAGAGTGACGTCGGGCGGCAGGACCTTCCTTGCGATACCGCGCAGGGTTTCGCCCGACTTGACCGGACCATAGGTGGCACGCGCCGGTGCCACAGGCTTCGCGGCCGGCTTGGCCTGCACAGGGACAGACGGGGCTTGGGCCTGGGCCGGCGTCATGGCGCGGGCGGCAGGCTCGCTTGTGGCAGCCATTGCCGGGGCGGGTTTCGGCATCTCGGTCGCCATCTTCTGATCCCGCACCGGGTCGAGCAGTATGGTGTATTCACGCAGGATGCGGCCCGAACTCCAGTTCAGCTCGATCAGCAGATCGACGAAGGGGTCACTCACCGGATTGGCTGATGAAATCTTCACTACAGGCTGGCCGTTGGCGCGTTTCTCGATCGTCAGTTGCAGATCGGAGACGACCATCGAACGTTCCATCCTGGCCTTGCGAAAGGCCTCCGCATTGGCCAGTTTCGCCTCGACGTTGGCGATGTCGTCAGCTTGGACCGACAACAACTCGATTTCGGCCCGCAGCGGTTGACCCAAAGCGGACATCACGGACATCTTGCCCAAACCGGCTGCCGTCGCCCCACCCGACAAAAGCAGCAAGGAAGCCAGCAGGCCACTGATTCTTATAGAACTTTTCACCATTATTCCCCTGTCCCGTAGCATCCATGCCTGAGCACATTGCCGCGTTGATTTCCATGGTTACTCATACATTTAGGCAGATTTCCTGATACTGAATTTACGTTAGCACCGAACCCGCTTATTTTTCAATCAAATTTTCCAGGCAATCCATGATCCGCGTGGCTTCCAGACGAATCAAGTCAATGACCAGCCACATTGCGAAATCCCGGCCAGGATCGGCACCCGGCCGGAAACGGCTGACAAAGACGGTATCACTGTCCTGGGCATCCGTCCCTGGCGTCGCGACGCCACCCGGCAACGCGGTATCCATTACGGTGATGCCATCATGTCTGGCGAGCCGCTTGCGCAACTGCTCGATATCGACACGCTCGCGTGCGCTGGCGTGCACGCTCACGGCGGCACCGTAAAACAGCGGTGCCCACACGGCCGTGACCGAAACGGGCAGATCGGGGCACCCCAGCATGGCCTTGATTTCAGTGGCGACATCCTGCTCCAGACGACTGGAGCCGTCTGCTTGCATGGAGCCAACCTGGGGAATCAGGTTGAAGGCGATCTGCAAGGGAAAGACCTCCGGCGCGATGCTCTCCATCGAGAACAGGGCACGGGTTTGCGCGGCCAGTTCCGCCACACCGGCCTCGCCCGCCGCCGCCACCGGCAGCGTGGCCACCACGGCAAGGGATTCCAGAGGCGTATCCCGCAGGATCGGCGCCAGGACGCGATGCAATGCAATCGACACGGCACCTTCTAGGGCGATCCGCGCGCTAGCGCCATCGCCCTGGCCGAAGCCGATCACCCGGCAGCCGGCCTTTTCGGCGCTGGCTTCGAGCCGGCTGGCGGCGATCGAGCGGGTCGCATTGACCAGGATATCGGCCCGCGTCCAGTCGAATCCCGACACTTCCAGCAGAGGCATCTCCTCGCCGCGTACCGTGACGCAACCTTCCGACTCGGACAGTGTGAGCGGAAACACCTTGCCGACCTCGATGTCCCGCTCCGACACCAGGCGCAGGGCCGCCTCGCCCACCGGATCGTCCGCGCCCAGGAAGGCGACATTCAGTCGTTTGGTCACCGGGGTCAGGCTTCCAGCAGGATGCGCAGCATCCGGCGCAGCGGCTCGGCGGCACCCCACAGGAGCTGGTCGCCGACCGTGAAGGCGGTCAGGTACTGCGGGCCCATGTTGAGCTTGCGCATGCGGCCGACCGGCACCGTCAGCGTGCCGGTGACGGCGGCCGGGGTCAG
>Ga0265297_10004912_pt1 | contig 21090 bp, 16 predicted proteins | sample Munlanlwell13791_FD_192502 | JGI IMG/M metagenome (GOLD analysis project Ga0265297, IMG submission 192502) | Leachate microbial communities from a municipal landfill in Southern Ontario, Canada - Leachate well 137-91 | ecosystem: Engineered > Solid waste > Landfill > Unclassified | place...
TACTATCACACCGCCCACGACGATCCGGACCGGCTCGATTACCCCCGGATGGCCCGGGTGGTGGCGGGGCTGCAGGCCGTGGTGGCCGACCTGGCCAACCCGGCCGCGGCGCCCGTAAAAAAGCAGCTCTAGCCTGGATTATTCATAACTTTGAACAGAAGACCGCAAAGCACGCACTTACGCACAACCCTTCGCGCCAAAAACGCCCAGCAACAGGAGGAAAACCCAGAATGAAGACCCCCATGAATCACCCCCGTCAAAGGTGGCTCGCGATGGCCGTGGGGCTGTTTTTCGTCATGTGCCATGCACCGGCGGCAACAGCCGGCACAGCCGACACTCACGGAGTCTATCGCTTGATCTCCGTCGACGGGAAGCCGGTGCCGGCACGCGTGTCGCACGACGGAACAACATTAGAGGTGCGTTCAGGCACCTTCACGATCAAGGCCGACGGCACGTGCGGCAGCAGGATCATCATGGTTCCGCCATCTGGAATGGAGGTCATACGAGAGGTGAGCGCCACCTACGTCCAGGACGGTCCGAAACTGACCATGCGGTGGAAGGGAGCAGGAAAAACCATCGGAACAATCACGGGCGACACCTTCACCATGAACAACCACGGCATGGTGTTTGTCTACCGGAAGTAGAATGACAATGCACAACGAAAAATCATCCGTTCTCCAACAACCTACCACGCTCGTCCCCGCCGTCCGCGGGGTGGGCCGCGCCCACGCCATCGTACTGGCCATTCTGCTGGGGCTGTTCACCCTGGTGTATTTCCTGCTCGCCCGGGCCGGGCACGCCGACTCCGTCGTGCTGCCCGCGCTGGGGGCCCTGGCCGGGCCGCTGGCCGGCGCCCTGGCCCGCAACTGCCAAAATTGCTGCCTGCGTGTTTCCCTGCAACTCATGGCGTGGTGCGCCCCGATCCTGCTGGCGGCCATTGCCTTTCAATTTCTCCGCCTGCCCGGCACAGCCTGGCTCAAGGCCGTGCGCCTCGGCGTGTGGGGGGCCGGCTGGCTGGCCTGGTTCCTGGGCGGCATCCTCGCCTTCGGGCATGCCTTGACCTGACGGGGGCGCGAGGCATGGACGGAACACGAAACTACGGAAGAACGGAAAGACGGGAGAACGGAAAGAGAATCCGCTTTTCCCTCCGTGCCGCTGTACCTCCGTGAGAGAATGCTTGTCATTCCGCGTCACGGTACAGTCTTTATAACCTAACAGCCTACAGCCTGCAGCCTAACAGCCTTCATCCCTTTGCCAGCCCGGCGTACTTGCGGGCCGTGCGCCGGTCGAGGCCGGAGAGCCGGGCGACCACCCCGTAATTGCCGTGCCGCCGGTAGAGCAGCGCGCAGTAGGCCGCGAGCAGGTCCTGGGCGGCCGGCGGCTGTGCCAGCAGGGCCGCCTCTTGGAACCAGCCCGCCGGACCGCCGGCGGTAAGGCCGGCCGGGGCCGCCGGTTCGTAGCGCCCGGCCACCAGAATGCGGCGGACGGCCTGTTCCAGCTCGCGCACATTGCCTGGCCAGGCATAGTCCGGGCCCGGGCTCCGCTTCAGGGAGGCAACCACGCCGCGCACCAGCTCCGGCGACGGCTGGCCAAGAATATTGGCGACCGTCACCCCGAGAATGTCCGCCAGTTCCCCCGCATCCTCCCGCAGCCGCTGGCGGAGCGGCGGCACGGTGATCACGTCGGAACAGAGGCGGTAATAGAAATCGGCCCGGAATTTGCCGCCGGCCAGCAGCCCGCCGAGGTCGCGGTTGGTGGCGGCAATCACCCGGCCGCGGAAGCGCCGGACTTCATGGCTGCCCACCGGTGAGAAGGTGCGCTCCTGCAATACCTTCAGCAACTTGAGTTGCACCGGCGGGGCGGCGTCGCCGATCTCGTCCAGAAAGATCGCGCCGTGCGGGCTGCACCGGCTGAAAATCCCCTCGTGATGCTCCACCGCGCCGGTGAACGCCCCCTTGCAATGGCCGAACAATTCGGACTCGATCAGGTTTTCGGGGAACTGCGACAGGTTGATGGCGATGAAGTTGCGGCAGAAGCTCTCCGCGAAGCAGCCGGTCTTCGCCGCGTAGGGAATGAAGGCCGAACGGCCGAGGGCGGCGGCGGCGGCGCCCTTGCCGGTGCCGGTCTCCCCGAGCAGCAGGGTGGAAAAATCTTCCATCCGGTCCCACAGCCGGCCGGCATAGGCCAGCAGGTCGTGGGTGAACAGGTTGGTCCACAAGCGCATGCGGAGTCCGCGCATGCCGGGACTGCGGCCGGGCAGCTGGTGCCGGATGAAGTAAAAGGCCCGCCGGAGCTGGTAAAAGACGGCCAGAGAACGTTCCGCCTCGGCGGCGGCAAAGCCGCGGCGGACCAGCAGTCCGAGGGCCTCGCGGGCAAACGGCACGGGACAGGGCGCGTCGCCGGCCGCGAGCTGCCGGCGGATGAGCCCGTCAAAGGCGGCAAGAAAGCGGTGGAAGACGTCGAACAGCAGGAACTGGCGCACCGCCTCGCCGTCGGCGCCGGAAAAGCGGTGGAAATCGGCGCGCCCCTCCCGTTCCATGCGGTCGGCGTGGGCGTTGACGCGCCGGATCACTTCGCCGATCGCCTCCGGGCCGGCGGCGGCGGCCGGCAGTCCGGCCAGCACGGCATCCAGCTCCAGCCGTTCCTCGCTGAAGGGGTTGGCCGCCACAGCGGCGCGCACCGCCGCGAAAAAGCGCCGCTCATCCGCCGTCAACCGCTGCCGTCCGCCGCTGGCCATGCCGCGTTTCTCCTTGACCGTAATCATGGCATGAAATGTACATGGTTCCGGCATTTTTTGCTTGGCCGGTTCCGCATCCCGCATAACAAGCACCACCGCCGGCATTGAACGTGGCGCAGGCATTCTTGCCTGCGATTGAAGCTCGGCCGGGCATTCCTGCCCGGTCTCGGCGGTATGGGTTTTGCCAATTTTAAGTTGTTTTTTAAGGGTGAGTTACGCCAATAGTTGGGCGCGGGCAGGAATGACCGCCCCTGGAGGTTGGCATAACTCAACGGGGGCGGTTTTCCCGTCCCAGCGGGACGGGGCGGGAATAGGCAGGGGCTTCAGCCCCTGTTTTGCCCGCCCCCCATTGCGCGTGCCGTCAGGTACGCGGCGAATCGCGGCGTACCTACGGCACGCCATCGTTTCATTTCCCGGAACAGGGGCTGAAGCCCCTGCCTATTGTCATTCAGTCCCTACGGGACGAAGCCGCCCCCAAACCCCGTACTTGTGCCAAACTCCAGTGGCAGGCAGGAATGCCTGCCCCACGCTCTTGGCAGCCTTCATGAATAATCCTAGTTAGCATCCGGCGCATGAACATATCAGTCTCCCAGGGCAACCCCCTGAGTAGAGCAGACCGAAAAAAGGCCATGTTCTTGGGGACGCTGCCCGCCGGACGCTCACGGCCGGGGCAGGCGGCCGGCGAGCCAGTGCAGGGCTTGGTCGCGATCAGAGAGTTCGCCGTTGAGCTGGAGGTCGCGCGCCTCCTCCAAAATCTCGCGGAACCGGGGCCCCGGGGTGGCACCGGCGTCAATCAGGTCCTGTCCGCGAAGCAGCGGCGGCGGCAGGACGGGGGTGGCGGCGTAGCGGGCCAGGGTGTCGAGGAGAAAGGCGTGGTTGCTGCAGTCGCCGTGACTGGCCTGGCAGTCGAGGCGGTGCAATTCGAGGGCATCGGCGAAACCGGGGGCGCCCATGAAGCGGCGGAGGGTGGCGGGGCGCATCTCGCGGACATCGCGGAAGGTCATGTGGCTGGCCACCAGGGCGCTGACCGCCTCCACCAGGGCGCCGGGGGCGTGCAGCCGGCGCAGGATGCCGGCCGCCAGGGCGGTGCCGGCATGGGCGTGGTTGGGAAAGGCATCGCGTCCCTTGCGCCACTCATGGGTGGGCGGTTTGCCGACGTCGTGGAGGAGCGCGGCCCAGGCCAGGGCGTCACTCGGGGCGTGCAAGCGGCGCAGCAGGGCGAGGGTGTGCTCCCAGACGTCGCCTTCGGGATGAAACTCGGGCGGCTGCGGGACGCCGCGCATGGCCGCCACCTCCGGCAGCCAATGCTCCAGCAGGCGGTGTTCCGCCAGCAGCTGGAAAGCGCGGGCGGGATCGCGCCCGGCCAGCATCCGGCCCAGTTCGGCAAAGACGCGTTCGGCGCTGACGCGGGCCAGGCCGGGGGCTTGGGCGGTCAGGGCGGCGGCGGTGGCCGGGTCCAGCTCAAACCCCAGCTCGGCGGCAAAGCGCACGGCGCGCAGCAACCGCAGGCTGTCCTCGCGGAAACGCGCCACCGGATCACCGATGGCGCGGATGACGCCGCGCTCCAGGTCGGCCAGGCCGCCGACCGGATCCAAAATCTCCGCCGCCACGGGGTCGTAGAACAGGGCATTGATGGTGAAGTCGCGGCGGCTCGCATCCTGTTCCAAAGTGGAAAAGCGCACCGCGGCAGGGCGGCGGCCGTCAAAATAATCGGCATCCTCGCGGAAGGTGGCCACCTCGATGTCCACTCCGGCGTCCGCATGAACCACGACCACGCCAAAGGCGGCGCCGACGGCATAGGTGCGGGGAAAGAGGGCCTGCACCACGTCCGGGGTGGCACCGGTGGCCACGTCGACATCCTGAACGGAACGGCCGAGCAGGCGGTCGCGCACGCAGCCGCCGACCCGAAAAGCGGCATGGCCGGCCTGGCGCAACGCCGCGATGACCGCGTCACCGGCACGCTCCGCCGCGGACACCGCCGGCAAGGGCTTGTTGCTTTTGGGCATTTCCGGCTATAGTCCAAGTGGCTTTGAACGTTCACGGCTTTCAAGAACAGGCAAACGGACTATAGCATGGGCGATTGGGGAAATAAATGGCGGTTTGCCGTGCTGGCGGCCCTGTTTTCCGCCACCGTGCATCTGGGGCTGCTGCTGGCGGCGCCGCAGATCACGGTCGGCCGGCTGATGGGCGGGCGGGCAGCGGTCAGCGCGGAACCGCCGGCCGCCGCACCGGCCAACCGCCGGCTGAACGTGCGCCTGGTGGACGTGCGTGACCGCATCTTCAAGATCCGCAATCCGAACGAGGATGAGGCGCGCACCGCCGCCGTGGTTGGCGCCGAGCTCGACCAGCGGGCGCGCGAGCTGTTCGAACGTCTCGGCCTGGCGGACAAGCCCAAACCGGAGGCCCGGCTGCAGGGATTGGGCGCCAACGTGGTGCTCCCCAAGCCCTCCGCCCTGGCGCCTCCCGAGCCCAAGGCGGCGCCGCCGGTCAAGATTGTGGAGATCGACTTCCGCTCGCTGCCGCCGGGCCGGATGAGCCCGGGCCGCGAGCAGTCCCCGCTGCTGCCGCGCCGGGAGCTGCTGCCCGGCGCCGCCGTCCCCGGCGTGGCCGGCGGCCGCGGCGGAGCCGGCGAGGCGGTGCCGCTGGCCATGCGCCTGGGGGCGTTGCCGGCCATGCCGCTGCGCAGCTCCGAACTGGCCAGCCTGCAACCCCAGACCCCGGCGCCGGCCGCCCGGCCGATTCAGGACGTGCTGGGCCTTTCCACCGTCAGCGGCCGGCTGGAGGCGCTGGTCTCGGTGGCCATCACGGTCTATGATCCGGGGGCCGGCGAAGACGGCTTCTTCCGCCTTGACATTGCCCCGAACCCGCGCGCCGGCCGGCTGCCGGCCGTGCCCAAGGACGTGTTGTTCCTGGTGGACTGCTCGGGCAGCATTTCGCACCACGGCCTGGAAGGGTTCCGGGAGGGACTGCTCTCCCTGCTCGGGGGGCTCGACCCGCAGGACCGCTTCAACGTGGTGGCGTTCAAGGACCAGAGCAAACCGGTGTTTGACGAACCGCAGCCGGTGTCTCCGGCCACCATTGCCGCGGCCCAAACCGCCATCGCCGGTTACCGGCGCGGCGGCCTCACCGACGTCTACAGCTCGCTGGCGCCGTTTGTCCAGGAACCGCCCGCCCCCCAACAGTACCGGCCGCTCAACGTCTGCCTGCTCAGCGACGGCAATTCGACCGTCAAAAACAGTTTGGCCAATGACGCTTTCCTGCGCCAGGTGATCAAGCTCCGCCAGAACCATGTCTCGGTCTACACCTTCAGCTCCGGCAGCCAGTCCAACCTGTTCCTGCTCGACCTGCTGGCCTACGGCAACCGCGGCGCCAGCCTGCATCTCAATGACGAGGACGCCTTCGCCCCCGCCTTCGCCACCTTCATGCAGCAGCACGCCGCCATCCTGGTCGCCGACCTCCGCTACCGCGCCACCGGCGGCCTGGCCCGCGACCTCTTCCCCCGCCAGCTGCCGCACCTGTACCGCGGCGACACCCTGTCGCTCTACGGCCGCATTCCCGCCGGCGCCGAATGGCTCGGCATGCAGATCACCGGCCGCGACGCCAACGGCGGCGAGCAGGAATTGGTGCTGCGCGAGAACCTGCGCCAGGCGCCCCGCGGCGACTCCCGCATCGCCACCGACTGGGCGGCACAGAAAATCTTTTGCCTGATCGCCGAGCGCGTCTATGCGCCCGCCCCGGAACAGACGGCCGAAATCCGCCGCCTCGCCGACCGCTACAAACTCTACGTCCCGTATCTGTAACCCCCCGCCGCCGAACGGTGCCATGTTGGGGCCACCCTTTTGAAAAAGGGTGCTCCCCAACACCCCTTCCCAAAACTTTTGTATCTTTTTGCGGATTCCGCAGGCCGTTTCGGGCAACGGGCCACGATGGGGACGGCAGGGGCGGCCTGCGGAATCCGCAAAAGGCACAAACAGGTTTGACGGAGGGCTTGGGAACCGCCTTTCCTCAAAAGGGGGTTCCCAACCTGGGCCGCCACCGTCAGTCGGCGGTGGGACGGCGGTCCTGTTTGCGGCCGGCCTGGCGGCGTTTGGCATCGAGCCGGCGGGTGCGCGAGCCGGCGGTGGGGCGGGTGGGCACCCGCGGCCGCGGCGGCACGGCGGCCTGGCGGATCAGCTCGCACAGGCGTTCCACCGCCTCGGCCCGGTTGCGGGCCTGGGAGCGGTGCGCGGAGGCCTCGATCAGCAGCAGGCCGTCCAGGGTGATCCGCCCCCGGGCCAGGTGCACCAGCCGCCGCCGCACCCCCTCCGGCAGGGCGGGACTGCGGCGGACGTCAAAGGCCAGGCGCACCGCCGAAGCGGTACGGTTCACATACTGCCCGCCCGGCCCCGAGGCCAGGGTGGCGGTGAACGTGAGCTCCTCCTCCCGCAGCCCGATTTGCGGGGTCACCCACAGCATGGCAAGGGCCCTTTCTTGAAAAACCAGAAATGGGGAAAAGCAGAAATAAAACGGGAGACGAGTCCCGGTTCACGCCTCACGCGTTATGCATCACCACAGCTTGGTTTTCTGCTTTCGTTATTTCTGCTTTTGTTTCAATCGGCGTCGCGGGGGGTGATGGCGGGCGCCGGCGGCGCGGGCCGGCGCGGGAAACGGCCGGCCAGCGCCTCGCGGACCAGTTCCTTGACCTCGGGCGCAAAGTCCTTCTGCAGAATCCACTTGAGATAGCTGGGTTCGCCGGCGGCCAGGTCGCGCAGGGTGGCGCCGGATTTCTGGCCAAAATTGATGATCACATCGTCGCCGCGCCAGCGCAATTTGCCGGCGGCATCGACGCTGTCGTCCTGGCGCTGCTGGCAGAGGCGGTCGAGTTCGGCCAGGTCGTGCGGCAGGTCGGCATAGCGTTCAAACTGCCCCTCGATGACCTCGATGGTGGCGAGCACGTCGGCTTCCGCCCCGTGGGCGCCGGTGTGCTCCTTGCCGCAATAAAGGCGCAGGGCGGCGGACAGGGTGCGCGGCTCGCGCATGTGGAAGATGCGCTGGGCATCGAGGACGGCACAGTTCTCCACGGCAAAGGTGAGGTCGCAGCGGCGGAACTCCTCGGACAGCATCGGCAGGTCGAACTTGATCACGCCAAAGCCGGCGAAATCGCAGTTGAGGAGGAAGCGCTGCAGGTCGAAGGCGATTTCGGGAAAGATCGGGGCGGCAGCCACGTCGGCATCGGTGATTCCGTGCACGGCGGTGGAGCCGGCGGGAATGGCCCGCTGCGGGTTGATCCGTCTGACCCAGGACTCGCGGCGGCCGTCCGGGTGCAGTTTGACGGCGGCGATCTCGATGATGCGGTCGTAGCGCGGATTAATGCCGGTGGTTTCCAAATCGAGCACCACCAGCGGCCGTTTGAGCGGGAGCTGTTTCATTCGGGAAACATAATGGCGGAGGGGGTGGGATTCGAACCCACGGTGCCGTTGCCGGCACGGAGGTTTTCAAGACCTCTGCCTTAAACCACTCGGCCACCCCTCCGCACGAGGGCGGAACCTTGGCACTATAAGCCGTGAAACGTGAGGCGTGAGGCGACTACCGCGAACACCACACGGACATACAAGGACCAACACGGACCGGCACGGACAAGGGGCGACGGCGGTGAGTCTCGTCCGTGCCGGTCCGTGAAAGTCCGTGCTTGTCCGTGCCCGCCCCATTCCCGTTTTACGGGTCACGCGTCACGGGTCACGCGTCGGGTCACAATTTTTCGCGCGGGGTGTAACCGGTGTGCAGCAGCTGGTGGGCCTTCTCCCCGTGCGGTTCGCCGAGGAATTCCTTGTAGAGCTGCTGGATGTAGGGGTTCTTCTGGGAGGAGCGGATCTCCTTGCCGGCGTCCTCGGCGTAGATGGCCGCGGAACGCTTGCGGATGACGTCGTACTCCCGCTTGGAATCGACAAAGGGCTGGCCGCCGCCGCCGACGCAGCCGCCGGGGCAGGCCATGATCTCGATCAGGTGGTAGTTGGACTTGCCGCTGCGGATCTCCTCCAGCAGGCGGCGGGCGTTGCCCAGCCCGGAGGCGATGGCGACGTTGATCATCTTGCCGGCGATCTCGACCCCGGCGTGGCGCAGGCCGCGCTGGCCGCGGACCTCCTCGAAGTCAACATTCTCCAGCGGCTGACCGCTGAGCACTTCGGCGGCCATGCGCAGCGCGGCTTCGCAGACACCGCCGGAGGCGGCGAAGATGTCGGCGCCGCCGGTGGAGAAGCCGAGGGGGTTGTCAAACTCGCCGGCCGCCAGGCTGAGGAAGTCGATGCCGGCCTCGCGGAACATCCGGGCCAGCTCGCGGGTGGACAGCACGTAATCCACATCCTGGAAGCCGCTGGCGGACAGTTCCTTGCGGGAGGCTTCGTATTTCTTCGACAGGCAGGGCATGACGGAAACGACCACGATCTTGGCGGGGTCGATGCCCATCTTCTGCGCCCAGTAGGTCTTGGCAATGGCGCCGAACATCTCCTGGGGGCTCTTGCAGGTGGAGGGGACGTCGAGCAGGTCCTGGAACTGGTGCTCAAAGAACTTGACCCAGGCCGGGCAGCAGGAGGTGAGCATCGGCAGGCGGCCGCCGTGCTGGACGCGGTGGAGGAACTCGGTGGCTTCCTCCATGATCGTCAAGTCGGCGGCGAAGTTGGTGTCAAACACGTAGTCGAAGCCGAGCCGGCGCAGGCCGGTGGCCATCTGCTTGGTGACGGTGTGGCCGGGCTCCATGCCGAACTCCTCGCCGAGCGCGGCGCGGACGGCGGGGGCGGTCTGGACGATGACGACCTTGTCGGGATTGTTGATGGCGTCCCAGACCGGGTCGATGTGGGACTTGCCCATCAGCGCGCCGGTGGGGCAGACCTTGACGCACTGGCCGCAGAACACGCACTGGGTGTTCTGGAGCGGGTCATGGAAAGCCGGGCCGACCACCATGTTGAAGCCGCGGCCGATGCCGGAGAGCACGCCGACGGTCTGCATGTCGTTGCAGGCCGTCTCGCAGCGGCGGCAGCGGATGCACTTGTTGAGGTCGCGGGTGATCGCCTCGCTGGAGGTTTCGATGGAGAAGGTGGAGGACTCGCCCTCGAAGCGGTTCTTGTCGGTGTGGAACTGATTGGCCAGGTCCTGCAGTTCGCAGGAGCCGCTGGCGTAGCAGTTGAGGCAGTCCTTGGGATGGTTGGAGAGCAACAGCTGCAGCAGCACGCGGCGCGACTTGAGGACGCGCGGCGAATGGGTGCGGATCACCATGTTATTGGCGACCTTGGTGCTGCACGCCGGGGCGAGATTGCGGCGGCCGTCCACCTCGACCACGCAGATGCGGCAGGACGCGACCTGGTTGACCGTCTGCCGGTTGTGCAGTTCCAAATGGCAGAGGGTCGGGATCTTGATGTTGGCCTTCTGGGCGGCCTCCAGGATGGTCGCCTCCTTGGGCACTTGAAGGCGGATGTCGTCAATGGTGATATTTACGAACGGCATGGCGGCGGGTCTCCGAAATTAAAATGCGTGTAGGGGCAGGCGCCTCTGCCTGCCCGGATTTCAAGATTCATGGGGAAATGCGACAAGGTTGTGATGGTGACCGGTCACTGGCGTTCCCGGCTCTGAAAAGCCGCCGTCCTCTCGGTTTTTTCACTCCCGGGTGATGGCGTCGAACTTGCAGATCTTGAAGCAGGCGCCGCAATGGACGCAGTCCTGCTGGCGGATGACATGGGGCTGCTTGACCTTGCCTTCGATGCAGTTGGCCGGGCAGTTCTTGAAGCAGGCGTGGCAGCCGACGCACTTGTCCGGGAGGATCTTGTAGACCGGCGGGCGGTTGCCGCGCTTCAGGCATTCCTCATACTCGCCGCGGAACCAGCGCAGGGTGGAGAGCACGGGGTTCGGCGCGGTCTGGCCGAGGCCGCAGAGGGCGGTGTCCTTGATGACGTTGCCGAGTTCCTCGAGCTTGGTCAGGTCGTCGGGCTTGCCCTCGCCCTTGAGAATGCGGTCGAGGATCTCGTGCAGCCGCTTGCAGCCGACCCGGCAGGGGGTGCACTTGCCGCAGGACTCGTCGCAGGTGAACTGCAGGTAGAAATGGGCGATCTGCACCATCGAGGTGCCTTCGCTCATGACGATCATGCCGCCCGAGCCCATGATCGAGCCGAGCGCCGTGAGGGTGTCGTATTCAACCGGGGTGTCGAACTTGGCGGCGGGGATGCAGCCGCCGGAGGGGCCGCCGGTCTGCACGGCCTTGATCGCCTTGCCGTCGTTGGAGCCGCCGCCGATGTCATACAGCAGTTCGCGGATCGGCATGCCCATGGGGATTTCCGCCAGGCCGACGTTCTTGACGTCACCGGCCAGCGAAAACACCTTGGTGCCGGGGCTCTTCTCGGTGCCGATCGAACGGAACCAGGCGGCCCCCTTCTCCAGGATCGCCACGATGTTGGCGAAGGTCTCGACGTTGTTGACGGTGGTTGAGGCATTCCACAGCCCGCGCTCGGCGGGGAACGGCGGCTTGACCGTCGGTTCGCCGCGCTTGCCCTCGATGGAGTGGATCAGCGAGGTCTCCTCGCCGCAGACGAAGGCGCCGGCGCCGTACTTGATCTCGATGTCGAAGCTGAAGTCGCCGCCCAGGATCTGCCCGCCCAGCAGTCCGAGTTCGCGGGCCTGGTCGATGGCGATCTGCAGGCGCTTGACCGCCAGCGGGTACTCCGCGCGGCAGTAGATGAAGCCGCGGCTGGCGCCAATGGCGCGGCCGGCCAGCGCCATGGCCTCCAGCACGCAGTGCGGATCGCCTTCCAGCACCGAACGGTCCATGAACGCCCCGGGGTCGCCCTCGTCGGCGTTGCAGACGATGTACTTGACCTCGCCGGCGGCGTCATGAGCGGCCTGCCACTTGACGCCGGTGGGGAAACCGCCGCCGCCGCGGCCGCGCAACCCGGAGGCCTTGATGACATCGATCACGTCCTGCGGCTTCCAGTCAAACACCGCCTTGGCCAGCATCTGGTAGCCGCCGCCGCGCAGGTAGTCGTTGATCTGCTCGGGATCGATCCGGCCGCAGTTGCGCAGGGCGATGCGCACCTGGCGCTTGAAGATGGCATCATCGACCGACAGCGGATCGCGGAAGGACCCGTTGGCCGCCAGTTCGTCCACCAGTTGGCGGCCGCGCTCGGCGGTGACCGGACCCAGGGTGACGATCGGCTGGTTGGGCAGCCGCACTTCAACGGTCGGCTCGGCAAAGCACAGGCCGACGCAGCCCGCCTTGACCAGTTCGACACGCCCGGTCAACCCCTTTTCCTGCAGGGCCGCGGCAATGGCATCGTACACCACGCCGGCCCCGGAGGCCAGGCCGCAGGTGGACATGCCGACAAAGATGGTGGGTTTGGGGGCGCCGGCGGCGGGCGCCTGGCGCAAACGGTCGGCCAGTTGGTTGAGATCGGCGCGGGTGGCGAGGCGGGTCATGGGTGACGATCCTCTTGAAGCTCAGGTTCTTTAAAACTGTAAGGTGATGCGTGACAGGTGATGCGTAATGGGTAATGTCTTGGGTCACGTTTCACGAGTCACGAGTCACGTTTCACGGGTCACGCTTGGTATTCGGCCAAAATGGCGGGGATCTGCTCGGGGCTCACGCGGCCGTAGGTCTTGCCGTCGATCTGCACCACCGGCGCCAGCGAACAGGCGCCCACGCAACGCAGCGACCCCAGGGTGAACTGGCCGTCCGTGGTGGTTTCGCCCAACTTGGTCTTCAACAGGCCTTCGGCCTTTTCAATCAGCTTGGCGGCGCCGCGGACATAACAGGCGGTGCCCAGGCAGAACTCGATGGTGTGCCGGCCGCTCCGCTTGGTTTTGAAGTAATGGTAGAACGACACCACGCCGTTCACCTCGCTGGCGTGCAGGTCCAGGTTGGCGGCGATGAACTGCTGCACTTCCCTGGGCAGGTAACTGAAGATCTCCTGCGCCCGGTGCAGCGCCGGAATCAGCACCGCCCGGCGGGCGGCCAGGTCGGCGCCGGCCACCTTGAGGTCGGCGATGAAGGTGGCGAGCGTCTGGAACTTCGCGGGGTCCGCGGCCGGATTGGCCGGCGCGGCGGCGGTGGCAGATTTCTTGGCGGTGGCCATGATGATGCGCGTCCCGGAATGGGTTCGATTTTTTAAGTTTAAAAACTTGGCGGACAGTAACTTGCCGTTCACCAGTCGCCCGCCACCAAGCTGTGAATAATTTCACAATATAGCACGCCGGGGGGCTTTTGCAAGCGCCAAAACGGGATTTTCAGCAAATCGCCGCCCCCCCCAATCCGGGGCCGGTTTGGCGCACCTTTCGGCCGCCGGCGGCGCCGGTTTCACGATTTCCCAACCCGGTTTCACGGTTTCAGTTTCACGATTTCGGGGGGGCTTGCGTCAACACCGGGAACGCCACCCGTTTTTAACCCCAAAAAAAACGGCCCGGACCGGGGACGGCGCAACGCCTGTCCCCCGGCCGGGCCGTGAACCCGCCTGAAGGCGGTCCCGCCCCTTACTTCGCGGCGGCCACGATGGCGGCGAAGTCTGCGGCTTTGAGGGCGGCGCCGCCGATCAGGCCGCCGTCGATGTCGGGCTGGGCCAGCAGGCCGGCGGCATTTTTGGCGTTCATGCTGCCGCCGTAGAGGATGCGGGTGGCGGCGGCGACCTCCGCGCCGAACAGGGTCGCGAGCAGGCCGCGGATGAAGGCGTGAGTCTCCTGCGCCTGCTCATCGGAGGCCACCTTGCCGGTGCCGATGGCCCAGACCGGCTCGTAGGCGACAACCACGGTGGCCATGTCGGCGGCGGTGAAGCCGGCGAAGGCGCCGCGGATCTGTTTCTCCAGCACCGCGTTGGTCTGGTTGGCCTCGCGCTCGGCCAGCAATTCACCGATGCAGACGATCGGGTTCAGGCCGTGCTTGAGGGCGGCCTTGGTGCGCTGGTTGACCGTCGCGTCGGTTTCGCCGAAATACTGGCGGCGTTCGCTGTGGCCGATGATCACCCAGCCGGCCGGAATGTCCTTGAGCATGGCGCCGGACAACTCGCCGGTGAAGGCGCCGTTGTCGGCCCAGTGGATGTTCTGGGCGCCGACCTGGATGCAGCCGCCCTTCAGTTCAGCGGCCACCGCGACGGCGGTGGTGAACGGCGGGCAGACCAGCACCTGCGGCCCGCTGCAGCAGCAGCTGCAGCCGCCCAGTTGTTCCTTGAGTTCGCGGGCCAGGGCAACGCCTTCGGCCGCGGTCTTGTTCATCTTCCAGTTGCCGGCAATCAGTTTGCGACGCATGTGGTAATTTCCTTATGGTGGTTGAGACGAGACGGGGGAAAGCAGTTTAGAACTCAGAAGCCAGTAGTCAGAAGGCAACGGCGGCAATCATGAAAATGATGGGAGCTATTGAGAATTATGGGCCGCATGGGAGTGAGGGTTCCCATAACTCCCATAGCTCCCCTTGCCCCACTGAAGCAAAACCCGCTTATTTGTCGTCCAGGGCGACGCAACCGGGAAGCTGCTTGCCTTCGAGGAACTCGAGGGAGGCACCGCCGCCGGTGGAGATGTGGCTCATCTTGGCGGCCAGGCCGGACTTGTTGACGGCGCTGACCGAGTCGCCGCCGCCGATGATGCTGACCGCGCCGCTCTCCGCCACGGCCTTGCACACGCCCGTGGTGCCGGCGGCGAACTTGTCCATCTCGAAGCAGCCCATGGGGCCGTTCCAGACCACCGTCTTGGCGCCCTTGATCTCCTTGGCGTAAAGCGCGATCGTCTGGGGGCCGATGTCGAGCGCCAGCCAGCCGGCCGGGATCTCGTTGCCGACCACCTGGGTGTTGGCGGCCGCGTCAAACTTGTCGGCGGCAACATTGTCCACCGGCAGCAGGAACTTGACGCCCGCGGCTTGGGCGGCCGCCAGCGTCGCCTTGGCGGTGTCGAGCAGGTCGTTCTCGCACAGGGAGTTGCCGATTTCATGCCCCTGTGCCTTGAGGAAGGTGTAGGCCATGCCGCCGCCGATCAGGATGGTGTTGACCTTCTTCATCAGGTTCTGCAGCACTTCCAGCTTGCCGGAAACCTTGGCGCCGCCGATGATGGCCACGAACGGCTTTTCCGGGTTTTCCACGGCGCGGCCCAGGTAGTCCAGTTCCTTCTCCATCAGGAAGCCGGCGACATTGGCGGCCCCCTTCTCCTTCATGAACTTGCAGATGACGGCGGTGGAGGCGTGGGCGCGGTGGGCGGAGCCGAAGGCGTCGTTGCAGAAAATATCGCCATAGGTGGCCAGCTTCTGGGCCATGGCTTTCTGCTTGTCCTTCATTTCCTTCTTCTTGGCGGCGGCGGCGGCCTCGTCGAGCCCCTCCGTCTTGGCCTTGCCCTCTTCCTCTTTGTAGAAGCGGGTGTTTTCCAGCATCAGGACTTCGCCGGGCTTGAGCATGCCGACTTGGGCGCCGGCGTTCAGGCAGTCGGGGGCAAAGGCGACCGGACGCCCCAGCTTCTGGGCCAGGTAATCGGCCACCGGCTTCAGGCTGAACTCCGCCTCGTAGCCCTTGCCTTTGGGGCGGCCCAGATGGCTCATCAGCACCAGCGCCCCGCCATTGTCCAGGACAAACTTGATGGACGGCAGGGCGGCCAGCACGCGGGTGTCGTCGGTGATCACGCCGTTCTCGATCGGCACATTAAAATCCACACGCATCACGACGCGCTTGCCCTTCAGCGGCAGGTCACGCAGGGTCTTCTTGTTCATGGTGCTCACTCCTAATGGTTGGGGGTTGGCAAAATCGTGGCGAAGCGGAGCCGGGATCCGTCAAAACAGACGAATTAGTACTATAATCCGCGCGGTTGCCCCCGCGAGGGGGACGGGTTTGGGACAGGGGCGAGCGAGCGGCACGGCCTGGCACGGACGGCACACGGACCGTCACGGACGGGCACGGACCACCGCCACACGGACTTTTCCCGGACGTCTTGTCCGTGTAAGTCCGTGTCCGTCCGTGCCAGCCGCCTATATTAGCCGCCAATGGACCACCACCCCACCACCACCGCCGGGCCGGCCGCCTGGGCAGTGCCCGCGGTGGCCGCCGCCACGGCGCTGACCGTGTTGCTGCTGCCGGCGGCCGCCTGGCTGGCCGGCCGGCTGCCGGGCCGGCCGCTGGGGCAGTTGCTGGCGCTCCTGCTGCCGCTGCATGCGGGCGGACTGCTGACGGTCCTGGCCGTGCTGGGGCGGCAGTCGCCGGCACGCTCCTGGCCGGCGGCGCTGGGCCTGGCCTGGCCGCCGGCGGAGGCGGGCGGCGGCTGGACCCTGTTCCGCCGCACCGCGTTGCGCCTCGCCTGGGTCTACCCGCTGGCCGCCGTGCTGGCCGCAACCGGCGCCACCATCGGCACCCTGCTGGGGCACCCGCCCGCCGCCAACCCGCTGCTGGCGCTGGTCGGCAGCGGCAGCGGCCCCCTTTTTTGGCTGGCGGTGCCGCTGCTGCTGGGGGTGCTGGTGCCGCTGGCCGAGGAGATCCTCTTCCGGGTGGTGCTTCACGACGCCCTGGCCGCCTGGCTGCCGGCGGCGGCCGCCGCTGGCCTGACCGCCCTGCTGTTTGCCGCCCTGCACGGCAGCCTGGTCCAGGCGCCGTCCCTGTTTCTGTTGGGGGTGGTGCTCCAGCGGCTGCGCAACCGCGCCGGCAGCCTGTGGCCGGCCCTCGGCCTGCACATGGGGGTCAACCTCACCGCGCTGGTGCTGCTGCCGTGGCTGCCGGCCTGATTCTTTGTGCGGGCGACCGGATTCTTCGTGCGGGCGACCGGCCGGATGCTTCGTACGGGCGACCGGCCGGTCGCCCCTACAATAAAAAACCGGACCCGCCACAGGGACGGATCCGGTTGGGAGACGCGAAGGCCGGCCGTTCCGGCAACGGCCCCCGCGGCGGGAAGGCATCAGGCGAACGAATGACGCCGGTGATGGCGCTTCTTCTCGCTGGGCTTCTCGTAATGACGCCGGTTGCGGAGTTCCTTGAGGGTGCCCTCCTTGTCCAGCTTCTTTTTCAGACGGCGCAACGCCTTTTCGATCGGTTCGCCGCGTTTCAGTTTGACTTCGGACATGGTGTTCACCCCCTTTCCGGCCGGGAATGGCGCAAACTCATAACATAGCCGCCAGTTCACCCAGCGCCAAGTTCTGGATTTGCCGCACGCGTTCACGGGTGCGGTCGAGGCGGTTGCCAATGTTCTGCAGGGTCTTGGGATTGGTGCCGTCCAGGCCGAAACGCTGGAGAATGACCTGCCGGCGGGGGGCCGCCAACTGGTCGACCAGCGGCCGGACCTTGTCGGCCAGCGCCAGTTCCGTCTTGCTGAACGGAGCGTGGCGCTCGCGGTTGCGGGGGTTCAGGGAGAGGAGTGCCCGTTGCACGACCTCCGGATCGGGATGCTTGCCGCTCATGAACGCGGGGGTTCCTTCGTTAGGGTGCGTTTACTTTGACTTTGTCGCCGCCCGGACGTTTCGCCGGGGCGGCGGCGGATGACCGGGGCTCGATCGTTTCGTTCATCAGCAGTTTCAGCTTGGCCAGGGCCAGGTGCTGGATCTGCCGGATGCGCTCGCGAGTGCGCCCGATGCTTTCGCTCACTTCGTCCAGGGTCTTGGGCGGTTGCCCGTCCAGACCGAAGCGCAGTTTCAGGATCTGCCGTTCGCGCGGTTCCAGCCCCTCGATGAGCACCATCAGCCGCTGGACGGTCTCATTGTTGCTGATCACCGCGTCGGGCGGCGCCGACCCCTGGTCGGCAATGATGTCCTCAAACCGTCCCTGCTCACCCTCCTGAATAGTGTCGTTGAGGGACAGGTTGCTGAAGTCCGCAACCTTGAGGCCGGCCACCGTGCGCTCGCTGAAGTCGAGGTAGATGGCGATCTCGGCGTCGGTCGGATCACGGTTCAACTCTTCCTGCAACCGTTGCCGCGCCGTCTTGATCTTGTTGATCTTGCCGGCCGACTGCACCGGCACCCGGATGGTCCGGCTCTGGTTGGCCAGGGCCCGGCGCATCGACTGCTTGATCCACCAGGCGGCGTAACTGCTCAGTTTGGCGCCCTTGCTGGGGTCAAACTTTTCCACCGCCCGCATCAGGCCGATGTTGCCCTCGGAGATCAGATCAAGCAACGGCAGGCCGAGCCCCTTGAAGTCATGGGCGATCTTGACCACCAGCCGCAGATTGCTCTTGATCAGCTTGGCACGCGCTTCCTCACTGCCTTTGGCAATGCGGCCGGCCAACTCGACTTCCTCCTGGCCACTGACCAGCGGAATTTGGCCGATGTCCTGCATATACACGCGGATGGTGTCGTTTTTCGTGGGCATGCCTTCTCCCCCGTGGTCAGTGACTGGCTTGCGGAGCTGGACCGGCGATCTCACCATCACGCCACCACCCGATTCAGCAGCGGCGGCAGGGGATAGTATATCGTTACCCCCTTCACGGTCAATCCCCCCGGGACGGGTGCTTGTCCGTTCCGTAGAGGCGGCCGCGGGTTCGGTGTTCATCAGAGCCCGGAACGCCAGTGACGGGTCAAATGTTTACCCGATTAAAAATTGACGGACCGGCGCCCCCCGTGACCGCCCCGGCACCGCCGGAACCCACACCACTTCGAGCGCGATAGGCGAGCGCGAACGCCGCTACGCTGAGCACGAATGCTTTGGGGATTGGCCGGTCAGTTCCTCCCGGGCCCGGTAAATTTGAGCTAGAGTATTCACCATGAACTCTCCTCCGGACATCCCGGACTGGCTGCAGGCCTTCCGGGCCTGGCTGGCCGCCGCCGGCCCGCCGGCCGGCCACGGCGGTTCGCCGCCACCCACCCGCCGCCAGCTGCCGGTGGCGGATGTGGAGTTGCTGCCCTTCCTCCTCTGCCGGCTGGCACGGCCGCTGGCCGGGCCGGCCGTGGTGGCCGTGGCGGACACCGCCGCCGCCGAACGGCTCGCCGCCGCCCTGCAAGGCTGGCTGGAACTGGCGGGCACGCCGCGCCCGGTGCGCCTGCTGCCGCCGGCCGGCCAGACCACACGCCGCCAGTGGATCCCCGAAAATGACGCCGCCCGCGCCGCCGCCCTCGACGCCGCCCGCGCTGGCGAGCCCGCCCTGTTCATTGCTGCCGCCGCCGCCCTGCTCGACCCCGTGCCGCCCCCGGGTGAGTTTGCCGACCGGCTCTTCGAGCTCCGCCCCGGCGACCGCGGCTGGAGCCCCGAGGCCCTCGCCGCCCGCCTGACCGCCATGGATTACGACAACGAGCCCGAAGTCCGCGTCCCCGGCGAGTTTGCCCGCCGCGGCGGCATCCTCGACCTGTTCTCGCCCGCCCACCCCGACCCGGTCCGGGTCGAATTCTTCGGCGACACCATCGAGTCGCTGCGCTTTTTCAGCGCCGAAACCCAGCGGTCGCTGCGCAGCACCGACCGAGCGCGCGTCACCCTCCGCGGCACCCTGCCGGCCGCCACCCCCGGCCCCGGCGCCACCTTCTTTGACTACCTGCCAGCCACCGCGCCGCTGGCGGTCTGCCTGCCAGCCGCCATCCACGCCCACCTGGAACGCTTCGCCCCCCCGGAAACCCTGGCCGCCTGGACCCGCCAACTGGCCGGCAACCGCCCGCAACTCCTGCTGGTACCCCCCAGTGAGGATCTCGCCGTCACGGAAAACGTTGGGGCCACCCTTTTGGAAAAGGGTGCTCCCCAAACCCCTTCCCAAAACGTTTGTTGCTTTTTGCGGAGTTCGCAGGACGCTTTGGGGCAACTGGCCCCGACTGGGATGACGGAGGAGCGTCCTGCGAACTCCGCAAAGGAAGCAAAAAGGTTTGGCGGAGGGCTTGGGAACCGCCTTTCCTCAAAAGGGGGTTCCCAACCTCCCGTTCCCGACGAACCGGTGGAGGCGGCCAGTTTGCGCGGGCTGTTCGGCGCCGACCTGGGCGCGCTCGGCCCGGGGGCCGAGCCGTGGCGCCGGCGCGAGACCGGCGACCTGCTCCGCCGCTGGCAGGCGGACGGCTTCCGGCTGGTCGCCTTCGCCTCCACGCCGGGCGACGCCGACCGCCTGCGCGACCTGTTTGCCGAGGCCGAGCCATTCCAGGGCCTCAAGCTCGCCCTGCACCAGGCCCCGCTCGGCGCCGGCATCTGGCTGCCGGGGCCGAAGCTGGTCTTTCTCGCCGACCACGAGCTGCTCGGCCGCCACCCCGTGCCGCCCGCCGGCCGCGCCGGGCTGTTCCACACCGCCCCGCCCGGCGGCGACGACACCCCCGAGCTCGAGGAGGGCGCCGCCGCCGTGCATGCCGCCCACGGCATCTGCCTCTTCCACGGCATCCGCGAGGTCGAAACCGCCGGCCGCCGGCAGGAGGCGCTGGAGCTGGAGTTCGCCGACCGCGAGCGACTGTTCGTGCCGCTCGACCAGATCCACCTCGTCTCCCGCTACGTCGGCGGCACCCGCCTCGCCCCCAAGCTCAGCCGCCTGCGCGGCGTCGCCTGGCGCCATGCCCGCGACGCCGCGGCCGGTTCCGCCATGGACCTGGCCGCCGAACTGCTGCGCATCGCCGCCTGCCGCGAACATGCCAAGGGACACGCCTTCCCCGACCAGGGCAGCTGGGAACACTCCTTTGCCCAGGCCTTCCCCTATGCTGAAACCCCGGACCAGGCCCGTGCCATCGCCGACGTCCTGGCCGACCTGGCCGCCGCCAAACCGATGGACCGCCTGCTCTGCGGCGACGCCGGCTACGGCAAGACCGAGGTCGCCATGCGCGCCGCCTTCCGCGCCGTGCTCGCCGGCAAGCAGGTCGCCGTGCTCGTCCCCACCACCGTCCTCGCCCAGCAGCACGAGCGCACCTTCCGCGAGCGCCTGGCCGAATACCCGGTGCGCATCGAAATGCTCAGCCGCTTCCGCACCCCGGGCGAACAGAAGAAAATCCTCGCCGCCGCCGCCGCCGGCACGGTCGACATCCTGATCGGCACCCACCGCCTGCTCCAGCCGGACGTGGCCTTCGCCGACCTAGGCCTGGTCGTCATCGACGAGGAACAGCGCTTCGGCGTCGAGCACAAGGAGCGCTTCAAGTTCCTCCGCGGCAACATCGACGTGCTGACCATGACCGCCACCCCCATCCCCCGCACCCTCTATTTCGGCCTGGCCGGCCTCCGCCACCTCAGCACCATCGTCACCCCGCCCGTGGACCGCCTGCCGGTCAGCACCATCATCGCCCACGACGAGGACGCCCTGGTCCGCGAGGCCTTGCAGCGCGAGCTCGACCGCGGCGGCCAGGCCTTTTTCCTGCACAACCGCGTCCAGACCATCGGCCGGGCCGCCGAACGGCTGCACCGCCTGCTGCCGGACGCCCGCCTGGCCGTCGGCCACGGCCAGATGCCCGGCGGCGAGCTCGAGGAGGTCATGACCCGTTTCGTCAACGGCGAGGCCGACATCCTGGT
>Ga0265297_10004914_pt1 | contig 21088 bp, 21 predicted proteins | sample Munlanlwell13791_FD_192502 | JGI IMG/M metagenome (GOLD analysis project Ga0265297, IMG submission 192502) | Leachate microbial communities from a municipal landfill in Southern Ontario, Canada - Leachate well 137-91 | ecosystem: Engineered > Solid waste > Landfill > Unclassified | place...
ACCAGCGTATTGAATGATAGTTCCATCTGGGTGAGTTGAAGAAGTTTCAATCATTGTTCCCAATGGATAGGTAAATTTAGTAAGTAAATCATCAGGTACCCAGGTAACCTTTACCCAGTTTGCATCCTTAAATAAGGCCTGATAAATATCAGCTGATTTTACCGGTCTTAATTTAGAATCTTCAATATAGTAAACGGCTTCCTTGGCATAACCTTGTAATCCAACACCAATACCGCGGAAGAGTGAACCGTCGCGGAAAGGCATGGCATTACCATCGGTATAAGCAGCTAATTCTGAAGCGCTAACTGTTTTAACGCTTGAGTAATCGGCTGGATAACCCCAAGAAAGATAGACATTAGCATGTGGAAAAACGCGTTTTGTCGCACCCGCGATATAATAGACAGCTGAACTTCCGGCAGCTTTTACTAAATCGCCATCAGCGATATAAGTAGTAGCATTGACTGGAAGACCGCCCATTGTCCAGACGAGTGTCAATACGGTTGTCCCGATTGCAATAGCTTTTTTAAGTTTATTCATTTTAATTTAAACCTCGTTAATTAATAAGCAGCGATTTCGGACTAAATATAAATTTAATCCTTCAACTACTTAATTTAAGATAATATCCCGTCATATTTTCTAAAATTTTAGTTTTAGAAAAAAGACTCGACCTTTTTAATTCCTGCCTTTTGGGCAGGGATCAACTGATCCAAGATTTCGACGTCTTAAAAATCAGTTGAGGGATATTTTATTTTAGTTTATTAATGTTCTAATTTATTTTTTTACTTTTCGCGAATCATCGGCGTCACTTTGAATTTTCCTGTTCTCTCAACATCAATTTTAAAATCAGTTTTTTGTTCTGATTTTTTGACAGATGTTTTATTCAAACTGCCTAAAGATCCGCCGGCATTTTTAATAATCGGCGCTGTATTTATTTTTTGTTCAACAGGAATTTGCGACGGAGTGGAAGTGGTTTGGTCAGAAGTAATATTATTCTGGGAAGAATTTTGAGTTATTTTTTCCGCATTGCTGATTTTTTCCAAAGCCGTGACTAAATTATTTTCTTCCAAGAGATTTTTTGTTTCTTCCAAAAGTTTTTTCAAATCATCTGATTGAATCACTTTAAATATTTCTTGTCCGTCTTCAATCGGCAAAGCGCCTTCATCGGCAATCAAATCTTCTACCTTGTCGCTGACCGGATTTTGAGCGCTTATTTCATTTTTCAAAATTTTTAAATCGCTATTGAAGTTTGCCACTAATTTATTAAGTTCGGGCGTAGATATTTCACCTTTTTCTATCTTATCAGCCAAAGTTCTGGCTTCGGATAAACGATTGGCCAAAATTTCCGCCTTTAAAACCGTTTTTTGCGACTTGTCTAAAATCAAGGCCATACGCACTTTTTCCGAAGCGCGTTTAACCGAATATAATAAATCACCGGGAATAGTGTTTTTTGAAGCAAAAACAGTACCAAATCCGGTGATAAAAATAAACAGCAAAACCAGCACACTCACAGCTGCTGGCTTAAAATAAAACACTTGGTTTTGACTAGGAAAAGTTTCCTTATAGTAAGATAAAAGCATTTTTTTGCTTTCCTTCGCCATAGTCCTAGAAGGCTTAATCACGTTATAATTTTGGATTAAATCTTTGAGTTCCATAGTTTTGTAATTACACTATATAAGACGTGGAATCCGGAAATTTGTGACACTTGCCCTGAGCTTGTCGAAGGACTATTTCGCCTCCTTATCTTTTAAAATTTCTTTCAATTTATCCAATCCCCGATGCGCTCTTTGCCTGACATTACTTTCCTTCTCGCCGATAATTTCGGCAATTTCCTTAAAAGAGAGTCCTTGAAAAAAATGAAACTCAACCACCTCCCGATATTCGGGTTTTAACAAAGATAAATATTTTTTAATGTTGTCAATGGCCATTTTTTGGTCCAATTGTTTTTCGGTTTCTTGCGGCGCGGCGATTTCAATCGCTTCATCAAGCGAAAGATCGTTTTGTCTTGTCCGATAAAAATCAATAATTAAATTTCTGGCGATTTTAAAAAGAAAGGCCTGGAAATTTTCAATTTCGCCTTCCTCTTTTAGATAATTAAAAATTTTAAGAAAAGTTTCATTGGTCAAATCATTTGCCTTTTCTTCGTCGGATACTTTAAAATAAATAAAACGGTAAATTTTATCCCGATATAAATCGTAAAATTTGGTAAAAGCGAATTCTCTGCCGCTTTTGACCTGATGAATGAGGATTTTTTCGGTAATCCTTAACATAATGTATTAAAATACTAGCAAAAATGACAAAAAAAGCAAGCCCCCACACCAAACTTATCATTAATCTTACGAATAAGAAAGTATAAAGGCGCAAAGCCGCTTCGCTTTCATACCTCTTTATAATAAAAGTCTTATTTTGAGTTTGGTGTGGGGGCAAGGGCTCCCAAAATAACTTAAATTTACTTGTTTTCTATATTATTAATTATGGCTGCTGAGAAACAGTCGCTTTAATGATTTTTTCTTCTCCGGCGCGCAAAACAGTCAATTCCACCGCGTCACCGGGATTTTTCTGCTGAATTAAATAAGTCAAATTCTGATCTTTATTTAAGCTTATCCCGTCTACTTTTACGATAATATCAGCGTTATTAATGCCTGCTTTTTGGGCCGGACTGGAAACAACCGGAGAGCCGAAAACAATCGCTCCATTGGTTAAATCCTTAAAAAGCGAACTGGAGATACCGGGCGCTTCTTCTATGCGCAAATAATCAATACCCAAATAAGACCGTTTGATTTTTTTATCCTTTAAAACCTGGTCAATTAAATTTTTAAACTGCCAAGAAGGAATAATTTTTTCTTGAGATATCAGTCCGACTTCAGCGCCGTCCAATCCAAAAATCACTCCACCAGGAAAAAGACTCGGGGAAATCTGAGAATCTAATAATAGATAATCGTCAAATTTATCGGTAGAATGGACTAAATCTTCCGTTTTATTGATATTTTTAAAATGCGGATTGCTGATTTCCGTAAAATTGATTTTATTGAATTTATCCCAAACAATAACCTGCTCCCCTGCCTTAATTTCCTCGGCCAAAGCAAATTTCACCACCCCCAAATTTTGGGCGGTAATTTTTATAAAACTTATGCCAGTTAAGGAATCTTTTAAAATTTCTTCAACAGGATAAATTTTATTTTCAGCGTCAACGGCTACATATTTTTGTTTTTCGTCCAAATCTCCCCCGCTGGCCAGCCAGCCGTCGCTGGTAACAATCAAGCCGAGCGATTTAACCTGCCAGGGCGCGTAAATTTGATCCAAAAACGACAACTTGGCCTTGCTTGAGGTTTCTTTAGCCGGGAAAATCCTGACCATTTTCAAAGATAAATCATTAACCAAAGAAGCGGCTCTGGCATCGCTGGTTACGGTAACTTTTTTTTCAGTAACCAAGGTTACTTCGTGAGTGGGAAAATATTTAGTCAAACTTATTTCTTTCAAAAAAGGAATCCTGATCGTCTGGCGGGTTAAAACAAAAAGGCTGCCGCCAATGCCGGAAGCCAAACCAAAAATTATGGCTAAAATAACAGCCAACAACACCCAGCCCCGAGGAGCGGTCAGCGGTTTTTGGAAATTATTAAAAGATTGATCGTTATAAAATTTTTGCACGCCATCTTTTAATTCTTCCTGACGCTCTTTTTTTATTTCATCTCTCATACTTTTTTTTACATCAACTGATTCTTTTGTGTCTATTTCGTCAACAATGACGATTCTTTGTTTTTCTTTACCCATAGATTGATAATTATACTAAATAAAATTGAAATAATCAAGGCATTTAAATAATAAGTAAACGGCAAAAAATTAATCGCCAAATAAATTTCACCTAGAACCAAACTGATAATGCTTAAAAATATTATTGAATCTTTTGTTATTTCTTGAGAATTAATCCAAAAAAAATAAAAATTAAGCCAAAATAACAAAAGAGAGGCTGCAATTGCCGTTAAATACAGTTTAAATCCCAATGGATTTTGGCTGAAACAAGCGCTTAAACTGACCAAAAAACAATAAGCGATAAAAAAATTAAACCAAGCGGCTGAATTTTTTAAAATATGAGGACGAGAAAGCCGCGGCTGATAAAATAACCGATAAATATTCAGAATAAAATAACTGAAAACAGCGGCAGTGATAAAAATAAAAATAAACCGCAAGATTGAATTGGTTAAAAAAAGAAACAGCCCTAATGACCCGGAAATCATTAAAATTAATTGGATAAAAAACGGCCAATAAATTTTAAAATAATCTTTGATTAAAAAAAATCCGGCCGTGAGAGCCGAAACTAAAATTAAACCATAACCAATAACGGTTTTCAATGCAGTCGGATGATAAAGTATGGCCCCCAAGACCAAAATAACAAAAAGCGGCAAATAAAGATAAAATTTAAAATTCATAATCAATTAGTTAAAACCCATGCTTTCGGGATTGATTTCTTCCCATTCATCATTTGAATTAATTTTAAAAATTTTAAGCTGAGAAGTTTGTTCAGTATCGGAATAAATAAAATCAATAGCCGACTTGCTGCCGATTCTTTTAGTATGGAGCACTTTTTTATCAATTACTTTCGGACGAGAAGTTTTTTCCAGCTTGATTCTGCCCAAAGGACTTTTAAATTCAACTGATTCTCTTTTGCCTAAAACTATTTGTCCGGTTGAAGTTTCCGCCACGGTAAATTCTTCTTCGTATCGCTTATCAATACCAAATTTCTCCTCCACTTTATAAATTAAATTTTCCCATTTTTCCGCATTCATATAGATTATATTTTATCTTTTTATAGGGAGATATCCTCGTCCTAATTTTGCAAATATTCTCTGGGCAAGTCACTCGCCCCGCTTAAGTGGGGCTCGGGGCTATTCGCCCACTGCCTTGCGAGAGCAAATATTCTTTTATTATATATTACTTCCCCTTCCTATACAATAGGCAAAATTAGGAGAGGATGCTCTTTTCTGTAACCGCAAAATTTGCGCCTTACAAGGCTTGATTTTGACGGACAGAAAAGGCACAACCGCAATAATTCTGGCGATAAAAATTATATTCTTTGCTTAATTCCAGACTCCTTTTAAATCCGTCATTCTTTTTAAAATCGGCTTCAAAAAATTTCAGATCATATTTTTGAGCCAATTCCACGCCGATTTGATTGATTTTTACGGCATTTTTTGAAGGGCCAACAGTCAAACTGGTAGCAAAATAAGGAATATCGCATCTTTGAGCAATTTGAGCTGTTTTTTCCAAGCGCATTTTAAAACAAATTTGGCAGCGTTCTCCCCCTTCCAATTCATTTTCTTTTCCTTTAATAGTTTCTTGCCATTTTTCATTTTCATAAGATTCTTCCAATAAATCTATCTTATATATGGCAGATAATTTTCTGACTTCGGCCAAACGTTTTTCATATTCCGCTGACGGATAAATATTCGGATTATACCAAAATAAAGTTAAATCAAATTGACCCTGTAATAATTCAATCGGGACTGTGGCGCAATTAGCGCAGCAAATATGAAGCAGTAATTTGTTCATAATAAATTAACAAATAAACTGATTAAAGCGGCAATCGGAAAGGCGAATTTCAGGCTGACTATGCTGACTAAAAATACTAAAACAATACCCATTAAAATCCTTCCAATACCTATGCTCATTTCTTTTAAAACTGTGTATTCGTCAATATAAGAACCGTGATCAGCCGATTTTTCATAATAAAGCGCGTCAAAAGGAGTGCGGAAAATAATACTCGTGAAATTATGAAAAGCGCCAACCACAAAAATTTGAAAAGTGGTGCCGGCAAACGCCTTTAAGAACCACCCTAAAGCGTAAAGCATTGAACCGGTTTTGACCATTTTCTTTTTTGGAAATTTATCAACGTATTCGCCGACAAAAATTTGAAGCACTACGGTGCCGATAATAATCAGAGCAGTAATCGCACCCACGGCCAGATATTGTTTTTCCAAGATTTGATAAATAAAAATCGGCCAAATCACTATTCCCACCAAGTCCTGGGCTCCGTCTGCCATATAAGCAATCATGGTATGGCGGCGGCTTTTTTTAAAAAGTTCTTTCCAAGAACCAAAATAAGAATATTCAAAACGCGCCTTGGTTTCGCTTATTTTAAATAAAGGAATGATGGCAATGGTCAGAATAACCATCGCTATCATAAAAAGAGTTTCAAAACTGCTTTTACTCAGTAAAACGCCTGCCATCAGCGGCGCACCAATGCTGATTAAATAGCCCAAAACGGTCAAATACGCCATTTGCTTGCCGCGGCTTTTGCCATCGGTAAATTTGACGAAATCAACGTGATAAGGCACCCAATAAAACAAGCGGAAAGCAAGCAAGACAATATTAGCCAAAATGGCGAAAATCAAAGGATTATTGCTGAAAAAATATAGGCAGAGATAAAAAGGTATGACAAAAAATCTGGCAATAATGATTGATTTTTTTAATCCGATTTTTGACATCCACATCGCGCCGATCGGCGCCAAAATACCATAAAGGCCGTAACCGACAACATAAAAAATAATCGCCCAATAGATTGAATTGCCGAATTTTTCAAATAAAAAAATCGGCAAAAACAAGCCAACCATTCCGTCCGCCAACGAGGCGATCATATTATAAAGACAAAGTTCTTTAAAATCTTTAGAAAAATTAAAACGAAAAAAATTGAACATAATTATTTTTTTATCTCGTAATATTTTCTTCCTTTTAATTCTTTGGGTAAATATTCTTGTTTGGAATTCGGAAAATTATGCGAATATTCATAATCTTTTCCATAGCCCATTTCTTTCATTAATTGAGTCGGGGCGTTTCTCAAATGAAGCGGCACTGGTAAATTTAAATATTTTTGAACATCTTCTTTGGCTGCCAAAAGTCCCTTATAAGAAGCGTTTGATTTCGGAGCCGTAGCCAAATAAGTGACCGCTTGGGCTAAATTAAGCTGCGCTTCCGGCAAACCGATAATTTCAACTGCTTTAAACGCGGCAATGGCGATTAAAAGCGCCATCGGGTCTCGATTAGTAATATCTTCCGAAGCAAAAATCACCATTCTGCGGGCGATAAATTTCGGGTCTTCACCGGCTTCAAGCATTCTGGCCAGCCAATATAAAGCCGCGTCCGGATCAGAACCGCGCATTGATTTTATAAAAGCGGAAATAACATTATAATGCTCATCGCCGGCTTTATCATAGGATAAAGCTTTGTATTGCAGAGCCTGTTCTATAATGGATAAACTAAGGTGATGAACTTTATCAGAATCTGAAACGGAAATTCTGGCAGCGCTTTCCAAAGCGTTTAAGGGATTGCGGGCGTCGCCGTTTGAAGATTGAATCAATAAATCCAAAGCCGGTTTGGCTATTTTAATTTTTAATTTTCCCAATCCCCTTTTTTTGTCCGAAAGCGCTTTTTTAATAATCAAACCGATATTTTCCTGCGAGAGCGGATTAAAAATAAAAACCCGGCAGCGGGATAAAAGCGGCGAAATAACTTCAAAAGAAGGATTTTCAGTCGTCGCGCCGATTAAAATAATTTCTCCGGATTCAACAAAAGGCAAAAAAATCGCCTGTTGGGCTTTATTGAAACGATGTATTTCGTCAACAAATAAAATCGTCTTTTTACCGCAAGATCTTTTCGCGACTCTGGCTTTTTCCAAAACTTTTCTGATATCGGCTGTTTTTTGCTCCACGGCTGAATACTGAATAAAATCCGCGCCGGTGGTTAATGCAATAATGCCGGCCAAAGTGGTTTTGCCGGAACCGGGCGGGCCCCAAAAAATCATTGAAGGCACTTCATCCTGCTCAATTAACCGTCGTAAAATTTTTTCCGAACCGACTAAATTTTCTTGGCCTACCAATTCGTCTAATGTTTTAGGCCTCATTCGTTCAGCCAAAGGTTTTAATCCTTCATTTGTTTCTGAAAATAATGTAATATCTTCTTCTAACATATCCAGTAGTAGAACTTTGACAATTTTGGAAAAATCATCAAAGTTTTAAATATTAATTAAATTATTTATCTTGAAAACTATTGTTTGCCTTATGAATTTTTGTCCGACCAAAATTAAACAAAATTAAGTTGTTAAACAATGGATTTAACGCGCAATATAGTGTATGCCAAGTAAAACTTTTTAAGCTATGGGAGGACAAGTCAAAGTCCACTACTGGACATAATCTTATAATAGCATATTTTAAGTTTTTGTCCAAAATTTATAGTTTACAATTTTAAAATTTAGGTTATAATTAATTTAATTGTCGGGCTGTAGTGGACCGGTACCACGCTTGGTTCGGGACCAAGAGACAGAGGGTTCAATTCCCTCCAGCCCGACCAATAAAAATAATTTTTAAAACATTTTATATGATTTACTATTTGTTAATTTTATTAGGTATTTTGACTCGTTTTTTACCCCATCCGGCGAATTTTACGGCAATAGGAGCAATAGCTCTTTTTAGCGGTTATTATCTAAAAAATAAAAAAATGGCGATAATAATACCCTTGGTTATTATGTTTTTAAGCGATTGGCGAATCGGACTTTACCAATGGCAACTTATGGCCAGCGTTTATTTATCTTTTGTAATTGTGGTTTTTCTAGGCATCCTTATCCGAGAAAAAAAATGGTTTTTCTCTTTACCAATGAGTTTATTTGGAACTATTATTTTCTTTTTGGTAACGAATTGGGCAGTTTGGCAATTTACCAACTGGTATCCGCACAATTTTCCGGGCCTAATATCCTGCTATCTCGCCGGTTTGCCATTTATTAAAAACAGTTTTGCCGGTGATTTGACATATACTTTTAGTTTATTTGCACTAACTGAATTAATAATATTTTGGGTAAAAACGAAAAAATCTAAAATAAGTTATATTTTAGTGGGTAACAAATCTTAATTTTAGCGTCGCCGTCTATAATAAAATAGAGTCCTGAACAAGGACTCTATTTTATATATTATTTTATCATGAACCACTAAAGAATTCACGATGACCCTGTACCCTTTAGTGATATAGGGTTATTTTTGACAACCAGAGCAATAATATGTTCCCCCTAATAAAAATTAATTACTCTCTGAAAAATTTTCAGAAAATTTTATCAAACTATTTTTAATATTTTGTTTGTCTACTTTTTTTATTGCTTCTGGGATAGGCAACCAACAATATTCTGTGTGTTCAGAACTCAATATTACCTTATCAGTAAAAACTTCAGCTGAATATACCAATTCAACAACAGTATAATCTTTCTTTTCCCAGGAGAACCTATGTATTTCTTCTGAAAAATTGGCTTCTTTAATACCAATTTCCTCTTCCAATTCTCTCGCCCTAGACTCAATAATCGACTCATTTAATTCCAATGTGCCGGTTACTGTTTGCCAAAAACCGCCATCTTCTAAATTTCTTTTGATTAATAGAACCTTTATACCATCGTCATTTCTGTAAACTATTGTTTGAATTTTAATTGGTAATTCACGCATATTTATTTTTAATTATTATTTCTGGCAACTAGGACAATAATACGTACCCCGACCAGCTAAAACCATTTTTTCTACTTTACTTTTACAACGAAAACATTTTAAATTTTCACGGCCATAAACTTTGAGTCGTGAAACATAAGTTCCTTTTTCCCCGCTCGCGTCAACATAATTTTCAACCGAACTGCCTTTGTGTTTAATCGCTTGTTTTAAAATACTGATCAGGCAATGATATAAATTTTTTATTTCCTTATCGGATAAACTTTTGACTGTTCGGATTGGTGAAATTTTGGCGCAAAAACAAGCTTCTTGAGCGTAAATATTACCAATGCCGGCGATAAAAGATTGGTCCATTAACAACGGCTTAATTTTTAATTTTGATTTTTTAAGTAAAATTTCTTGAAATTTTTTTAGAGTAAAATCTTTCTCCAGCGGTTCCGGACCGTATTTTTCTTGTTCAAATATTTTTTCCAAGTCAGCTGTTTTGACCAATTTAACATAGCCGAATTGTCGTAAATCATTATAAATTAGCGCGCTTTTATCAGAGAAGTAATAAATAATATGCGTATATTTTTGATGTTCCATGTTATCTGCTCCATGTTTCATGAATATCAATTGTCCGGTTAATTTTAAATGAATCAATAATGAATAGCCGTTTGAAATTCTGATAATTAAAAGTTTTGCCCGGCGCGAAATATCCTGAATAGTCGCGTTTTTTAATTTATTTTTAAAATTAATGGCCGATACGCCCTTAATTAATTTAGCCAGCCGAATTTCCACTTTTACTATTTTTTTGCCGATAATTTTATCAGCCAATTGATTTTTAATTGTTTCAACTTCCGGTAATTCAGGCATAAAAAAAATTATAAAATTAAAATTTCAACAAATACGCACCAAAAAACATCAATAAAATAAAAAATATTTTTTGCAATATAATTTTTTTTCTCAAATCTTCTTTAATCAAATGAGGAAAAAATAATGTAAGTCCAATTCCAATTAAAAATGCAAAAAGAGGCTGAAATCCATTAATTACCCATACTAACGCCAAAGGAGCCAGCAATGTCGCAAAAGTAAAAATAATCATTGCCACAATATTTAAAATTTCATTTACCGCATTTAAAGCGATTATGGAACCGCTGTTTTTCTTAAAGGACAATATAAAATCTCTTCTGTAAGATTTTACAAAAATCAATAAAATCAATCCGAAAATGATAAATCCCAAATACTGCCAAAAACTTACTGTCCAAAAATCAAGTTTGATCGCGAAAAATTTGAAAAAAAGATAATTTAAAGCCACGATAAAAGAAGCAAGTAATTGCAAAAATAAAACATCTTTTGTTAAATGAATTTTTTTATCTTTAAATTTTAAAGAAATACCCACTGCTCCTAAAATTATCAATAATGAACCGATGATTTGCATCCCGGAAAGAGTTTCTTTCAAAATAAAAAAAGCGAGAAAGTAAGAAAATACCGGAATTGTCTGAAATATGGGCACGACCACGGAAGTATCCGCCTTACTTAACGCTTTAAAATAAGGAAACAAGTAAATTATATAAAGAGAACTGTTTAAAATTATAAAAATAGATGTTGTCCAGTTTAAAGATAAAACTCTCGGATTAAAAAAAGCGATTAAAATCGCAACCGGTAATCCAATTAAAGAAGAATATATGACAAGAGTTCCGATGCTTGATTTAAAATATTTTGAAATCAAAAATTTCTCTATGAAACAGGTAATTGTCCAAAGCAATGGCGACAAAATAGCAATAAATAACCAATTCATAAATAACAAGGTCAAGTTTTAAACTTTGGTGGGCGCACTAGAAATCGAACCTAATGGGGGGTCTCCCGCCCTAATTTTGGGTGATAAATGGGCGATTCAGGATTCGAACCTGAGACCTCTATCGTGTGAGGATAGCGCTCTAACCAACTGAGCTAATCGCCCAAAATTTTGGGCGGGCTGTTTTTACCATTAAACTATGCGCCCGAATTACCAAAATTCTTAAAATTTACGAGATTGAAAAGCGAAGAAAATTTTATTAGAATTTTGAGTACCCTGTTAAATAATTTCGCCAAAGGCGAAATTGCCGCAAAAGCGGCATTTAACAGGGTAAGGGTTTTGTTGCTGCTTAGACTGCTCCGCCAGCTGGCGGATCGCCTTCGCAGACAAAATCCCTTAGAACGAAGAAGCCAATTTATACATTGGTAAAATAATGGCCGCCATCATTCCGCCAACCACCACGCCTAAGAAAATAATAATAATCGGCTCAAGCAAGGTAACTAATCTTGATAAAATATTTTCCACTTCGCGGGAATAAAAATCAGCCAATCTTCCCAAAACTTCGTCCAATTTTCCCGTCTCTTCACCTACTGACAATAAATTTGACACCATTTTTGGGATATGATTGGATTTTATTAAAGTAGAACTGACAGATCGCCCCTCTTCCACGTCTCTGATTGTTTGAAAAATTAAATCTTTATAAATACTATTTTCCACCACTTCGGCCACTATTTTAAGAGCTGAAGTCAGAGGTATGCCGCCGACAAGCAAAGTGCTTAAAGAACGAGTAAAACGAACAACGTATAAATTTTGAAAAAGCAGGCCGAAAACAGGAACTTTTAAAATAAATCTGTCCCAGATTTTTTTCCCTTTCGGAGTTTTGATAAAAAATCTTAAAAAGATAATTAAAGCGATAATCAATGGGATTAAAAAAATTGCATAATGTTGCAAAAATTTACTTGTATTAATCAAAAACTGCGTAGACACTGGCAGTTGCGCGCCTGATTCTTCCAAAACGCCGGTTAATTGAGGAACAACGAACAGCATCATTAAAATCATCACGCCAATGACGGTTACAATAACAAAGAGCGGATAAATCATTGCTCCTTTTATTTTATTGATTAAATCAAAATTTTTTTCTTGTTCATTGGCTAAATAATTCAAAACTTCGTCCAGTCGTCCGGCTGTTTCACCGGCCCTGACCATATTGATGTAAAAATCATTAAAAACTTTGGGGTATTTAGCCAAAGCGGAAGAAAACCTAACTCCCCCTCTCACATCTTCGGCAATTGCTCCTACAACACCTTTTAAATATGTGTCATTGGTTTGTTTGACTAAAATTTCCAGACATTTCACCAATGGCAAACCGGCGGAAACCATGGTTGAAAGCTGGCGAGATAAAAAAACCAAATCCTTTGGTTTAACGTTGTTGAATAAATTTATTTTAAAATTAATAGGACGGCGCAATATGGACATTTTACCGCCCTCTGCAAGAGATAAAATAATAAGATCGCGAGAAGTTAAAACTTCCATTGCTGCTTCTTGATTCAAGGCATCGATAATTCCTTTGACTGTCTCGCCTTTTAAATTTTTGGCTTTATATTCAAATAACATAGCAAAATTGTTTAAAAATTTAAGTTGAAAACGCAAAATTTTTAATTACAATTTTGCGTACCCGCCCAGATTTTTGGACTATTAAAAAATTAAAGTATTATCTTCCAAAAAAATGTCCAAAAACTTGGGCGGGTAACGATTTTGTTTCTGAATTTTCGGCGTCTTTCAGACTTGAAAATATCAGACAAAATACGTTATCTTCTTAATAACGATTTTAACATTTCTTCATCAACGCAATTTTTAATCGCATCTTCAAGTGAAATTTTACCGGAAGTCACCAAATCGGCCAAATATCTATCCATGGAAACCGATTTTGTATCTTCGCCTGTTTGCAAAAAAGTTGACAATTGATGGAGCTTGCCTTCGGCAATAATGGTCTTAACGCTGGGCGGAGCGGATAAAACTTCAAGAGCCCTTATTCTCCCACCGCCGACTTTAGGCACAAGTCTGGTAGCGATAATACCGGCCAAATTTTCACTAAGAAAATATCTGATATTTTCTTCTTCGCTGGTCGGGAAAAAATGAAGTATTCTTTTGATTGTCTGAATTGACGAGCCCGTATCCATAATGGCGAATATTAAAGTACCGGCCTCGGCAAGAGCGAAAAGTTCTTCCATTGTTGCGGCATTTTTAATTTGAGAAACCATTACTACGTCAACATGACCTCTCTCTCTGATAAAATCTAATCCTTTTTCAAAAGACAAAACATCGCGGCCGACTTCTCTCTGTTCAATTATACTCTTAACGCCGACCAAATTATATTTAATCGGCTTTTCCAGAGTGGCGATATATTTATTTTGATTTTTATTGATATTATCAATCAACGAAGTTACTAAACTGAATCTCCCTGAATCGTGAGGACCGGCAATAAAAACAATTCCCTTTGATAAATTGGTGAAATCTTGAACCATTTTCGGCAATTCAATTTTTTCCAGATCAAGAGCTTCCTGAGACAATAATTTCAGACAAATCGCCGGAGTGTTTTTTTGGTAATAAACATGAATCTGAACCGATCCGAGTTTTCCGATTTCTTTAACGGTTATTATCTGCTTTTTTTCTTGGAGCTCGCTCTGTTCTTTATTGTCCAAAACGGCGGAAATGACATCGCTGATGAAAGAAGCGGCTAAAATATTTTCTCCGCTCAGCGGCTGTATTTTTCCGTCAAGATTAATAAAGGGAATTTGCGCGTTAATTAAATAAATTTCCGAAACCTTTTTCTCGGCCGCGGAAACGCAAATGCGATTTAAAATCATTTCTGTTTGAGTATACATACCAAATTTTTTAAAATTTTTAAATTATTTATAAAGATTATTAAATCTGTGTTGCCTGCTCCGCCAGCTGGCGGATCGGAAAAGAAAATAAATTTTCTTTTCCCTCGCTCGCTTGGCAATAATGCGAAAAATTTTACTAAAAATTTGAGTACCCGCCCAAGTTTTTTATTAAAAAATCTGGGCGGGCAAAGGTTTTGTAGCTCCGACTTAACGTCCGGAGACAAAACTCTTTACTCCCTTGCCACTCTTAGAACTTCTTCAATAGTGGTCTCCCCTTTTAAAGTTTTAATATAACCGTCTTGAATCATACTAATCATTTTTTGTCTTTTAAATTCAGCTTTTACATCATCAATTTTACAGCCTCTGACAATAATATCTTTCATTTGATCGGTAATTTCCAATGCTTCAAAAATAGCGATTCTGCCTTTATATCCTTCCTGCCCGCATCTTGTGCAGCCCTTGCTGTGATAAATAGCGAGATGGCCGGTTTTTTTATCTCTGAATTTTTCCACATCTATGTCTTCCACGTCTTTTAACGCGTTTTCAATATCTTTTTCCACTCCCGCTGGCGGGATAATGGGCTCAGCGCAATAAGGACACATTTTTCTGACCAATCGCTGAGCTAAAACTATATTCAGAGAAGAAGCAACTAAAAATGGTTCTATTTTCATATCAATCAAACGAGGTATAGCACCCATAGCGTCATTGGTATGCAAAGTGGAAAGCACAATATGACCAGTCAAAGCGGCATGCGTAGCCAATTCAGCAGTTTCATTATCGCGGACTTCGCCAACCATGATAACATTTGGATCTTGTCTGACCACGGAACGAAGACCGGTGGCAAAAGTATAACCTATCTCGGGTTGAATTTGACTTTGATTGACTCCTTTTAAAACATATTCAACCGGATCTTCCAAGGTAACAACATTGACCCCGGGTTGATTTAAAACTTTTAAAATAGCATAAAGAGTGGTGGTTTTACCAGAACCGGTCGGACCGGTAGCCAAAACCATGCCATGAGGTCTGAGTAAATTTTTATTGATTATTTCAAGTTCTCTTCCCCAAAAACCGAGATCTTGCAAATCAAAAATCTTTTTAGTGGGGTCTAAAATTCTGATAACTGTTTTTTCTTGTCCCAATAACGGCAAGATTGAAACTCTTAAATCTATTTGGCGTTTTGAAACTATAACTCTGATGCGGCCGTCTTGTGGAATACGCGTTTCATCCAATTTTAAATTTGCCATTACCTTGACGCGGGAAATAATTGCTGAATGAAGATGTCCGGGCAACAATGCCACTTCTCTTAAAACGCCGTCAATTCTGTAACGAATTCTGGTTTGATCGCCCAGCGGTTCAATATGAACATCAGATGCGTCATTATCAACCGCGTATTTTAAAATGGAAGCCACAAGCTTGGCGATTGGAGCCATTTTGGAAATTTCTTCAAGCCCTATATCAGCAATGGATTTTCCGGCTTTAATAATCGGAGCAAAACGATCTTCGGCCGCGCCGACAGCTTCTTCCACTTCAACACTGAGTCCGCCATATTGAGTTAAAATATTTTTAAAACCCGAAAGAGTGATGGCATAATATTCAACTTTTAAATTTTTTTGGCGAGCAATAAATTCAATCGCTTCCCTGCCCTTAAAATCACCCGGATCAAGCATGGCCACTTTCAATGTATCGCCTTCTTTGGCAAAAGATACAACATGATAATTTTCGGCTGTTTCTTTGGGTAAAATTTCCAAAATTTTTCTATCAATAACCAAACTGTATAAATTAGCAACAGGCACGGCAAAAATTTGCCCCCTTGCCCATGCTATATCTTCTTCGGAAATCACCTTTTTATGTTCAAGAAGCGTGTCGGGCGTACTTTGCGTCTTTTCCGCTTCGGCTAAAAGTTCATTATAATAATCTTTGGTTAATTTTCCGTGCTCCAAAAGATATTTGACAATTGTATTTTGGCCTTCAAGCATACCCAGTAGTAAAAATTTAAAATTTAATAATTATAGTAAATATTGCGATTATTTTACTTCTTTTTTGGGAAAAGGCATAAAAGGATTGACCTTGCCTTTTTCCAATACTTTAACCGGTTCAAAAAATGCTTGAATATAGCGCATTTCCTTGAATTTCGGATTTTCTAAAATATTTTCAATCTTATCAACCGAAGGAATAGGGACTGATAAATATGTTAGATTATTTGTAACGGGAATATTTACGGAAGCCTTAGGAGTTTTAATGTATTTTATCAAAATAAAACCTATGGCTAAAATAATAAGCACCAAGAGTATGATTAATCCGATCATTTTTTTATTAATATTCGGCATTGGTTTTAAATTAATCGTTTAGAGAATAAGTTTTTATGGTTACGTTTAATGAAGCTCCAATATCTTTTAAGGCAATTTGGGAAACATCCATAATTCTGATATTTTTTTCCAAATAATCTAAAAATTCTTTGCAGGCCTGATAGCTGCCTTTATCAAAATTCAAACTTATGGTAGTGACTCCTTTGTCGGAATCAACGCTGAATCCGGTAAATTCCATTCCAGTCTGTCTGGAAATAATATCAATTTGATTTAAAATACTCGGCAAATCTGATTTTTCGGCAATCGTATAATCTAATTTTTTCAAATTGTCTTCACTGATTTTATTTGTCTGCGTCTCCAATGTTTTTAATTTATTAAAATATGCTTCTTGTTCTCTGACAATTGTCTTATAATTTTCAACGTCAAATTGCCCTCCTCCTGTTGTTTGAGCAACTTTCGGTTTTATAATAAAAAAATATTCGGTGGAAAAAGCAGCGACAATAATAAAAACAATCAATGTCCAGCAAAATTTAACCAAAATAACATGGTACCATTTAATATCAAATTTTTTTTCTTCTATAATCTTTGCCATATTTATTGTTTAAATACTCCGTCAACTAAGGTTAAATCAATGGAAAAAGTAACAACCCCTGACGAAGCTCTAACGATACTTGCAGCTTGGGCATTTTTAACAAAATCGGGAGCATTATTAAAAACAATAATTTGCCGAGCCACCGAGATTAAATCTTTAGCCGTTGCCGATAGATGAACTGTTCCACTCGTATCGGCGGAAAAATCACCGAAATAAACATCCTGAATAGTATAAATTTCCAGCAAGCTGAAAAATCTAGTCCAGTAAACATGATTAGCTAAAATTTCTTCCACTTTCATGGCTTTTTTTTCCAAAGACGCAACATTGTTTCTAACTTTTAACAATGGATAAGTCTTTGCTTCTAAAAGTTGCGATTCAATTTTGAGTCTATCTCTCTCATCTTTTAATTGTTCAAAGTGCCAATTTGTATATAATAAAACAATAAAAAAAACCGTGATAACGACAATTATTGTCGCGGAAAGAATCAGCATTTTTTCCTTTACAATTCTGGGAATAATCATTTCTTGACCCGGCATTAAAGTAATTTCCGGAGTTTGCGAAATTTCGGCAAAAATTTTTGCCTCTCGCGACTTGTTAACCGACGTACGAATTATTTCCGGTTTTTTTTCAGGTTCTTTTTTTGGTTCTTCTTGAATAAGAAGTTCGGCCAACTCGGACATTTTTTCCTTTTTATCGCCTTGAAAAATTTCAGGTTCAACTATTTTTAAATTAGAAATTGGCTGCTCTTTCGGCGCGGCTGATTGTTTTTTAAAATTAAACCAACCGATTTTCGGTTCGGCGGTTTTAGGCAAAACCGGATTTTTTTCCTTAATCGGCTGAGAAAATTTTATTTCCGCAGGTTCTTCGGTTTTTTTATTTATTTTTTCGTCTTCCCTCATCTCTTCGGGAAGTAAATTGATAGACATATTATTAGCTTCTTAGGAATTAGCTTATTAGCTTATTAGCTTCTTAGGAATTAGCTTCTTGCCTAAAAAGCTAAGAAGCTGGTTTATCAGTCTAACTGTCTCAATGCCAAGCCAATGGCTACGGCAAAGCGCGGCGCCACTTCTTCAAGAGCCGGTTTTAATTCTTCCGGATATGCCACTCTTGCCCACGGATCGCCGACTATTACTTTAGTATTGAGCGTTTGTGAAAAATAATTGGCTAAATTCGGCAAATAAGCTGAACCGCCTGAAAGAATAATTTTTTCCACGGTTTTATTAGATTGGCCTTGATAAAGTTTTAATGAATAAATCACTTCATCAATCACGGGCTTCAAAATACTTTCTATAATGGCAGGTATTTTGGAAGCGCCGCTTAATCCTATATCCCTTTTGAATTGCTCGGCTCTTTTAAAATCAATATTTAAACTATTGGCAATGGCACGAGTAATAGTCACGCCTCCGATATTTATACTTCGATTTAAAGTCGGCACTCCTTTTTCAATAATAATAATATCAGTAGTCAAAGCGCTAGTATCAACAATCATAGTCGTTGACTGAGATTTGCCGATTAAAACTCGCGACAAAGCAAAAGATTCCGTTTCCAACGAAAGCAACTGCAAATCAGCCTGCTTGAATATTTCAACATACCGCTTAACCAAATTTCTGGAAGCGGCTGTCAAAAGAATGCGATAATTTTTTCTTTGAGCGTCAACGGCAATCGTATCAATGATCCGCCAATCTAAAATCACGTCCTCAATCGGCATGGGAATAAATTTTTTCGCTTCCCAATGAACCGCGTCGCCCAGTTCTTGTTTTTTCATTACCGGCAAAGTAATAACCGAATTAAAAACGGAAAAACTCGGCAAAGCGGTTATCGCCTTATAAGAAGTCACGCCGGCTGTTTTATACGTTTTTTTAAGCAAATCGGCTACCTGCCGCAGAACTTCATTTGGATCGCCTTTAACAATATCCCCCATGGCTCGTTCGGCATAACCATAAGTCATCAAGGTTGGCACGCCTTGCTCTTTTTTAAGTTCCACCAATTTAATACTGGTAGAGCCCAAATCAATTCCCAAATAACTTTCTTGTTTTTTAAAACCGAAAAAACTCATATATTTACTTATCAACTTATTCGCTTATTTGCTTATCTACTTTATTTAGCTTATAATGCCATTATACTATAAAATGCCATTTACGACAATGAAAAATGTGGATAACAAATATCAATAAAATCAAGGATTTTTTTCTTAAATTATTTTTCCCGATTAGCTGCCTGAATTGCGGCCAAGAGAATTATTTTATTTGCCCGATTTGCTTGGAGAATATTCCTATTTTAGATGAATTAACTTGCCCGATTTGCCGCAAGAAAACAATTGACGGCAGGCTTCATCATAAATGCTGTTTTAATTTAGACGGCATTATTATTGCCGTTAATTATAATCAGCCGCTGGTCAAAAAAGCTATTCGCAATTTTAAATACGCGCCTTATTCTTTCCCTTTGGCTAAAAATCTGGCTTTTTTAATCATTAAGCGGCTCAAAAGATCTCCTGTTTTTATTTCTTATTTCATAAAAAATGATTTTGTTTTAATGCCTATTCCAATTACGCGGCGCAAATTGGCCCAACGAGGCTATAATCAGTCATTATTGCTAGCCGAAGAATTGTCAAAAGAATTCAACTGGCCAATAATGGAAATTTTAACAAAAATCAGAGATACCAAGTCTCAAACTAGTCTTAACAAAGAAGAGCGAAAAAATAATGTTAAAAATGTTTTTGCGATTGATAAAAAATTTACCGAAGCCGAAATAAAAAATAAAAACATCATTTTAATTGATGATGTTTTCACGACCGGCGCGACTTTATTTGAAGCAGCCAGAATTTTGCGCCAATCCGGAGTCAAAGAAATCTGGGCCATTGTTTTAGCGCATGACTGAAAAATAAAATTTAGAATATAGAATTTAGAATAAATTTTAATCTTATAATTCTAAATTCTAGATTCCAGATTCCTAATTCTAATAAAAATTATCCAGCCAGTAACAAACATTAGAACAGCCATTATTTGCGCCAATCTTAAACCTAAAAATATCAGCTGAGGGTTAACTCTTAAAAACTCAATGAAGAACCGGCCCATAGAATAAAGAATTAAATAAACAGCAAAAATAGTGCCCGGTTTTCTCGCCGTTGTCCGCGTTATTATTATAATCAAGACAATAAAAATCAAAAAATCCCAAAGAGATTCGTATAAAAAAACCGGATGAAAATACTGAAATGATTCCATTCCTGCCAAGCGATTGGACAAAGAAATGGGAATGCCCCAAGGCAAATTGGTCGGCAAACCGTAAAGCTCCTGATTAAACCAATTCCCCCATCGGCCGATTGCTTGTCCTAAAATCAGAGCCGGCGCGAATAAATCAGCAAAAAATAAAAAAGAAAAATTCTCTCCCCTTTTTTTAAATTTCTTAGAAAAAATATATAAAACAATTCCCCCGCCGATCAAAGCGCCATAGATGCCTAATCCGCCGTGCCAAAATTTAATCATCTCTGACGGATTATGAAAATAATAATCAGGTTCGCAAAGAATATGGTAAATTCTCGCGCCGATCAAGCCGAAAATCACTGAATAAAAAATAATGTCTTCAATAATTTCTTTTTTTACTTCGTATTTTTTAGCCAATTTTAAAATCAATAAAAAACCCAAAATACCGGCTAAAACCATTAATAATCCATACCAATGAATAGTTAAGAGCCCCAGCCTGAAAACAGGTTGAGGCTCAAAATTATGCAAAAAATTCAGAATCATATTTTATTTACAGCTTCCGGCGGCTGTTCCGGTCGTATTTTCCAAAACAGTCTGGCATTCCGCAGGAGGAGTGGTAAATGATTTGCAAATCGCTTGTTTATATCCTTCGGTTGTTCTGTCTCCCTGATAAATTACGCCATTAATTAAAAGCGTCGGAGAACCTTCAATACCATATTTCTGATTCAGTGTCACTTCTTGAGCTAATAAAGTTTCCGCTTCTGTTTTTTGGCAAGATTTTATTTTTTTAACATCAATCCCGGCCGTTTTGGCAAAACCTTCCCATTTTTCTTCAACAGTTTGAGGATCAGAACCCTTATT
>Ga0265297_10004915_pt1 | contig 21086 bp, 18 predicted proteins | sample Munlanlwell13791_FD_192502 | JGI IMG/M metagenome (GOLD analysis project Ga0265297, IMG submission 192502) | Leachate microbial communities from a municipal landfill in Southern Ontario, Canada - Leachate well 137-91 | ecosystem: Engineered > Solid waste > Landfill > Unclassified | place...
ATAATTCTGGAAGTTAAACCACCTGATCATATCTTCCTGAGAAGTACCCTCAAACTTGACGCTATAGGCCAAATCAACCACTACATTGACGAAGTCAGCGGTTTCCAACACAACCTGATCAGTGACACGATTGCCATCAATACGCAAAAAGCAAGTGGCTACTTTAGGATTGCCAGAAACCTTGGGCCGACCCTGCGTCAGCTCCAAAACTTCCAGATTTTCCTTATACCCCAACAATTCACGCTGAGCGCCGACAACAACGCGGCGGTTAGCCCCGCCAGTCACCAATATCGCATTATTATGAGGGATAGAAACGGATATCGCCCAGGGCGTTTCCACAATAGCATCATCCCTGACCCGTTTATGCGGCTCATTAGCGGCAACCATCAAATTAAACATACTCCCAGGAATCCGGCGCAACACGTGCCTTTCGCGACGAGGATCTGGCAAAACTCTCTTCTCACCCTTAATCAGGGCAATATTGCCAGTTTCAAGCGTGGCGATGTAGACGCCGCTGTCCTGATCAACGCCGATAGCATGCACATAAACTTCGCTATGATCATTGCCGATATGCAACTGCCGCGTAATTGGATTTCTTACCTCAACGGACTTAGACGGTACAAAATAGGCGTCAAAACCACCAATGAAAATTTCGTCGCCCTTACGATAAACAAGCTTATCCAATCGGCTGTCTTTCGGCAGTTGCTTGGCCATTTCTTCGCACGTAATCTGCGAAGCCACGACTCGAAGCAGCAAGCCGCGATCAACGCGGATATGGTAGGCCTCATAAATCCCGGCATTGGAACCCTCAAGGCGAAAATGGTCATTCGGTCCGGGCCAAACACGGCCAGGTCCCTTCTTTGTCTCCGGATCACCATTCTCATCGATCAGAACGCAGAACTGAGTCGGTCCCGGAACCAGGGCTTGGCGAATAACGGGGTCGCGATCAGCTGTTTTCGCCTTGGTTGTGTCAGACGACTGCAGAAATTCACAGACAGTGAGCATATCCTCTGTTGACAAATAACTAGCAATCGCTTCATATAAGGCATTGGCAGGGAGGCCATCGGCTCTTCGTCGGCTGTAAGAATCACGAATACCGGCATAATACTCTTCCAAGTCAACGCCCTGTAAAACCGATTTCAAGTTTTCCATCTTAAGCACACCGGTCTTAATCATCTCAGCAATCATCAACGCTGGATTGACGGGCTTAGCGACAATAGCTTCTTCTTTTTCAACTGGCACAACATCGGTACCTGACGGTGGAATAAAAGTCGGAGCTTTATTGCCGGGGATAATAATCCGTTGGCCAACCACAAGTTTAGATGCTCCCGGAAAAGATCCCTTCTTCGCCTGATCTTTATCTTCAATCCCGGTCAAGTTTGCATTACCGCTATCAACTTCGGACAATGCGCTGAGAGTGACACCGCCCCCGTCTGTCTCACCGGCAACGGTTTCATCAACCAATGCGGTCTTGATCTCGGCGCATTGCATCACTAGGCCGAAATACGGCGCGGCGCTATCAACTTCATCCGATTCAACTTGAATCATCAAATACTCACTAGCTGATAAACGATGACGCTTGCGAACCTCAACGATCTGGCCGGGCCAGATAACGAAACTGCCCGAAGTAACAACGCGCTTTTTCCCATACTCAAGGGTTTTCACTTCATTTTTACCGGCGCTGCAACTGCCGTTCGGATTCTCATCTGAGGCATTTGATACCGGATTATGGATCACTGCGTATTCATCAACCCGCAAAGTAACGAAATCCTGAATCGCTTGAGACGCTAAGCCCTTATCCAATAATTCCAATTGTCCGGGATTGTTGGGATCGGGGCGGGCGACAAAATGGTCGTCAGACAAAAAGTCAAGAGAATCTGGCCCGCTGTAGAGGGCGAATTTTCCATCTTTCTTACTGCCGACCCAAATGAATTGCCTGGCTACTAGCGGATACTTCTTGTTTTCTTCAATTGGCATTCCACTCATCCTCCTGGTTGCTTATTCCTTATTAATTAACAGCTGAAATAATCCAATTACCCGTTTACCCGCCAACTGACTTCCGACTAACGATACCCAATTTTAATCATGGCCTCGTCCTCCTTTGGTTGTTTTTTACCTCAAATATGTAAATTATCAAGGTGCTGGGCACTTTGCCCTATACTCCAACCTACAACAATTAACCAAGTAAGTCAATAGTGCACAGCGTAATTTTTAGTTCTAGCCAGCTAATCAAATAAAAAAACAAAATAATTATCTAAATTTAGCCAAATAATACTAATGTTAAAAAAACCTATCCCAACTTATTGACAAAATGCCATAATTTGCTAAGATTACGGGGCAATACTTCAAGCCCGTAGCTTGAAGCGCACCTTATAAAATATAGGGCAAAACCGAAAAGGAAGGGAGACGCGGTTCATGGCCAAAGATTTACCCGAGAGGTTGCTCGAAAAAGTAAGAAAAGCAATCACTGATTTTGATCTTGATGACGATGAGATTAATGATACCATTGCTGAAAATATCGATCTGCCAGCGATAATTTCTGAGCTTATGGACGAGGATGAAACCGTCAAGGCCGCCATTAAGGACAGGGTCAGGAAAAACCTTCTTGGGTTCATAGAGGACTGGGACCCAACCGAAGAAATTAATAATTTTGACCTACACGATTATTTGCCAAAAAACTTTGTCCCCAATCTAATCAAGGCCGTACTCAGGGATGATACCCCTGACGACGATAATTCCCTACTGGCTAAAGTGCGATCGGCCGTTAAAGAACAGATTGAAAACGATTTGGAAGCAGAAGATATTATTGACGATTTGGATGAATTTCGCGCCCTGCTTAATTCAGAAAAGATAATTAAGGCAATATTGGATGAGCCAGACACACAGGCGACTGTCCGAGCAAAAATAAACGAGGCAATCACGGAATCAATCGGTAATCTGTCAACTGACGACCTACCGGAAAACTTCTGGCAATTACTGGGCATAGAAGAAAAAATCAAAGCGATGGCCGAAACTCAGGAATTCGAAAAAATCTTGATCGCAACAGTCAAGGACGCTATTGAGAATGGTTTCGAATTCGATGATCTGGAGCCCATAAAAAAGGCGATGGCTGACAATCCCAGAATAAAGGCGGCGATCGACGACATTTTTGAAGAACTGCTTCGAGATCGGAAGTTTACTGATGTAATCAAAGTTAACCTTCAAGAGTCGTTAGGGCGACAAAGCGGCCATTTAGCCAACGCACTAATCGACAAACTGGGCGAGACACTGGTCGAACGGCTATTTCCTGCCCGTTAAACACTAGAACATTGAGAATATTGAAAAAAATCATCTGCCGCTAATCAGAAACCTGATTAACGGCTCTTTTTATTACACAAAAAGGCCCCTGCCAACCGGCAAGGGCGTAAAATCGAACAAAAGTACTATTAAAGTGCTACTACTAATCGGTCATCAGGTTAATGTCGACATCAACATCCTGCCGGCAGGCCAAGGCCAGCCCCAAAACAACAGGCGTCTGCTGCGAGTTAAGCGGCGCACCGCTGAAATCATTCAAGCCCAAACCGGCTAAAGGATCGGGCAAAAAAACTTCCAACACATTATCCAACGCACCAGTCAAATAATCTTTCAAACCCGGCAGGCAAGAAGTCCCGCCAGTCAAATGAGCATACTTAACAACGGCATTACCGGGCAAACCACGAAGATAAGCAAAAGAGCGATTAAGCTCATTAACCAATACCCTTAAAACGGGATTCAATATATTATCATGAGCATGGCCATATTCGCACTTCAGTTCTTCAGCTTCTTCCCAAGAACAACCAAAACTATCGACAATCGCAGCCGTAAAGCAATCACCGCCGAAGTTGATCGGCCGAGCAAAAATAAACTGGCCATCAACGAAGCAAACAATCTCCGTTGTTTTTGCTCCAATATTAATCAATGCTTCCGCCATCGGCTTAAGGACGCCAGTCGGAGTCAGACCGATCTGGGCGTTATGGCTCAGCCAGTTGAAGGCGGCGAGGGCGCTAGGCATCACAATTTTGACTCGAGATCGAGCATCTCCCAAAATCGCCAAATGCTGTTCAACTGCCTCTTTCTTAACGGCCATCATTAATACCATATAACCGCCATCCCGCTTGTGTTCCAAAATCTGATAGCCGATGTTAATATCCTTAAGATCAAAAGGTGTTTGCTGTTGTATTTCATACCTGACTATTGGAAGAACTTGATCTTCCGGAATAGGCGGTAAAGACCGAACCCGGATAAAAACGTGACGGCTGGGGATAGAGACGGCCAAGCCGCCATATTCCTTGTTTTTCAAAGAATAATCAACAACCGCCTTCATCGATTCTTCACGATGATCTGGGGGCACCGATGCCAAATCCCATTGCCCATAAAAAGCCAATTCATAACCGGCTTCAGTCGTATCGCTTTCAGCCAGCCGGCAAATACTCATCTGGCTGCCGCCCAAATCAATCGCCAATGTACCGTCCGCATGCGGTTTCCGTTTCATGGCCATTCTCCCTTTCGCCCGTTGGGCTTGGTTAAAAAAACCAATCAAAAACCATTAAAATCGTCCGAATTGTCAATGAACCGCTTCTGAATCAACTTACTATTAATTGGCCTGATTGTCAAGACCGGCAATAATACCACTCAAACTGAAAGGCCGGGCGGCGGTTATTTCAACCTCGACAAATCGGCCAAGCAAATCAGGCGAACCGGCAAAAGCCGTAACTTTATGCGAACCGGTCTGGCCGAAACATCGTCCCTGCTTGTAGCCATCGACCAAAATCCGCTCGACTCGGCCGACATATTTTAAGTTATTGGCCAAGGCAGTCCGCCTTAAAATATCATTCAATTTCTTGACACGCGCTTTTTTCTCCGCCAATGGAACATCATCAACCAGCTTAACCGCCGCCGTACCGGCGCGCTGGCTGTAAGGCGAGATATACGCCATATCCAAAGCCAACTCTTCCAGTACGGCCGCTGTTTTCAAAAATTGCTGTTCGGTCTCGCCGGGAAAGCCGACAATAATATCAGTGGAAAAAGCCAGATCAGGCATCAGATCTCTGGCTCTTTTAACTAGAGTTAAAAAATGTTCCGCCGTATAACGGCGATTCATCCGATTCAAAATCTCATCATCGCCGGCCTGCAAAGCCAAATGCAAATGCGGCGCCACATGCCGGCTGGCGGCCATCACCTTCAGTAATTCCTCCGATAAATCCTTGGGATGCGAGGAAACGAATCTCAAACGATAATCCCCTTCCAAGCTATCAATCGCTGACAGCAAAGCGGGAAAATCAAACCCACTGCCAGTGTCGTTATAAGAATTAACATTCTGACCCAACAAAATAATCTCCCGAGTACCGCCGGCAATCGCCTGCCGGCATTCAGTTATAATCAAATCCGCCGCCCGCGATTTTTCCGGACCGCGCGTATAGGGCACGACGCAATAAGAACAATAATTGCTGCAGCCATTGCTAATCGGGATTAAAGCGCGCCAAGCCGGCGCCAAGCCGGCTGGATCGGCCGGCGAATCATTGGCGGCCGGAATTAACTCCGCCAAACGACTGATCTCGCTAATCGGCAAAATCTCATCAAACAACAACCGGAACTTGCCCTGATCTTGATCTAAAACGCACCCGGTTAAAATCGCCTTTAACCCTCCGGCTTGACGACGCTCACGCCATTCATAGGCCTTGCCGATAATACTGTTAATGACCGTCTGTTTAATCGAACAAGCGACAACGACGATCAAATCGGCGTAAATTTCGCGATCAATCCATTGCCAACCCGAACGCGCTAAAACCTCAGCTATCTTATTAGCATCGGCTTCGTTCATCTGGCAACCCAGCACCCATAAATAGTATCGTTTGGCCATAATAAATCATCCTAACAAAAAATCACCCGCTCCGCCAGTCGACGGATCAAGGGTGAAACAATAGCAGCCGGCCAGCCCCGAATTATCTGACAACTAGGAAAAAGGTCAGGATAAAAGCGATCGCCGCCGAAGCTCCCAATAGCAAGCCGGTTATGCCGGCGATTTGCTTAGTGGAAACGGCAGAAATCGCAACTGTAGTTTTTGTCAGATTATTTTTCGGCATAAATTAAAAACTGATCAGCGAAAATTTATTTGATGATCACTTTGATGCTTTTTTCATTATCGGGCGTCTGATCGCGCCAATAGGGAGAAATAATCACTTCGATATTCTTGATAATGCCCGCCTTGGCGGCGTAATCGGTGATTTCATTCTTGGTCCGGCCGGTAAAATTATTCTTAGCCAGCAAACCGCTGGCTTCAGTTAGATATGCCCTGACCGGATAACTCACTTTAATAACGATGCTCTCGGGATTGGAGGCGTCCATAATAACGTACTTGGCTTGAGACATATCAATACTGGAAGCGGACAGTCCCTTCAAATCCATTTTTGAAGCCCTGTCCCGGATCAACTCCGCTAACTGCGCTTCATTGGCCGTAATGATCTTAACGCTGACAACCGCTTTCATATTAAAGATATTGGCTTCATCGCCCAACTTCTTGTCAAGGCCATAACTGACCAAATCGCCTTTCAACACCGGCCGGGTGCCGGACGCTTCAATTACCGTCTCAGCCAAAGCCCGCGCTACCAGCTCCCTTTTGGCATAATTAATATCGCTCTCGGCGATGAATCTGACTTCGCCGCCGGTTGATTTTTCCAACATCTCAACCGCTTCGCCGTAAATCAACGGCTGCAGCTGCGGCCACAGCTTGATAATCACCAATTTGCCGGGGCTGATTGAAGAAAAAGAAGCGGCGTCCTTCGGATAAACATCGACTTCAACGCTGCCGCCGGCCGGAATATCCACATCATTATTCGTTCTGACGATAACGCCGTTAGCCGCTTGCAACTGAGTCGTCTTGACCAATTTTTGCGGCTTGGAATAAGAATTTATCAATTTTACTTTTCCCACTAAACCGTCATCAGTGGCTGATCGAGTGCTGGAAGTGTTGAATGGCGCCTCAACTGTCTTGATTTCCGTCCTGATGGCGCCGCCGACCGAATTCAATTTAGCGATTTCCGACGGCGTTGAAGACGGCCTGATTTCAGTGACAAAATTCAAATTGAGGATTTGCGCGTCCGGCGTCACGATAATCGTCGCCTGGGAATAAAACAGCAAAAAAACGGCGCACAAAATCATGGCGGCAAAAATAATGAAAGTGATGGAAATATTTCGATAGAGGTGCAAACGGCCCATAGAATAAATTAAAATCGGAATAATCGAGCGATAAAACTAAAGGATCCATTCTTTAACGGCGTTTTTGACATCCTGCGGCTTGACCACTAATTTCTTCAATGACTTGGCGGCGTCTAAATTCCGCAAATGGACATGGGAGCAGGCCTCATCGATGGCATCGATCGCCTTGTCCGGGAACGAACGGCCCTTGATCGACTTCGTAATGGCGATTGCCGCTTTGATCGTTTCCAACTCGATAACGACGTTATGGTATTTCTCATAAATCGGCTTGAGGCCGAACAAGATCTTTTCAGTTTGCGCCGGAGTCGGTTCGGAGACGAAAACCGGCTGCAAACGGCGATCCAGCGTCTTATCCTGCTTGATGTATTTGAGATATTCATCCTTCGTCGTGGCGCCGACGACTTGCAATTCCCCCCGCGCCAAAAGCGGCTTCAGGATATCGGCGGCATTGATCGCCCCTTCGGCTTCGCCGGCTTCTGCCAAAATATGGATCTCATCGATAAATAAAATGATCACTCGTTGCGAAGCGACGATCTCGTCGGTAATCTTCTTCAAACGCTGTTCGAATTCGCCGCGATATTTGGTGCCGGCTAGGATACCGGCCAAATCCAAAGCCAGAACCCGCTTGCTATAAAGCGCTGTCGGGACTTTCTTGTCATTGATCCATAAAGCCAGGCCTTCGGCGATCGCCGTCTTGCCGACGCCGGAAGCGCCGACTAAAACCGGGTTGTTCTTGGTGCGGCGCGATAAGATTTCCACCACGCGGGAAATTTCGTGCTCGCGGCCGATAACCGGATCAAGTTTGCCAAGAGCGGCCAGCTTGGTCAAATCCCTTGAATACTTGGCCAAAACGGAACCGGCCGAAAAACTGCCACCGCTATCCCCGCCTGATTTGTTCTGCCGATAGAGATACCAAGCGATCGGCAACAGCAGAACAAAAACGATTAACGATAGATATTGAGTCATAAATTAAAACTAATGAGCTATGTTTATATTCGACTGATTTAATTATACCATATTTCGGTCATTTTGCCCAAGCCGGCCGACTGTGGAAAACCGCCCGCCTAAATCACTCAGTGAATATGATTCATTTTAATTCCTCAACGACACCCTCGCCTAGCAATTGTTCGGCCGCCGAACGGAATTCATCGCCATAATTTATTTTGAAAGTGGTGCGGATCTTCTCTTTAAAGCCGGACCGAGTCACCAGTAATTCCAACAAGTGATTGCCCTGATGTTTCATGATCAATTCTTTGAGCTTTTTGGAGATGTCATAATCCAACGGCTCGGCTAATTTCAAGCTGATAATCTTAGCCGGCGGCAAAGGCGCCGCCTTAACCTCGCCGGCCTTGAATCCGTTATCGCTGAAATTAAACCGCTTGTTTCTGGAATGGCTTGCTCGAGAAAATACCAGGAAATCATCCAAGGTCTCCTTCAAGCCGTCAGTGTTAAGAATGGCGGCCGAATCAACCAGGACTTTCCGCTCGCCGTCCTTGTCAGAGACGGCGCCGCTGATGATAATCAGATTATCCGGCTGCCACATGTGCGGATTAACGGCTAAAATTTTCGGAAAAACCAAGATTTCCACTTCGCCGGTCATGTCCTCAACCTTGACGAACAGCATGGGATCGCCTTTTTTGGTCAGGATTTTCTTAATGGTTGAAATGACGCCGGCCACCCGCACTTGAGCGCCGTCGGCGCAGTTTTTCAAGGTTAAGCAACCCACCGCATAATTCCTGACAGTCGCCGACAATTCCGCCATCGGATGCTCGGAAATATAAAGGCCCAATGATTCTTTTTCCCAAGTCAGCTTCTGTCTCTTGTCTAACGGCAATGCCGGCTCCAATTTCAAACGAGCCCGGCTCATCGCCGAAGAAGCGCCGAACAAGCTCTCCTGAGAACTCAACTCCGACTTATTGAATTCGATTATGAAAGACAGCAAACGATCCATGTTGCACAAAATAGCGTTGCGCTCCAGCAAGGTATCCATAACGCCGGCTTTGGCCATGGCTTCAAGCGACCGCTTATTCAAATCTTTGCTCTTGACCCGCATCAGCAAATCCTCCAAATCCTTAAACTTGCCGTTGGCTTTGCGTTCTTTGATTATTTCCGCCACGATATTCTCGCCCAAACCCTTGACCGCCAACAAGCCGAACCGGATGCGCGGCCGGCCGGACGCCAAAGTGGCGGCCACCACGCCGAAATCGGCGAAGGACTCATTAATATCCGGCGGCAAAACCTCCAAACCCATCTGCCGGCACTCGTCGACTTCAATGGCGATCCGATCCAGATTTTGCTGATCGGCCGTCAGCAAAGCCGCCATGAATTCCGCCGGATAATTCGCCTTCAGCCAAGCGGTCTGATAGCCGATCATCGCATAGCAAGCGGCGTGCGAACGGTTGAAGCCGTAAGCCGCGAACGGCAAGATGAACTCCCAAATTTTCTGCGCCACCCGCTTATCAATGCCATTGGCCGCCATGCCGGCGACCATCTTATGCTCTTGCTCGTCCAGCAGCTCTTTGATTTTCTTGCCGACCGCTTTGCGCAAAACATCGGCTTGGCCGTAAGTGAAACCGGCCAGATCGCGAGCGATGCGCAACAGTTGCTCTTGATAAACAGCCACGCCGTAAGTCGTCTCTAAAATCGGCTTGAGTTTCGGATGAAGATAATGCGGCTCCTTCCGGCCATGCTTGCCATTGATGTAATCAGGAATATATTCCATCGGTCCGGGCCGATACAGCGCCACCATGGCAATAATATCTTCCAAACCGGTCGGCAGCAATTGCTTCAGATAGCGTTTCATGCCGGCGCTTTCAAACTGGAAAACGCCGGTCGTGCGGCCGTCTTGAAAAATCTTAAACGACTTCGCGTCATCCAGCGGAATGCAGTTGATATCGATTTCCAAACCATGGATTTTCTTGACGATCCTCAGCGTCTGCTCGATGATTGTCAAGTTGGACAAGCCCAAAAAATCCATCTTCAAAAGACCCAGATCCTCGACGCCGTGGCCGTCATACTGGACGACGACGGTTTCATTGGAGCCGAATTGCCGCGGCGCGTAGCTATCCAGCGACTCAGGCGTGATAACGACGCCGCAGGCATGCGTCGAGGCATGGCGGCAAACGCCTTCCAAACGTTTGGCGATCGCGATCAGCTTGGCGCCGTCGGCATCATTAAGGACGTCCTTGAACTCGGGAACATTCTCGCAGGACTCCGTCAGATCCAGGCCCACCGGCACCAGCTTCGCCACGCGATCGCAATAATTGTAAGGCAAACTCATGACCCGGCCGACATCGCGGATCGCGTTTCTAGCCGCCATCGTCCCGAAAGTGATGATTTGCGCCACATGATCGCGGCCGTATTTTTCAGCCACGTAATTCAAAACCTCATCCCGTCGGGAATCGGCAAAATCAGTGTCGATATCCGGCATGGAGATGCGCTCGGGATTGAGAAAACGCTCAAAGACCAGGTCGTATTTGATCGGATCGATATTCGTGATCTTAGTGACATAAGAAACCAGCGAGCCGGCCGCCGAACCGCGGCCCGGGCCGACCACGATGCCGTTATCCTTGGCCCAATTGATGAAATCGGAAACAATCAGAAAATAACCGGCGTAACCGGTTTTTTTGATAATGCCAAGCTCGTAATCCAAACGCTCGCGCAGTTCCGGCGTGATATTTTTTTCGCCGAAATGATCGGTCAGCCCCTTGGCGCATAATTCCTTCAGATAATCATCGGCGCTCAAGCCGGACGGCAAGGGAAAATTAGGCAGGATATTCTTGCCTAATTCCAACTCCAAATTGCAGGCCTCGGCAACTTTGGCCGTATTGGCGATTACTTCCGGATGATCGCTGAAGGCCTCGGCCATCGCCTCGCCGGTTTTGAAAGACAGATCGAAGCCGATATAACTCATGCGATCAGTGTCGGACAAGACCTTTTTGGTCTGAATGCACAGCAACGCGTCTTGAGCATAATCATCGTTGCTATTGGGATAATGGATATCGTTAGTGGCGATAACCGGAACGCCGGTCTCCTGCGACAGGGCAAAAACGCTTTCGTTGACAACATTCTGCTTGTCGAAATGAGGGTGCGATTGGACCTCCAGATAAAAATTATCCCGGCCGAACAATTCCCGATAACGCTTGATCATCTTACGGGCCGCCGGCAGATCGCCATTGAGAATATGCTGAGCCAATTCCCCGGCCGTGCAAGCCGTTGAGCAGATCAGGCCCTCATGATATTGCTCCAGCAATTCAAAATCGATTCTCGGCTTGTAATAAAAACCTTGAAGATGGGCGATCGTCGTCAATTTGACCAGATTCTTGTAGCCGACAATATCTTTCGCCAATAGAATAAGGTGATAGGGCTTTTCATCCAGCTTCGGCCGCTTATTGAGATGGCCGTTTCTCGCCACATAGGCCTCCACGCCGATAATCGGCTTGAGGCCGGCCTTTTTGGCTTTCTTATAAAACTCGATCGCGCCGTACATGACGCCGTGATCGGTCAAGGCCAGCGCCGGCATTTCATATTTCTTCGCCAATTTGATCAACTCGTCGATCTGCCCCAAGCCGTCAAGCAAAGAGTAATGGGAATGGGTGTGCAGATGGACGAATTGAGCCATAAGATTATTGGATTATTAAGCCGGCGGCCGATAAAAAAGCAAAAACCCCTTGGGCGAAGAGGTTTTGTTTATTGAGGATTTTCCAAGTACCGGTTATATTATACCTTAATAATAATCATAAGCCAAGCTTCGAGTGCCGCGCCGTTAAATGGCCGCGGCTCAGGCTCATTTTAAAACCGCCGCCACGCTCAAATCCTGACCGGCCCGGCGGACAGTCAGCTCGATGCGTTGGCCGGCAGAAAATTTATTTAAAACATCGGCCAGTCCTTGATAAGCGTTCAATTCATAATCATTGATTTTTTTGATCAAATCGCCCTTCTTAACCAAGCCGTAAGCCGCCGAACCCTTCAAGGGCTCATAAGCGACATAAGCGCCCTTATCGGCAATTTCGATCAGATTATCAACTTGCGACAAATCCAGATAATCCAGCCCCAAAGAGGCGCGAGCGATCTTCTGCGATTTCAATACGTCATTAATGACATTGGAAAAATAATCGACCGGTATGGCCGAACCGCCGGAAACAACGCCGATCACCTCGCCCTTGAAATTGACCGCCACCGCCCCCTCGTAATCAGCGGCCAGATCATCAGAAAAATATATCCGTTTTTCCGGATAGTCGGAATTCAAAACCAAGTCCCTGCTCTGTAAAAAATCATAACCGATCTTAGTGATCTGCGACACCAGCAATTCATCGCGGCCGGCAACGATAATGACGGTCTGGCCAAGCTGCAAATCAGCCGACTTTCCCAAAGGCGCCACCGGCAAATCGGCCGAGGTCGTCTTGGCAAAAACCAAGCCGGTCGCCTTGTCTTCCAACAGACCGGCTAAAACGTATTTCTTGTTCTGATAGCCGACGGCTGAAAAATTACCCTTAAGATTGCTGATCGCGCCTTTGGTGGAAACGATCCAGCCGTCAGCCGTCAAGACGAAGCCACGCCCCAAAACTTCGTGATCGGTATAGGCGGCGATCAAGGGATCGGGCGAGCTCTTCTTCTGATAAATATTGACCACGGCCGGCAACAGATCGTTTTCCACCCGGTGGATCTGAGTATCTTGCTGGACCACCACCGAACGCGGCTGCTCGATGACGATCCGATTATCCAAATCGGGATTGGCATAATTGATCTGGCCGATGAACGGGAATTTCAAATTGCCGGCGCCGACGATAATGACCGCCAGGATGCCGCTCAAGGCGCCGAAAAACATTGCCAGAATAATCAGCAGGAAAGCGTTGGACGGTTTGAACGGCATAAGATTGGGATTAAATTATTATTGAAAACTGATATTACAGCCAAGCGGCTGTCACTAAAACTATCAACAAGATCGAACTGAAAAACAGCAATAGCCGGACTAAGCGGCCTCGATTCAATTTATCAGCCGAAACATAGATCATTATTTGCGTTAAAAAATAATAACACAGGGCGACAATAATGGCAATGACATAGAAACTGGACGGCCACAGCAGCAAGCCGCCCAGGATTTCGATCAGGATCAAATCAATGACGCTGGCATAAAGCGCCGCCGGCCGCGGCTTCAGAGATGATCTTAAAAAAACCAGCTGGCTGATGGAAAAATAAACGGCGGCGGCCGGCAGCAGCCAGAGCCACGACAAATTAAGAAAAATATTGAAACTGACCAGCGTGGCTGTCAGAAAAAATACGATCAGAAGGCCGCCATACAGCGAGATGTTAAGCAGATTGAAAATATTGGACTTGGCCGTTTTATAAAAATCATGGAAAACCGCTTCCAAATAAAACCAATAGACCAGCGACCAAACGATCAAAAAAATATTGATAGCGACCGCGCTCTCCAAAATCAAAGAATAGGCGAAGCCGGAAACGGCAAAAACCGCGGCGAAAATCATCAGCCAGAGAACCGGCTTGGCGCGATTCTGCTGCTTCAAAAAAGCGAAATAAGCCAAAGGCAAGGCGATTATCGCCGCCAAGCACCAAACCCAATTATCGCTGAAAATAAAAACGGCCTTAGCCGAGGCTAGGAATAAAATCGGGATAATATAGGGCAATAATCGCAATAAGAGAAACAACATATTTACTCACTGTCAAATAAGCCCCTTAACTCAGTGATCTTTCCGGCTAGCTCAGAGCTATCGCCGGCCGCCGCCAGATCGGAAATTTCTCCAAGCAGCAGAATCGCTTGCAAATGCGGCTGCTTGTATTCGGCGGGCAAACTTAAAGCCAAAAGATCCTGCTGCGCCTGTTTAGCCGCGGCCGGAACATCAGCGCCATTGCCATAAGCGGCGAAGAAAACCGATAAAATTCCGGCCGACTCCGTCTGATAGGTCTCAGCCAAACGAGCCAGATCGACGGCCTGCCCCTTCGCGGGATTCTTATTAACCGTCCGGTTCAGATCGGAAAAAACCTCGAAATACCGGATGATTAAAGCCGCCAAGCCGCCCAACAGCAGCAAGCCGATCAAAAAACTGATGGCGACCTTGTAACTGACCCCGATCCGAGAAGGACACAGCATATTTTAAAATCTGATTAAGGTGGACAGTGAAGCGATAAAAAATACCAAAGCGAAAATCACGAACATCGAGACGACGGTGGCCAAAAAAGACGCCAAGGCCTCTTCATACTTCTTCTCCATGACGTAATGCGCCGGCCAGCCGAAAACCAGCAATCCGGAAATGCCCACGCTCAAGACCAACAGCGACAACAAGCAAACGATGCCAAAGACATTCAGCCAAGTCGAAGGGCCGCTGTCGGCGAAAAACGACTGAGTGCCCACCATGAATAACGCCACCAGCGCGATATAGCAGACCTCCATAATGCCGGTGATCACGCCTTCGCTCACCGGTTTCGAGGTCCGATCGCGATTGAACAATGAGAGTTTTTTCATATTTTTTTGGTTATTAAAATTCGCAAATTAAAAATCACAAAGCAAAAGAGCCCTTCAAGTCGATTTCCAGCCAATCATCGCGCTCATCGTCCCACTTAAAGGCCTTGAAAATATGCGAGACCTCCGTCTCAGAAAAAACGTATTTGACTTCATGATGAGAGCCGATGCGCCGGCTGCCCGAAACCTGCTTATCGATAATCAGCGACTTAACCGTGTATTCCAAACGCATCCGGCCCAACGGGCCGTCGAATTGCAAAATCTCAACGCTGCCCCGATCGGGTTCGGCCAGTTCTTCTTGAAAAATCTCAACGTCTTTGAAAACGCTCTGGATTTGGGCTTTGGTCGCTTGCCATTTTTCCGGCGTCATAATGCTTATAGTATAACATTTTTAAAGTCACGCTCGCAACCGCAATTTTAATCGGCCGCTTGTTTCCCGATTAAAGAGTCGGCTTCAGCCAGAATTTCTTTTGTGCGCTTGAATTTCAAAAATTTGCCGGCCATGGCAAAATCAAACCAGGCATAACCATTATGCTCGGGCGACAAATGCGGAACGGCCGCCAGCGGCGCTTCCGCCAAATAAAGAATGAAGTCCTTCTTGATCAGTTCTGTTTTCCCGCCGCGGCTCTCCTTAAAGAAAAAATCAGTCGGCTCCCGAAAGCCGTCAATGACTCTTAAATCCTTCAAGCCGGCCTCTTCAGCGGTTTCCCGAAGCGCCGTTTCCATCTCGCTCTCGCCCGGCTCCATTTTGCCCTTGGGAAAATTCCAATAATTGCCGCGATGGTACAAAACGAAATACTGCACGCCCTCTTGGGGGTGCCGGCGGAACACAATCAATCCGGCTGATTTTTCTCTGATCATATTTCTTTCAAATATTTCTTGCCTTTTAATTTCTCCGGCAAATAATCCTGGTCTTCCTGGTAATTGAAATCCGGACTATACTTGTAATTTTTTCCGTAATTCAAATCCTTCATCAATTTAGTCGGGGCATTGCGCAGATGCAACGGCACCGGTTCGTCCATCGTTTCCTTGACATCCTGCATGACTTGGCCGAAAGCCGCATAAAGCTCGTTGCTTTTTTTGCACTTGGCCAAATAAACGACGACTTGCGCCAAAATCACGTTGCATTCCGGCAAACCGATAAAATGGCAGGCCTGATAACCGGCGACGGCCTGCTCCAGAGCCCTAGAATTAGCCAGGCCGACATCCTCGGAAGCGAATCTGACCAGGCGCCGCGCGATATAAAGCGGATCCTCGCCGCCAGCCAGCATCCGGCCCAGCCAATACAGCGCCGCATCGACATCCGAACCGCGCAATGACTTATGCAGGGCGGAGATGATGTTATAATGCTGTTCGCCGGATTTATCGTAAAGATGGGCATTACGGCTCAATGAATCCCGGATTTTTTCCTTGTTCAGCTTGATTATACCATTTTTGAGCGGCTTTGTCGCCTTCACCGTCAATTCCAAAACATTCAACGCGGTACGCGCGTCGCCATTAGCTAAAAGCGCCAGATAATCCAAAACATCTTTCTCCGCTTTGATTTTTAATTTGCCCAAGCCGCGCTCCTGATCCGCCAGAGCCGCCGCCAGTATTTTTAAGATATCTTCGGTCTCCAATTGATTCAAGACGAATACCCGGCTGCGCGACAATAAGGCGGAATTGACTTCAAAGCTCGGATTCTCGGTGGTGGCGCCGATAAGAATCACCGTGCCATCTTCGACGTGCGGCAAAAGCGCGTCTTGTTGCGATTTGCTCCAGCGATGGATCTCGTCGATAAACAGGATTGTCCGGCGTTGATGGAATTTCCGGCTGTCTTTAGCTTGAACGATTATCTTTTTCAACTCGGCCACGCCGCTCGCCACCGCCGAGAAAGACATGAACTCGGCGCCAGTGAGATTGGCGATGATCCGCGCCAACGTCGTCTTGCCGGTGCCCGGCGGACCCCAGAAAATCATCGAGGGAATCTGATCGCTTTCAATCAATCGGCGCAACAGCTTGCCTTCGCCGATCAGCTCCTCTTGGCCGGCGAATTCTAAAAGCGTCCGCGGCCGCAAACGATCCGCCAGGGGCGCGTCCGGATTGGTTTTCAAGTCAAACAGATCCATAATTGCAATCAGCTTAATTAACTCTTGACTGCATCTTACTACTTTCCCAAACCTGCTGTCAAAAATGAAAAGCCGTCGCTTAAGCGACGGCTTTGGTGCCAATGAGCTGAAAACCTGGCGGCCAGAGCTTCTTTTTCAATTTCAGAAATTTCTTAGTGGACGAATCAGCGCCAGTCAGATCATCCAAAAATAAATTCCTGATAAACCCGAGCGATACTTGACCGGCCAAATACTCACAGTAAAGCCGATTGCCCAAACCATAACCCTGCTGATAAATATAAAGCTCGCAAAAATCAGTATAAGATCTGATCCAATCCGAACAAGCATCGATTATTTTCTGCCAATCCGACTCGGGAAGGCGCGATAAATCAGGAATAATCTCCCATCTGTTATCCGCATGCCTGCCGGAACCAAGCAACCTGGCGCCGAAAGAAGCGAGCATTTCAGTGATAACCCTCAAACACACCGTTTCACCAAGCGATCGGCTGCCGAATCTTAACCCGGAGACCGCAAAATGGAGAAAATGCGACGCTTCTTCATTAATAGTGTTCTGATCTGAAGCGGAATTGATGATAATAGTGTTTCTCGGATAAAAATAACTCTCACGGCGAGTCCTTCTAATCTCGAAAAAATCCCTTCTGAACGCCGGCAAACCCGTATCCTCGAATTTCAAAGTTCGGCCGATCCAAAAAACTTCCGGATAAAAAGGAACCTCAAGATTCAAGACATCGGCTAATTCATCGATGGCCTCGTAAACGGCGGCTTCGACTCGGTCTTGCCTTTCCTGCCAGCGCATCGCTCGGCCCTCCTGACTGGTTTTGTAAGGTGCGATTTAAATAATCAGCTGCTGCTGCACGTACATTAATTATCTTTTATTTTTTTCTCTACCTTTTTCTCCAGTAATTTAATGCTTTCCAAATATGCTTTTTCCACAGGTGAAAGTGTTTTAATTTGATATTTTTTATATTCATTTTCTGCTTTTTCTATGGCTTTTTTATGTGTTACTTTTCCAGCGTCAATTAAAACACCTTCGCCGTAATCAGAAAGTAACTTATCTAAAGACGCAATATGATCGGCCATCCGCATTATCTTTTGATCCATGGCGCGCAATTCTGCCAATTCAAAATAGGCCGAAACAAGTCGGTTTAATTTTTCTAACTCGAGAGCAGACAAATAGTTTTTAGCAATTCTTACCTCTTCTAACACCGGCAAATCCCCGGAAAAAACCGTCAAGCCCATAAATTCTTTACCACTATCAGCGCGATTATAGATAACTTCTGAGGCCGTCTGTTTATGCACTGCATAGTGCAATTTGTTTTGCACAATTTTGAAAAACTTAATTGAGTGTAGGGATTTGGGATCATAATCTAAGCTTGTGGCATAAAGATCCAAAACTTGCCGATACAACATCTTCTCACTGGAACGAATATCACGAATGCGAGATAAGAGCTTCTTCCAATATAACCCGCCGCCATTGTTTTTCAAAAATTCATCATTCATCGTGAATCCAGAAACAAGGTATTCACGAAGTCTCGCTGTCGCCCATTGACGAAAATGCGTGCCACGGAGAGAATTTATCCGGTAACCAATGGAAATAATAGCATCAAGGTTATAAAGCTTTACGGATCTTTTTACCCCCCGATTTCCTTCTATTTGAACTATCGAGGAGTCCTCGACAGTTCGATTTTCTTCTAATTCGCCCTCTAAATACACATTTTTTAAATGCAAGCTAATATTATCAATACTACAATCAAAAAGCTCAGCCATTTGCTTTTGCGAAAGCCAGACAGTTTCATCTTTTATCTGCACATCAATACTAGGTGCCCCGTCCGCGCTTTCATAGATAATTATTTCACCGGAATTATTGTTATTTTCATATTTCATAAATTTAATTTTTACTATTAACCGCTTCAACATAAGCGCAATAATCACACTCGGGGTCCGCTTTAGGTATTTTAGCACCATTTAAGCATTTATGCGCATCGGCAATAACCTTTTCTACCCACTTATCACTTCCTTTGTAAGGAATCAGGGTTACGTCGAACTCTAACTTGCCATCAAAGGCCGCTAAATCAGTCCTGCCGTTGCAATAGACGAAATAACCGGTATCAGACACCTTATAGCCATTACGTCTCAATAACCACTGATAAATCTCCATTTGGCGTTTATAACCGTCCTGCCAGTCCTTATTAAGCTCCGTTATGTCCTCCTCCTTGCTGGTGGACTTATAATCAACAATAATATATTCCCCTTTTGAATTAATCCAGAGATCATCAATGGCACCAGTTATTAATAGATTAGTCGGCTTATGCAAATATTGAATGCCAGTAAAGTTATGCCGCCATTTGTCCAAATCTTCGTGCGCCACGGGGCGGGCATCAACGCCATATTTTTCAATCAACGGATGTTTCTGATTCTTGGCTCGATGAATATCAAACTCCTTCTTTAATAAAGTGTCCACGGCACTGTTTAGAGCAAACGGAAACCCTGGCGGACGGCCAACGCCAAGCCGGCGGTCAAGATAGAAGCAACGAGGGCAGTCGACAAATAATTCTAACTTGGAACGGCTGAGCTTGAAGGGCTCTGAATCGTTTGCCTGCCCGCCAATACTTGAGCCATCAGGCGAATGTAGGCGGGGTGTGTAAAGATTTCTAGTTCGCTGCGCGGTGTGGTAGATGGACATACTATTTTCTTTTTGCTTTTCTAATTTTTTTGTTTTTTTGTAAACCAGGTAAGGTAATCTTGACATAATTATACTGGTCAATTGCCTTAGCTAAAGTAACTTTTTTTGAATTGAATTTAAATTTACTAAAATCCTTCTGGCTTCGTACCAAAAAATTATAATAATCTTCTGCATCACCCTTGCGCAAGCCATAATGCTTTCTAATATAACCATCCCACATTATGAAAACTTCTGGAGCGAAAAGATGCATTAATTTAGGTGCGCCGGTAGACCTAACCCCCTTAACCTCATATAAAATATTAAAAATCTTTTTAATGTCTTTTTTGTAGTCATTAAGATTAATCGTTTTGATGTTTAATGTCTTATATTTATTGAAACAAGGCAATAGTTTCTTAATTTTCTTATCAAATTTTTTAAAATCAAATCCCCTTAAAACATAACGAAAAGCGGCAAAATTCCAAGTGGCCAACATAAAAACGCAAGCGTCGGAGCAATACCCCTGCTTAATCATCCTTAAAAATGAAGGATATAAATCTCCTCTTTCTTCGTTTTTATCAAATTTCTTTAATTGTTTCTGAAAATCTTTTTGCGACGGCATAAAAAATTATATAAATTAAGCATACACCAAACTTTTCGCATCCTGGTAATGTTCGTAAACAAAATTATAAACCTCAAATCCCTTCAATTCACATTCTCTTTCTGTATAAGTCGGCTCTGGCAATTCATTAAATAACAGATCTGATATGGCAATCTTTACTCCGGCGCGATTTGTTTCAAAATCTCTCCAGTGCGGCACAAGAAGCGGTTTAAGGTTTATTAGCAATTCGTGCGTTGCACCCTTGATACTCGCCACTTCCTCTGGATTTAGATTTTCTTTAACTAATAAATCAAAAATCGCTAATTCGTCTTCGTTCAAATTTTCTTTGATGGCCCGCTGTTCTTCCTCATTCAAATCTTTTGCTAGAGCAACGAGATCATCAAAGAGCTGATCAACATCATGCGCACCACTGTTATATTCTTGCAAAAGAGAGACAAGTCGTTCCATAAACTTCGCGCGTTTTTTATTTCTCTTTACCATCTCGGTTATTTTCTGTTCCAATTCGGCAGACATTGCCTCAACTTGTAAATTTTTGTTATCAAAACCGGCAAAAAACGCGTGTAAGGCATCAGCATCAAGAATACTCAAATCTTTTATTTTCTTGTGTTGAGAAATAACATATTCTCCGGTTTGAATTGATTTATCAAGTAAATCCTCCAAATCTTTTTTGACTTGAGAGACATCAACGCTCTGCAACCCCACATCACGAATACGCGAAGCTAAGACGCGAACGGCTGTCACTTCTTTGTAATAATCCTCGGCATCCGGATCAGGCAAAACCGAACGATAGGCGCTTTGCAAATCACTGGCCAGGTTTAAAAATTTCTTTTTCTTTTCTTGTTGTCCAATTATGGTGTTGGCGTAATTTTCCAGCAGTAATAATTTTTGATCGCTTGGCGCCTCAAGCAACGGATTGAGTTCAATCTGTTCAGCGCTCAAAAATTCTTTTACCGTATCAAGCGTATTTTTCAAATCATTTAGGAGCTC
>Ga0265297_10004916_pt1 | contig 21084 bp, 15 predicted proteins | sample Munlanlwell13791_FD_192502 | JGI IMG/M metagenome (GOLD analysis project Ga0265297, IMG submission 192502) | Leachate microbial communities from a municipal landfill in Southern Ontario, Canada - Leachate well 137-91 | ecosystem: Engineered > Solid waste > Landfill > Unclassified | place...
CGTCTCACCTGCCCACAGCCCATTACTTATTACCTCCCTTTCTTCAAGGGTTAAACGATGATATTTGTTTTTCATAGCAAAACCTTAAATGATTTTAAAGTTTTGCGCTAGTCCTTTGAACCCAGTTCTTAAAATCTTGACAAAATTGATATAATGTAGTAAAATAATACATACTATTTCCCCTTGTTTAAGGGGTATCTAAATAGCCAAATAAGTGATGATCGCTTGAAGTCCAATGAAGTTTAAAGGAGGTTCGCCTCCGCTAAAGCTTCAACGGACTTTGAGAGGAAAGTCCGGACACCTTAAAATGGTTACGGGTAACGCCCGCCAGTTTAATAGCAATGTTAAATTAGGACCAGTGCCACAGAGACTATACTAGTCCTCCGTAGCTTTATGCGAAGGAGGGCCAAATGTGAAAAGTGTTTTGGTGTTATTTGTTCTCGAGACAAATGGCTACAAAACTCAACCTCTGGCAACAGAGTGTACGTGGTAAACTCAACCTGGTGCAAGGACAAAGTCCCGCGTGGCGGGATTAAAAGTAGTCCGCTTGAGCTTGGCAGTAATGCCAGGCCTAGATAGATGATCATCTTTCTTTAATTCTTAGAGGAATTAAGGGATAACAAAATCCGGCTTATGCTTATTTGGCTATTTAGGTAAAATTATAAGGGTTCCTTAAGGGTGCCCTTAATTTTAAAAAATATGAAAAAAACTGATTTACTCTTTACCATAATTTTAATTCCTTTAGATTTTCTAATGCTTGTTTTGGCTGCCTTAACCGCCTATTATCTTAGAGTCGGTACTTTTGTAACTGAAATCAGGCCAGTTGTCTATGCTTTATCTTTAGCTCAATATATAAGTTATACTTTTTTACTGGCCTTGCTTTGGCTATTAATTTTTGCTTTAGCGGGCCTTTATGCCATAAAAATCAGGCGCAAATTGCTCCAGGAAATTGGCAAAATTTTTTTAGCCTGTTCAACCGGCATCTTAACTATTATTTTAGCAATTTTTTTGCAAAGAGAACTTTTTTCTTCTCGCTTTATAATTTTGGCAGTCTGGATTTTGAGTATTTTATATGTCACCATCGGCCGTTTAATAATTTTTCAATTTCAAAAATATCTGCTCAAAAAAGGCTATGGCGCCAAAAAAATTATTTTAATCGGCCAGGATAAAAATACTCAAATAATTGCCGACGAAATTAATAGCAAGCCTCAATTAGGTTATCAAATAGTCAAAATATTCCCAACTTTTAACCAGGAGATTAAAGTTCAAATTTTAGAAATGCACAAAAATGAAACTATTGACGAAATTATTCAGGCTGATCCTAATCTAGACAAAGAAACAACCTTTGATTTAATTACTTTTACCGAAGCCAATCATATTGTTTTTAAATTTTCCGCTGACCTTTTTAAAACTAAAACCAGCCGTTTAGAAATTGACACCTTAGCCAGCATCCCGATTTTTGAAATTACCAAAACCAAATTAGAAGGCTGGGGCAGAATTTATAAGCGCATTTTTGATATAATTGCTGCTGGTGTTTTTATTATTTTAACCTCGCCAATCATGCTGTTTGCAGCTATCACCATTAAATTAGATTCTAAGGGCCCGATTTTTTTTAGCAAATTAGACAATGGTTCGCCCGTACAAAGAATGGGCCAGTTTGCCAAACCATTTCGTTATTTTAAATTCAGATCCATGATTGACAAATCAGATTCTTTAAGATATTCCCAAGCGCTCCAGGAAAAAAATCTGCGTTCAGGTCCGCTGGTTAAAATTAAAAATGACCCAAGGATCACCCGTGTTGGCAAATTTATCCGCAAATTTAGCATTGATGAATTGCCGGAACTATTTTTAGTTTTTATTGGTAAAATGAGCTTGGTCGGTCCCAGGCCGCATTTGCCTGAAGAGGTTGCAAAATATAAGGATTATCAAAAAAGAGTTTTAGATATTAAGCCAGGCATCACTGGCATGGCCCAAATTTCTGGCCGCTCAGATTTAGATTTTGATGAAGAAGTTAAACTGGATACTTATTATATTGAAAACTGGTCGCTCTGGCTTGATCTGCAAATACTTTTAAAAACTCCCAAAGTTGTGCTTTTTCCCAAACGCGAAGCATTATAGCTTCTACTCAAATTATATAGGAAAAATAGCCCATAAAAAGGCTATTTTTTGTGCTTGATTTTTAAGTTAAAATGAGCTAAAATAAGAACATTAAATCATTTTCTAAAAATTCGTATATTTGTAAAATTAGTAACAGATTAGCCTGCCTGCCGGCAGGCAGGTAAATTAGTATCCCTATGAAAGTAGCCTTATTACACGATTATTTAAACCAAGCAGGCGGCGCTGAACGCGTGCTTTTAGCCTTGTCTGAACTTTATCCAGATGCGCCAATCTTTACTTTAATTCATGACAAAAAAAGGCTTTCTGGCTTTGAAGGCAAAGATATCCGCACCTCCTTTTTACAAAAAATGCCCTGGGCAAGTTCAAAAATACGCTGGTATCTGCCTCTAATGCCAGTGGCAGTGGAAAGTTTGGATTTGAGTCTTTATGATATTGTCATTTCTTCCAGCTCAGCTTTAATCAAAGGCGTGATTACTCATCCGCATACTCTGCACATCTGCTATTGCTACACGCCGACCCGCTATCTCTGGTCTGATGCCCAGCAATACCATAAAGAAATTAAAGAAGGCAAACTGGTCAGCCATTTCCTGCCATTTTTTTTACACAAGCTACGGCTCTGGGATCATGTCTCAGCGCAGAGAGTAAATCATTTTGTAGCTCAGTCAAAATTTATTGCCAAAAGAATCAAAAATTATTATAACCGTGAAAGCACTGTTATCCATCCGCCGACTGATACGCAAAATTTTTATATTTCATCTGAGCTGGGCAATTATTATTTGCTAATTTCCCGCTTAAAACCTTACAAAAAAGTTGATCTGGCCATCAAAGCTTTTAACAAGCTAAATATCCCTTTAAAAATCATCGGCATTGGTGAAGAAGAAAATAAATTAAAAAAAATGGCCAAATCAAACATTGAATTTCTGGGCGCTGTTTCAGAAACTGACAAAAGAAAGTATTTAGCTAATTGTCTAGGGCTAATCCATCCTCAAGTTGAAGATTTTGGCCTGACAGTAATTGAAGCCATGGCCTCTGGCCGTCCAGTCATTGCTTATGCAAATGGCGGAGCATTAGAAACAGTTATTGACGGCCAGACTGGAAAATTGTTTGAGGAGCAGTCCTGGGAAGCTTTAATTGATACGATTATAAAATTCAGGCCTCATGATTATAATTCTCAATTCATAAAAGCTCATGCTGAAAAATTCAATACCCAAAATTTTTATTCTCAGCTTACAAAGTTCGTAGATCAGGCCTGGTCTGATTTTAAAAAATAATAAAAAGTACTCAAATTTAATTTTGCATAATTAATATCTCACAATTCATGAATATCACCATTGATATTCGCTGCCTCATGCAGGCCAATTATTCCGGGGTGAGCGAATATGCCTTTAATCTTCTAGATAATTTATTTAAAATTGATAGCCAAAATCAATATCAGCTTTTTTATAACAGCCATCAGGATATAAGCAATAATCTGCCTGATTTTAATTATCCAAATGTTAAATTTTTTGGTTTTAAATACCCCAATAAATTTTTTAATCTGGGCTTAAAATTACTGCGCTATCCTAAAATAGACAAAATACTTCCGCCTGCGGATATTTTTTTTATGCCTAATTTGAATTTCATTGCCTTAAGAGCCGGAGGCAAAAAGACAATAACCATCCATGATTTATCTTTTGATCTTTTCCCCAGTTTTTTTTCTCTCAAACGCCAGCTGTGGCATAAATTTATAAATCCCAGAAAATTAAATGCTGGCTTTGATAAAATAATCGCAGTTTCAGACAATACAAAAAACGACTTAATGAATTTGTACCAGCTCCCTGGCCAAAAAATAAAAGTAATCCATTCTGGACTTGATCATAATCTTTACAAACCTCTAGACAAAAACGATCCAAAATTTTTAGAAATCAAAGCCAAATATCAGTTGCCAGAATCCTTTATCTTATTTTTAGGCACTTTGGAGCCGCGCAAAAATTTAACCGGCATAATTGAAGCTTTTAACCTTTTAAAAAACAACAACTCACAACTTGCTGATCTGCATTTATTAATAGCCGGCGCTCCAGGCTGGAATTATAAGAAGATATTTGAAATAGCCAATAATTCTCCTTACACTAAACAAATTTTCTACCTTGATTATATTAGCCGCCAAGATAAACCCTATTTGTATAATTTAGCGCGGGCTTTTATCTTCCCTTCTTTTTATGAAGGCTTTGGGTTCCCAGCTTTGGAAGCCCAAGCCTGCGGACTTCCAGTTATGGCAGCCAATAATTCAGCTTTCCCGGAAATTTTAGGCGATTCTGCTTTTTTAGTTAATCCCGACCATCTTGAAGAAATCGCTGCCAGCCTTAACGAGATTTTAAGCAACCAAGAGCTTAAACAGGACTTGATCAATAAAGGCCTGGAAAATGCCAAACGTTTTTCTTGGGAAAAATGCGCCCAAAAAACCTTAGATTATCTAACCTTAAATTCTTAGCCATCTAATTACTTATTACCTATTTCTTATTACTTATTTCCTCACATATGCGTATCGGCATTGATGCCAGAATGTATGGCAAAAGCCAGTCAGGCATTGGCAATTACATCAAACAGCTCACCACAAACATTTTCCAAATAGATAAGGAAAATGATTATTTTTTATTTTTACTAGATCCGATTTATTCGGAATATCAAATATCTCAAGCAAATGTACACAAGATAAAAGCTCAAGCGCCCTGGTATTCATATTCAGAACAAACGACATTTTTAAATCAGCTTAATCAGTCCAAGCTTGATCTGATGCATTTCCCGCATTTTAATGCGCCAATTTTTTACCAAAAGCCAAGGATCACCACAATTCATGATATTACCCCGAAATTCTGGCCTGGCCATAAGCAAAAATCCTGGTGGCGGAAAAAGGCTTATGAATTGACAATCAAGTCCAGCCTGCGAAAATCAGCTAAAATTATAGCTGATTCACAGGCCGCCAAACAAGATCTAATTAAATATTTTAATGTCTCTGAAAAAAAAATAGCTGTGATTTATTTGGGGATAGAAACTGACTTTAAAATAATTGATAATTATGCTAAAATAAAAGAACTTAAAGACAAATATCAGATTACCAAGCCATTTATTTTTTTTATCAGCGCCTGGCGCAATCATAAAAATTTTGAAGGCTTAATTTCAGCCTTTGAACTCTTAAAAAGCCAGGGGGATTTTGACTATCAGCTCGTCTTAGGCGGCCAGGAAGATGCTCACTATCCCAATATCCGCCAGGTCATTTTACATTCAAAATTTAAAGACGATATTATCTGTCCCGGCTTTATAGCTGAAAATGAACTTCCTCTTTTTTACAATGCAGCCGAACTCTTTGTTATCCCTTCTTTTTATGAAGGCTTTGGCCTAATCGGTTTGGAAGCCATGGCTTGCGGACTCCCTGTTATTTCCTCCAATGCTGGCAGCCTGCCGGAAATCCTTGGTTCCGCAGCCTTATATTTTGACCCCCATGACACTGCCGCCATTGCCCAAACCATGCTGAAAGTTTTAAACGCTCCAGAACTCAAAGCTCAATTGCTCAAGCAAGGATTGGAGCAAATAAAAAAATATTCCTGGCCGGAATGCGCTCAAAAAACATCTCAACTTTATAACCAAATCCTAAAAACTTAAATAAGCAGCTTTAAATTCAAGCGCACCCATGCGTAGCAGATTAAAAACAAAAAAACAGTTAAAAAAGATTAAGAAAGTAAAAAACCCCGCTAAAAAATCAAAGTCAAAAATTGTTGCTAAAAAGATACTTTCTAAATCTGTAAAAAAAATTGTTGCAAAAAAAACCAAGAAAAAAAATATTCGTGGCGGATTTGTTGCTTTTAAAACCGCTGCCAGACATGCGGTCACAAACGCTCAAAAAAAATCCTTGCCAAATTATTCAAAAATAGAGAATAATTTGCGGGCAGAGACAGCTCCTGCGCTTAAACCACCTGCCGAGCCTGCCCGAAATTTTATCAAAAAAACAAATACCAAGTGCTCGCCTTATCTTCTAGACTTGAAAAAAATTGGCATTGAAAAACAAGAATCTGCCAGGCACAAACAATCACAGTCAGAAATCATTACCGCAGAAATATTCAGCAAATTCAAGCAAAATACAAAACCTCTAAAAAGAATATGCCATAATTTTCGAGCCAATCTGGCAGAACTTAAACCGCAACAAAAAATAAAATATCTTGAGTCCACTGGTTCATTAATTGCGCGCAAACCCAGCCATCTTAAATTACCTAAACTCAGCTGGCCAAGCTGGCGCTTGCCAAAATTACAACCCCGTGAATTAAGGCTGGGCAATTTTATCTTGCCTACATATTGGAAAAGAGCTGTTATTACATTTATTCTTTTCTGCCTGATTTTTAGCCTGCCATTTGCGCTTTATGGCAATTACCAGGATTTACAAGGCAAAAAAAATGATGTTTTGCAAAAAACCGGCTTAGCTTTGAATCATTTGCTTCTGTCTAAAAAAGCCGCTTCGGCTCAAGATCTTTATTACACGCAGTTTGAATTGCAGGCAGCCAGCCAAAATTTTACCCAGGCAAACCAGGATCTGGCCAATGTTAATTTTATTATTCAAGGCGCTATCAGATTGATGCCTCGCTTAGGCGAGCAGTATGTCGCAGCGCAAAAATTAACCAATGTGGGTGAAAAATTGTCGCGGAGCGCTGCTTTACTGGCAGATACAATTTCCAAAATCAATCTGGGCGATAATGCGCAAAACATGAATTTAACAGATAAGCTCATAACTTTGAAAGAAAACTTGGTTCTAATCTCCATGGACTTAAATTCTGCCAATGCTGACCTGCAACAAATTGACATTTCAGCAATTCCGTCAGAATATCAGGATAAAATCCAGACGTTGCAGACTGCCCTGCCAATTTTAGAAAAAAATTTCACCAATTTTACGGCCTCAGCTGATTTGATCGCCCAGCTTTTAGGGCAAGAAAGCAAAAAAAGATATTTGCTGCTTTTCCAAAACAATCACGAGCTCAGGCCGACCGGTGGTTTTATTGGCAGCTATGCGCTGATTGATATTGATCGCGGCAATATTAGCAAAATAAATGTGCCTGGCGGCGGTCCATATGACCTTAAAGCCGGACTTAAGGTAAATATAAAGTCCCCCACGCCCCTAAATATTATTAATACCCGCTGGGAATTCCAGGATGCAAATTGGTTTGCCAATCTGCCTGCTTCAGCTGAAAAATTAAATTGGTTTTATGAAAATAGCGGCGGTCCGACTATTGATGGCATGATTTTTGTTAATGCTACCTTTTTAGAAAAAGTTTTAAAACTGACCGGTCCGATTGAATTGCCAGATTATAATCTCACGATTACCGCTGATAATTTTTTTTCAGAAATCCAAACTAATGTGGAATTAAATTATGACCAAGCTCAAAATAAACCTAAACAAATTATCGCTGATTTGGCGCCCATTATAATTGACCGGCTGCTGCATTCCGATCGCCAAAAATTCACTGAAATTTTGGATCAAATTTTAAATTCTTTGGATGCAAAAGAAATTCAATTTTACTTTTCAAATTTTAATATTGAAAAAATGGTGCTTAAAAATAATTGGGGCGGAGAACAAAAAAATACTGAAAAAGATTATCTTGAGGTGGTCAGCACAAATATCGCCGGAGAAAAAACAGACGCAGTTATTAAACAATCAGCCAATCTAGCGGTGGATATCAAACCGGACGGCTCTATTATTAATACTTTAACTATTACAAAATCACACACGGGCACAAGCGGAGAAAATTTTTATGGAGTACCCAATCTTGATTACTTGCGCATTTACGTGCCCAAGGACAGCGAATTAGTCAGCGCTTTGGGCTTTAGCTCTCTGCCAGAAGAATTATTTGTCCTTGACGACTCTGTCACCTATGACATAGATCCTGATTTAGCCTATGGCGAATTTTCCCGCAAATTAGAGCCAATCAGCCAGACTGCAATTTATAATGAAGGCGGCAAAACAGTTTTTGCCAACTGGCTTAAAGTTGAACCGGGTCAGAGCCAGACAATAACAGTCCAATATAAATTACCGTTTATTTTAAACCTGAAAGCGCATAACCAACCTTTTAATTTGATCAATTTAATTAAAGAACAATTAAGCCTGGAAAAAAACGATCCAAATACTGACCGCTATTCGCTACTCTGGCAAAAGCAATCAGGCAAAGAAAATTTTGATGTAACTGTGTCAATAAATTTCCCGCCTAATCTCCAATATCAGCTTACTTATCCTGACGGCCTGCAAAAAGACGGCGATAAATTCAATTTCGCTGCGGCCTTAAATACTGATAAATTTTTGGCCGTTATCTTTAATTCTGCAAATTATGAACAATAATCCAGCCGCTTTGGAAAAAGATTTTAAATCTAAAATAAAAGCCTCTGCCACTGAGGCTATTTTAGCTGACAAAAAAAAATCCCCTCTAAAATCTTATAAAAAATCCTGGAATTCTAAATTCACTCCGACAAAAATGGAAAAAAGAGAAAAAGCGCTTGAAGAAAAATTTGAAGCAAAGTCTTTAGAGGTAGGCAAAGAATTAAAAAAAATTTACGAGGATGGCCAGGGCAATTTGCCCAATATGACAAAACTGGAATTTAAAAACAAAAATCGCGCTAGAAATTTAGTAATCGGCATTATTGTTTTTTTATTTATTATTCTGGCGGCTTCGGTGACAGGCTTTTTTATTTTTCGGCCTAATCCTAAATTTTCCGGCGATAAGATTAAATTGGAAATCAAAGCGCCGTTTAGTTTAAGTTCCGGGGAGAATATTGATTATCAAATAAAATATACGAATTCAGAAGAAATCAGCCTGAACAATGTCCAGTTGACTGTAAATCTACCTAATGGTTTTATCTTTTCTTCCTCAAATTTTCCACCAGTCTTGCCGACTGACCAGACGCCTGCCAATTTGAAAACCTGGAAAATCAATGATCTTTATCCCGGCCAATCGCAACTTCTTGATATTACCGGCAAATTAATCGGGCCGATTGACGCCCAGCAATCCATCTCAGCTGTTTTGAATTATGTGCCGGCTAACTTTAGTTCTGAATTCCAAAAAAAAGCCTCCTTTAGCACGCAAATCAGTGATAGTCTGGCAAATTTAGAAATAGAACATGCCAACCAAATCGCTGATCAAGAAGAAATGGAACTGACTTTAAAACTTACTAATAAATCCCAGCAATATGAAATTAATAATTTATCAGTAGAACTGGCTTATCCCCTTGAATTTACTATTGGCGAAAGTCAAATTATTGATCCCAACAATGAAGCCTCTTTAAATGTTATAAAAGCGGTAAAAGATGAAATTAGCCCCAAAATTTGGCAGATTGACAGTCTTTTGCCTCAGGCGGAAAAATTAATCAAAATAAAAGGTAAGTTTAAAGTTGAGGCTAGCGCAAAACCGGAATTTACTGTTGCTGTTAAATTAAAAGGCTCTGGTGAAGATTTATTCCTGCAGGGTGAAGAAAAATTTAGCATAGAAGTGATTAAGGGCGAACTGCTTACCAATTTAATTATTAATGGCTCAAACCAAAACAAAGCTGTTAGTTTTGGAGACACGCTAAATTATTTATTGAGCATTGAAAATAAAAGCAAAAAAACCTTGGGAGATATAAAAGTTAGAGCTGTTTTAGACTCAGCTTTTTTGGATTGGTCTAGCCTAAAAGATGACAATCGCGGCATCAATGAAGATACTCAAATTTTATGGACAAAAGATCAAATCCCAAAGCTGGCGTTTTTACTGCCTGAAGAAGAAATTGAAATTAATTTCCAAATAAAACTTCGGGCCAAACCTGCCAGACAATACAGCCAGCAGGATTATCAGGTTAAGAGCTTTTTTGAAACACAAGTTAATCAAATAGATAATGCCGAAGCCAAAATTACCAACCAAAGCCCGACTTTGATTAATGAATTTAATTCTGATTTAAATTTATCAGCCATGGCGCGCTACTTTGATGACCAAAGTAATACTATTGGCTCAGGGCCTTTGCCGCCAATTGTGGGCCAAAAAACTTCTTACAGGATTTTCTGGACTATAACCAATTCTTTACATGATCTGACCACGATTGAAGTTAAAAGTAAATTGCCCGATTATGTAACTTTTGAAGATAAACAAAATATTTCCACCGGCGACTTATTTAAAAATGCACAAAATGAAATTATCTGGCAAATTTCCGGCATGCCTGCGACAATAGACAAAGCCACAGCTGAATTTGATATTTCTATTACTCCCCAAGCTGGAGATGTCGGTAAGATTCTAACTTTATTGCCGGAAATTACTTTAACCGCTACCGATGCCCAAACTAAAGGCCAACTTTTAAATACTCTTTCTGGGATTACCACTAATTTAGATTCTGATCCATTGGGCAAGGGCAAGGGTTTAATTTTAGCAGAATAAAAAAATCGGCTTTGTCATGGTGAGCTTAGTCGAACCATCAAAGCCGATTTTTTATTTAAAAACTTTTATAATTTTATACGCCAGATACCAAAATTTATTTATTGGCAAATCCCAGGCGCCAGCATAATCAACCTCAAATCCGCCAAAACCTCTTTTAAATCTGGCCACGCCAGGATAGCGATCTTCAATCCCCCAAAAATCATAATATTTATAGCCAAGTTCTTTGGCTTTTTTTATTGCCTCCCATTGCAGCAAATGCGGCGCCATTAAATTTTTGCCATCTTCTGAAGAGCCGCCGTGCAAATATATCATCGTATCGCCATAAGGCAAAACCAGATTGGCGCATAAAATTTTGTCCTGGAATTCAGCCAAACAAATTGCCTCCCCGGAATAATTGGCTAATAGTTTTTGATAATATTCTTTGTTATAACCGCTTAAACCTTTGCGGTTATAAGTGCTGGAAATTAAATTATAAAAATCATCAAGTCCAGCTTCGCTTATTTTAACCTTAACACCCTTTTTCTCTGCCAAACGTATATTGTAGCGAGTTTTTTGATGCATATCTGCCAATAATTCTGCTTCGTTTTTGCTTAAATCCAAAAGCAGGGTCTTTTTTGGCTGGACACTCTGAACCTTTTTAAACCCAAACAAATCAAGATCCTGCTGGGGCGATAATTCCAGTCTTAAAAAAATACTTTTCTCTGCTTTCGCCAAATTTTTCAAAGAATCAATGAGATCTTTATTCAACAAATAATTTATTCTCGGCGCATATAAATAATTTTGGCCCAGTGGCAGAGGCATCTTGATTACAAAAACAAAATGACCATTCAAATCCAAACGCCAAATTTTACGGCCTAAACTTTTTTGAAATTCTCCCCAATCCCAGGATTGCAAAAACTGGCTCATTTTTTGTGAGCCAATTTGTTTATCCCATTGCTCTTTATTTGTCACTAAATTTAAATTCATATATAAAAACACTATAAATGTATATTAATCCGCCGAAGCCTTGAGCGAAGGTGGATAATCTCCTTATATTCCATGCAACCTCATATAACTTCATAAAACTTCATAAAACCTAATATAACCTATTTGGCTAACAATTTTAAACAGGCCTTAATTTTCTCATCAGCGCCGGAAACATCCTTGTCCAGTTTTCTTAAGGCCTCCCGTGCATCTGACAGCTGATAACCTAAACCAACCATTGCATCTAAAACATCAGAATCTTCAGAATTAATTGCTGCCCTGGAGCACAAATCAACTTTGCCTTTATATTTACTTTTTAATTCCAAAACAATTCTTTCTGCTGTTTTTTTGCCAATGCCGGAAACCTTGGTCAAAACAGAAGCGTCATCACGCACAATGGCTGATTCAATTTCTTCCGGGCTGGCTAAAGACAAAACTCCCAAAGCAGTTTTAGGCCCGATTCCAGTGACGCTATTTAACTGCTCAAATAAATCCAATTCTTCCCTGGATTTAAATCCAAAAAGATCTAAAGCATCTTCCCTGATATATTGGTAAGTAAACAGTTCAATTTCTTGGCCAACTTTAAGCTTGTCCAAAAGTTTGCCAATGCTAAAAACTTTATAGCCGAGGTCATTAACATTAACTTCCAGAAAATTTGAACCAAGGTATTGAATTTTTCCTTTTAAATATGTAATCATATAATGAATTACGAATTATGAGAGCTGAATTATGAAATATTATGTAAAAATTGATTAATAATTGGAAGCTGAACGTCTAAAACATTATCTAAGGGCAATTTATCAATCTCGAAAAATTCTGCGGTTTCTAGCTCTTTACTATCTACTTTTATTTCACCGTTTAAACCCTTACATTTTACGATTATTGTAAAAATTGATTTTTTCGAATCTTTAATAGTATCTAAAATTTCGCTTATTCCAATATTTAAACCCAATTCTTCTTTTATTTCTCTTTTTATTCCCGCCTTCAAATCTTCACCTTGTTTCAAGAATCCACTGGGTAAGCTGTAATGATATTGGTATGATTGTTTAATTAACAATAACTTCCCATCATTAACTATTAGGGCACAAAATCCTACTAAAAATTTTTTGGCAAAAATGTATGATATCCACCAGCGAATTCTTACCGGTAAAATCCTATAAATTTTATATAGTAATTTCATTAATTCAAAATAATTTTTAAGTATACCTCTCTTAAGAGTTTAGCGTCATCAAGGGCATGATGTCTTAAATATTTTTTAGTATCAATATCATATTCTTCAAAAAAATTTTTATCATCTATGGCAATTATTTCCGGATCAATTCCTAACCCGAATAAAATTGAGCTAAAATCTACGGGTACCCAGTGGAATGGATGGTTATCTATTCCCAACAATTTATACAAATAAATTATATCAAATTGATTAATATAGCTGACAAGATAAGGTCTATTATCACCAACGAATTTTTTTATTATCGGCAATGCATCTTCTCTTTTAACTTTTTCGTTTTTAAGAAGCGGCAGAACATTTTCTTTAGGCCATTTATCTACATCTCCTTTATATTCAAATTCCAAATAAAGTTCTTCACCATTTAATTTTACTAATCCCATAGATAATATTTCGCCATTATAAGGATTTAATGATGAAAATTCTGTATCAAAAAAAATTATATTTTCAGAGAATGGTTTAATTATTTTATCCATATTTTTAATCGGGCGAAAACGCCCTTTTTACCCTTCTTACCCCTTTTTCCCTTCTTTCCCTTTTCGTAAAATCGTCATCACCGGCATCTCTTTATTTAAATTTAGCAAAATCGCCTTATCTTGTCCACCGTGAACTTCAGCCACATATTTTTTCTCATCCAAATCATAAATCGTGGGAATAGGCATTTTAAAATTCTCTTTTTGCGGCAGGATAAATTCAATTTGGTCGCCAGCTTTAATCACATTATGGACCTTAACCTTATATTGCCAAACTCCCTTGCCTAAATTTTTACGATCTAAAACTTCGCCGCAAAATTCCAAGTCCGGCCGTACATACGGCGCGTCATACTTTTGCATCTTGAACTTTTCTGTCCCAAAACCAGCCCGAGGCTGGTCAGCCTTTGGCTGATAAAACCCAGTCGTAAACTCCCTGTTAGAAATTTTATGCAATTCTTTATATAATTCATTAATTTTTTTCTTTCGTACATCTGTATTTATCTGTAATCTGTAGTAATCTATAGCTTGCCTATAAATCTTCACCACATTCGCCAAATACGAAATACTCTTTGTCCTGCCTTCAATTTTAAAATGTTTAACTCCGGCTTTTTGCAGCTGATCCAAATATTTTATCATACATAAATCCTTGGAGCTTAAAATATAAGTGCCGTGTTTGTCTTCTTCAACTGGCATAAATTGGCCAGGCCGAGTCATTTCCTCCATGTAAAGTTTATATGCCCAGCGGCAAGGATGAGAACAATCACCCAAATTTGCACTTCTTCTATTATAATAAGCTGACAAAAGACAGCGGCCAGAATAAGAAATGCACATTGCGCCATGGACAAAACATTCTAATTCCAATTTCGGAACTTTTTTATGGATTTCAGCGATTTCTTTAAGGCTTAATTCGCGAGCTAAAATTATACGTTTAACTCCCTGCTTGTACCAAAATTTAGCTGCTTGCCAGTTGGTGCAATTAGCCTGCGTAGACAAGTGCAGATCAATTTTTTTTAAATGTTCTTTGGCTAAGGCCAAAACGCCTGGATCAGAAATTATGACGCCATCAGGCCTTAATCTATTTAATAATTTTAAAGTCTTGGCTACATTCGCCAGATGATAATTATGCGCATAAATATTCACAGTTATATAAACTTTTTTCTGGCGCTGATGTGCGTATCTAATCGCTTCTTTAATCTTAGCTGGCGTAAAATCATTAATCCTTGAACGCAAACTAAAATCAGGCAGTCCCAGATAAACTGAATCTGCCCCAAATTCAATGGCATATTTCATTTTAATATAATTGCCCGCAGGCGCAAGCAGTTCCATATTTGACAAATTTTATAATTGATAATAAAATGTATTTATCATTATCATGTCCTTTGAATAAAAGGAGGTAGCAATGGCAATTAATAGGTTCCCAGCAAAGAAATTAATAATTACGGAAAATTCACACACTGAATTGATCCTGGTTGGAATCTACGATCATGACGAACGCATACTCCTAAAAAAGACTCCCAGAGGTTTTCTGCATCTGCCGGCAAGGAAGGTGGAAAAATTAATGGATCCTGATAAAGGCTCTGATCAACTTGATGATGAATACGAAAAATTAATTGAGGCCTTTATGAAAAATACGAGCATGGAAGTTGATATCTATTCGCCTATCAGCTATTACGAAATAGATGGAAAATTATTCAAATCATTTGCCATCATTGTTGAAAGACCGCAGATTATTGATTTGGAAAAATACAAATTAGTCTTTTTCCCGGCTGATCCTGAAAAAATTTTAAAGGACAGGAGAGTTTTTCATCCGGATCGTCAAATAATTTTGGATTACCTGGCTGTCCGTAAAAAATTCTGGGAGAAAAACCCGACCTTTAACTGCCTGAAAATTCAAGCCGTATCTTCTTAGATGCGGCTTTTTATATTTCTAAAGCTGCCAAATTATTTTTTCTTATTTCTGGAATACCTGATCAATCCAGAAGTAGCGATTATCTCAATGCCTTTTTTCTCAAGCTGGTCTATAAATAAATTAACACCAATTGAATCAGATGACATGTGGCCTGCAATTACTGCATTAATATGAGCCTTCTCTGCTTCTTTTTTATGAAGTTCGGACATATGCATGCCAATGACTGTGCCGATTCCTGCCTGAGCTAATTTTTCATAAATTTTAGCAGTACCTTCTGTGCCGCCTGTAATTTCTGTCAGGGCAACTTTGCCAGCGCGATTTTCTTCAGAACCGGAAAAAAGTCGCGGCCCTGCGCCCATTTTTTCCGCCTGCTGATATTCTGGAATTGATTTTAAAACCTTCATTACTTCCTCAACATAAACTAATTCTTTTTTCTTTTTATCAAATTCTTTTTTCAAAAAATTAGCCACCATATTATCGCAAGCAGTATGGCTGCACATAAAATTAATATCCAAAAGACGAGCCATATCAACTGCGCGCTGATGATTAATTGGCGCAATACCGCGAGAGACTTCGCTGATTCTAGGTTTTAATAAGCTTTCAGCCACATTAATCGGTACTCCGTACATTTCCATAACTTCTGCCTGCAAATGCATGACCTCATGGATATTTGCATAAGCTTTGCCTTCTGGATGATGGGCAATTACCAAGTTAACTCCCAATTTATCAGCCAAAAGCAATTCCTCACCCTCCATATCAATCCCGACTAAAATTTTCTTAATTTCTTTCTTCTTTTTTGATTCATATAAAATCCTGGTGTCAGAAAAAGGATTAGTTAATTTCTCCACATCAAAAGTGGCCTTTTTTTCTTTAGGCAGTTTTTCATATTTTTCTTTTACTCTTTTCAAATGATTTAAAACAACCTGCTTGCCCCGCAAATCATTTTCAATCCCCAAACTAACTGCTAAATTGTAAATTTGTTGTAATGTCATATTTTTTTGAATTATGAAGTCCGAAGTCCGAATGCTGAAAAATAATATTTCAGAATTCGGCATTAGTAATTCGGCATTATTTTATAATCTCAATTTTAATTTTCTCTCCATTAATCTCCAATTCTTCTTTCCCCTTACCCTCAACTAATTCCTTAGTTAAAGTATTAGCTTTAATTTCATCACCAAATTTGGCTAGGGTTTCTTTAAGCGCTTCGGATTTTGTTTCATAAACAACCTCAACTAAATCACCGATAGATAAGCCCATTTCTTTTCTCTGGGCATTGATCTGGCGAATTAATTCTCTGGCATTGCCTTCTAATTGCAAATTTTTATCAAGTTCAATGTCTAGACAAACCTTATAATTCTGATCAGCGCCGATTTTTAAATTTTTACCTTCCGGTAAATTATCCACTAATTCAATTCCTTTAACATTAACTTCATCTTTAATTAAAAAATATAATTCTTCAGGCAATGACTTTTTAGTAATATAAAGTTTATTCAAAGGTTGTCTAACTTTTATAACCGCAGCGGCGCGCACCGCTAAAGCCTGTTCAATTATTTTCCTGACTGTTTCCATATTTTCTATCAGCTTGCTATCAATTAAATCAGCCGCCGCTTTTGGCCAGTCTTCCAAATGAACGCTTTCTTTACCGCCCTCAAGTTCTTGATAGATTTCTTCTGCCAAAAAAGGCATAAATGGCGCGCAAATTTTACTTAAATTCAATAAGACATAATGGGTCGTAGCCAGCGCTTGTTTTTTATCTTTCTCGTCATTGCCCTTAAACCTGTCACGGCTGCGGCGCAAATACCAGGTGGAAAAAACATTTATAAAGTCCTGAATTTTCCTGCCTGCTTCAATAATATTATATTCATCTAAATACTGGCTGACCTGATTAATCAGCCTGTTAAATTCAGCCAAAACCCATTTGTCCAAGATATTTGGCGAATCCTGGCTAGACTTGACCTTCTTATCTTGATAAAGCTTGAAAAATTTGACTGAATTTTGCCAGATCAAAATTACTTTTTTCACCACCTCGTCAACATTTTTTTCATCAAAATTTTTCGCATCGCCCGGTTGATTAAGAGTGTACAAATGCCAGCGTAAGGCATCTGAACTGTATTTATTTATAATGTACCAAGGATCTACCACATTGCCTTTTGACTTGCTCATTTTTTTGCCAAACTTATCATTCAAATGCCCTAAACAAATAACATTTTTATATGGCGTGCCTTTTTCCAATAAAGTTGAAACAGCAAGCAAGGTATAAAACCAGCCTCTGGTTTGATCAATTGCTTCACTTATATAATCCGCGGGAAATTGTTCTTTTTTGTCAATTAAATTTTTATTTTCAAAAGGATAATGCCACTGGGCAAATGGCATAGAGCCTGAATCAAACCAGACATCAATCACTTCTGGCACTCTTTTCATCTGGCCGCCGCACTGGCAATTTAATTCCAAGTCATCAATAAAAGGACGATGCGGATCAAAATTTTTATTTAATTTCTGGCCAGATAGTTTTTCTAATTCTTCGTAACTGCCCACACATGCTGTTTGTTCGCATTTAACGCATTGCCAGATCGGTAAAGGCGTGCCCCAATATCTTTCGCGGGAAAATGCCCAGTCTTTATTGCCTTCCAGCCATTCGCCAAACCTGCCTTCTTTGATATATTCGGGCACCCAATTTATTTTTTCTGCATTATCTAAGAGTTCTTTTTTTAGCTTGGTCATTTCAATAAACCATGAGGGTTTGGCATAATAAAGCAAAGGAGTATCGCAACGCCAGCAAAACGGATAATCATGCTTATACATTTCTTCAGTCAGTAAAAAATTATTGGCTTTTAAATAATCAATAATTATTTTCTCTGTTTCATTATCTTTAACATATTTATCCAGCAGATTATATTCAGCCAAAATTTTGTTAAATCTGCCGAGCTCATTAACAGAATGAAATTTCGGCAAACTTACCTTCTCGCCCAACTCATAATCAGCTTCGCCATACATTACGGCAGTATGAACTACGCCAGTACCATCGCTAACAGTCACAAAATCAGCCGCATAAACCTTGAATGCATTTCTTAGATTTTCTGTTTCTGCGGGAATAACATCGGGAAAAAGCGGCTCATATTCCAAACCTACTAAATCACTGCCTTTAAAATACTCCTCTGCGCGATATTCTTGGTTTAATTTGTCAATTACATTCAATCTGGACTTGGCAATAACCAAATTCTCTTTGCCAAATTTTACCATTACATAATCTATATTTTCTCCCACGGCCAGAGCCACATTGCCTGGCAAAGTCCAGGGCGTAGTTGTCCAGGAAAGAATATATGTATCATCATCAATTTTAAGATGGTCAAATTTTTGTCCTTTTTTTAATTTAAATTTTAAATAAACTGAATTTTCTTCAACCTCTTTATAGCCCTGGGCAACTTCATGGGAAGAAAGCGAGGTGCCGCAACGGGTGCAATAAGGCACGACTTTAAAACCTTTATAAAGCAAGCCCTTATTCCAAATTTGCTTTATAATCCACCATAAAGATTCAATGTATTCTGGCTTATAAGTAATATAGGCATTATCATAATCCAGCCAAAACGCAATGCGCTTGGAAAGAAGCTGCCAATCTTCAAGATTTTTAAAAACACTTTCTTTGCACAGCTGATTAAAGTATTCAATGCTTTCCCTGACAGTTGGTTTTAATTTTTCAATTTCTTTCTTGCCGGAAATCTTTAATTCTTTTTCAATCTGCAATTCAACTGGCAAACCATGCGTATCCCAGCCTGCTTTTCTTTGCACCTTATAGCCCTGCATTGTTTTATAGCGCGGAATCAAATCTTTAAAAGCGCGGGCGATCACATGATGGATGCCTGGTTTGCCATTGGCAGTCGGCGGCCCTTCAAAAAACACGAAATCACCCTTGGGACTTTTTTTCTCCAGAGTTTTTTTAAAAATTTCCTTATCTTCCCAAAATTTAACTAATTCTTCTTCTTTTTGGGCAAATTGACTTTTTTTAACTTCCATATATAAGAAATTAGATATTAGAAATTAGAAATTGGGGATTGGTTTTTTAAATTATAATTTTCCTATCCACAATTTCCAATATCCAATTTCAAGTTTCAATATCAATATTTTAGCTAAAATCGAGGAAAATGTCAAAAAGAAAGGTATTAAAATCTATCATTATTTGCTATACTAAAATCAGTAAAAATTACTTAATAATTAATGCTTAAAATTATGGATCAAGCCAATGTTTCTAAAATCCCGAATTTAATGAAAAAAATAATTGCGGGAATATTAATTGCCCTTGGCGTTATAGTTATTATCTTTATAGTTGTAACTGTAATTAACAATTTTCGCACCACTAGCCTTTCTCAGTCAGTATATTATAAACAAGGGTTGGAATCTGGTTCTGCCATAGGAATGATGGGCTTAGCGCCAAGCGCTCCTTCTTTACAAGATAATTCAATAGCCGAACGAGCCATTGCACCCATGCCTAGTACTGCGCCAACTGCCAGCGATACTGGCACTATCCAGCAAAAAGTAATTAAAACAGCCAGTTTAAGCATCACAGTTAATGATGTAGATAAAACAGTCGGCCAGATTACCAATGAAGCAGTTTTAGTCAGTGGTTTTGTCCAAAATTCCAGCGTGACTGAAAATGAAAAAGGCCTTAAATATGCCAATATAATTTTGCGTGTGCCCGCTGCCAGTTTTGAGAATCTGATTTCAAAAATTAAATCTTTTGCCAGTTTAGTTGAACGCGAAGATATCAATGGCCAAGAAGTAACCCAGGAGTATGTTGATTTGCAGGCAAGCTTAACCCATAATCAGGCAGTTGAAGCCCAGTATTTAGAATTATTAAAACGGGCGCAAAAAGTTGAGGAAATAATTGCAGTCAGAGACAAGCTTGATCAAGTGCAAGGCCAAATAGAACAAATCAAAGGCAGGATTAGATATTTGGACAATCAAACTGAAATGGCAACAATTGCAGTCAATCTCACCAGTACAGCTAATGTTACTTTACCAGCGGAAAAATGGCAGCCTTGGGAAGTTGTTAAAGGAGCAGTTAAAAATGTAATTGTTGGTTTGCAAAATTTTGTAAATTTTATTATTATCTTAATTTTCTTTCTGCTGAGTTTAATTCCTTATTTGATTTTAATTTATTTAATTTACCTTCTAGTCAAATGGCTTATAAAAAAATTTAGAAAGCCAAAACAAAATATTTAAACAAAACAAAAAGACGTTCTGTGAATCGGAACGTCTTTTTGTTTTGAGTGGCTTGCCACTCGAAGCTCCGCAACGCGGAGCGAAGAGTGGACCGGACAGGACTCGAACCCGCTACCTCCTCGGTGCAAACGAGGCGCTCTACCAGGTGAGCTACCGGCCCAAAATACTTTTCTAACAAAAAATATCCTCAAAAGGATTTATTACATTGTAGCAAAAAAAAAATTCCTTGTCAAACACAAAAATACAAAATATTTTCAAAACTTTTTACTTTCTACTTTTTAACTTTTTACTTGAATTAAAAGTTATCCACAGTTTTATTTTAAAAATCCTTATAATCCTTGACAGAAAATGCTATAATAAGTGTAATAAGATTTTAGAAATAAAATTTTAATTTTTAAGAATTAACTCTACAACAATGGCAAAGAAAAAAGCAAAGAAAAAGGTTGTCAAGAAAGCAAAAAAAGCAAAAAAGAGAAAAAGATAAGCAACGATAAGACCCCTTTATAAAAATAGAGGGGTCTTATTTTTCTACATCCGCCATAACTCCGAAGAAGCGAAGGCGGATTACTTGTCTTATATGAAGTCGAATTAAACTAATTTTGTTATTCAATTCTTTTCTTTCCTTGTCATTAGTTGGCGGTAGCGTCCCCTTTTGCGACTGCTATTTTACAACTTTAAGCAATCGATTCCTGTAATGTCTGCGCCGGCAATTTCTATCGGCGCCTTGCCGTTTCTGTGTCTTCTTTTTTTACGGCAATCAGTGAA
>Ga0265297_10004917_pt1 | contig 21084 bp, 18 predicted proteins | sample Munlanlwell13791_FD_192502 | JGI IMG/M metagenome (GOLD analysis project Ga0265297, IMG submission 192502) | Leachate microbial communities from a municipal landfill in Southern Ontario, Canada - Leachate well 137-91 | ecosystem: Engineered > Solid waste > Landfill > Unclassified | place...
GCAAACCAGTTGTCGCATCGCGCATCGGCGCGATTGCCGAGATGGTGGAGGAGGGCGTGACGGGCCTGCTTTTCGAGCCGGGCCAGCCAGTCGATCTGGCAAGCAAGATTCACCAGTTGGTCGAGCAGCCTGAACGCGTCATCGAACTGGGCCGGGCTGCGCGGGCGCATTTTGAGCGTCACTTCACAGCGGACACCAATTACCGGCAACTCATGGACATCTACGATTTTGCCCGGAGGCGGCGTGAGTCGCGCCGGAATCGCGGTGTTAAAATCGCGAGCTGCGATATATAAAGAACCGAACACCATGACGGAATGTTGCTACGTGTTGGGGACCAAGGTGAGTCTCATCCAGATCCCCGGTTTGCTGGCCGAGATGGAACGATACATCGAGGAAACGCGCGGGCGCGGACCCGGTCGTTACGCCGTACTGACCAATATCAACTGCGTCATGAGTGCCCGCCGTGATCCCGCCTACCGCCGAGTCCTCAACCACGCCGACTGGGCTGTCGCTGACGGTATGTCGTTGGTCTGGGTTACACGGTGGCTCGGTGCGAAGGGAATGCAACGGCGCTGCTACGGACCGGACATATTCGCCGCGTTTTGCGAATGTGCGCCGCAACGCGGTTGGAGATTCTATCTCTACGGCGGCGCGGAGGGCGTTGCGGAGCAACTGGCGCGGGTGCTCTGCGAAAAGTATCCCGGCCTGCAAGTTGTCGGTTGGGACTCGCCGCCGTTCCGGCCGTTGACGCCGGAGGAGGACGCGGCTGCTTGCGAACGCATCAACGCCAGTGGTGCGGACGTCGTCTGGGTTGGCCTTGGCTCTCCGAAGCAGGACTTTTGGATGGCTGGCCACGCGCCCAAACTGCGCGCACCCGTGTTGATCGGCGTCGGCGCGGCGTTTGATTTTTTCACGGGCCGGGTCACACAGGCGCCGCGCTGGATGCGTGAGAATGGTTTGGAGTGGTTGTTCAGACTCCTGGCCGATCCGCGCCGGCTCTGGCATCGCTACCTTGTCTATAACCCGTGGTTTGCCCTTTACCTGCTGCTCGAACTGGCCGGACTGAAAAAGTTTCCACGCGACTGAGTTTCCGGTATGCTGGTGGCGGTATAGAACACGGGATTGTCTGGAGCAATCGCGAAACGCAAATTACGGATCACGAACATGAACCGCGTTGGTATTGGTTACGACGTTCATCAATTCAAAGAAGGTCGCAAGCTCGTCATCGGAGGCGTCATCATTCCCCATGACAAGGGGCTCGAAGGCCACAGCGACGCTGACGTGCTTGCCCACGCCGTTGCCGACGCGCTGCTCGGCGCCATCGGCGAAGCCGACATTGGCAAACATTTTCCCGTCAACGACCCGCGATGGGACGGCATTGATTCGATGATCATCCTCGAACAAGTTGCCAAACTGGTTCGCCGCGACGGCGCCAACATCGTCAACATAGACTCCACCATTATCGCCCAGGAGCCGAAGATGGCGCCGCACATCGCGGCGATGAAGACGCGTATGGCCGACGCGTTGCACGTCCGGCCCTACCAGATTGGCATCAAGGCCACCACCAACGAGCACATGGGCTTCATCGGCCGCGGCGAAGGCATCGCCGCGATGGCGGTGGTAAGCGTGCTGGCTGCGGGGGCCGTCAAGTCACCGCGGGTGAAACTGGAGCCGTGAGGCGGGCAATAGAAAACGCGATGCGCTTGTTCGTCGCACGATCCCGCAAACACTTCCACCTTTACGTTTCAGGTTCCACACTTTACTGAAGATTGAATCAACACCATGTCACTACGCGTTTTTAACACACTCTCTCGCAACCTCGATGAGTTTCGCCCGCTCGACCCGGCCGGCAAGCGCGTCGGTATCTACACCTGTGGGCCGACGGTTTACGACTTCGCCCACATCGGCAACTTCCGGGCGTTCGCCTTTGAGGACCTCGCGCGCCGTTACCTCGTCTACCGCGGCTATGAGGTCGTCCACGTGATGAACATCACCGATGTTGAGGACAAGATCATCCGCAAGGTCCGCGAAACCGGCGAGCCGCTCAAGCAACTCACCGGCCGTTTTACCGCCGCGTTTCTCGACGACTGCCGCGCGCTGAACCTGCTGCCGGCGCACCACGTTCCGCGCGCAACCGATCACATCCCGGAGATGCTGTCCCTGATCGGCACGCTGATGGAAAAAGGCGTTGCCTATCAGGCGCCCGACAAGTCCGTCTATTTTTCCATCGCCAAGTTCGCGCGCTACGGCCAACTCAAGAAAATTGACGCTGACCAGATGCGGCCTGGCGCGCGCGTGAAGCTCGATGAATACGAAAAGGAATCGCTCGGTGACTTTGCGCTCTGGAAGGCATGGGACGAGGCCGATGGTGACATCGGTTGGGACTCGCCGTGGGGCCGCGGCCGGCCGGGCTGGCACATCGAGTGCAGCGCGATGAGCATGAAGTATCTTGGCGAGAGTTTTGACCTTCACTGCGGCGGTGAGGACCTTGTCTTTCCGCATCACGAGGACGAGATCGCGCAAAGCGAGGCAGCCACCGGCAAGCCATTCTCCCGCTACTGGTTGCATTGCGCCTACTTGCTTGTCAACGGTCAGAAGATGAGCAAGCGGTTTGGGAACTTTTTTACGCTGCGCGACTTGCTGGCGAAAGGCTACACGGGCCGGGAGCTTCGATATACGCTGATCGCCGAACACTACCGCCGCCAGCTCAACTTCACCTTCGAAGGTGTGGACGCTGCGCGCGCTTCGCTGGCGCGGATCGACGAGTTTCTCGTGAAGCTCCGCGAGGTGGCAGGCAATGCTGCCGGCACCGCGCCTTTGCCGCCGGGGGTTGCGGCTGTGAAAGGAGATTTTGAAAACGCGCTCGACGACGACTTGAACATCAGCGCGGCACTGGGCGTCCTTTTCAATTTCATCCGCGACATCAACAAGCGGCTGGCGGAGCACGCAGTTCCGCCTGCCGAAGCCGCTGCGATTCTCGACATGTGGCAGCGATTCGACACTGTGCTCGGTTTCGGCGTGCCCCAGGCGCAGGAAGCTCCCGCCGACATTGTCGCGCTCGCCGAGCAACGGCAGGCCGCGCGCAAGGCGAAGGACTTCAAGCTCGCCGACCAGATTCGCGACGCACTCAAGGCCAAAGGCTGGGTCATCGAGGACACCGCGAAAGGGCCGAAACTGAAACGACTTTAAAGGAGCATCATGAGCGACACCGGCACGCCGTTCGGCCCGTTCGAACTGTTCGAGGTTGTCGCCGACTCGCCGTTCGGCGTCGTTCATCGCGCGCAGCGCTCCGCCGACGGCCGGGCGGTCGAGGTGTTTCGACTCGACCCCCGGTTCGCCAGCGATACTGGCTACCTGAAACGATTTCAGCATCAGGCGCAGGCTGCTGTGCGGGTCTTGCATCCCAATCTCGTGACGGTTGTGAGCAGCGGCAAGGCCGGTGGTCAATACTATCTTGCCACCGAGGCGACTGATGGCGGTACTGTCGGTGCACTGCTGCGTTCGATGGGGCCGTTGCCAGAATCGAAGGCTGTCCAGATAATCCGTGATTGCGCCTGCGGGTTGCGGGCCGCGTGGGATACCGCGCAGTTGACGCACGGCGACATTGGCGTGGAGAAAATGCGGCTGTTGCCGAACGGCGCGGTGAAACTCGCCGGACTGGCGCTTGCGCGGCCCGATGAGAGCTCGCGCGTCGGCGATGCGCAGGCGCTGGGCGACGCGCTTTATCAAATGCTCGTCAACGAACCGCGACTTAAGTCGCACGAGAACCTGCCCGATCTCAGCGGCAAACGTCCGGATATCGGACCGTTCGTTGGTGAGGTGATCGAGAAGATGCGGACAAAGGCCGCGTGGAACTACGCCAGTTACAGCCATCTTATCGAAGACCTTGACGCCGTGCTGTCCCAGCGCCAACCGCCGCACACGGAAGTGAAGCTCTCGCTCGGCACGGCTTCGGCTCCGTCTGTAGTGGCCGACGCCGAACCGACAACGCCGGCGCACATGCGACTGAGGCGGCGCGCGGTGTTCAACTGGAATTCACGACTCGTCTGGCTGGCGGGTTTGTTGATCCTCGCAGCCATCGTTTGGCAGACGTGGCGGTATTTCGACCGCACGGGGCTGTTGCCGCTGCCGCCTGCGCCGTCGACGCCTCCGCCGCCCATCTCACTCGTGCCTGCCGAGCCGCAGCCCGCCGCGCCTGCACTCCCGACGTTCGAGAATATCACCGACGCGGCGGAACGTGGTCGTGCGATGGCGAAGCATCTCGGTGTGGGTCCTCTGCAGGCTGGTTACGGCGGCATGCTTGGCGTGCTTGACGACGGACAGATGCGGTGGAGTTATGCTTTCCGAAGCAGCAAGGAGTTGAGCGACTTCCATTTGTCTGACGGGCAGCATCGGTTGCAGGACGACACGCTCCAGTTGTCGCGCGCGCAGATGGCGTTCAAGTGCCCGCTTGTCGGTGACATGACGCTGGCTGTTGAGGGCCAGATGGCCGATGCCGACCCGAATGGACCGTTACTGGCTCTCGCCGTCGCGTGGCATCAGGGAGCTGGCAGCGAGCGCACGTTCGGTTTGACGCGGACGGCAGCGGAGCTTTGCGAGATCGTCGCCGGCAAACGCGTTGTGCTCGCTAGCGCGCCGTTCGAGTTGAGGCCCGGCACGCTGGCGCGTTATCTTCTCACCCAGCGCGGCAAAGCGTGCGTCGTCAAGATTCGTGACGGGCCGCTGTTGATGGGCACGTTCACGCAACCGTCCGAAGGCACGCTGCGGCTCATTAGCGACGGCTGCACCTCCGCCTACAGCTTGCTGGAGATTACCAGCACGGTGCCTGCAGCCAGGTTGTCGCAGCCTGCGCCGTAGCGGGCGCCGCTTTGTGGCTTGACTGGCGCGGCGGGCTTTGTTACCGGCTCTAGCGTCACAGGAAACACTATGAAACTTAATCGCCTATTGCCCGCACTCGCCGCCGCTGCATTTGTCGTTGGCTTCAACGCTTCGGCAGCCGACAACGAACTCACCGACCAGGAGAAAACTGACGGTTACGTCCTGCTCTTCAATGGTAAGGACTTCACCGGATGGGAAAGCCGGTCGGAATTCTGGAGTGTCAAGGACGGCGCGATCTGTGGCAAAACTACTGCGGATTGCATTCCGAAGCAGAACACCTTCTGTATCTGCAAGGCCGGCGAGTTTGCCGACTTTGAGTTGCACGCGAAGTTCAAGCTTGTGCCTGGCGATGCGAAGAGTTTCTCCAACTCCGGCATCCAGTATCGCAGCAAGGTGTATGATCCGGCCTATTGCGTCGTCGGTGGCTATCAGGGCGACATGGAGGCCGGTAAGAATTACACCGGCATTCTCTACGAAGAACGCGGCCGCGGCATCCTCGCCAAACGGGGTCAGAAGGTTGTTATCAAGGAAGGCGGCGACCCGAAAAACCCGAAGAAGCCCAACATTGAAGTGGTTGGCTCTGTCTGCAATCCCGACGAGGTCCAGGCTTCGATCAAACAAGGCGACTGGAACGATTACGTCATCATCGCCAAGGGCAATCATCTCCAGCAGTTCGTCAACGGCAAGCAGACGGTCGATGTAACCGACGAAACTGCCGTGGGCGCCAAGACAGGTATCATCGCGCTCCAGATCCACAAAGGTCCGCCGATGAGCGCCTGTTTCAAAGATCTGAAGATCAAGAAGCTGTCGGCGAAGTAAACAGCTACAACATCCACGCGGTTTCGAGATGCCTCGCGGCAGTGGCAACAAGGGTCTGTTCCGGGCTGCGTGCTTCTGCCAACCCGCCTGAGTGCGGGCGCAGGATGTGATATCACGACGGCGGCGCTACGTGGCGGAACCAGTTGGGGGCAGGGCGCGCTCGATGGCGGCCAGCAGGAGGGTTTCGTCCACGATAGGCTTGGGAACGTAGTCATTGAAGCCCGCCCTGAGGTATTTTTCACGGTCACCTGCCATGGCGTGAGCTGTGAGGGCGATGACGGGGATGTCGCGCAACTCGCTGTCGGCGCGGAGGCGGCGCAAGACCTCGGTGCCGTCCATATGCGGAAGCGATATGTCGAGCAGGATCAGGTCGGGCCTGTCGTGTTTGAGTCCCTCCAGCGCATCGAAGCCGGTTTCGTAGGTCGTGACCTTATAGCGGTCTTCGAGCATGACCCGAACCAAGAGGCGGTTGTCGGGGTTGTCTTCAACGACGGTGATTTTTCTCATAACGTAGGTGTTAATTATTGTGTGAACGCCAGGGTGTCAGCCGGGCGACGACCTCAAGTTGCCACGATCCGATGGATTCTGCTATGCGGATGTCTCAGCAGTTCGCGCAGGGTGCGTTTGAGTTCCTTTTCCATGTCTGCGGTCTTTTGAAGGACGGCTTGTGCCTGTTGGCTGAGACGGAGTTTTTCCGCCGAATCAAGTTCCTTGACGGTGCAGACGATGACGGGCAAGCGGCGGTAGCGAGAGTCTTTGCGAATCTGGCTGAGGAAGCTCACGCCGTCCATGACCGGCATGATCAGATCGAGAATGATCAGGTCGGGTGCGAATCGCTCGATCTTGTTCAGAGCGTCCTGGCCGTTGACTGCGGTCTCGACCTCGACGGCTTCTTCCGCGAGGTAGTTGGTCAAGAGGCGTCGATCATCGTTTGTGTCGTCCACTACGAGGACTCTGCCGGTCTTGTGGCCCAGGGTCCGCTTGAGCACCGGCAGGAGTTCCTCGCGGGTGATGGGTTTCTGAAGCACATCGACTGCGCCGAAGACAGTGCCTTTCTTCTCGCGGGCCACGACGCTGATGACCACGACCGGAATGTGGGCGATCTGCGGGGTGGTCTTGATGGCGCTCAACACCTGCCAGCCGTCCATTCGCGGCATCAGCAGATCGAGCGTGATGAGGTCCGGCCGGACTTCCCTGGCCATACGAAGGCCTTCTTCACCGGAGCCGGCCGTGATGACGCGATAGCCGCACTCCTCGATGAAGTGTGTCAGCAGCAGGCGGGCATCCGGTTCGTCGTCAATGACCAGCACGACTCGGGTTTTCAGACCGCTCCATTCCTCCAGCGGCTTGCCTTGCCAGGTCGCGGAAGACTTATGAGCAGGACGCGTGGCACTCGAATCCGGGGCCGGCGTGCCATGTTGGAGTTCGGAGGTGCGCGTCAGCACGATTCTGAACGTAGAACCTTTGTTCACCTCGCTGGAGACTTCGATCCGATAGCCCATGAGCTGGCAGAGTGCCTGGGAAATCGTCAGCCCCAGACCCGTGCCGCCGAACTTGCGGGCGGTGCTGGGATCGGCTTGCTGGAACGCTTCGAAGATCATGCCAAGCCGCTCTTTTGGAATGCCGACGCCGGTGTCGGCCACGTCGATGCGCATGGGGCGGTTGGTTGCGGGGTCAGCGATGACGCGAACGATGACGCGGCCTTCTTCGGTGAACTTCAAGGCGTTGCCGACAAGGTTGATGAGGACTTGTTTGAGCTTGGCGGCATCGGTTTCGAAAGGAGCCACCGCGGGCGGCAGTTCGACGAGGAGCCGGACGCCGCGGCTACGCACCTGGCCTTCGAGTTGGCCGACCACCTCGCGAACCATGGCATCCAGCGATACCGGGGCGAGTTCCAGTTCCACTTTCCGGGCTTCGATCTTGGCGAGGTCGAGGATCTGGTTGATGAGACTGAGCAGGTGTTTTCCATTGGCGACGATGCGGTCCATGAACGTGAGGTCGTCGGGATGAAAGTTTTTGTTCTTGTTCTTGAGCAGGATGTTGGCGAAGCCGATGACAGAATTCAGGGGCGTGCGCAACTCATGGCTCATGTTGGCCAGGAACTCGCTCTTGGCGCGGTTGGCTTCGACGGCTTCGCGGGTCCGCTCAGCCACGCGCTGTTCGAGGGTTTCGTTGAGGCGGGTCAGTTCTTCCTGCGTGCGGATGCGCTCGCCGATTTCCTGCTTGAGGGCCTCGTTGGTCTGGCGCAAGGCGGTTTCGCGCTCCTGGATGCTGGTGAGCATTTGATTGAACCCGTCGGTGAGCATGCCCAGTTCGTCCCGGCTGTTCAGCTTGGCGCGGACGGAATAATCTTTCCGGTCGGAGATGGCTTTGGTGGTGGCTGCCAACTCCAGGATCGGCCTCGCGATGAACCGTTGCAGGATGGCGGAGAAAGCAAAACTTACCAGGAACGCCGCTGTCAGCGCGGCTGCAACCACGCCCGCATACATTCTCAAGCGGTCTTGCACGGCTTTGAGATCGGCTTGAACGTAAATCGTTCCCACCCGCTTGCTGTCCTGAATCACCGGCCGGAACAACACGAGGCAGTCCTTCTCAAAGAGGTAGCCATCCGGCCCGGGTTTGTCGGGGAAGTCAATCTTCGTGCCTCCGCGGGTATAGGTGGCAAATACCGTGCCATCCTCTGCGTAAAGACAGCCGCCCATGACGTGCGATTCGACCCGCAGGGCGCTGAGCGTTTCCGTGGCGGCGGCGGGATCGTTGAAGAACAGCGCGGCGGTGGAATTGTAGCCGATGCCGCTGGTCAGCACAATCAGGTTGCGGGCCAGCTCCTGCTTGAAGGTGATCGTTTCCGATGCGACAAGGACCAGCGAGGCGATCAGCAGCGCCCCACTGCTGGTCACCATCACCATCAGCGACAACTTCCGCTTAATTGGCATGTCACGGAACCATTGCATGTTAGTTACCTCCTTTGACGCGTTCAGAGCCGATGATGGTTGCCAGCCTCAACAACTTGGAGCTGATCGACAATCCGCTGCTTCTGGCAGCCTCCACGTTGATTTCAAACCGAACATTGGCACCTTGGAGCCGGAAGTTGACGATGCCACCGTTATGCGCGAAGCGATCTGTCTCGCCCACGGTGAGGCAGTGTTTTTCCGCAAGTTTGGCAAAGATGCTGGCAAGGCGTCCTTTTTCCGACTTGCTGATGAAAAGCAGATGGCAGTGCTTCAGGCTATCGATCTGTTTAGACCGGTGGATGGCGATGGGCCGGTTCTTGATGGTTTCGCCGCGAATGATTCGGTCAAGCTCGCCGCCAAACAAATCGTCGCCAAGAATGCCAATGATGATCGGCGCTGTCGGCGTTGGAAATACCTCCGGTGGCCACTCGACGTACAATGCGAACTTAAACAGGAAGGCTGCCTTGACCTCATACTCCTTGGCAGCAGGAGTCGCCCCCCGGGTCTCCAGCGGTCCCAATGCACATGCCCAAACGGCGCCAAGCAATGCGATAGCGTCGATCCCGACCAGCCCAATGCGCTTGGCGCGCTGGCCAGCTGATTCGCCGATTGGCAGCGTTGGTTGTCTGAACTTCACGACACCGAAAGCTACGGCCTAGAACGTCACTCTCACACCTAGTACGCCATTCAATGCCTCCTGGGGAACCGCCACGCCGGAAATACCGTACAAGGCATAGTGATTGTCGGTAAGGTTCCTCACATTCGCAAAAACATCAACATGCTTGGTTGCTGCCCAGAGCATGTAAAGATTGACTTCATACGGTGTGTCCAGTTCCGCATCGAGAGTGCCAGAAGACACATTCTCCGGTGTGGATCGGATGACCAGGCTTGGCGTGACGAACAGCTTGGGTGTAATCGCCCATGTTATGCCCAGGCGGCCGTTGTGCTTGGAGATGCCCTGCAAACCCGACGACACGCCGTTGTTGATCATCTCGAAGGACGTATATGAATAAGAGGCCCAGGGACTGACCGGTCCGAATTTCATCCGGGCGTAGATATCGCTTCCGTAGCTGGTGCTTGTGCCGCCGTTGGCCGACTGAACGAGGGTGATCGGTTGGGTGCAGGCCGCATCCAGGTAAACGGTTCCAATGACATTCTGCGGCAAGCCGCGATCGGAAATGAGAAGGAGGTTGCTCTGTTCGCCATAGTAGAGGCCCACGCCGGCTTGGAAATTTTCCTTTGTATAGTTGAAGTCCACCTCGTGAGTTGTGGATGTCTCGGGCTGGAGGTTGGGATTCGTTGTGCTCAGTTGCGTTGTATTTTGGTAAACGTTGTAGGCGAAATACGGCGGTGGCGAGACGTAAGCGGTGCTGTAGGTGTATTTTGCCGTCCATTCGTCAGTCGCGTTCCAGATCAACCCCGCGCGTGGCGTGAAAGAAATTTCATCAATCCGCGAATCTTTGTCGAACCGGACGCCACCGATCAGTCTCAGCCGCTCCATCGCCTGCCAGCCGGTTTCCACATAACCGCCATACACCTGGTATGTCACATGGGATACGCGCGGAATCAGGTAAGGACCGTCGCCCACAGCCTTCCAATACTGAAAACTGCCGCCTTGCTGAGTGATGCCTCCGAGGGTGTTGTCGGTGTTGGCTCCGCCAGGCACGGTGGATTTTGGCATGATGTCGTTGTAGGTTGCCACCAAGCCCGCCAACAGCGAGATGTTGTCGGTGATGTCCACTTTCAACGTTTCTTCAATCGTGTAGGAGTAGCCCAGCCCATACTTGAAGTCGTCGTAATTCCATGAGACGGCTGGCGCCGGATTCTGCCACACGTAGCGGGTGGACGGATCAATCTCATACCGGTTGAACGTCACTGAGGAATCCAGACGGATGTTGTCGGCCAGTTGGGCCGAGTATTTGGCCTCTGTCACGATGGAAAAATCCTCCCAGACCGCTTCTTCCACATAGGCGAAACTCGGAGTGCCCAATCCTTCCGTACTGCTCCGCTTCGAGTCCCGATACCACACCTGAAACGAAAAATCGCCGGCCTCAAATCTTGCAAAGGTGTTCAGCCCGTAATCTTCTCTCAGCGGCGATGTGCTGGTGCCCCGGGCCTCAGCCGCGGTGCGATAATCCTGCCACCATTGCGAATACTCCTTGTCCAGCGACGTCAGATCCGAGTCATGGTATTGCACATAGCCTGTGAGGCTGATGTTGTTATCCTTGTCGAACACCTTCCCGAACGTGGCCCATGCCTCGCGCTCGTTATTCAGGCCGCCGGCAAACCCCGCCTCTCCGTGGACACCCTCCTCGGGTTGCTTCGTCTTGACGTTGATCACCGCGCTGGCCGCGTCGCGGCCGTAGAGGGTGGAACCGGGGCCATAGATCACCTCGATCTGTTCCGCATCGCGCACGCTGAAATCGCTCCGGAAGGGGAAGTTCTCGCCCCCCGGGGGATTGACACGCATGCCATTGACCATCACGACGATTTTGTTGTTGCCAACAATACCGCGGACCGGCACCTGCGTGCCGATTTCGGAGAAGTAATATTCCGTCGTCTCCATTCCCGGCAGATCCCGCAACACGTCCTTGAGGTTGGAATAGCCGCGCAGCTTGATGTCGTTCTTGTCAATGACGTAAGCCATGCCGGGCGTTTCGGTCGCTTTTTCTGCCCGCTTGGAAGCCGTGGTGACTTCCTTGACTTCCACATTCATCAGGTCTTCCAGACTCAACTTCTTCAAATCCTCGGAACCCTTCTTTTCCGCAGTGCCGGAAGACGCCACTTGCGCCGGCTGAATGTCCTGATCCGCGTAGCTCTCCGTCGCCACCGCCAGCCACACGCAGCAAAGGACGACCCGCCACACGCAATGTCCTTTGCACGCACGACCATCCACCTCGCTTCGTTCGCGCAGGTGATTCCGCTGGATCAAAATCATTTCGGACGCTCCCTTGTTGTTGCCACGCGAGATCCCTTCTCGGAACGGAGAATTCTTGGATGCGGGGCAACTTTTCGCGCGCGGACAGTATCAGACCACCCACAGAACGCAAGCCCGCAAAACAGGCTGCATGGGTGTCTGTTTCTTTGGTTGCCCGATTCTTTGGCGCAGTCAGAAAAACGAGAGCGAGGATCGAAGCCGGCTGAATGACTTTCGTTTTCTTGGGGTTTCTGTGCCGTTTCCATCTGTTGGATGATGGAGTCGAAATTTACAGTGGGGCCCCGCCACGTCGCATGGGGACGATTGAATGATTTTGGAAACACGCCCTCGTTGACGTGACCTCGATTCACATCGCCCCGCGTTCTTGATCTCCAGACAAAAAGAAAATGGTGGCAAGGGTCGGAATCGAACCGACGACACGCGGATTTTCAGTCCGCTGCTCTACCAACTGAGCTACCTTGCCACCCAAAGGGTGATTCCCATCCTGGCTTCGGGAAAAAGCGGCGGAACCATACCGACTTGCCCGCGCCTCGTCAACCCCGACCTGCGCACAACTTTGCATTCCAACCCGAACCCCGAATGGAAACAGGGTTGACGTGCCGGCGTTCTGGCGTTTTCAATGGCATTTCTGGATCTGAACCATGAATGCCTCTCGTTTCTCACAAATCCTCCTGGTGGCACTGGCAGCGGCCTGTGTCCCAACCTCCGCAGAACCGCCCGCTGGCAAGCATTGGAAGCTTGTTTTCAGCGACGAGTTTGACGGCAGCAAGCTGGACGAATCAAAGTGGTCGCGCGCCAACCATGGCGAGGCGTTTTGCTGGAATGGCGCAAAGGGCCTGCGCTGTGACGATCATGCGGAGGTGGATGGCAAGGGCAACTTCGTTATCAAGGTGACCCGTGACGCCGACGGCACCTATCGTTACCACAACGGCATCCAGACGAAGGGCAAGTTCCAGCGCGCATACGGTTACTACGAGACGCGGGTCCGGTTCACACGCGAGCCGGGTTGGTGGGGCGCGGTTTGGCTCTACGGCGTCGAGGTCGGGCCCAACCCGTTCAAAATGGGGCAGGAGATCGACATTTTTGAGGACTTCACCAAGCCGAAGACCAAACCGGAGTTCGCGCACAATGTTCACTTTGACGCGCAACTGGAGTCGGCGATGGAAAACAACAAGCGCGTCGGCAAGCTCGATGGCGACACCCTCTACCGCGTCTCGCGCGGCAAGCACGACGTGGACGTGGGCGATTGGAACGCGTTCCACGTCGTCAGCGTGGAGTGGACGCCGCTCGAATACATTTTCTACTGTGACGGCAAGGAAACGTGGCGGCTGGACTACCACGAAGTGCCGGTGACGACGCAGCCGATGCACGTGCTCATTTCCGGCTGCTTCCGCGACCCGACGGGGCGAAAGTGGATGGGAGACTACGCCGAGGGGAAATGGCCCGACGCGCTCACGGTGGATTATGTGCGCGTTTATGAAGAAGACCTTGGACGCAAGAAGAAGCCGGACGTCGCCCTGCGACTCGTGAAACCCGCAAAGGTGGTGCGGCAGACGGATGAGGTGTCGTTTCGGATCACGACATCGGGCGCGACGAATGTGATGCTCTTCACCAACGGCCGCATCCGCGCCGAGAAAGCCGCGGCTTCGGCGACGTTTACATTGCCAGCGAAGCAACTCTGTCTCGGGGAGAACATCCTCATCGCGATGGCGCGAGACAAGGACGGCGTCATTGGCATGTCGAAACCGATCACGCTGGAAGTGGAATGGCCTGATGTGGGCAAGAGCACACCATATCTCGGCAAGGCACAGGCGATTCCCGGCCGCATCATTCCCGGCCACTACGACGATGGCGGCCAGCGTGTTGCCTACTCCACCTATGTGAAGCAGAACACATTCGGCAAGCCGCCCTGGAACCTCAAGTTCCGCCCCGACGAAGGCATCAACGCGCCGAGCGAGAAGGGCATTGGCGCTTCGCAACGCGGCATGTGGGTGTGCTACACGGTGGACGTGCAGCGGACCGGGGCCTACAAGGTTGTTCCCTTCGCAGCGCGCGTGGACGGCCAGGGCTTCAAGTCTGACAAACGCGATCGCATCATCCTCGAACTCGACGGCAAACCACTGACCGAGTTGGCGTTTGGCACCGACTTCACCACGGGCCGGAGCTGGTGGGACAACTACCGGCCGTTGCCCGGGAAGACCGTGCGGCTTACCGAGGGCCGTCACGTGTTGCGCGTGAAGTTTGACGCCACGCCATTCCAATTCGGCGGGCTGGAGTTTGAGAAGAAAGGAACGACGCCATGAGCACCCCATCCAGACTCTCCCGCCGCGGGGCATTGAAACTCTCGGCGGTCGCGGCACCGTCGGCGTCAAGAACGGCAAACTGTTCGTGGAGGTCAAGAGTGGACGGATCGAGGTGAAAGAGATAAGGTCGAACTTCTAGTTGTTACTCGCGATGTTGAAGACAATTTCTCTTATCGTTGTAATCGGCTGTTTTTCGGCTGCTTGGGCTTCGGACGATGCGCGCAAGAACGAAGAACTGAACATTCGAGACGCTGTGTTCTGTTACTTGGTAGCCAAGCATAATGCCATAGAGCCCCCGGCTTTCTACCTCTCGGTGAGCGACCGAGCATCTGACTCTTCGACCGGTGCCGACCCGCCTGATGAGCTAATGGCTCGCTTCCGATCTTACGAGCCACCGGTTCTTAAAGCTTCGAATTGCAGGATGGACGAAAATGGCGCCACGATCGTGGATAAGAAGACCGGGAAGCAGGGTCTCATGTTGAGTGCGTCTAGCATCAAATGGATCGCAGATAACGAAGTGGAGGTTAAGGGTGGTCATTACTGGGCAGGGCGCGCAGCGGAGGGGTGCACTTTCACGCTCAAGAAAAGGAACGGCGTGTGGAGAGTGGTGAAGGATAAGCGGGATTGGATTTCATGAAGGCTGCAAAGCTGAGAACGGTTGCTCTTTTGGTCACACTCGTGCTGACGTTTGCCTGCTCTCAAAAGAACGACGCACGCCGCCAGGCGGAAGACGAGATTCGGGATGTGGTTCTGCAGTGGCAACTGGCTCGTTATGGGTTCTTAGAATCACTCCCCTTTCCGAGCGACAGCGTCTATGTCTACGTGGGCGTGAAACCGGCAGACCCATCAGAGGATTTCATGGCGCGGCTCTTGGATTATGTCCCCCCGGTTCGTAAGTTCTCATCTGGCGTTACGGCGTCTAACGGAGAGTGTCGCGACAAACTGACAGGCGAGAAAGCTCGTCTGATAGGGATAACGGACATCACGTGGATTTCGGACAGTCTCGTGATGGTGGCGGCACGGTGTCGCGTCTCAGGTTTGTCCAGTCCGACTTTTTACCACTCCGTGAGGAGAGTTGGACAAGCATGGAGAGTGACGAAAGTCACAAGAGATTGTGCATTGGAATGGCAGAGGAACGAACGCTAGATCGTATACTTCGCGACAAACCAGCCGGGATTACAGCCGAAGACACAACGACCATGTGTCGATCGTTGCTTTGTGCTGCGAAACGTCGCACAACACAGCAACCATTATCACTAAAACCACACGCCGCCACTTCATCCGAACACAGCTTCCATTATTGCACATTTCAATGTTGTTCCCCACTCACATGCTGCGCGTGAAGTTTGACGCCACGCCATTCCAATTCGGCGGGCTGGAGTTTGAGAAGAAAGGAACGACGCCATGAGAACCCCATCCAGACTCTCCTGTCGCGAGGCATTGAAACTTTCGGTGGCTACGGCACTGTCGGCGTCAAGAATGGCAAACCGTTCGTGGAGGTGAGGAACGGGCGGGTTGAGGTGAAGAGAATCAAGACTGCGCAGGCTTGAGCCGTTGCGCTTTCAGTCAGGGCTTCGCTTTCAACTTTTCTGCCTGCGCCAGTGTTCGCTGGTTGCTATCGAAGCTCAGCAACTCCCGCGCGCCCAGGTGCAGTGCCGTCGCAACGTGAAGCACATCGAGACTGCGATGCCCGCCTGCAATCGTGTAGCGCCGCGACAGGTCTTCCGCGCGGCGCAACACGTCGGGGAAGTTGCAGGGCATAAGCATCGCCACGCCGCTGGCCAGGTCTGACTCGAACTGGCTTAACGCGGCTTGCGCGTCCGCCGGCGCGATGCCTTCGCGCGGATTCGCCGAGTGCCGCCAGACTTGAAACCGGAGCGACTGTCGGAATTCATACGCCAGCAAGGCTGTGACGTGCAGCGGTTCCTTCATTGTGGCCGCGTGCGCCGCCGCCGCCGGTGAGTTCGACTGCTTCACGTAGAACGCGTAGAGGAAACTCGTGTCCGGATAGGCCGTCATGAAAGTTCGCCCCGGCTGGCTGCAAGGCCCCGCGCCGTCTCCGCCTCGTCATAGCTTTTCTCGCCATAGGCCTGGTTCAACCGCTCCATGATGTCCGGCATCTTGAACCGGCGCGCTTTCGCCGGTGCCGCAGGCGACAAGCGGGCAAACAGCTTGCCGCCTTTGGTGATCTCTACCGCCTCTCCCTGTTCAATCCAATGCGCCACATGCGGAAACCGATTCCGCAAATCCCTGACCGTCGCTGTTTTCATTGTGAGACAATCTTGTCTCACGGCGTCAGCCGTGTCAAGTCCAATGCCGCCTCAGTCGGTTGCGAATCACGGATCACGAATCACGCTTCACGTTTCACACACCCCATTCTGCTCGGTGACTCTGAGTCTCCACAAGGGGTACGATTCGTCAGGCGGCATGGAGTATGCACTCGACCTTGAGAATGTCCGCCATCCGGCTTAGCTCCCGGGTGTAGTCTCCGTACACCATCACGTAGTGATGCCCGAAGGTCGCAGTCCGCAGATGGAACCCGTCCGGATCCTTGACGCGAATCAACATTTCGGTGGAGCAGCGTTCCGAGGAAAACCCTCTCATCCCCACGACTTCCGCCTTGGTCAACAGCAGCTTCGTGGTCGCCGGATTAAACCGCCCCAAGGTGATCGTCTTCTCCTTGATCTTTGTGAAATCAACCTTGAACGACGCGCCCCAGCCCGATTTGCCCGCTTTCCCGGGGACGAAGTTTCTGATCTCGAACGGAAGATCGGGCGTTCCAAATCCCTCCATCTTGAGCGAAGGCACGTTGTGCCCGAACGTGAAGTCGGCCTTCCCTTTGACCTCCTCGTTCACCCAAAAATAGGGCGCAAAGAACGGCTTCTCCGGCCCGGGCTGGTAGGGATTAAGATTGCCCATGTAGGCGGATTTGTTTGCGATGGAACTGAACAACTTGATCGCGAGCATGCACCCGATCTCGCCCTCGCAGGCGGCCGCATAACCTTCACCGTTGAGGAGCGAGAACGCCACGCACGGCGTGATCTTCCAGGCCATGGCCAGTTTGCTTGAGCAGAACTCGATGCAATCGATGCTGTAAGCGTTACAATTGTATTTGGCCATCAGCGACCGGATCGTCTGGTAAAACAGCACGTTGTTCCTGAATAACTCCCGGTCCATGTGCACAGCCTTCGTCTGGTTGAGCAGCCTGCCGTTGAGCCGTTCCACCTCCGCCATGGCGGCAGGATCCTTGAGGATTTTGTCCCGTTCGCTGGTGAGCTCGCTGTAGCCCACAATGGTGGCGCCCATGCCGAACTTGTTTTTCAGGTCGTCGAAATCCCCGACCGACCCGCGCAGGTAGCCGGGGCCTTTCACCGCGCCTCCAATTTCCGTGACCAGCAGCATGTTGGTCTGCCGAAACGCTTTTCTCGCCCGCAGCAAGGCAATCAGCTTGTTCAGGCCGCCATACGCATACTCGGCGTAACCCTCGGCTCCCATGCTGTCCAGGTAAGCCGCCAGGGTCCGGCCGAGGTGTCCCGCACTCACGATGGGTGCCTTGCACAATTCATGCAGCGCGGAGGCGAAATAGACTTCATGATGCGAGCTGAGATTGTAGCCTCGGAGAACATAGAGATCCACTTGGTCCATGTCGTCTTTGAGGACTCGCAGGTCTCTCGGTAGCAACCGGGTGTTCTCACGAAACTCCATATACACCGGCTCGAGCATGTTGGCTTCGGGAGGCAGACTGTTGCGGAACGTCTTCACGGTTTCCGCATACCTCTGCCGCGCTTCGGCCCTTTCGGCATCCGGACCCTGGCTCATCTCGCTGTAACGGCACGGCCCCTCCCAGAGGGAGCTGTGAATCATCGCATAGTAGATGAGCTTCACATTGAGCTTCACGTCGCGAGGATTTCCTCCGCCCGACGCCCCGGCTGAAGTGTGCTCGTAAGCCGCACTCGGGCGGACCTCCGCCTTGGCGGCGTTGCCAGCCAGCACCACGCTCGTCAGGCCCAAGCTGGCCCCTTTTAAGAACTCACGTCGGTTTGTTTTCATGGCATGCTCCATCCTTCGAAGCTGAACGTTTCGGAATTGGTGAAGTGGTTCATCGCGCTGCGGTCGGTCAGCAGCAAGTCAGGGCGTTTCACCTGACCTTGCACTTCGGTAGTGCTTGCCGGATTTTTTCCATGGCCGTTGCGTCACGCAACCCAATGTCCAGCATGCGGAGATTGGGCAACGCTTTGAGATGCTCCACTCCGGCCTCGGTCACCTTGGTGCCACGCAGATACAGTGTTTGGAGGTTCGCCAATCCCTTGAGGTGTTCCAGCCCGGCATCGGTCACAGCCCGCACTCCGATCAGATCGAGCTTTGTGAGGTCAGTCAACCCTTTGAGATGCTCCAAGCCCGCATCGGTCACTTGGGTGCCTTCCATGGCAAGGTATGTGAGGCGAAGACCTTTGAGGTGCGCCAACCCCGCATCGGTTATCTTGGTGTAGCACAATATCAGCGAGTGGAGATTTGGAAAAAACGCTCTGAGGCGCTCCACTCCTGTATCGGTGATATCGGCGGCTTCCAGATAGAGCAGTTCGAGGTTGGTCAGTGTCTTGAGCTTTTCCAGACCCGCATCGCTCACCTGCGTCTTGTCCAGAATCAGGCTCCGGAGTTTGGCCAATCCCGTGAGATTCTCCAACCCCGCGTCGTTGACCATGCTCTCCCGCAGGTCCAGCGACTGCAAGCTGGCCAGGCTTCTGACGTGCGTCAGCCCGGCATTGAGAGCCTTGCTTTTCCGCAGTGTCACGCCAATCACCGTCTTGTCAGGACTCTTCGTGTCGAAGGTGACTGTACCGCCAAACTCCTGAATCGCGGCAACGGCTTTCGCCTGTTCTGGGTTTGCTTGTGCCCTAGCGGTCGAATAGCCCGAGGCAACTACGGCAAGCGACAAACCCAATACTTGGATCAACAGTGAATGTCGGTTCATTGGATTCCTTTCACGCTTTCTTGCCAACCCGGCGTTGCGAACTTCGATCTTGCGGACTGCCACCGAGGATGTGGTCCATGCTCTCTGTTCGGAAATCCCCCTGCGCCTCGGAAGTGAAAAGCTCCAATCGCGGGGCGCTGTGCTGGCGGCCAAACTCCGCGATGAACTCTCGGCGCTGTTCGACGAGACCGATCACGGCTCGACTATACCATGCCGGCAGCGAATAGGAATCCTGTTGTTTTGCAGCGATGCGCGTTCTCAGTTTCTCACCACCGAAGCTCGCACGATATTGCCTTCGCCCGCCAAAGGACGTGCACCATTTCGAGAAATGATGTATTTGAAGCAAAAGCAAACTGAGCACTCGATAACATGAACAAGGTGCTGACCCGGAGAGATTTTCTGAATCATGTGGGCATGGCGTCCGCCAGCCTCGGACTGCTGGTGCAAGCCAGAGTAGTCAACGCAAAGCCGACCGCCGATGACCATTCGCTTGTGATGGTGGATCCCGCGCCTCAGTTTGAACTGTCCCCTTATCTCTACATGCAGTTCATGGAACCGCTCGGCAGCACCGACGGCTCGGTGGCGGCGGCGTGGGATTACCAGCACAACTGCTGGCGCAAGGATGTCGTGCAAGTGACGCAACAGCTGGCGCCTCCGCTCATGCGTTGGGGCGGTTGTCTGAGTTCCTACTACCGGTGGAAAGAAACGGTGGGGCCACGGACGCAGCGCGTACCGATGCACAATCTGCTGTGGGGTGGCATGGAGGATAATCGCGTGGGGACGGTGGAGTTTGTGGATTTCTGCCGGCAAGTGAAGGCGGAGTCCCTCATGTGCGTGAATTTCGAATCCGATGGCCGCCGCCCGTGGATGCAAGACCCTGACGGCCGTCCCCGGTGTGCGGGGCCGGAGGAGGCGGCTGAATGGGTGGCCTACTGCAATCAACCGAACCATGCGATGCGTTGTGCTCACGGCATCAAGGAACCCTGCACGATCCGCTTCTGGCAGGTGGGCAACGAGACCTCGTATGACCGCAGCGGATTCGGCCTCGAGACGGCTGCGCAGAAGACCGTGGCCTTCGCCCGCGCCATGCGCCAATCCGACCCCAACATTTCCCTGATCGGCTGGGGCGACAGCGGTTGGGCGCGACGGATGATCGAAATCGCCGGAGAACACCTTCAGTTCATCGCGTTTCATCACATGTGGGGGTCGCGGCTCAAGGGATCCGTGTTGCGTGACAACGAATACCGCAAGGACCCAGCCAGGACATGGGAGCAGTTGATGGCCATGTGGCGCCCGCACGATGAGAAGATCAAGGTTATGCGTGAACAGGTGGCTGGTTCAAAGATTTCCCTCGCACTTACGGAATGCCATCTGGGTTTGCCCGGCCGGAACCGGTGCGATGTGCTTTCAAGCTGGGCTGCGGGCGTCGCGATGGCTCGGGTGCTCAACGTCCATGAGCGGCACGGGGACGTGTTGAAGATTGCCACCGCCGCGGATTTTTGCGGCACGCGATGGCAAGTCAATGCGGTGATCATTCCCACACCAACGGGGAAGGCGTTCATGATGCCGGTGGCCCGGGTCATGAGCCTGTATCGTCATCACATGGGCCGGCAGGCGGTGAAAGTGGCACATTGTCCCGACGCGTTGGATATCACCGCCAGTCGCACCGGGAACCGTCTTTACCTGCATGTCGTCAATACGCACCGGACACGTTCCATGGACATGAGACTGCAGGTGCAGGGAATGGCCCTGAAGGATGGCAAGGTTTTCGAGATTGCCGCCGACCCCGAGTTTGAAATCATGCAGACGTGTCCCGATGCCTTCACGCCCAAGGAACGTCCATTCAAGCTCGATGGCGCCTGGACTGTGCCCGCCGCCTCGGTATCCGCGTTCGAACTGGAATTAGCCTGAGCTGCCGCGCTCGCTGAACCGTTATTGGGTTTGTGGCAACTGCGCCAGCAGATCGCCAAGTTTGGATTGGCAGTGGCACGCATCCCGGAAAACAGGCAGCAGCTTTTCGTAAAGAGCCGCGTGCTGGGAGACGGGCGTTGATTTGTCTTCCAGCTTGTGAATGGCATCAATCGGCGAGAAATCCTTCCACAATCCCGCGCCGACGGCCGCGACCGCTGCCGCGCCCAATGAGCCGGCTTCCTGGCCGATGTTGGTCTTCAGCAGCGTCATCTTCCAAGCATCGGCGAAGATCTGCCGCCAGAGCTTGCT